>Ga0210398_10002314_pt1 | contig 18698 bp, 19 predicted proteins | sample IncBWC4OmetaG_FD_161047 | JGI IMG/M metagenome (GOLD analysis project Ga0210398, IMG submission 161047) | Forest soil microbial communities from Barre Woods Harvard Forest LTER site, Petersham, Massachusetts, United States - Inc-BW-C-4-O | ecosystem: Environmental > Terrestrial > Soil >... | reverse complement strand
CAGCCGCATGCCGAAGGCGGCGGCGCGATCGAAGCGCAGCGCGCGATTCACTTCAAAGAAATGGAAGTGGGAGCCGACCTGGATGGGGCGGTCACCCGTGTTGGCGACTTCCAGTTCGATTTCGCGGCGGCCGTCGTTGGCGATGACGTCGCCTTCCGCCAGTTTGTATTCGCCAGGGATCATTTAGGTACCTTCCATGCTATTCGCGTCGGACTGCAGAGGTCCTTGTGATCGAATAGGAGGTCCGGCCTTCAGGCCGGACGATCGGCGGTGCGAGCAGCGGCCTTTAGGCCCTGAAGCTTCAGGGGCTGAAGCCCGTTCGCATACCCGCGCTAACGTCGGGACTGAAGTCCCGACCTCCTAAACCCACGCAGCAACTTTCCCTCGGCCTCCGGATCCAAAAATCACTACTTGGAGCAAACCTATCGGATCGGATGGTGGACGGTGACCAGCTTGGTGCCGTCAGGGAAGGTTCCTTCCACCTGAACCTCGTCCACCATTTCCGGGACGCCTTCCATCACGTCGTCGCGCTTCAAAATTGTTGCGCCGTATTCCATCAGTTCAGAGACCGAGCGGCCGTCGCGGATGCCTTCAAGGATGTCCGCGGTAATCAGAGCCACGGCTTCGGGATAGTTCAGGCGCAGGCCGCGGGCTCTCCGCTTGCGCGCCAAGTCAGCCGCCGTGGCGATCATCAGCTTTTCAATTTCTCTGGGCGTGAGGTGCATGTGGGCCGCTCGAGCGGGCGGGCATTCTGCGCTTAGGGATTGCGCCTTGCAAGGACCAACCCCCGCAGGCTAAAGCCCGCGCCACCTTGCGCATAATAGCGAAGCGTCTGGCGATTGACCATGCAAAATCTGGATGCTCTGGATCGTTGTGGGACAGCCACTCCTGGCTGTCCTTCTGCGATTCTGGCGACGAAATCAGCGGGGATCGCTTGGCTGGCACGCTGCAGAGGACAGCCAGGAGTGGCTGTCCCACACAACAGGCGTGGTGTATCATCGCTCGGCATCAGCCCCAACACATGCTCCAGTACCTCGAGCAGCAAACAGCCCTCACGGGTAATCAGCGCCGGATCATTGCCGCCGCGGTCCTCGGCGACATGCTCGAGTTCTTCGACTTTTTCCTGATCGGCTATGTCATGGCCTTTCTGGCCGGGCCGTGGAAGCTGACCTTCGGCCAGTCCGCCGTGATTCTGCTGTCTTCCGGCTTCGGGGCCATGTTTGGGGCGGCCTTTTATGGCTGGCTCGCGGACAAGATTGGCCGCCGCAAGGTGTTCCTCACCACGGTTATCAATTTTTCGGTCGCTACCGGCTTCCTGGCGTTCACGCCCGAAAAGGCTTGGTTATTTCTTTCCGTCTTTCGCTTTCTCATCGGATTTGGCGTTGGCGGGCTGTATTGCGTGGATCTCCCGTTGGTGCAGGAGTTCGTGCCCGCTTCGAAGCGAGGCATGGTGAGCGGGCTGGTCACCGCGTCCGTCCCCGTGGGGACCCTGCTTGTCTCGGCGCTCGGCGCTTTCGCGACACCTTACGTCGGCTGGCGGGGCCTGTTCGCGGTCGGCTTGCTGCCCGGACTGCTCACGCTCTTGATCCGCGTGTGGGTGCCGGAATCGCCGCGCTGGCTGATTCAGCAGGGGCGCATGGAGGAAGCGCGCAAATCGCTGGCCTGGGCGCTGGAGGTTGATCCGGAAACGCTTCCCTTGACTGCGCCCGAGGTGCAAGCGCAGCCGCGAACACGCTTCATGGATATTTTTAAGTATCCGCGAAGCCTGGCGGTTTCCTGGATCACAAACCTCGGCGCGCAAACCGGCTACTACGGTTTCCAACTTTGGGCGCCTACCCTCCTGGTGCAGCTTCTGGGTGTTTCCCCGGCGCGCGCCGCCTTCCTGATGATTTCCGTGAATCTCGGAGGGCTCTTCGGGCGCATCGGGCTGTCTTATTTGTCCGATGCGATCGGACGCAGGGGGTCGGGCGCGATCGCCAGTTTTGGAGCAGCGATTCTGTTGCTCGTCGCCGCCGTCTATCATGATATTTACCTAGGCGGTATCTCGCTGTTCTGGATGGTGCTGATCGTCTACAACGCGTTTGGCGACGGCGGCTTCGCCGTTGTGGGACCGTACGCGGCCGAGGTTTGGCCGGCGTCGCTGCGTGCGACAGGCATGGGCGCGGCCTACGGATTCGGCGGGATCGGAAAAGTGATCGGTCCGTGGGGCCTCGCGCTGATTGTGGGATCGTCGAACATGATCACGCCGAAAGCTTCGGTGGCGGCGCTGTTGCCGGCGTATGCGTACCTCGCGGCGTGGTTCGCGCTGGCCGGGATTGCGTACCTCGTCGTAGGATTCGAGACCAAGGGCCGCTCGCTGGAGATGATCGAGCAGTCCTTGGGCGCGTCTCATCAAGCGAATGCGCGCATTGCGGCCACAAAAGCCGAGGAGCACCGCTAAAGTGGCGCAGGCTTCCAGCCTGCGGGGGTTGGTTAAGGCAGGATTGCATTTTGCGAATCACACAGTTACCGCTAGTCGCACCCCGGAGCAACCACGATCCCGCCTTTAACAACCCCCACAGGCTGGAAGCCTGCGCCACTAAAATCGCTGCGAAATTGCGGCATTTCTCCAAAATGCGGATTCAGCTCTTTCGCCGCGGGTTGTTGGCCATTTTTTCGAGCACCGCGCACACCGCGCCGGTGTCTTCCGCGCCCCGGCCCATGGCCATTGCCGCGGTGTAGAACGCCGCGCTGGCGGAAAAGAGCGGCGTGGGGCAATCGATCTTGCGCGCGTAGTCGCCGATGATGGTCATGTCTTTTTGCCACGTCTCGACCTTCATGGTGGCCTCGGAATAATCGCCCTTCACCATCATGGGGCCGCGTATCTGGAGCATGCGCGAGCTTCCTGCGCCGTCGGCGACGACCTTCAATACCAATGCGGGGTCCAGCCCGGACTTCATTGCCAGCACCATGGCCTCGGCAGCGGCTACGTTATGAATCGCCACCAGAAGATTGGCGATGAATTTCACTTTGGAGCCTGCGCCGAACGCGCCGACGTAATAGTGAGCGCGCGCGAAACCGTCCAGCACCGGGGCGATGCGGGCATAGCACTTTTGATCGCCGCTGGCGTACACCAGCAGATCCTTGGCGCGCGCCTGCGCCCCGGTGCCGCTCAGCGTGCAATCGAGCAGGATTGCGCCGCGTGTCGCGAGGATCGAGCGCGCTTGTTCCTTCACCGGTATGGGCAGGGTGCTGGTCTCTACGACGATCTGACCTTTGCGGGCCGACTTGGCAAGTTCGGCGGCGACGTCCAGAAGCGCTTGGGCAGACGGTAGGGAAGTCACGATCACATCGCAGCTTTTGGCCACGTCCCGGCAAGTGCGGGCGGCCTTTCCGCCCGCCTTCTGATGATCGCGGCGGCGCTGCGGCAGCACGTCGTAGCCAACGACCTCGAACCCCGCGCGCAGCAGGTTGTGCGACATCGCCGAACCCATGATTCCCAGACCAATCATGCCGACTTCCTTCGACGCCATCGTTTCCCCCTTGGTAGCAACTGCTCCTGTGGCGAAGCGCAACTCTAGCAGAACGCAGCATAACGAGTGGAACGTTCGGTACGCGCGAAAGAACGAGCAGCCGGGCCGGGGAATTGCTAAATTGTAGGCACGGATTTGTCATGGAAAGATCAGACCATCCCCCGGCGTGGCAGACGCTACTCGCGTTCTCGATCATCTACCTTGTGTGGGGGACCACATTCCTGGCTATCCGCATCGGCGTTCAGGAAGTCTCCCCGTTTCTCTTTGCCGCCATGCGCTTCGTGGTTGCCGGACTGATTCTCTTCGGCTGGACGCTCGCGCGCGGCAAAAAAGTCCCCAGCCCCCGGCAATGGGCGTCGGTTTTTCTGCTGGCGTTCCTGATCTTCGTCATGGACTACGGACTGCTTTTCTGGGCCGAGCAGCGCGTGCCTTCGGGCGTGGCCTCGGTCATGCTGGGTACCATCCCGGCGTTCACCGCGCTGTCGGAAATCATTCTGCTCCGCACGCAGAGGCTCACTCTGCGTCTGGCCTCCGCTCTCCTGATCGGAATCCTGGGAGTAGCCGCGCTGGTGAGCCGCTCGCTCAACCTCGGTGGCGAGCCGATCAACCGGGCCGGCGCGGTGGCGCTGATTGTCGCTTCGATGAGCTGGTCGCTCGCATCGGCCCTTACGCGCAAGCTCCAGTTGCCCTCCTCCAAAGTGATGAGCTCGGGCGCGCAAATGCTCGCCGGGGGAATATTACTTGCACTGACAGCAGCCGCGCGGGGAGAGTTTCAGACGTTTCACCCCTCGATGGTCTCGCGCGGCGCATGGCTTGCTTTGCTCTACTTGATTGTCGCCGGCTCGATCGCCGGATTCACAGCTTACGTGTGGCTCATTCACCATGAATCGCCGACCAAGGTCGGGACGTATGCGTATGTGAATCCGGTGGTCGCCGTTTTCGTCGGATATTTCCTGGCCGGTGAGCCGTTGGGTCTACGCACGATTTTCGGAACCGCGTGCGTTCTGATCAGCGTTGTGGCTATCACGACTGCTTCAGCGAAGAAGACGGCGCAGGCGCCTGCTTCAAGTCGCGCTGCGGACGCGTTGGAGTCCTGATCCGGCCAAGAGTCGTGTCGGCACTTGAAGAATTCCGCAAGGTGCGGGAACAACAGATCGTGATAGCTTATGCGTTTCCCGTTCGAGTCTGAATGTTCCATTGAGGAATGAGGCCCATGACCACGACGAACGACAAGGTGACGCTACAGGACATTCAAAACGCTTCCGAGCGCCTCAAGAATTGGGGACGGTGGGGCGCGGACGACGAAATCGGGACGCTGAACAACATTTCGGCGCAGGACATCGTCAACGCGGCGCGCCTGATTCGCAAAGGAAAGGTGTTTTCGCTGGCGCTCAATTTTGACAGCAACGGTCCGCAGAGCGGGCTGTGGGGCAACCGCTTCAATCCCATCCACACCATGCTGGCAACGGGCACCGACGCAGTCGCGGGCCGCCAGGAAGCGATCAAGGTGCGCTACGCCGACGACATGGTCACCATGCCGCTGCAGTGCGGCACGCAATGGGATGCGCTGGGGCACGTCTTTAACGGCGAGAAAATGTGGAACGGTTACGACGCGCGGCTGGTGGACGCCAGCGGCGCGCATAAGAATGGAATCGAGAAAACCAAGGACAAGATGGTCGGGCGGGGCGTGCTTTTGGACGTTGCGCGATTCAAGGGCGTCGATTCGCTGGAGGACGGCTACGGCATCAGCATCGCCGAGCTCGAAAAATGCGCCGCGGCCCAGGGCGTAGAGATTCGCAAGGGCGATTTCGTGATCGTGCGGACTGGGCACATGGAGCGCTGCCTCGCGCGCGGTTCGTGGGAGGGCTACGCAGGGGGCAACGCACCCGGCCTGCGCTTTGAAACCGCCGAATGGGTTCGCAAGACCGACATGGCCGCCATCTGCGCGGATACCTGGGGCTGCGAGGTTCGGCCCAATGAAACTAGCGTGGCGAGCCAGCCCTGGCACTGGGTGGTGATTCCCATGATCGGCATCAGCATGGGCGAGATCTTCTACCTGAAAGATCTGGCGGCCGATTGTGCCCAGGATCGCGTTTACGAATTCTTCTTCTGCGCCCCACCGCTGCCGATTACCCGGGCGGTAGGATCCCCCGTAAATCCGATTGCTGTTAAATAGAGTATGGATTGATGGTGCTAGTTGCAGCAGCTTTCTCGGGAGATCACGCAGCGGCTAAGAACGCCATAGTTCCGCTCCTCATCGCAGCTCCTGCGCTGGGCTCCCGCGCTGACGCGGCTTGCAAAAAAGCGCTAGGGTTTGGCGCTCGCCTTGGATTCGTCGCGGATCTCATCGTTGAAGCGGTGTTCTTCCGAGGGCGAACAGATTTCCTCAAAAATAGCGGCTTTGGCGGTGACGAAGGTGATCGTCTCCGCCACCCATGGCTTGGTGTAGGCCTTGGGGTCGGTGAGGGTCATGTCCAGCAGCAGGGTATCTTTGTCCGTGCGACGGTAGCGCTCGACGAGATGCATCTGGTCGCTGTGCGGATTGCCGAAATGATCGAGCCAGGTGCGTTCGTCGTAGCCCATGGACTCGACGACGAAGGTGTCGCCCTCCCAATGGCCGACGGAATACCCGTACCAGGCTGGATCGGGATCCTTGGGCAGCGCGCGACCGTCAGTCCAGATGGTGCGCCAGACGTCGTGGTACTGCATGTGCTGCAGGACGCGGTCGGGCAGCTGGATGAATTCAAAGGGGCGCAGGTTGGCTTCCCACAAATCGCGGGGATAGCCTAGCGGCTCGCACTGGGACACCGGATCATTGTTCTTCTCCGGCTCCACGGCTCTCGGTCCGTAGCTCACCTTGTTGGCGTCGAATTTCGCCTTGCCCCAATCGGTCATCGGCGGAGAAATGGCGTTGGACCTCATCTGCGGCGGGACTTTTTTGTCGTTGGTGACCACCCACTTGTCATCCAGGGAGTGCCTCTCGAAATAGCCTGCGGTGGTGGGCGTGGACCACACGCCGGAGAGATCATGGGGATTGTAGGGCTTGGGTTTGGAAAGCTCCTTCGGCAATTCATCCGGCTTCCAAGACCCCGGCGCGTAGCCAGACGTGCCGTAGGTTTGCGCAAACGTGGCGCTCGAGAGCGCCATCATGGCCCCCAGAAGCAGGGAGGAATTGAGGAGTCGATTGCGCATGTTGCATCTCCTTCCGCAATTCATTGCGATGCGGCGCGCGCGCCGGCCAGCATGAGCTTGTTTCCGCCGTGAGGGGTGACGCGCAGGATAAAATCCACCGGGCGGGGCCGTGCGCCGGGCTAAGCAGCAGCCCTAATAATTCGTGTCCGCCTTCTCACCGTTGCCCTTGAAGCCTTCCGTGGTGAGTTTGCGCCCGTCCGGCAGCAGCATGTCGTGAAACTCGACGCGCGGGGCGCCCGAGCGCGAAGGGTGTCCGGTGATGGTTACTTTGTCTCCCGGCTTGATCACATCCCTGCTGAAGCCGGCCTGCGACAACTGGTGCGGATTGCCCAGCTCCGCACCCCAGTGCACGACGTTGCCCTGATCGTCGGTCGCATCGAACAGAATGCCGCAGTGCGGATTGGACCAGATCCATTCCGTCACGGTTCCCTTGACGGTCACCCATTTGTCCGTTTCATACGCCACGCCGGTCCCGTGGTGCGCGTACACCAAGCCGCCCGATAGCAGAAGCCCTGGCACCAAGACGGCGAAAATTGCGAAATTGCGTTTCAAGACAGCACCCCTTGTGGGTTTTTAGCACGCGAGCATTAAAAGCGCAACGTACAACTCCTGCCAACGTCCTTAGGACACCGTGCGGCGGGTGGTGGCGCGTAGCGCAGACTGGACGGGAAGTTAGACCACTTCAACGCTGGCGTGGTGGCCTGAGGCGGAAGCGATTTTGCCGTCACAGGTTAGCAGAACGGCGCCGAGCAGCTCAGCGAGCGCCACGTATAGAGCGTCGTACGCCGTAAGGGTCGCGCGGAGCTCCCACACGCGCGGGATCAGGAAATCGTGGGGGTAGCGATTCAGCGGGAGACCTCTGAGATCTTCGAGCGCCTCTTCACCCCGCTGCGCGGTCAGCGTCCGGTCCCGGACGTAACGCCGCAGCACCTGCGCCACCTCGACGTCGAGGAGATGAGGGGCGTGCAACGGCTCGAGGGGAGAAAAGATGCGCTTGTCGACCGCGATTCCGGCGGGAGTTTGAAGGAGCCATTCAATGGCTGCGGACGCGTCCAGGACAATCACCGCGCGTCCCGTTCCTGGCGGACGGCATCGGCGGCGGGCGGCGTTCCCGTGACCGCGGAGCGGCGCTGCAGGCGCTCTCGCAGTTGGTCTATGGTAGGTCGCTCGGCAAGGCGGCGAACTTCGGCCAGGAGATAGGCGGAAAGAGACATGCCGGCCAGAGCAGCCTGGGCCTTCAGAGTGCGATGCAGGCTCTCTGGGACATTCCGAAGCTGAATCATGCGCGCCATGCTACAAACATATATGCATGTGCGGCACATGTCAATCAGGATCGCCAGCACCCCTCAAAGGCTGAGTTTGGGGATCGAGCAACACGTAGATTCCCAGAACGTTAGCCGCCGAAACGCTTGCGCCGTTCTGCCACCGGCGGATATTTCATGGGAAATTAGCGAGGAGCTTCCGGGCCCGTGCTCTGGTCATCCGGGGCGCACCGGATCCGGCTGTGAGGACCGGCAGACCGGTGGCCGGGTCTCGGATGATTCGGGCTCTTCGCGGACGAGGCCCTGGCGGGGGCAGGACTTTGCGCTGGCGCTCCAGCTTTGCCTCCAGCGAATCGCCACGTTGAACGCTCAGTTTACAGCGAACGCGGTTGGAGACAGCGACCTGCCGTGTGATTGACGGTTTGATTCGCATGGTAAGCGATTTTACCGTGTGAGCTTTTAAGAAACCAGAAAACGCTGGTGGGCCTGGACTGACTTGAACAGTCGACCTCGCCCTTATCAGGGGCGCGCTCTAGCCACCTGAGCTACAGGCCCAACGGAGACAAGCATGATAGCGGGCGGGCGCGCAAAGGGTCAAGGGCAGAGCGCCCGGCCATGCCCTTCTGACGTCCGGCACGACGTTTTTGGCATTCAACGGGAGGCCGGCTGCGATTTCCACTCCGCAGCCTGCCGGCGGGTGTATATTGCCGGGCAGAAAAACCCAAAAGGGAAGTTCAAGCTGTCGAGGACTTACGTCGACTTGTCGGGAGGCGACAAATGACCCCAAGAACGCACGCCGTGCGAGCCGTGCAGGGACTCATGCTGGCTGCCGGGCTTCTGATGGCAGGCCATGTGGCGGCGCAGGGGACCGGCGCACAATCTAGCGGTACCAAGACCACGGGTAAGGTCTACGCCTTTGAAAAGATCGCCGACGGCGTGTTCTACGCCACCTCGAACGGGGGACCGATGGCGACCGGAGGCAATCACCCGATCATCGTCGGCGATCGCGACGTGTTTCTCGTCGATGCCGGGACCACGCCTCTCGCGGCGCGTGCGCTGCTCGAAGACATGAAACTGATCACCGACAAGCCGGTCCGCTGGGTGGTCAACACCCATTTTCACTACGACCACACGGCGGGCAACTCCATCTTCGGCCCGGAGGTGCAGATTATCGGCCACGAATACATACGCCACGCCATCCTGGATTTGGACGTCCTGCACCACGAGCCCTTCTTGACGGCTCTGAACAACATCCCCGGCCAAGTAGATACGCTGAAAAAACAGATCGCCGATGAAAAGGATCCCGCCAAGCAGGCCACGCTCGAGAAGGCGCTCGCCGCCAAGCAAGCGGACTGGGAAGAGTTCAAGATGATCAAGCCCGTCCCTCCCACGATGACGTACAACTCAAAAATGACGCTGTATCAGGGCCAGCGAGAAATTCAACTGCTCTTCCTCGGGCGCGGGCACACCCAGGGCGATACGTTCGTCTATCTGCCAAAGGAGCGGATCATTTGCACCGGAGATATGATGGAATCGCAGCCCGCCTATATGGGCGACGCCCTGTTCGACGAGTGGCTGAAGACTCTGGACGCTCTGAAGGAAATGAATTTTGACACCGTGCTGCCTGGCCATGGCTCCCCCTTCCACGATAAAGCCCTGATCACGGCTTTCCAAAGCTACCTGCGGGACTTCATGTCCCAAGTGACCGAATTGCGCAAACAGGGACTTACACCGGAGCAGGCTGCCCCCAAGATTGATCTCACCTCCCACAAAGCGGATTTCCCGCAAATCCAGGGTCCGGGCGTGGAGATTCGCGGCGTGCGGCGAATGTACGCGTGGATGGACGAAAAGTCGCACTGAGCGAATCTAAAAAATACTGCATCATGCTGTGGCTGTGGCCTGTGGCCGGTTCCGAGAACCGGGAGATGCGGTCCTATCTTGCCCGTACTTCCAGGAACAGCTCACTTATGAGGGCACATGAAAATATCCATTTTGGATGATTACTTCGACACGCTGCGAACGCTTGACTGCTTCCAGAAGCTCAACGGCCACGACGTGGAGATCTGGAACGACCACGCGCAAGAGGTGGACGCTCTCAGCCAGCGCCTGAAAAATACCGAAGCGCTCGTGCTCTTTCGGGAGCGAACCAAGATTCAGGCGCCGCTTCTCGAACGCCTTCCAAAGCTGCGCCTGATCAGCCAGCGCAGCGTGTATCCCCACATCGACGTTGCTGCGTGCACCCGCCTTGGCATCATCGTTTCTTCCGATCTGCATGGCGGCACCCCCTGTTATGCGGCGGCGGAGCTTACCTGGGCGCTCGTGCTATCGGCGATGCGGCAAATCCCCCAGCAAGTAGCGGCCATGAAGGCGGGAAAGTGGCAAATTGGGGTGGGAAGCTCGCTGCGCGGCAAGACGCTCGGAATTTTTGGGTATGGAAGAATTGGGAGCGAGGTGTTGGGGTACGGCAAGGCATTTGGCATGAAGCTCCTCGTGTGGGCGCGGGAAGAATCGCTGGCTCGCGCGCGGGCGGACGGCTACCCCATCGCCCAAAGCAAGGCGGAATTCTTTGAGAGGTGCGATGTTCTGTCACTGCACATGCGCCTGGTGGACGCAACACGGGGGATCGTCACGGCCGAGGATCTGGCGCGCATGAAACCCACCGCTGTGCTGGTGAACACCAGCCGGGCGGGCCTGATCGAGCCGAATGTTCTGGTCAAGGCGCTCCGTGCGGGCCGCCCGGGAATGGCAGCGGTCGATGTTTTCGAGGCCGAGCCCGTCCTCGATCCGAATTATCCGTTGCTGACAATGGAGAACGTGGTATGCACGCCCCATATCGGCTACGTGTCGCGCGAGGAATATGAAATCCAGTTTGCGGATATCTTTGACCAGATCGTTGCGTACGGAAAGGGGACACCGACCAACGTCGTCAATCCGGAAGTTCTGAAGAGCCCGGCCCTGCGGGCCAATAGTCAATCGGCCTGATCATCGCTGACTTCCCAGTTTTCCGAACGGCAACGCGCGACGAATTCGTTTACTGCTTTTCCCAGACCTGCGTGTTGTCGAATGGGCCCGCGTCGGTGGCGCCCTTGGCGTGGATGGTCAAAGTCTTGCCGTCCGGGGAGACCTTGAATGTGGCCGTCTCGACGTGCTTCCCGGCCTTGGTAAAGTTCACTTCAATCGTGTCGGCGCCGATCTTCTTGGAGGTCAGCTTGTCCGCGGTGTTGGGGATCGCGCCCATGGTCGAGTATTCCTTGCCATCCCCCGTCACCGTGTAGCCGTACGAGCTGGATTTGCCGGCCGCGTTGGTTCCATTGACCATCACCATGCCCTTCTCGTCCCAGGTGCGCGTCGCGCTCTGCCGCGCCGGGCCCGGCACATACTTTGATTTGGCGACGTTCAGCTTCCAAGTGCCCGCAAAAGGATTGCTTTGCGCCACTAGCGTGCCAGCGGCGGCCAGCAGAATAACAACGAACGAGCAAATCCCGATCCGTCGTTTCGTCATAAAACGTCCTCCAATCGATCTCCGAGCATGCTGAGCAGAGGTGAAGTTGGTACGCGGAAGGGTACGCTGCGATCGCCTCGGGAGTCAAGTTTGGCCAGTGTGGCGCTTGAGGGGAAGCGGGCCGCTAGCGTATGATTCCATCGCGCCGCAGGGAAGACGGCGCAAGCTCATGATCACCCGCAAGATCGGTGAAGGCGGCCGTTGGCTGTTGGAAAAAATTGTGGACGCTGTCGCCTCCACGGGGATCAACCCGAACCTCCTCACGTTTTTCGGCCTCCTGGTGAATTGCTGGGCGGCGGTCCTGTTTGCCGTGGGAAGATTCCGCTCCGCGGCCATGGTGATTTTCTTCGCCGCGTTTCTGGACATGCTGGACGGCCAGGTGGCGCGGCGCGAGAAGCGCGTGACTGCGTTCGGCGCGTTTTTCGACTCCACGCTGGACCGCTACTCGGACATGGCGCTGTACATGGGCTTGCTGGTTTATTACGCCGTGGCCGAGCGCACCTCCTACGTCATCCTTTCGGCGGTGGCCACGGCCGGGTCCGTGATGGTCAGCTATTCGCGCGCCCGCGCCGAATCCCTGATTCCCCTGTGCAAGGTCGGCTTCATGGAGCGGCCCGAGCGCATGGTGCTGCTGATCCTCGGCGGCCTGTTCAACCGCATGGCCCCAGCCCTCTGGGTCATCGCCATCGTTGCTACGCTCACCGTCATCCACCGCATCCTGTACACCTGGAAGGAAACCAAGGCGGGCCGCACGCTCCCCAGCCTTCACCCCTCGCTCCAGGCCGGCCCCAAGGTGGTCAAAGAGGCGCGCCGCTCCGCCGGAGCAAATTGACGCCCGTAGGGCGATGTAGCTACAATGATAGGTGAGGTAGCTACATGCGAACAGTGGGTAGCCGTGAACTCAAAAACCGCCTGGGCGCGTATCTGAAATTGGTCGGCAAGGGCGAAACGCTCGTCGTGACCGACCGCGGCAAGCCGGTGGCGCGAATCGTCCCGGCGGACTCGGCTCAAGTCGAGAGCAAGACTCTCGATCAAGTCCTGAAAGAGATGGAAGCAAGGGGCCACTTGCGCTTGGGGACGAGGCCTTTTAAGCGATTCAAACCGGTCCGCACAAAGGGCAAGCCTGCCTCCCAAATGATCATTGAAGATCGGGTCTGATGCTTTACCTGGATGCGTCGGCTCTTGCCAAGCGCTATTTCAACGAAAAGGGCAGCGAACTAGTCGCTGCCCGATTCGAGAACGGCGAGAAGATATTTACCTCCATGTTGAGCTACGCCGAAATTCACTCGGTCATTGCGCGAAAATTTAGGGGAAGGGAATTTGGCAGGGATGAATTTTCCAGATTGCGTGATTCCTTCCAAAGTGATTGGCTCTTTGGTCTGAGCAAATTGGAATTAGACTCGGGAGCGATGAAGGCCCTCCCCGGAATTCTTGAGCGTCTCCCGTTAAAGGCGGGCGATGCAATCCATCTTTCCACGGCCATTTGGCTGAGAGATAGCGCGCGCACGGGGGCTTTCGGCGGCCCGATTAGTGAGGATGTTGAATTCGGTGTGGCGGATAAACGGCTCGCTGAGGCGGCTTTGCAGTACGGCTTGCGTGTATTTGACCCCGAAGGGAAAATCTAGAGACGCAGCCTTTCCGCCGCGCGCCCCCCGGCTGCTTCCTCGATCGATTTCGAAACGATAGCGTGAACGCGGTCCCTCAGCGCGGGCACATCTTCCTTCCGTAGATCCTTGGTCTCGATCACGTCGTCCAGACACACAGTGATTGTTCCCGGACGGATGAACCAGCTCCTCTTTTTGTTGAATTCGTACGAGCCCACGAGGCTGACCGGAACGATCGGCGTGCCGAATTGTACCGCCATGCGGAACACGCCGTCCTTGAACGGGCCGACGTGGCCGTCCCGTGTTCGCTGACCTTCGGGGAACACGGCCAGGCTCACTCCGGAATCGAGGGCCGCGCGCGTCATTCGCCACATGCGCTTCAGATCCGACGGCCGGTTTTCGTCCGGCACGGGAACGTTGCCAAAGCGCTTCATCATCCAGCCATACACAGGGATGTGGAAATGAGATTCGAGCTCCAGCCCGCGAAAAAACTGCGGCACTGTGGCGTACAGAACGAACGGATCGAACAAATTGACGTGATTGACGATGAGAAAGCAGGTGCGCGCGGGATCGAATCCCGGCGAGCGCCGCACCACCAGCCGGGCGCCGGCGAGCCTCATGGTGATGCGGCTGAGCACGCGTTGCGCCCCGTCATTTTTGCGGGGATCGATGAAAATCCCCAGCAGCACCAGAAAGCTGCACACGGGAAAGAAAAAGGCCGCCGAAAGCGTCCAACGCAGGAAGCTTCGCACGATGGACCACGCGCGGCGCAGGCCCCGCTCGCCGGCAGCCGGCGCGGCAGCCGAGGCGGGAATGGGTTGTTCGGTTTCCACCTTCATACCATCACGTCGAGCGCGCCGGGCAGCGCTTCCAGCGATTCCGCCTCGAGCGTCAGCACTTCGCCGTCGACGACCACGTCCACGGGATTCTTCAAATCGAAATCAATTCGCTGCGCAGCGCGCCGCGAGGCCATCGGGTGGCGGATGTGCGAGCCGGTAAATAACGTCGGCAAGTTCCGCACCAGGCCCAGGCGGCCAATCGGTCCCCAGTGCACGTATTCAATCTTGCCGCTGTCGATGGCGGCGTGTGGCGCGATCATCATCTTACCGCCGGTGTACTTGCTATTGCTAAAGGCTACGAACAGGCAGCGGCGGTCGTCGCGCTCGCCGTCGACGCGCAGGGGAAACGGGCGCCGGCGTAGGCGGGCGAGGCAAGCGAGAACGCCGGCAACGTATCCGGGCTCGCCCAGGAATTTCAGCCGGCGATTGGTCAGCGTCGCGACGTCCGCGGCGAAGCCCATGTTCAGCGTATTGATGTAAAAAATGGAGCCGCCGGCGTGGTCCAGGCGAATCACGTCGCAGGGACGCGCGCGGTGCTCCAGGATGGCCTTGGCGCTGAATTCGGCGAGGTCCGTCCCATTTCCGACGAAGTCGCGAAGAAACGAATTGCCTGTCCCGAGGGGAAGAAATCCGAGGGCGGCGCGGCCATCGGTCAAGGAATCTGGAAATATGCCGTTGACGATCTCAAAGCTCGTGCCGTCGCCGCCCACGGCAATGAATTTGCGAAAGCCCTCGGCGTACGCGCCGTGAGCGAGCACAGTGGCCTCTCCCGGCCTGCGCGTTTGGCGCACTTCGAGCCCAAGTCCCGCGGCACGCAGGCGCTCGAGCGCGGCGGGCGCCAGCTTTCCGCAGCGGCCGCCGCCGGCCGCTGGGTTCACGATCGTGAAATAGGCATCTGTCACAGAGGGACCATCGCGCCGCGGTCGAGCTGCTTGCCGATCTGCCCGGCCAGCACCACGCGCCGGATTTTCATCGCCGCGTTGCGCGGAAAATCCTGCTCCCACTGGAGGTATCCCCAGACGCGTTTGTGATTCAAGAGTTGCGCGTTGCGCCGCGTGAGTTCGCGCAGAAGCGCATCGTCCACCGTGCGGCCGGGCTCAGGGCGAAGCACCAGCACCAGCTGCTCGCCGGTCATGCTGTGCTGTGGCCAGATGTAGTTGGCCGCATAGACGCAGAATTCCTTCACCCCAATGCCCTCGAAATTGTTTTCGATGTCCTCGGGATAGATGTTCTTTCCTTCGGCGGTCACGATCATGTTTTTCTTGCGCCCGAAAAGCTGCAAATGCCCCGTGGCGTCCACGCGCCCGAGATCTCCGGTCATGAGCCAGCCGTTGACCAGCGTTTCCGCAGTCATTTCGGGGTCGTCGAGATATCCGGACATCACCGTCTTGCTGCGCACGGCCACTTCGCCGATGCCGTCCGCGTCCGGGTCGACAATGCGAATTTCCATCCCGCGCACGGGCTTGCCCACCGTATCGGGACGAAAAGGCCGCAGGTCGTTTAGCGTGATGGCCGTGCACGCCTCGGTGCAGCCGTAGCCGTTGTAAATCGGGATGCCCAGATCGTGAAAGAATTCGATGGTGGCCGGCTCGGTGAACGCGCCGCCCACGAGCAGCGCCTGCAGGCCGCCGCCGAAAGCCTGGTGGATGTCTTTCAAGAGCACGCGGCTCAAGCCGGGGCGCGGCTGCGCGTGTGTGAATGCGCGATTCACGGCGATCAGTGTGTCCAGGATCTTGCGCTTGAACGACGGCAACGCGGCAAATCTCTCGCGCAAGCCGCGCTGCAGGTTTTTCAGAATCAGCGGCACGACGGCCATGTAGGTGACTTTATACTTCGTGAAGGCTTCGCGTATAAATTCCGGCCGCAACGTGCGCAGATGGACGACCGTGCCTCCGCCGGTGAACGGCATGATAAAGCCGCCCATGAAGTCGATCGCATGATTGGTGGGGATGATGCTCAGATAACGCGCGCCAGGCCAGAAGGGAAAAACCGGCGAAACCGCGGCGCACTGTTCGAGATAGTTGTCATGCGTCAACACGCAGCCCCGCGGGTGCCCGCCGGTGCCGGAGGAATAGACGATGCAGGCGGTGTCGGTCTGCGCCCGCGGGCGAAATTCCGGCGCGCGCAAGCCGCGGAAGTCCTCCCAGCGCTCGGCGCCCGCCAGATCGGTGCCGGACGGCGCCTCGGTCACCAGCACTTTTCGCAGTTTGTGCTCACGGAAGGCTGGCGCCTGGGTGATCGCGCGCCACAGCGGGTACTCGACGAAAAGAACCTGCGCCTGGGAATGCGCAAGAAGCTGCAGATGCTCGGCGGCGGTGAGCTTGTAGTCGAGCGGAACCAGAATGCCGCCCGCGAAAAAGACGGCGTAGGCCGAAATCGGCCACTTGGGCTGATTGGTCATGATAATTGCGGCGCGTTCTCCCGCGGCGAAGCCGGACTCTTCGAGCGCCGCCGCGAGGGGCTCGGCGGCCTGGCCGAATTGACGGTAGGTCAGGCGGGATTTCTCGCGTTCGCGATCGGCCTCGATCAGGCACACCTCCTCGGGCCACTGCGCGAGGGCGTCGCGCAGCGCGGCTCCCAGCGAATCGTATTTCGCCAAATCCAGCATCAAAATGGCCGCAGAGGCGCGGAGGCACAGAGAACGGCACGATTATATGAGGATTTCACGGCATGGATCGCTTTATTCAGGCGTGCGTTCAGAGCCTGGCCTGGATGCGTTCTGCAAGCGTATGGAAGTCGCTCACGCCCTGCACTTCGTAGTCGGGAAGCTCCACGTTGAAGTGATTCTCGATGCGCGTAAGGAGTTCCAATGCCTGCAAGCTGTCGATCCCCAGTTTCTTATAAAAGTCATCGCCGGGATGGAGGTCCGTGCGTGGGACCTTAAAGTGTGTTGCGGCAAGGTTCAGAATTTCGTCGGTAGTCTGCTCGATCGTTTTCATGGTCGATTCATTTTACAAGAAGAGTAAGCTCGCCGGCTATTCGAGCCGGAATTGTGTGGGACAGCCACTCTTGGCTGTCCTCCGCTGCGCCTCGGAGCTTCAGCGCGGCCACGCGGAACCGGACAGCCAGGAGTGGCTGTCCCACAAACCCCTATGGCAGGTACGGGTGCGGGCCGGCGTTTTCGACAAATCTACGAAGGCCTTCCATGACCGCGGGTCGCGTGAAGAGCTCGCAGAATAAATCGATTTCGCGGCGCAGCTCTTCCGCCGGCAGCGGCTTGATGAATTGTTTCGCGGCGGCTGAAGTGGCGCGATCGAATTTCGTGGCCTGAGCAGCCGTCGCTCGTGCGACGCGCAACGCCTCGCCCTCCGCCGCGACTTGACTGACGAGGCCGACCGAGGAGGCCTTCGTGGCATTGATGCTGCGCCCGGTAAGCAGCAGATCACGGACGACGGCGTTGCCCAGGTCGCGCTTCAGGCGCGGGATGCCGCCGAAGCCGGGAATGAGGCCGAGGCGCAATTCGGGGAAGCAGAAGCGCGCCATTTTGTCCGCAATGATCAGGTCGCACGCCAGCGCCAGCTCGAATCCGCCCCCGAAGCACACGCCGTGAACGGCCGCAATCGTCGTGAGCGGAGAGGTGTCCAGCCGGTTGAGCACCGCATGAATCCGCTCCAGGAATTCGCGGATGCCCGCCGCGGCCGCGGACGCTTCCATTTTTCGAGCCTGCTCATACAGTTCGCGCAAATCGGCGCCGGCGGAAAAGCCCGCCTTTTGCTCGCTGTGCACGATGAGCGCGCTTGCTTTTGCTTCGAGCGCGGGAAGCGAGGAGACGAAGCGCTCCAGATCTCCGAGCATGGCGAGACCAATTTCGTTGGCCGGCGGGCGATCAAGCGCCAACTCCACGACGCCCCCCGCAAGGCGCCATGAGAGCGTCTTCCCCTTGTACTCGTCCATGCGTTCAGCCGTTGCCGGTGTGGACATGCGTGGTCCTAACTTCGTTCCTTCGCGGATCGTCAGATCCGCAATCGCTTTCGACTACTTTCGGAGGTCCGACCTTCAGGTCGGACAACTGGCATCGCACATGATAGGCCTTTAGGCCCTGAAGCTTCAGGGTCTAAAGCCCACAGCGGAGGGCGGCTAACGTCGGGGCTGAAGCCCCGACCTCCGAAACCCAACGATCGCAAAGAGCCACTGCGGTTCGAAAGGCGCCGATCCGCAATCAACTTTGTTCCGGCTTCGCGTACATCCGCTCGATTTCCGCCGCGAAACGCGCAGCGATCGTATCCCGCCGCAATTTTCCGTTGGCGGTGAGCAGGCCGTTCTCGATGGTAAACAATTCCTTGGACACATGAAATCGCCGAATTTTTCTGTAATGAGGCATGCCTTCGTTCAACTGCCCGATCCGCGATTCCACGTCCACGTCCCCATTCGCGCCGGTGATAATCGCTGCGAGAAAACTCCGGCCATTTCCCACCAGCATGACGTGTTGCGCGCCGGGGATGGCGCGGGACAATTTCTCCTCGATCGGCTCGGGCGCGATGTTGTGGCCGGAATTCAAGATGATCAGGTTCTTGATACGGCCTGTGATGCGCCAATTCCCGTGCACGTCCACGTCGCCCTGGTCCCCCGTGTGGAACCATCCATCGCGCAGCACCGCGGCGGTCTGCTCCGGGCGGCCCCAGTAGCCAGGAAAAATATTGGGGCCGCGCACGATGATTTCGCTGTTCTCGCCGAGCTTCATTTCAATTCCGGGAATCGCCGGGCCCACGCGCCCCGGCTCGACGTGGCGCGGGTCGTCAAGGGTGCAGATGCCCGTCGTCTCCGTGAGGCCGTACCCCTGCAGTACG
>Ga0210398_10002313_pt1 | contig 18703 bp, 16 predicted proteins | sample IncBWC4OmetaG_FD_161047 | JGI IMG/M metagenome (GOLD analysis project Ga0210398, IMG submission 161047) | Forest soil microbial communities from Barre Woods Harvard Forest LTER site, Petersham, Massachusetts, United States - Inc-BW-C-4-O | ecosystem: Environmental > Terrestrial > Soil >... | reverse complement strand
GACGTAGAAGCTTGCCGCTGCCTCATCGATCTGAGCCTCCGTGCCGCTCAAGCCTACAAAGCGCGGGTCGAAGTCGGTCACATAGCTCTTCAAGATCGGCAGCTTATCTCGCTGCGGGTCAAGCGTAATGAGCAGCACCTGCACGTGCGCGCTTGCCGGCCCCAATCGCTTCATCACTTGCGCAAGTTTGAAGAGCTCGGCCGGGCAAGCATCCGGGCAATGCACATAGCCGAAGAAGATCACAACCACTTGCCCTCGATAGTCGGCAAGCGAGCGGGGATGGCCATCGAAGTCGACGAGCCGGAAATCGGAGGAAGCGGCCCCGAGCGGTAAGACTTCGAGCCGAAACTCCGACGGACGCAGCCAGCGCAATCCGAGCAATGCGCCTACGATCAGTCCGGCGACTCCTAGCACGAGGAACAGTACCTTAATGCGCTTATCCGGCGCGGTCATTTGTCCGTATCCTTCGCGCCAGGCGCAGTCATTGTGCCGAGGTCCTGAACAATCGCTTCGACGCGCACTGGGCCCGAGTGTTGGAACGCGAGTGTCAGCTCGAAGCGCTCGCCTTTCTTAAGGGGCCGCACCAAGTCGATCAGCATCGCGTGCAGGCCGCTGGGTTCGAAGCGCACGCGGCCGTGAGCGGGCACGTCCACACTCAGAAGCTGACGCATCTGCATGAGGCCGCCGACGGTCGCCATTGAATGCATTTCCACCTGCCGTGCGACCGGTGTTTCGATGTGTATCAGCGCATCTTGGCCTCCGGAATTGACGATCTCAAAGTAAGCGACGCCGACGGGCGCGCCCGGCGCGGTTGCGCGCGACCAGGCATTCACAACTACCAAAGGACCGGCCGCTGGCTCGACGGCGATTGCCGATGCCGACAGGATGACAATGAACAGCCACGCGAACTGAGCGAGCCGAAAGCGCCTGACGGCGAACACTGTGGGGTCAAATCTCAATCTTGCGTTCCTTGTATTTGTCCGGAATGGCTGCGTCAGTGCCAAAGAAGGCGTGTTTCGACATGTCCGGCGAGTAGCGGCTACCCGGCACCGTTCGGCCGAGTGCTTCTGCGACTGCACGGATGTGGTGAGGAGCGGCGCCACAGCAAAGTCCAATGTAGCGGACCCCGATGTCGTGTGCCTCGCGGGCATAGTCCGCGCATTCGTATCGATTGCAGGTGAACGGATCGAGCGCGGTCGGGAACGGTCGATTGCCGGGAATACAGGCACACGCAGCATCGGTGAGCGACTGAAACGTTGGCTCGGCGTCGGTCGTTCGGTAGGGCACCGGCAGCGACGCCACGTAACAGGAGATAGCCTGCCGTACCTTTCTCACCACCGGCATCAGCGTCTTGGGGCCGCGCTGGCAGTTGACACCGACCACATTTGCACCGGCCGCCTCCAGTCGCTTGCAGGCATCGACCACGTCAATCCCATCAAACATTTTCTCGTCCCGATGCACCGAGAGGGTTACGACAGTGGGCAATCCGGTTGCTTTCATCACGTCGAGTGCGATTGCCGCCTCGCCATACCAATCGATCGTTTCCGCGATGAGAAAGTCGGCGCCTTCCTCGACAGCCCAACCGATCTGCTCCTCGAACATGGCCCGGACGGCCTTGTGTGTCTTAGGGTCGTCAGCCTCGTAGGCATTGGTGTTGCAGATATTGCCGGCCATCAGGCAGCCATGACGATCGGCGACATCCTTCGCGATACGCAGCGCCTGCCGATTGATCAACTCCAGGATGTCTTCGCGGCCGATGACTTTCAGCTTCTGGCGGTGCGCATAGTAGGTGAAAGCCTCCACCACGTCGCTGCCAGCGTGAACAAAATCCTGGTGCAAGCGGGTAACGGCATCAGGATGCTCGATCACGACTTCCGGGACAAAGGGGCCGGCCTGAAGGTATCCGCGGCGTTCGAGCTCGAAGAGATACCCCTCCGCGCAGATGACCGGACCGATAGCAAGGCGTTCGAGCAATCCACGTTTAGATGTCGATTGAGTTTCAGGCATAAGAGTTCTCCCCCTCATAGATTTGTGAATGGTTTGCGCCAAGCGCAGTCGCCAGCCACCGCGGCGAGCAGCGTGCGCAGGAATTGAACGTCGGGATGACGTGAGGCGCATCGATCAATAAACGCGATCTGTTTTCGGGCGCCAGCGCAAAGATTAACGCTGCGGGGCACTCGTAGAAGCCAGCCGGCAAAGACCTTCTCCGGCGCTGGAAATGGGCAAACCGCTGCCTTGATTTTCAGATCGAGCGACTGGTGGGCGATCACCGTGTCGACGTCGGGGTGAAATGAGCCGCCAGCTTCGGGCGCGCGCCGAATGTCCAATGATTGAGTGCGCTGGGTCATTTTTGCTCCCGTGGCCAAACTCGTCAGTGCGGACCGACCGACCGGGAGAGTGTACGGTGCGGGACCGGCACGAACGAATGCAGTGTGCCGGAAGATCCGCTGCCGATCGCCCGCCGCGACCCATCGGGATACGTACGTCAGGCTGGTTTCCGGACTCTGCAGCGACCCAAACCGAATTCGGATCGGCGCGGCACCTTCCCGGACGGGGATCCAGTGGTTTAGGCCGCGCTTCGAGCTCCACTACCGTTGCGAGGGCAGGTGCCGGTATCTCACCGACTTCCCAATTCTCCAACCCGAACACGGGCCAGCACCAAACGCAGCCCAATCCTAACAGAGCCTTCCTGAATGACGCAAAAGGGTCGCTGAAAAATTTGGTTCGATGGCGGCGGGGTCTGCACTCACGACAGAATGGTCGAGGGAGATATCATGATGCTGAGCTCGGCCATCATCTCGACCAAATCTCGAAACCTGAGCCACGCCTTCGAACGACGCTTGCATACGAAAGTGAGGACTGGCGCGAAGGGCAAGCACTGGAAGTTCCGTTACAATGCGTTTGAACGACCCGCCCAGCGGGAGATGTAACTCTTCAGAAACGCCGTGAATTCGTTTGCGCCGGATGGAAGCGTTTTTCCCCGATCGCTGATCTGAAAGAAATCCAGATTGACCACGGGGCTGACTAGGCGGCTCATCACTACATGCCGGTTCCGAACAGCGGCCAGCCCGAATGCCGGAATCACCGCAATGCCTTCGCCCGCTTCCACCATAGCAATCTGCGTATCGAGTAAGTTGACGACGGCCGCGTTACGGCAAACCACACCTGCTTTGGTTAGGTGCTTGTCCACCATCTTCTGTATAGGACTGCTGGCAGGCAGCGAGATCATGGTCTCTCCCTGCAAGCTCGACCACGTCGCCGACGCGCGATGCGCCGCTGCATCGTTGTCTGCTCGGATCACCATCAGCGAGAAACGAAAAAATGGTGTTCGCCGAATCCCGGGTGTGGCGCCGAATACGCCAAGGCCCATGTCGAGTTTTCCCGACTCGACCATCTGCAAAATCTCTGATTGAATGCCATCAAACAACCGAATTCGCAGCTCCGGGTAGTATTCGCGAAACTCCTTGATGGCCTGCGGCAAGACGTTGGCAGAGATGAGCGGCGGCGCCCCCAAGGCTAAGGACTGACTTGCCCGGGTCGCCGATCGGCCAATCCGAGCTGTGGCGGTCTCGAGCTCGCTCAAAGTCTTCTGCACGAGCGGCAGCATTTCGCTGCCGTAGGATGTCGGCACAACGTGTCGAGTCGTGCGGTCGAACAGCCGAAATCCGAGTTGTGTTTCCAGCTCCTTGATCAACACGCTTAAGCCCGACGGAGTTATAAAAAGTGCATGAGCCGCGCGCGTAAAACTGCGGTGCCGGGCAACGAGCAGAAAGGCGTGAAGCTGCCGCGACGAAAAATTCATTAGTGACTAATTGTCATAAATTGTTGACCTATTGTAACTTGTATCATAACAGCGCCGGAAGTTTAATAGCCGCTGCAGTCGGGGCGGTGCAAGCTAAACACTTACTGCCGAGCCGAAGCATAATCTGGAAATTCCAGCGCTGTTGGATGCCCAAAATGTCGAACGCGAGAACCAAGGTGTTTTACGGCTGGTGGGTCGCCTTGACCGCAGCTCTTGGGCTCTTCTTGAACACCGGCACAATCGTCGTTTTCTCCTTCGGCATCTTCTCGAAGGCAATAGGCCAAGAATTTCATTCCGGCCGTGCGCCGATTTCCCTGGCATTCACGATTCACAACCTGACCGCCGCATTATTCGTCCCGCTGGCCGGCCGGTTGGTAGACCGCTATGGCGCACGGCGAATAATACTTCCGTTCACGGTCTTCCTTGGTTTGATTCTCGTCTCCAGCAGAATTCTGTCACAGGCAATCTGGCAGCTATATGCGTTTTATTTCGCGTTGGGCATGGTCTCCGGCGGCGCTGGCGCGATGTCATATACGCGCGTGATTTCACGTTGGTTTGATCGACGCAGGGGGCTGGCTCTCAGCGTCATGATGCTTGGAATGGGGGTCGGGGCCATTGTCATGCCGCCAATCGCGCAGCAGCTGGTCGCAAGCTTCGGTTGGCGCTACGCGTACGGTACCTTCGGTCTCGCGGTATTGTTTGTCCCTTTCCCGATGGTCGCAGCATTCTTGAAGGATGGCCCGGAGAATTTAGGTCTCTTGCCGGACGGGGCCGAAGCACAAACTGTTTCAATGCCGGTTGTTGTGAACCATTTCGGGCTGACCCTGCGCGAAGCAGTGAAGACGTCCGCCTTTTGGATCATCTTGTGCGTCCTTTTTCTGGTGACCTCCAGCGTGCATGCGTGCTTCATTCATTTGCCCGCGCTTCTCAGCGACCGGGGAAGCTCCGCTCAGCTTGCGGCTTTCGCCAGCTCTCTCTTAGGAGTTGGACTTTTCATAGGACGAGTCGGTTGTGGTTACTTGCTGGACCAGTTTTTCGCTCCACGGGTCGCAGCGTTACTTTTCTTTGTGGTTGCGGCCGGGATTGCGCTCTTGGGCCTGGGACACTCGATCTCGTCTGCGCTAATTGCAGCTCCCTTGGTGGGGCTCGGCATTGGCGCTGAGGTAGACATAGTTGCGTACTTAACCAGCCGGTACTTTGGCTTGCGTTCATACGGGGCTATTTTCGGCTCGATATGGGCGGTATTTGGGTTCTCCGGGGGACTCGGAGCCTACCTCATGGGAGTCGGCTTCGATATGACCGGATCTTACGTTTTGCCTCTAAGCGGATTTTTCTGCGCGGCCCTGGTTGCGGCGCTACTGATATTGACGCTCGGGCCGTACCGGTATCGAGCAGGGCTCTTGTCTGGCGCGACGCCAGAGTAGCTGCATCGCCCGAATTCATCGGCTCGTTCGTACAGCCCAAGCTAGAGGTGGATCATGCAGCGGCAAAACACGTCGATCGAAACGCCCATGCAGTTGTTGAGCATGAGTCACGGCCTGATCATCCAACAGGCTTTGTATTCTGCGGCAATGCTGGGAATCGCCGATCTATTAAAGGATGGCCCGCAAACTACTACGGAGCTGGCCCGCCACCTCGAAGTGAACGAGTCAGCGCTCTACCGGGTTCTGCGTCTCTTGGCTAGTCAAAACGTATTCGCAGAGGCATCTCCTCGAGCATTCGCAAACAGCAAACTTTCCCATTTTTTGCGCTCCGGCGTGCCGGATTCCATCCGCTCAATACTCATGTTCAGGGGAAGCGAATTGTTCTACCGCCCTTTTGAAGAGATCCTGTACAGCATTCGCACCGGGAAATCGGCGAGAACGAAAGTCTTGGGAATGGATGGCTGGGAATACCTCAAGCAGCATCCCGATCTGGCACGCGTTTTTGACGATGCCATGACTGACATGTCCGCCATCATCGGGCCAAGGGTGGCCGCCGCATACGACTTCGGATGTTGGGGCAGCATCATGGACGTAGGTGGCGGCAACGGCATTCTGCTCGCATCCATCCTCAAGGCGCACCCCAATGCGCGGGGTGTTCTGGCAGATCTTCCGCATGTACTCGAACGCGCCGAGCAGCGCGAATTCCTCGGCGGTGAGTTGCGGGTGCGAAGCACAATGCAGCCCTGTGATTTCTTCCGCGAGGTGCCGTCGGGCTGTAGGGCGTACGTGATGAAAAACGTGATCCACGACTGGGACGACGAGCATGCGGGCGAAATTTTGGCCAACTGCCGGCGGGCGATCCCCACGGACGGAGCACTCTTGCTCGTGGAATGGACACTGAATGAAGGCAATCCCTACTCAGCCGGCAAGCTGTTTGATGTAGTGATGCTGGTCATGACCGGCGGGAAGGAACGTACAGCCGAAGAATATCGTCGGCTACTGGCCGGCGCAGGTTTCCGCATCAATGAGGTGATTCCCACTCCGTCTGAATTCAGTATTATCGAGGCTCTACCGGAGTAGTTCTTGGAATTCGCGGTGCTGTCGAGTGCCCCGACCGGCAGTGATACGCAAGCCGAGCGAACGGTGCAAATTCAGTGGGCAATCACGACCCTCTGCCAACCTGCGCGACCGTCGGCTTATAAATGTGCCGCTCCGTGATCGCTCATCCTGGCAGTTCCGCTTTTCCGCCGCCGAACGTATCTTGTACATGGGGGTACCAGCAGGGAGGTCACGGGCGAATGGCAGATGCGGTCCAACATCAGGCAGCGCTTTGTGACGAGGTCGTTGCGCTCGGATGAATGGAGTTCAAATGGTGGACCATGGCGCTGAATTCGATCGCGACTGGCAATGGCACCCAGAAGTAAACCTCTAATTTCGCCCATCGTACTCCCCGCTTTTGCGGTAATGATTGCGTGGCTGGCAACGGCGCGCGCTGACGAAGTGCTGGACCGAAGCATTCGCTTCCAAATTTCGGCCTCACCGCTCGCGAGCGCGCTGATTGAATTTTCGACCCAAAGCGGCATTCAGGTCGCTGCCGCCGACGCGGACGTTGCGCCTCTGCATTCGAATGGCGTGAATGGAACATTGCCAATTCGCGCGGCATTGAGCGCGTTACTTCGCGGCACGGAATTGGAGTTCTCGCGCGTTGGCGCGCAAACGGTGGCGATCCGCAGGGCGTCCACTGGGACGCGCGCGGTCAACTCCGGTGCTGCGGTCGAGATACCAAAGGCCAAGTCGACGCGGCCCGACCAGGACGCCGATGCGAGCGCGTCGCCGGAAATACCTGAGGTCACTGTGACGGCCCCGCGACCGCCTACCGATGCGGAGTTAGCGGGAGACAGCGTGTATCAATTCATCGTGCACCACGCCACGAACCACTACGTGGACACCGGTACGAGCCGCAACCTCGCACGTTGGCGCGGCGGCAGGCAAAGCATCTGCCCGAAAACGGTTGGGCTCGACCCGGAATACAACGCCTTCGTCACGGCGCGGCTGCGCGCACTGGCGGCATACGTTGGCGCGCCCCTGCAGTCGGATTCGCAATGCAAGGACAACGTGCGGATAGTATTCAGGGCCGAACCCGAGGAATATATGAGTAACGTCGTGAAATGGGCGAAGGTTTACTTTCGTCGCGGTTCAGAGTTTGCGCAGATGAAGCCGCTCATAGCGTTTACCGGCGATCACGCGATTCAGGGCTGGTACCTGACAACAGGCGGCGGCCCTGCGGCCTTAAACACTGACGTGATGCTGCTGAGGCTAGACCTTCTGCCGATCTGGCCGCGGATCACCCCGCATTACGCCGATCAGGACTCCTTTGGCGGTGGTGGCGGGAGTGGGATCGGCGTCGTAATCCTACTCATCGACACAACGAAAGTCGCCGGCTACACCATGGGGACGATCTCCGACTACTTGGCGATGTTGACCTTGTCTATGGTGCAATCGCCCGACTATTGCGATCCATTGCCGAGCATACTGGATATATTCTCCTCCCGCTGCGGCGCAAGTGAGCGGCCTACAGCGATAACAGCCGGTGATCTGGCCTTCTTGAAGGCGCTTTATTACCTCAACACAGGGTTGGGGCCGGGGTTCTCAAGGGACGATATCGAAAACAATATGATGCGGCAGTTCGGGCGTCGTTAGAACCAAATGAAACACTCATTAGATCGGGAGCTCACTATGACGCGCGAACGTAAATCTGGAGTCCAGCGGGTCATACTCGCAGCTTTTGTGGTAACGATTGGGTGGCTTGCAACGGCGCGCGCAGCACCGGAGATTCCCGATGTATCCGTGATGACCCCGAGCCCGCCCACCGATGCGGAATTGGCGGGAGATAGCCTGTATCAATTCATTGTGCACCATGCAACCGTGCACTACGTGAATACCGGCACAACGGGCAACCTGGCGCGTTGGCGCGGCGGGAGGCAGAGCATTTGCCCGGTAACTGTTGGGCTCGGCCCAGGATACAACGCCTTCGTCACAGCGCGACTTCGCGCGCTGGCCGCGTACGTTGGCGCGCCCGTGCAGTCGGACCCGCAATGCAATAACAACGTGCAGATCCTTTTCACGCATAACCCTCAAGAAACAATGGATGACGTCTCAAATTGGGCGTCGGTTTACTTTCGTAACAGGTATTCGGGGGGAATGAAGGACCTGATAGCGTTCAGAGGCGAGCTCGCGATTCAGGGCTGGTACATGACAACCAACGGCGGTGCTATGGTCTTGAATACGGACGTCGCCTTGGTAAGGCTTAACCTTCTGCCCGTCTGGCCGACGATCACCCCGCTATACAACGGAAGCGGCACCTTGGGGACGCGTACGGGCGGCGGTGGCGGGAGCGGGATCGGCATCGTCATCCTGGTCGTCGACGCAACGAAAGTCGTCGGCTATCCCATTGGCTCGATCGCTGACTACTTGGCGATGTTGACCTTGTCAGTGGTGCAATCGCCTGACAATTGCGATCCACTGCCGAGCATTCTGGACCTAATGTCCTCGACCTGCGGCGCGCGGGAAAAGCCTGTGGCGATCACCGCCGGCGATCTAGCCTTCTTGAAGGCGCTGTATTACCTCAACACAGGGTTGGGGCCGTCGCTTTCGAGAAACCAAATCCAAGACAATATGATGCGGCAGTTTGGGCGTCGTTAGAGGTTCTAGGCAAAGTTTTTGTGTTTTCATTTGCGGAAACTCTGCAACCATGAAGCGGACAACCAGGCGAGCGGACGATGTGTATGCGAGGCAACGGACCGGTCACTACGCGCTATCCGCCGACCTCAGTGGGCCAATGGCGAGTTGTCGATGGACGTGAATCAAGAACAGGTCCTTTCAGGTTTAAAAACTCCAGGGGAACGAGTTGTCTTGAGTCGGCTGCGACGGAATTTTGATGAGCCCTGGCGAGCTTGCGTATCGGCAGCTATCCGACTATCGTCACCTATAGCGGCCAGCATGTAGTGGCGCCGTCCGGCGACTCAATGTTTGAGGTTTTGAGTCATGAAACGCGCGGCAAGATTTCTGATAGCACTTATTGTCGCAGGGTGTGCAACGCCCCATTCGGCTCTAAATCCGAGTCCCGATAGTCCTGCGGTCATTTACGCCATCCCTCAAAAGCAAGCTTTTGCGATCGCGCGCGAAGCGATTCTGTCGGCGGCCCCACGCTGTGGAGCCGACTACTTGCACATCGATGAAATAAGCCGCGGGGACGGGCTTCGAGGCTATGAGGCGGACTATAGGAGCTGGTTCTACGGCTTCTTTATCCCGCGGCGTCTGTGGGTCGTCCCGACAGCTGGCATCGGAGCAAACGGCCAGCCGATAGATGGCTTCCGCTTCGAGATGACCTACTACTATTATCGGGGCTTACGTGCTGTGAACGTCCGTTTGCCAGACGGCGGCTGTGAAAAGACCTTGATTAGCGCGCTTCACGCAGCGTTGGAGACAACAGGGACTGCCAATTCGGTCACCAGCTTAGAGACCCGCCCGTATGCCGATGGCCGGCACAGGACTTCCACGTCTTATTGACTTCGCCGCTGCGTAGCCGGCATTGCTACGGACGTTTGCTTGCAAGCAATGGCGCTCTAGAAAATTGGCCCTGGTCATAATGGTGTCCACACGGAAGTAATCAGCGTGTTGTTATGATTGTCCAGCTTGTCACCTCGCTCATCGCGATGACCTGCGTCACGGGAAGAACGCTAGCGCTTGCCCGTTCAGCCGCTGGAATTGCAATATGGTACCCAGGCACGCGCCCTTCGTAAAATCGAAGGCGACGACCTCGTCCTGAGCGACGCAGTAGAGATGCCCGTCAGGACCAAAGCGTAGACCGCGCGGTTTCCGAAATTCGGCCAGCTTGGTGGGAGAGAAGACCCGCACAAGGTGTCCATCCGTAGTGTCGTATTCGCGCACGCTCGTCACGGCATCTGCCGCACCGAACGGATGCTCACTTGACACCACGACGTTACCGTTGGGCGCGATCGCGAGATCCAAAGGACTGAAGTCTGGATCGCTCACGAGGCGAACGGGCCGTGTACGTTCGCTACAAGTGATCGCGACAATCGCGTTATCGCCCTCGCCATTCATTCCAATCCCAGATGCGAGAAATAGCCTTCCATCCTGACCAAAGGCAAAGCCGCGAGGAAATGGAACGATTCCCGGCGGTAGGAAATACGCCCCAGGCGCATCGAGTAAGATTGGAAACGCCATAACCGTGCGCGCGCTTCGAAGCCCAACGTAGTAGCGTCCATCCGGACCGAAAATGCCTCCACCTGGGTTCAATCCTGCGATCGGTCCCGTATCGCGAACGATAGTCCCGTTTGGACCGAGTGCCAATACCCGATCGGCGCCGCTGTTGAGAAACAGCAGCCCTTCTTTTTGATCCACGACAAGTCCTCGGGGATCAACAATTCGGCTGTCATCGTTAAAGGGACCAATCAGCGCGCCGTCGCGCTTGAACGCCAGAAGCGCGCCATATCCATTCCCATTGATGCCTGATGCACTTGTAACAAGGATAAGCATTGTAACCACGCTCCTACGGCGTCCTCTGGAAGACCTCGCTACCAGGCGCGGGAAGTGCAGCGCCGGACAGGTGCGGTTCTCTGGTTTGGGCACCCGTAGACCGATCGGTGAGGTAGAACGCCAGCGCTAGCGATCACCGCGCACTAGATTTACCAACGCGCCATGGTCTCGTTGGAGTACGCCGCGTAATGGATGCATCAGTAACTACCGTAACAACCTCCCCACAACTAGAGGAACTATCACAGCGAGCAACGCCCAATAGGCGGACCACCAAATTTCTACCGGTACGCGAGATTTCTTTATCGAGGCGCCATCCAATTTTAGCTCGAAAGGAAAAGAGAGGCCCCACCCGATGAGGTGAATAAATCATCGCTCGAGCGGCGATACCCGGGTAATGGCTCGAATTCAGGACTGCGGAACTGCAACTTATTAGCCTGCATCTGTGTTTTGTTGAGTACAGACCGCGAGGCGCAGCAAAGACCTACGCTGCTAACGCTTGAGGAATTGGTCGAGCAAACGTCGCGGTACTGGCAGACGGGGAGGCAAAGTAATGAGCGTCAACGATTTACCGGCGATCATGGGAACAGTTCTGATTGTCGCCGGGCTCGCCCTTGTGGGCGTTTCCACATGGTCCCGTGCCGAGGGGAGTGAAAAGATCACTCAGGCCGGGGCGCTCATCATTGTGGTCGGCGCATTCCTCTTGGGGCTGTCGATATTCGTGTCACATGGAAAATAGGACTAAGGTCCGCGCGCCATTCAAATTAGGACACTACCGATTACCTTTTGCCTCGATTCGCCCGATGGTAGCGCAAGCCATGAATCTCGGCTAACGGGCGACTATTTCACCTAGCCGAAACGTCTCAAAATGGCCGAGGGCAGTCAAAATTTGTCGAAAAGATAACGTTGCTAATCGCTCGCAGAGGCGCTTGCATTTTAATTGCCCAGGGAAATCGGGCTACAACTTAATTGGCATTATTTGAGGCGGAACAACGGATTCACCTGATCAGCCGCAATTGCTTCTGGACTTTGCCCGAACATATTGTTCATTTGGGATCAGCGGGAGCAATAAGCATTGAGCTCATCACCTCGACAGCAGAGAGAACTCTCGACACGAATTGGCCTCCAGGAGCGCGGCCATAGAGTTCGTCAACTCGGTTGAAACACGCATCGCGGGCTGCACACGCGATGTGTTACTTCTGCTGCACCGCCGCCTCGGCGCTGACCCTGGCATCTGCGCGAGCCGTCTTGTAGTCGGCTTCCGCCTGTTCCTTGCACGCCTTTTGAGCAGAGCCGCTCTGCGATTCGCAAGTCGCGAGGGCTACTTTGCGGTTGCCATCGGCTTTTGCGATGGCCACATTGTAGGTTTGGTGTGCGGCGTCGTTGTTGAATTTGATTTCCTGGTCATTCACCTTCTCGTACGATTTATCCAGCGCGCTCTGCGCGCGTTCTTCGCTCTTCGTCACCTCGTTGTTCGCCTTCTGCTCGGCCTTGGCTACGTCCTTCGAAACATCTTCCGGCGACTTCGACTTGTTGCAGCCGGCTAGCACTAAAGAAGCGATCACGAAAATCGGCATCAGGTATTCACGCATGCAATTTCCTCTTCTTATAGATACGCGATCTGCCCGCGTTTCCCTTGGTTCAATGCGAGCAATCATCCGGGTGGACGTTAGCGTAGCGCAGGAGCCCAACGGCCGCTATAGCGACAGTGACTCTTGTAAGTTGACTGGACGGCTCGCTGACGCCGTCTGTCTAAATTTCCCGCCTGGAAGCGGATGAGCCCTGAGCCTGCGGGCGCCGGATGCGTCAAGCTCAGTGCGCCGCGCGGAAGTCTGCGCTGCCGACGCGGATGATCGTCGGCGTCGTCGACGCCACGGTGCTTGGAGCCCGCGGCACTGCTATAACGTAACCGGCCGGCGCGGGCTCGGCCCAGGTGCCGAACACGCGTCCGCCCAGCGCCACGAGCCACTCGTAGTCGCCGAGGAAGGTCCTGTCCGTAGCGAAGGGCTCGGCTGTCCAGGCGTAGTTTGTGAAGCTCTGGCCGCCGTCGGTCGAGCGGGCGAGGGTAACGCGCGTCAGACGATTGGCTGGATCATCGCGCCGGTCGTAGAACTGCACGTTGACCGAACCGTCGGTCGTGTCGACAGCCATCCATTGCAGGAACTGGTCGGCGCCGTCGTGGACCGGGTCGTTGTTGACACGCATCGGTGCCGTCCAGGTTTTGCCGTGGTCGTCCGAGCGCGAGATGAACACGTCGACATCGCCATTGCGGAAGTCGCTCCACGTCACATAGAGCCTGCCGAGCTTCGGATCGATACCGACCTGCGGAAAACCCATGCACCGCGCGACGCCTGGAATGCCGCTGGCGCCACCGAAATAGGGAGCCGCGACGTCGAAGATCGGGCGCGAGGGCTTAAAGCTCCGGCCGCCGTCCTTCGAGATTGCCAGCGTGACGTTGAACCCTTCGTTCCAGATGACATAAATCGTGCCGTCAGGCGCGACGGTACCGATAGGGCCGACCACCGCACCGTTGTCATCGCGCGGTAGCCCGGCTCTGGTGCTGATCCGCATCGGGGTCGCCCAGGTCTGGCCACCGTCGCTCGAGCGCGTGTAGAGAATGATCGACTGCTCGAGCTGCCACTCGATCCACGCCATGTACAGGTTGCCTCGATGCGGGCTGGTCGCGCTGGTGTCCGACCAGATCCTCGGCATATCCTCAAGCTTCACGTCCGGCTCGTCGCCCTTCCATACCTTCACACCGACCGGAGCGGGATCCCAAGTCTTGCCGCCGTCAGGCGAGCGCAGCACCCAGACGCCATTCCCGCCGGTACCGTGACCCCAGTAGCCGGGCAGGCCATTCTTTTGGATCGCGAGGTAGGAAAGAAACAGGCGCCCGCGGTCGTCGAAGGCGAGCGAAACGTCTCCGAGCGGCGGGTGGTCGTCGGGGGTCAGCCGGACCGGCGTGAATGTCGCGCCGGCGTCGATCGAGTAGGCGGCCCAACGGCCGCCGACCGCAACGACCTCGTGCGGTTCGCGTGGATTCACGGCGATGGCCGGCTCGCTGGCGGTCGTTCCCGCGGGCGACACCGTGACCACGCGCGCGCCGGGCGCTGCCGCGAGTGGAGCTGCCGCATGGGCGAGCGACGCGCCGGCGCCGCAAACGACCAGAGCTGCGAGGAAAGCCGGAGTCGTATGTTGCGCCATCGCGCGATCCTAGCAAACCGAAGCCAGCAGATATACTCATCGCCCTGCATCCGCTTCGTGCCAAACGGACCGGACTGGGTGCATTGACCATCGCCGAGAATCTCGTTACGTATGCGGCGCGCTCCTATTCGAGTACGGTCTAGACAAACAGCGGCGAAACCTCAAGACGCCACTCTCATTCTCAATTGATCGCGCGGAGCGGCCGATATTGCTGAGGTTCCGCGCAGGGATATCGCCCTCCTACTTTCGTGGCACTCCTGTTGTTGTGGGTCGCCAGCCGCGGGACAAAAGCTGCTGAAGAAAGCCGCGGCGCCCGGGCGCGCGCTGCTGGCGAGCAAGTGTGAAATCGAGGAGCGGCAAAAAATTAGGGCCATCAGAGTTTCTGCGATCCACTCGCTGCGATCATCGAATCCGGCGATATCTGCGAGTCCGATTGGCTGAGCAATCTGGAGTGGTTTATGTCGGATAGCTGGAAGCTCGGCCTATCTACCTCTGAACTTATAGCTGAAGCGTAAACCGAGGGTTCGGGGACGACTCACCGTGATGGCTTTGTACCACTGCCAGTAGTTCGCATACAGTTGCGCCCGCGTATCGGTCAGATTCTCTCCATAGACTTGCACGACCCACGAGTCCTTTCCCACACCAAGCGCCCCATCATAAGTTGTAAACGACGGCAGGTCGTAAGCAGTGGAGTTACCCTGCAGGTCAAGCAGCAGGTTATTGGTCTCAGCGAGGGAGTGTGACTGATGCACCGCATCGATCTGAGCGAACGGGGCATAACCGTTGAACGCGAGCTCGTAACGCGCGCGGATGTTGCCTTGAAAGGGGGGCGCCCCGGCGAGCGGGCTGCCGAGCGCCCCGCCCGGATTTGGAAGCTTCAGTGCGCTGAAGTCAATCGGAGTGCCGTCCTGCCACAGGAGTGGCGCCTCCTTGACCAACTCGCTGTGATTCCAGGCCGCGCCCGCCTCAAGGGTGAGCCCGGTCGTGATGCGGGCCACGCCCGAGGTTTCCACGCCACGCACGCGGTAGTTACCCCCGTTGAGGACCACGTCGAGACTGAGGAAACCGCTAGCACCTCCATCGATCAGTACGTGGTTCCAGTTCTCTTGATAGATGGCGCCGTTCCATTGGATGCGCCGGTCCATCCACATCGTCTTCCAGCCGAGTTCATTGTTGGTAAGGGTGTCGGGTGCGAAGGCCAGGGGCGATACCCAGCCCCCGTGCTCAGTGGCTTGCGGGGAATTGCCCAATGCCAGCGGCGAACTGCCATTTGCTGAGAACGGTGCCCGATTAAAGCCGCCGGCGCGGAAGCCTTGCGACCACGTGTAATACAGCAGCGCATCTTCGGTGATTTTCCAGCTCAGGTTCGCGCGGCTCCTGAAGCTGGAAAAGGTCCGGTCAAGGCCCTCCGCATTGAGATTGTTGAAGAGGGAATGGTTCACACAGGGATTGGGCACCATCGCCGTCGGTCCCGTCCACGGCGGACCGTCGGCGCCGGTATAGCAACCCCCCGCACTCCCCACATCGGAGCCGACTTCCGAGGTCTCGGTACGGGCATAGCGCGTGCCGGCCGTCAGCGTCAGCGTTTCCGGAATGAGGTCGATGTCGACCGATGCGTACGCCGCCCGCTGAGTGTAACCGCGGGTGATGTCGTTGAAGAAGCCGTCGCCGGGGGGGCGGATGTTCGGGTTGTTCGAGGTCACCGGTGCAGGTACAAACACCGCGCCCGGCGTGTAGAACCGGACCGGGGTACCGTTCGACAGAAGCTGTGATCCGTTCAGGGTGTAGTAGCCGGTGGGCGGTCCGACCGGGTTGTAGTATGGAAGCGCCGTGACATAGAACCAGTCGGACTGGTCCTGAATCCGGTAGTTCTCATAGAATAGGCCACCGATACCGCGGATCGGCCAATCACCGGGGGTGCTCACGCGCAGCTCGTGGCTCTGGTGAGTGTTGCGCTCTCGATCATGCCAGCTCGCGCTGGGCGAGAAGCATTGCACCGTGGTGGGCGTCGGATTGGCGCATGAATAGTAGTCCCCGCCCAGGGAGCGTGTGTAATTCGTGTAGTCCTGAAGCTGCTCGACATTGCGCACGAGGTAGGACCCCGTATAGAGGAGCTTCAGCGCACCGACACGGCCCTCGAGCGTGAGCGCGGTATTCTCAAACTTATCCTTGTCGTACGAGGGGTTGAACAGCTGCACGCTCAGGTCGGGCAGCGGCTGACCGAGCGAATTCGCCGCCATCTCGGCAAAGACCCCGTCCGCCTCCATGCTCTGGTAGGACTGTGCAAGTAGTGCGCTCCAGTCTGCGTTGAACTGGTACAGCGTTTCGACGCGGATGCCTTGATAGGTGACCGGGTTGATATCATTAGCCGCCACGGCGGCGTTGTTGATCACGGGGCTGTTGGCGGGAAGTGGGCCCCCGTAGAGTTGCCAGCCCGGGTCAGTCTCCATACGTGCAAAGGTCCCCGGGATGTTATCGATGTAGCCGCCACGGCGCTCGTTGTAGATCACGCCACGCACGGCCAGGGTGTCGGCAATCAAGGGAATGTTGATGGTGGCGTCGACATTGCTGCTCTGATCCCCGTGCGCTGTCGTGGCATAGCCCGCGTTCACCATGGCTTCGGTCGCATTAAGCTTCGGTTTGTTCGTGATGTAACGCACCACACCCGCCTCGGCGCCCGCGCCGAACAAGGTGCCCTGCGGACCCTCCAAGATCTCTATGCGGTCGAGATCCGCGGCGTAAATGTCCAGATTACGGCTTGGAAGCTGCACGGATTGCTCATCGAGGTACACCGCGACATTCGGGAAAGTGCCGACGGCACCAGACGCCTGCATTCCTCCCACTGTATTCCCTAAGCCGCGTACATAGATGGTGTTCTGACCGGGGCCCACTCCATGTGCGGTGATGCCGGGCAGGTACTTCACGAAGTCGTCAAACGTCGTGGCGTTCAGCTTGGCAAGCATCTCCCCGGTCAACACCTGGATCGTTATCGGTACGTTCTGGAGGTTCTCCTCGCGGCGGTTGGCGGTGACAATCACCTCTTGCAGCTCATCTCCGGCGGGGATCTTCGTCGTCGGTTCCCGCGGCGGCGCAACCTCTTCGACTAGTATGCGGATGCTGCGCGGCGTCAGGTACTCGACCTTGAGTCCGGTGCCCTCAAGCATTCGAGTGAGCGCCTCATGAGCGCCGAGTCCCGCAGAAACAGGGTGGGATTTCTGGTCACGCACGACACCGGAGACATAGACGAACTGCAGGCCGGTCTGGCGGCCCAACGCTGCCAGCGCCTGCGCGAGAGGCTGCGCCGGAATATCGGCGCCGAGCGCCTTGGGTTCAAAATCCTGGGCCAACGTCGCCGGAGCATCAAAGATCGCAACGGGCACGCAGATCGAAAGCGCGCGCAGTACCCCGGACATCACAGTCGCGATTTTCGCTGATCGGCGACGCGGTCGACCTCCCATAGGTCCCCATTCAGGCATATTTGCGTGCCCTGACCTCAAAGCATAACGCAGGGCGCCAGAGTCAGGTGTTAGGAGCGGCGACGCCTGGTCTTACCACACGCGAATTCGCATTTCGGTCACCTCGACCCGCACACCCTTGAGGCTGCGCAGGAAGGCAATGAACGCGTCAGGGTCGTCGGTCGCGAAGACCCCGCTGATTTGTAGATTCCGAAGCGCCGGGGTGGTGATCTCGATCGGTTTCGCAGTGTAGCGATTGTACTCGGCCGCGACTCGTTCCAGCGGTTCGTGGTCGAATACAATTTCTCGGCGCAGCCAAGCGGTGGTGTTCTGCGCGTCGACCGCTACGGGCGTGGCCGGCCACGCTCCCTCGGTTACGCTGATCTGCTGGTCGGCGCGCAGCTCGACAAATCGTGATGATTGGTTTTGGCTCGAGTTCGTGCCAAGTTTTTCCAACATCGGGGACGGGCCGACGGCAACCCGCCCCTCGACCACCGTGACCACGGTCGAGTTATGCTCCAGGCGCACATCGAATTTCGTGCCGAGGTCGACGACTTCGGCCGATCCGGCGATCACCCGAAATGCGCGGTCGCGCTCGTGGGCGACTTCGAATTCTGCCTGGCCGGAGGTGAGCATGACGAGCCGCTCCGCCTTGCCGTACCGGATGCTGACCGCACTGTCCGTATTAAGGTGAAGGACTGAACCGTCTGCCAAGGGACGACTCAGCTGCTCACCGTGTCCTGTCTCAAAGTGCAGCGCTGTGATTGCGCCGGGGCCCGACACGGGCTCGATGAGCCTCAGGTTCCACGCCAAGAGCAAGCCAATACTCAACACAGCGCACGCCGTCATCGCCACTGCAGCAGAGCGCCAGCGCCCTGAGGGTCTGACCTGAAGGGCGTCGATCACGCGCAGCCATAGTGGTTGAACCGGAGAGCCGTCCTCGGCCCGTGCGCGTGCGAGAATCGCCTCGAGGGAGTACTCGGGATCGGTGCGTGCCTCCTTGAGATCGCGCGCGATCGCCGACACCCCGAGGAACTCCTCGATGTGGACTGGCGAGGCCTTGAGCCACGCCGCCAAGGCCGCGGAGTCTCGCGCATCCAGCGGCCCCTCATCGTTCACCGCGAACCATTCGCCAGCCTGTTCGGCGATCGCGGCACGGACTTGCTCTTCGCTGGAATTCATAGCTTCAACCTAGCGCCGCCATGCGGCGTCGACAGTGACTTAAGCCCTGCGCCACGTACTTCTTCGCCATCTGCGGGGAC
>Ga0210398_10002312_pt1 | contig 18706 bp, 16 predicted proteins | sample IncBWC4OmetaG_FD_161047 | JGI IMG/M metagenome (GOLD analysis project Ga0210398, IMG submission 161047) | Forest soil microbial communities from Barre Woods Harvard Forest LTER site, Petersham, Massachusetts, United States - Inc-BW-C-4-O | ecosystem: Environmental > Terrestrial > Soil >... | reverse complement strand
GCTACCGCGGCATCGAAGGCATTGCCTCCCTCCTTGAGAATTTCCTCGCCCGCCTGGCTCGCCAGCGGATAAGCACTGGCAATAGCGCCTTTGTGCGCGACGGCTGGACGGGTCGCAACGGCCGAACGAGCCGTATCGGCTGTTGCGGCCGGCGAGCCGCTGATGATGATGCCGATCGCAAGAAGCGACCACAAGAATCCGCTAACCGGCCTCACGCGAGGTGTCGCTGGGGCCATCAAAGCTTGCGATGCCGCTTCAGTTCGATCTCCACAATGGGATGCACGAACTCGGAGACATTGCCTCCCAGCACCGCGATCTCTCGGACCAGCGTCGATGATATGAATGTGTATTGCTCTTGCGGGGTCATGAATACCGATTCGATTTCGGGGGTCAGGTGTCGGCTCATATTAGCCAATTGAAATTCAAATTCGAAGTCGGAGACGGCGCGCAGGCCGCGCACGATCACTGACAGGCCATTTTGCCGGGCAAAATCCGTGGTCAGGCCCACATAGCCCTTGACTTCCACGTTGTGCACATCGGCGAGCACGCGGCGCGACATCTCGACCCGCTGCTCGAGCGTGAACATGGGCGCTTTGTTGGGATTGGCCGCGATCGCCACCACCACGCGATCGAAGATCGAGGCAGCGCGCCGCACCAAGTCCGTATGCCCGTTGGTGATCGGGTCGAAAGTCCCTGGATAGACGGCATTTCTTTTGTGCATTTCTATTTCCGTCCGTTGACGCGGACCAAATGATACCCCACCTCGCCCGCCGACTTGGATTTGAGCAATTCCCAATGCGCCGGCAGTGCCGGAACACCGGCAGCCCGCTCATTCTCCAAGTAAATCAAACCCCCAACGTTGAGCCAGTTGCCGGAATCGAGCAGCGGAATGTACTCGGCCAAGGCATTCGTTCCAAAGGGTGGGTCGAGAAACGCGAGGTCGAAAGGCGCACCGGGCGTGCGCAGAAAGCGGGCGGCGCCCATCTCCAAGATGCGGCCTTTGGCAGCGCCGCCAAAGCGAACCAATTGCTCCTGCAAAGCACGCGCGGCAGCCGGGAATTGCTCGACAAACACCACTTCCCGGGCACCCCGCGACAGCGCCTCGAGGCCTAACGCGCCGGAGCCGGCGAACAGATCCAGCGCCCGAGAGGCGGCTATGGAGTGCTGCAGCCAATTGAACACTGTTTCACGGACGCGATCCGGCGTCGGACGCAGGGCAGGCATATCGGGAAAGTGAATTCGGCGACCGCGCCACGCGCCGGCGATGATACGCACCGAATTGCGGCCGGTCGGCGCCGGTAAATCCGTCTTAGAAGTAGCCACTGTCGGTATCATACCGTTCTATGACGAATGAAGCTGAACGTCCAAGCGTGCGCGGATTTTTCAAGCGGCTGCGCGCCAAGTTGAATCAAGGACCCGCGTGGCTGACCACCGATATTGCGGATTTGCTGCCGGGACGCAAAATCGACGCCGAGATTTTGGACGAGCTGGAAACGCGGCTGATCACCGCCGATGTCGGCGTCGAGGCCTCCTCGAGAATTCTCGAGGAGCTGCGCAAGCGCGTGGCACGCAAGGAGCTCAACGATGTCGATGCGCTGCTCAAGGCGCTTCACGAGGCGATGTCGCAAATCTTGGCGCCCGTCGAACAGCCGCTCGTGATCGATCCTGCCGCCAAGCCCTTCGTAATTCTGGTCGTGGGCATCAATGGCGCGGGCAAGACCACGACCATCGGCAAGCTGAGCGCGCGGCTGCTCGCCGAGGGCAAGAGCGTCATGCTGGCGGCCGGGGACACCTTCCGCGCGGCGGCGCGAGAACAATTGGAAGTCTGGGCCGAGCGCAATAACGTGCCGATCGTGGCTCAACAATCCGGATCCGAACCCGCCGCGGTGATCTTTGACGCCTTGAAAGCAGCGCGTGCGCGCAACATCGATGTCCTGATTGCCGACACCGCGGGCCGCCTGCATACGCAGACCCATCTGATGGACGAGCTCAAGAAGGTCAAGCGTGTGCTCGCACGCTTGGATCCCAGCGCGCCCCATGAGGTGCTGTTGGTGCTCGACGGTACGATCGGCCAAAACGCCGTGGCGCAAGCCGAGGAATTCAACAAGGGGCTGGGGGTCACCGGTTTGGTCATCACCAAATTGGACGGCACCGCCAAAGGCGGGGTGGTTCTGGCCATCGCGCAGCGTCTGAAGATTCCCATTCGCTTCATCGGCGTCGGCGAGCAGTCCGAGGACTTCGGCGTGTTCAGCGCGTCGGAATTCGTATCGGCCCTGTTGAAATCGGAACCGCGCGACGCGGCCGCATGATCCGCTTCGACCAGGTTTTCAAGCGCTATCCGAACGGTCGCGAGGCTCTGGCCGGCGTGTCATTCAACATCGAGAGCGGCGCGCTGACATTCTTGACGGGGCATTCCGGGGCCGGCAAGAGCAGCATTCTGAAGCTGATTGCACTGATCGAGCGGCCCACTCGCGGCCAGGTGATCGTCAACAGCCAGAATACTTCGGGTGTGAAGCCGCGCGGCATACCGCATTTCCGTCGCCAGATCGGCGTGGTCTTTCAGGATCACAAATTGCTGCATGACCGGCCGGTTGCCGACAATGTCGCGCTGCCCCTCGTGATCGCCGGCGTTCCTCGGCGCGAGATCGATAAACGCGTGCGCGCGGCGCTGGATCAGGTCGGCCTGCTGGGAAGAGAGAAGTCTCTGCCCCTGGAACTCTCCACCGGCGAGCAACAGCGCGTGGGCATCGCGAGGGCCGTGGTGGCGAAGCCGATGCTCCTGATTGCGGATGAGCCGACCGGCAATTTGGATCCGGAACTTGCGCTCGAAGTCATGAAGCTGTTCAAGCGTTTCAGTGAAGTCGGTGTGACGGTGGTGGTGGCCAGCCACGATGTGCATCTCATCGATCAAGTGGGCGCGAGGCGTATCGTCTTGAGCGCGGGGCGCATCGTCGGCGAGGAAGCCGCATGAGCGTGGGCGCCTATTTTTCGCGCCACGCGCAGGTGCTCATCGGCTCGCTGGGCCGCATCGTGCATCAACCCGTTTCGGCCTTGATGACAATGGGCGTCATCGCGGTGGCCCTCGCCCTGCCCCTTTTCTTGAGCCTGCTGTTGCAAAACGCGCGCAGCGCCACCGGAAATTGGAACGAAGCCTATGACTTGTCGGTCTATATGGATAAGAAGGCCGGCGCCGCCCGTGTGCAGGCGCTGGCGAAGCAGTTGCGGCAGCGCGGCGATGTCGCCGCGGTGCGCCTCATCACCGCCGAGCAAGCGCTCGCGGAGTTTCGAAGCGATTCTGGGTTCGGCACGGCACTCGATGCCCTGGAGGACAATCCGTTGCCCGATACTTTGGTGGTGACCCCGACGCTGGCCGCGAGCACGCCGCAGGGAACCGAATCCCTTAAAGTGGCGATTGCGGCAATGAGCGATGTGCAGACCGTGCAGATCGACACGGAATGGGTGAAGCGGCTGCACGCCATGCTGGACCTGCTGCGGCGGGTGGTGTTGCTCACCGGCGGCCTGTTGGGCATCGGCATTGTGCTCATCGTCAGCAACACCATTCGACTCGATATTCTGAATCGCCGTGCCGAAATCGAAGTCATGAAACTGGTGGGCGCTTCGGACGGCTTTACTCGGCGTCCCTTTCTCTACACCGGGATCTGGTATGGATTGGGGGGCGGTTTGCTGGCCTTGCTGCTGGTCGCCGTCGCCTCGACGGTGCTGGCTCGGCCGGTGGCGCACTTGGCGTTTCTGTACGGAAGTGCCTTCAGTTTAGAGGGGCTGAAAATCGTTACGGGACTGGCCGTTTTGGGGCTCGCGGTGGGGCTGTCCTGGATCGGTTCGTGGCTTGCTGCAACGCGCCATATTCGATCGATCGAACCGGCATAAGTATATGTTTTTAAATACTTTGCTGTCGCGCAGAACTCTGGCACGGGTTAGCACTCTAACCCTTGGAGTGCTACAATTGGCTCCGTAAATTAAAGGGAAGATTTGATTGGAGGAAGGTATCAAATGTCTGCTGCTCTAGTCGCTAAACAAACTGGAATGGTGTTCGCGGGCCCTGTCGGGAGCCTGGACTCTTATATAGACCGCGTGTCCCAGATTCCGGTTTTGTCGAAGGAAGATGAAGTCGCCCTGGCGGTGAGATTCCGTTCCGAGGAGGATTTGGACGCCGCCCGGCAACTGGTGCTGTCGCACCTCAGATTCGTGGTGCACATTGCGCGCGGATACTTGGGCTACGGCTTGCCCATGGGCGATTTGGTTCAAGAAGGCAATGTCGGCCTGATGAAGGCGGTCAAGCGCTTCGACCCCACCGTGGGCGTTCGTTTGGTGTCATTCGCCGTGCATTGGATCCGGGCCGAGATACACGAATATGTCCTGCGCAACTGGCGCTTGGTCAAGGTGGCGACCACGAAGTCGCAGCGCAAGCTGTTCTTCAATCTGCGCAAGATGAAGAAGAATTTGGCATGGTTGTCGGAGGCGGAGACCGCAGCCGTCGCACGCGATTTGGGCGTCGATGTGGCCGATGTGCGCGAGATGGAACAGCGGCTGTCGGCGCGCGACATGTCCTTCGATCCGACTCCGGAAAGCGACGAGGAAGAGGCGTATTCGCCGGCCATGTATCTGCCGGCCAGCAATGCCGATCCCGCGGTCGAGGTGGAGCGCGCGGAGTGGGAAGAGGACTCGAGCGATCGCTTGGAATTGGCGCTCGAAAAGCTCGATGAGCGCAGCCGGAGCATTTTGAAGCGGCGCTGGATGACGGACGACAAGGCGACGTTGCATGAATTGGCCGATGAGTACGGCATTTCTGCTGAGCGCGTGCGCCAGGTTGAGTCGAATGCCATCAACAAGCTGAAGGGCTTGATGGCCGCCGCTTAAGGTTTCATGGTTTGACGTATTTGAGCCGCCGACTGCTCGGCGGCTTTTTTATGGGTGTTCGCCGCGTATCGGCTAAGATCGCACACACGCGGATAAAAGGGGACACCGTGATGCCAGCAACCTTATCGGCACTGATCCTATTGACGGCGATTCTGGGGGCCGGCTGCGCGAGCCAGGCGACCAACCCGAAGACCGCTTCGAGTACCGGCCAGCTCGCCACCACCGACGCCCAGCGATTGACGATCGCCAGAAATCTCAATCTCAAGGTGGTCGACAAGGACGGCCAGCAACTTTTCTGCCGGTCGAACCTTGTCACGGGTTCCCACCTCCAGCGCGACACCACCTGCTATACAGCTGACCAGCTCGATAAGATGCAGGCGCAGCAGCAGCGCGACTTGGATCAACTTCAGCTCAGGAGCGCCGCGGGCGGGATTCGCAATCCCTAGCGGACCATTTGAGTTGCCTTCGATAAGAGCGTACGGTTTCCTCATGCGCACCGCCGAGCAATGGCTGGACGAATATGGATCGAGCCACCGCAACCCGACCAATGAGGCGCTGCATTGGATTTGCGTTCCGGTGATTCTGTGGTGCGTGCTGGGCCTGTTGTGGATTACCCCCTTCCCCAGCGCAATTCGCGCCGCCGTCCCATTCGCAAACTGGGCCACCGTCATCACGCTATTTGCGGTCATCTACTACGGGCTGCTGTCGCTGCCACTCGCTCTCGGCATCCTGCCGCTGCTGATGCTCATGTTGTGGTCAATCGATGCTGTGAATCACAACGGCTTGGCGCCGCTTTGGCTGATCTGCGTGACGCTGTTCGTTCTGGCGTGGATCGGCCAGTTCGTCGGCCACGCCATCGAGAAGAAGCGCCCGTCCTTTTTCAAGGATCTGCAGTTTCTGATGATTGGGCCGATGTGGCTGCTGGCGAACGTATACCGCAGGCTGAGGATTCACTTTTAGAACCAATCAGCTGCGCCGGCGACCCCACAAGCCAAGGCAGCCCAAGCCTGAGAGCAGCAGTGGCAATGCCGCCGGCAGCGGCACGGGAGTGACGTCGAGCTGCCCGCTCAAACTGCCATTTTGCGCGCCGGTCTCCTGACCGATGATCTCGAGGACGAACTCGCCGCCATTGGCCAGCTGCGTGTTTGGCACGGTGGTGCTGGCGACGGGATTTGTGCCGCTGGAATTGACACTAGTCGACCAACTGCCCATGGATCCGCTGGACAGAACCCCGGTGGAACCCAGCGTGAGATTGGTGATGCCGTTGGCGCTGTATTCGTACAGACGCGCCGACAGGTTTTCGATTCCGACCGTCGAACTGAGATTCAACGAGAACACGAATGCGTTTGCCATCGCCGGCGGTACGTCGATCACGTAGGAGCTAACGAAGCCATAGCTGTTGCCGTTGATTTGGTTGGGAGCGGCGAATGACGCGTTAGGGGCCGTGAAAGTCTGCGAGAAAAGAAAGCTTCCCGCACCGGCCCCGGTGAGGTCGTTCACCTGGATTCCGCCACCGTTGTTGACTCCGGTCCCCGTGATGGTGGTCGGCGTCTGTCCAGGTCCGGTCGAGAACCAACCTTGGCCAGGCAACAGGGTGCCGCCCGGCGAAATGCTTGTGAGAGTGTCCGCCTTTGCGGCGCCCGCAGCCAGAAACACGGCCGCAGCAATCGAAAAGGCGATGCGAAATGTCATAGAACCTCAAGACCCGGTTTTTGAAGGCGCTCAACTGCTGGCAGAGTAGGCTGATCAGGTAACACGGGTTCGCATGGTATGTTTACCGTTGCGTGACACGCGCCGCGCCGCGGGCGTCAAAAACCTGATGCTCGCAGCCATGGCCAGAATCAGCAGCAGAAGCGAGTCCGCCGAACCCCCGCCACCCGACTTCGAAGGAGGCGCCGCTGTTGCCGTCACCGTCACAGATTGCACTGCGGAGCCGCCGGGTCCGGTACACGTCAGTGTCAGGGTCGCCGTCGCGGTGATGACCACGGCCAGAGTTCCGCTGGTGGGCTGGCTGCCGGTCCAGACTGAAGCGCCGCCTGCCATGCAAGCCGTCGCATTTTGGCTGCTCCAGGTCAGTTGCACGGTCTGCCCGGCAGCTACCGACGAGCTTGCGGCGGTAAAGCTCACGGTCGGCGCGGTCGAGCTGACATTGACCGAATACAAGCCATATCCCACCGGATCGGGAGAGGCCACAAACGTGAGCACGTATTGACCAGGCGAAATGGCGACCGGAAACGTGCCGCCGCCGTAGATTTTGCCCAGGACCTGGCTGCCGCTCGACAGCACCATTGCGAGATTTTGGAAGGCCTTCGGAAAGGCCAGATCGGCCAGGGTGACGTTGTACGCGCCGGAGGTGCCGACATTGACAATCTGCGTGTCGAAAACACCGCCGACGGCCTGCGTTTGATCCAACAAGACTTGGGGGGTGGCCGCGGTGCTCGAGACGGTCACGCCGAAAATTCCGTTGCCATTCTGCGGTGGCTGAGCGTTCACCAACACGATCGCATTTCCAGTCTGAGCGGTGAAGTTGCCGCCCGAAGTCTGCGGTAACACAACACCGTTTTGCGCCACCGTGGCGCTCAGCGCCCCCAATTGCGACGGAAACTGAAAATCAACCGCGGCCAGACTATAGGTTGCCGCGGCGGGCAGATTCACGACGAAGGCAAAGTCCATCGATCCGGAGTTGGCCGCGGGATTGACGACTTGAGTCGTTGACAACAAGGCAGCCGTGCTGCTCGTGAGGTTCAATCCATAGACACCCGGCTCGGCTCCTGGAACCGCATACGTCCAGACATCGAGTTGTCCGGAGGGCGCCAACGCAATGGGAAGAGTCCCGGCCGCGTTGAGCGTGCCAAGAGCGATCCCTCCGGAAGTGACCGCGACGCCCAGTCCGGTCAGCGGCGCGGGATAGCCGAAATCATTCAGCGTCAGCGTGAGCGGTTGCGCCGCAGGATTGGCGACGATGGTGGCGGGCGGCAATGCACCGACCGGAATGCTGCGATCGAACACAACGGCGTTGGCTGGGTCGACGATGTGGAGTCCGTACAGGCCCGCTTTAAGATTCGCGTCGGCCGAGGCCGCGGCCAAGAGCTGGTAGGTCGTACCTGCGGCAAGACTGAGCTGCACCGGAGATCCGGCGGAAATGATACCGCCGACTTGGGTGCTTCCCTGGGTAATGATGGCTGACAACGATGAGAGCGGGACAGGAAAGGCATCGTCGCTCAAGGTAATCGTGTAAATCCCCGCCGAGGTCGTCGTGAAATTCGTACTGAGAGTCGCCGTACCCGTAGAAGTAGCCGGGCTCGGCGTGGTGAGGCTGTCCGAATAGGAATAATCCGGCACGCAGGTGCGCGGAGTCGGGTCTGCATCACGCGTGACACAGACCCCAAAACTTCCAAACTGCTGGACGCTATCCGGCGCGCCGACGACGTACAACGTGTAATTGCCCGCCGCCGCCGGTAACGCGACCGTTGCGGTGTGGGTGGCATCGACTGTTGCGCTGCCTACCAGCGTGTCACCCAGCGTCACCGCGATCTCGAGCGTGCTGAACGTGGCCGGTGTCTGAAAATCGGTCAAGGTCACCGTGAGGGCCTCGGCCGTCGGGTCAGTGAAAGCGTGTTGCGACGGCGCGGCATTCGCCGGCAATCCCACGACGTTGGTTTGATTCAATATCGTGTCGGCCCGCGCGCCTCCTGAGAAGCACGTGCCGATCAACCATACGCTGGTGAGCGTCGCTAGCAAGCGCTGCATACAAATCCCCTCTCTCGTTGTCCTTATGATTTCGCGGGCAGGATGTTTGCCGAAGCGTCCTTGGGCAATTTGTCCAAAGTGGCCTTGGCTTCATCCATGCCCGGAAACTTCTTGCCGGATTGCAGCGATCGCGTGAGGCTCTCGCGTGCCGCTTCCGGTTGGCCCGCCAGGGCTTCGGCCATACCCAAGTGATACAGGGGAACCGGCGAGTTGGAGGCCTTTGCCGACGCGCTCTGTAGCGCGGCGACCGCTGCCGCCGCTTCACCGCGTTTGTACAAAACCCAGCCATAGGTATCGAGAAAGTTCGGGTTGGCTGACGAAGCAAATCGCGCGGAGAGTTCCTTGGCGCGCTGTAGATCGGCCGGATCCTTTCTGTAGGTCACCAAGAGCATCGCTAAATTATTGATGGCGATGTCCGCCTGCGGATTACGGTGCAAAGCGGCCTCGTATACCCGCACTGCGGCGTCGAGATTGCCCGTATGCTCGTAGAACAGCGCGAGCTGCAACTCCAATTCATCCGGTATCGCCGCATTGGCAATCCCCGATTGCAGCGTCGCGGCCGCCGCGTCGTCGCGATGATCCTGGGCCTGCGCTGCCGCGAGATTACGATAAGGCACCCACCACTTCGGCGCCCGCTCAATCGCCGTCTTGAACGCAACCATCGCTTCGGCGGGATGTTGCGCTGACAGCAGCACATCGCCCTTGATGTTGGCGGCCAGCGGCGTTTCGGGGTAGCGGGCGATGACATCGTCGAGGCGCTTGAGGGCTTCAGGTGTCCGCTTCAGCTCCACCAATACCCGCGTGAGGCCTTCGAGCGGCTCCGCGAGTTCGGGCTGAGCATCAAAACCCATTGAATAAGAACGCAGAGCATCGGACAGCCGCTTGTCAGCCTCCGCCGCTTCGCCCTGGTAGAAATATCCAAGACCCGATTTCGGCTGAGCGGCAACCAGTGCGTCTGCGGAGGCTCTTGCGGCGACCAAATCCTTCGTAGCGATTGCGATCTTGAACTGCGTATCGAGCGCCGCCACGTTGTTTGGCTGCTGCTTCACCAACTCATCGATGACCGGTTTGGCCTGTTCGGCCTTACCGAGTTGCGTTAACAATTGCGCGAAATCCAGGCTCGCACTCGAATCTTGTGGATTCGCTTCGACCGCGCGACGCATGGTCTCTTCGGCCAAGGCAGGCTCGCCATTGGCCAGGTGAGCGCGGGAGAGAGATCGCATGACGCCGACGGCGTTCGGCTGATCGCGCAGCACGGAGCGCAGGTCCGCGATCGCGGTGCGCGGATCTTTCTGCGTCAAGGCAAGGCTGCCACGCATGATCAGCGCGTCATCATCGCGCGGGCTCTTCGCCAACACCTCTGCCAGCAGCTTTTCCGCTCCCGCAATATCATTCGATTGAACACGCAGCGACGCCAGTCGATTGCGCGCCGAAAGGCCCGGTGCCTCGAGCTTCGCGTCCTCAATCACCTGTTTGTACACCGCTTCGGCTTTCGAGACTTCCTTGGCCTGTTCGTAGAATTGCGCCTGCACGAATTTCAAGTCATAGTCTCGCGGGCTCGCGGCGATCATGACATCCAACTCATGCACGGCAGCTTCGCGGCCGCGCCGCGCCGCGAGAAATTCGATCAACGCCGTCTTCAGTTCCCGCTCATCGGGAATCGTCTTGATCGCGTCGCGAAGCACGCGCTCCGCCTCGTCAATATGATCGGTGCGCGAATAGAATTGCGCCAATCTCAGGCGATGCGATTTTTCCTTCGGTTTCAGGCGCACGAGATCGAGCAGCAAGGCTTCCGCCTCCGCCTGGTGACCGAGACTTCCGTCGAGCTGCGCAAGCACCAGGCGCAAATCGACCGTGTTGGGATTTCGCTTGATGGACTCCTGCAGAAGCGTCTGTGCTTTCGCCGTTTGGTTTTGCGCCTTGTAGACTCCGGCGAGAACCGAGACGGCGTCTTCGCTGTCCGGCGCCAGCTGCACCGCGCGTTCACCATCCTTCAAAGCGCCATCTGCATTCTTGAGCTGAATTTCCGCCGCCGCGCGCACCGTGAGCAGCGCCGCGTCGTCCGGGTGTTTTTCCAAACCCGGTTTAATTGTCTCCAGGGCCCGATCGGGCGAACCCGCCAACACGTAGATTCGGCCCAAACTGCTGCGCGCGACAAAATTTTCCGGGTTGCTGTCAATGGCAGCTTGATAAAATTGTCCCGCCTCGCGCAAATTGCCCATTTTTTCGGCGACCACGCCATTGTCGTAGCGCGCTTCACTGTCAATCGGCGCAATCTGCAGTGCGTTGCGAAATTCGACACGCGCTTTTTCGAAATTCCCGGCGGCGAGGAAGGATTGCCCCTTTTCGAGATGTTTAATTTTTCGGGATTGCGCTCCGCCGCAGCCGGCCAGCACGAGCGCGGCCAGACAAAAAACCGGCAGCAGCGTACGGCGTCTTAGGACGAGGACTGACATTGGAGCATCCCGGGTCGCGAGTGGGCAAAAAGTATACGAACGGTAAATGACGTGCGCATGACACGGCGACTACGCCACCAGTGGCCGCACGACCAGTCCGGCCAGTACGCTGGCCGCCGCGATTCGTACCCACACCGCGCGGCGCTCCGACGAGGTCACGAGCATTTCCAGCGCGTAGAACAAGATCACGAGTTTCGCGATCGCCAAGGCGCCGCCATGCGGCAGATGCAGCGTATCAAGCAGGCTTGGGACGACCAACGCCATGAATAGTACGATGAGATCGAGCGGTGTCAGCAGAAAGCGCCGGTCGTTGTACAAGCGCAGCCGCACCGCCGTCGCCACGGCGGCTACAGCAATTGCCGCCCAGCCCAGCGCGGACAGTAAGCGGTTCGGCGGGAGCACCACGGCATCCAGATAGACGAGCGCGGTCGCAGTCACATAAAGCGCGCCTTTTTCGATGAGATTCAACGGAGCTCCGCGCAGCACTGCGGAGCATCCGATCACTACGGCGAGCAGCGCGACGATCAAGATCCGGAAGTCGCCGCTCAAGGTGGCAGTTTCGACCACAATGAGTGTCGCATAGACGCCGACCGCGGTTGCGATGGCGGCATACGAAAGCAGCGGCAGCAGGCCGGGCCGATGAATGACGCGCATCAGCCGCGGCACGGCGGCGCCGCTTGAACCTTGTCCATTCGAACGCAACCGCCAGCCGCTGCGCGCCGCGATTTGCAAAATTCCGATACACAAGGCGAAAAATACGGTTACGAAACCCAGAATCAGCAGGTCGGATTCGAACCGTAGAAAATAGCCCGTGACGAACAGAGCGCCTTGAATGGCATAAATCAGCATCACCGCTTCGTGGTGGTCGAAGCCCAACGCCAGAAGCTTGTGATGAATGTGATTCTTGTCGGGACTGAAGGGCGAGCGCCCTTCGGCGATGCGTTGCACCATCACGCTCAGGGTATCGAGGATCGGAACGGCCAACAGCAAGATGGGAATTGCCGCGCTGATTTCGCTCGACGCGCTCTGCGTGGCGCGAATGCTCAGGACACCGATGCTGAAGCCCAGCAACTGACTGCCGGCGTCGCCCATGAAGACACTCGCCGGATAGGTGTTGAATCTCAGGAAGCCCAGTACCGCACCGGCGAATGCCAGGCTCAAGGCCGTCGAGGATCCCGGAAAGCCGACGCCCGACAGCAAAGCAATGGCGCAGAAGCACAGAAACGTTGTGCCGCCGGCCAAACCGTCGAGGCCATCGGCGAGATTTACCGCGTTGGTCACACCGACCAGGAACAGAACGGTAATCGGCCAGGACAACCAGGCCGGTAACCACAGACGATCATCCAAAGCGATCGACTCTATGCGCGCGTCGCCGGCAACAATGACGATGGCGACGGCCGTCAGTTGACCGACGAATTTGATCCGAAAGTCCAAATCGAAGCGATCATCCAGCCCTCCGAATATCGTCAGCACGGCGGCTGCCACCAGAAACCAAATATCCGCCGTCTGTAGACTGATGGAGAACACTGAGGCGATGAAAACGCCGCAGGCCATGGCGACGCCCCCCACTCTGGGAACGGCTACGGCATGAACCTTTCTTGCCCCCGGATGATCGACCATCAGCCACTTGCGGCCCAGACGCACCAGCCCAGGCAAGCAGACCATGGTTACGACCATACTGACGATAAAGGGAATTACATAATGCATGGTCAATTCGGAACGAAACGGCTGAGATCAGGCGCAAATTTGGCGATCAAATCGGTCACGCGCGCGTCTGCGCCCGTCGGCGGCGCACTTGGAGCAAGCGGAGTGATCACCCGGATCATCGCGCCGTCGGTGCGATGATTGATCAGAGCATCCCAAAACAAATACCACTTCACGGCGAACTCGTTGGTTATCACACGTCCACGCTGCTGAAACCAGTAGTAGACGAGTTGGCGTTGGTTACCCATCTCGATCAAGGTACGATTGACACGCAGTGTGCGTCCATTGATCCGGACATTGGCCATGTCACGCTGACCAAAATCGTGCATTTGCCATCCGCCCCCTGGCAAACAGGAGCGCGGCGAATGCGCCGCCTCGCCTTTGCGCTGTGAGTTGTAATAGGCGATGTAGAGATTCACGACGTTGCCTGAATCATCCGTGTAGTCGGCCAGCAGATAGTCGTCGAGTTTCAGCGCCTCCGAGTAGACGCCGTCGAGGGAGCTCGCGCGTCCATGCCAACCGCCGAGTTGCAAGGGAAATTCGGAGAACGATGCGCGCGCCGGAAAGATCTCAGCCGCGCGCGGCAAGCATAGGGCCGCGACAATAAAGCCGCCCAGCAAAATCCCCGCGACCACGAAGCTCTTTGGGACGTCGCGCTGTCGCACAGGCACCCCGCTGGGCGTCGAGGCCGGGAACTCGACGCCGAACAGCTGCCGCCAATCGCCCGCCTCGCGCCCGAAGCGATTGAGTAGGACGATCTCGCCGAACATCAGCAGCGCGCTGATCATAAAGACCACCCACCCCTGAAATTCGTGCAAGAAGCCTTCGGCCGCCGCAATGCCCCAATGCTCCACCGTAACGCCGATGACGCCGATGCGCAGGCTGTTCATGCAGACGGTGATCGGGATGCTCGACAGGAATAGAGCGATGCGCTTCCACAGCGCGCCCTTGTAAAAGTAGGCCATCAGGAATCCGAGCGTCATGAGCGGAAATAAATACCGCAGACCGCTGCATGCATCCTCGACCTGCAGCTTATAACCGCCGAGGTCGATGACGTTTCCCTCGAGAAACACGCTGATATCGGCCAATCTAATGACGAATACGCCGATCTGCGAGGACAGCAGCTGCAGCTTGGTGGATAGGTTGGCGAGCACGAACTGCGGCAAGGGAATCATGAACAGCAGTATCAGGAGCGGAATCGCAATTAACCGGAACGCCGGCCATCCCAAGAAGGATAGAATCAGTCCGAACAGGGTGATCACGTACCCGTACTGCACGATGGTATAGACCGTGCCCAGTTCGCCCATGACCAAGAATGCGCCGCCGATCAGTATCAGGCCGGCCCCCCACCAGCTCCCCTGAAAGCGCAGGCGTTCCAATCGATCCTTCTGCTGCCATATCAAGAATGCCGCGATGGGCGGGATGAGCAGCCCGTGGCTGTATTCGGGTGCATCGATCCACCAGCCCCACATACGGCTCAAGCCATCCCAGAACGGCCAGAGACTCAATAGTCCCACCGCCACGCAGACGAGGATAAGTCCCCACGGCAAACGCCAAACCGGGGACGTGGGAGCCTCGCCCGCAATCGACTGCACGGACATGCGAAATTCTCCGAGACTTAGCTGGCGGCAGCGAGCATTTGATGGAGCCTGTGGTTACGTGGCGCATTGATACCGAGCAAGTGTGTCAGCAGCGTTACATCTGGGCTGACCGGCACGGTCTGGCACAAAGCCTGTCCCGTGCAACAATCTAGAAATCAATAATGGTGATCATGCGTCTCATGAAAGAGACGCATCCGCCCTCCAGTCGTGCTCGGCTCGTACGCCGGTTTCGCGGCTTACGCCGACTTCGCGGATGGCACAGGGCAGCCGGATGGCTCGTCCCTGCGGACACCGAGGGAAGATTCCTTGTGCGAAATGGATCGCTATTATTCGCGGGCGATATCGAATCTTATATTGAACGGGAAATGTATCTCTTCGGGGACTACGAAGGGCTCGAGATCGAACAATTTCTGAACGTTATCAGCACCAGTTCGCGGCGCGTGCTGCTCGATATCGGCGCAAACGTGGGGACACATAGCCTGCGATTCGCTCAGCACTTTAAGCAGGTGCACTCCTTCGAGCCAAATCCGTCCCTTTGGGCGTCTTTCGAGCAAAACATGTCGCTCAATGAGCTGCATAACGTCATTCTGCATCATGTCGGCCTCGGGTCTGAGGACGCGGAGCTTCCGTTCTACTCGATCGAGTGCCGCAACCACGGGCTGGGAACATTTCTGCCCGAGGAACAATATGATCGACCGCTCAAGCTTGTCGCGCATTCGCGAATCGCGCACGGCGACCGATACCTGCAAGCGCGAGGCATTTCGCAGGTCGATGCAATCAAGATCGACGTGCAAGGTCTGGAGCCTTCCGTGCTTCGCGGCCTACGTGGGACCCTCGAGGCCTCACGGCCGGCAGTCTGGTTCGAGTTCGGGGCGGGGACACGCGATTCCACTCAATCGAGCGAGCCGCGCGCGATAGAGCTGCGCGACTGGTTTCCTTACGAAGTCGATTTGTTACGGCTCGTGCGCATCAAGGGTCCATTACTTGCCGTGAGGCTGGCACGAACGGACACCGTTCCGCCGTTGGGTGATTATCTTGCGCTGCCTGTGGCTGCCAAGCGAACCGGCGGTCAGGTCACCCGCGTCGCAGCCACGGCCCAACAACCCGCTCCGCTGTAGCCTCCATGCCTGCCCGCAAACTTTCGATCCTACATGTGGTTCCCTCGTACTATCCGGCAACACGTTACGGGGGTCCCATTCGATCGGTGCACGCGCTCTGCGCCGCCTTGGTGAAGCACGGGCACCGTGTGCATGTCTACACGACAAATGTCGACGGACCGGGGGTGTCGGATGTCCCGCTTGGGCGTCCGGTCGACATGGACGGTGTCCAGGTCACCTATTTTGGTGTTCCCGCGATTCGCCGCCTGTATTGGTCGCCGACTTTGGCGCGACGCCTCAAAGAAACCATCAATGATTTCGACGTCGTCCATCTTCATTCTGTGTTTCTTTGGCCGACGTGGGCCGCGGCGCGGGCCGCGTATGCGGCGCGCATTCCCTACGTTGTGTCGCCGCGGGGACAGCTGGTCCGCGAGCTCATTCACCGCAAGAGCCGTTGGATAAAATCTGCTTGGATTGCCCTCGTTGAGCGCCGCACGCTGGCGCGCGCGGCGGCCTTGCATGTAACGGCAGATCTTGAAGCACAAGATATTGCCGCATTGAATTTGAATTTAACCAAAGTCGTCTGCGTTGCGAACGGCGTCAGTTGGCCGGCGCAGCATCAGACCTTCGAGTCGGAGAAGTATCCGCAAATCGCCGGCCCATACGCGCTGTATTTGGGGCGGATCAATTGGAAGAAGGGACTGGATCGATTGATTCGAGCGTGGCAGCAAGTTCCCGACCTTACGTTGATCATTGCGGGAAATGACGATGAGGGCTATCAAAAGGATCTCGAGGCCTTGGTTCATGGCATCGACATCGCCAATCGTGTGCACTTCATAGGGCCGGTCAGCGATGAAAACAAATGGGCCGTCTACGAGCGCGCAGAAATGTTTGTTTTGTCTTCTTATTCGGAGAATTTCGGCAATGTCGTCGCGGAAGCCATGGCCATGGGTTGCCCCGTCGTCGTGACGCCCGAGGTAGGCTTGGCTCAGTTTGTCGCCGAAGCCCGGGCGGGCATCGTAACCGACGGGGATCCGATGTCCCTCAGTGCGGCAGTTCAAAAACTGCACGGCGATGCGCCGCTTCGAAAGTCGATGGGTGTCGCAGGGCGACTTGCCGTGGAGAAATCACTCTCATGGGGCGGAATCGCGCTCCAGCTCGAGGCCGTTTACGACGACATCATCGCGTCATCGGGCACCGACGTCGAGGCACGGCTGCACTTGGCTACACGCCGGTGAGCAGGCAAATCGCAAGATGAATCGATCGCTGTTCTACATCGGTACGGTCGCGGGCTTTATCGCCGTGGCCGGCATCGGCGCCACCGCAGGCGGCGGCGATCCACGCTTGCTGTATCTGTGCGCATTGTTTTCCGTGTGCGCAAGTCCCATTGCGTTTGTCGATAAATTGAACGGCCGCTACATGCTGCTCTGCATATTCCTGCCGGTCTATTTCATGACATTCGGCGCAAGCGACCTGTTCGATTTGTTTTTTGCGCAAGCGCCGCTTGCCCGAAGCGACAGTGCGGGGAAAGCGGAGATTGCAATCGTTCTGGGCGCCGCGTTGATTGCGTTGGGCTACCGAGCAATCGCTGAACTTGGCGGCCGTCCTGATAGCAAGGCCGCCGTGAAGGACTGGCCGGCGACCACCGTGGCGATCGTCGGATTCCTGGTTTGGCTGGTTGGCGTCGTCGCGACGTGGGTCTGGCAAGTCCAAATACTGAAGCGCGCGTGGGATCCGCTGCGCGGCCTGTCGGCCGTGACCGGTATGGTGCTCACCGTCGGGAGGATGCTGCACCCCCTGGGCATCGCGCTGCTCGCCTACGGCTTTGTCACCACGAAAAGCCGACTCTTCGGTCTATTGATTCTGACCGTGGTGATCTGCGAATTTGGACTTGGATTCGTCGAAGACAGCAAAGAGATCGCCATCGAGCCGGCTGTGATCGTTCTCGTCGCCAAGTTTCTGGTGGAGGGACGAATACCGAAGTCATGGGTCATTGCGGTGTTCGCGGTTGTAATTCTAACGTTTCCGGTATTCCAAGCCTATCGCGCCGAAGTATTGGCGGACCGCGGCATTTCCCGAGCCGATGCTGCCATGAATCTGGTAAAGAACATAGAAATCGCGCTGACCGCCGACAGGCAACACCAGAAAGAGGTTGTATATAGCGGGAGAAGCTTCCTATCGCGCGCTTCGTATAAGCCTACCATCGAAATGATCATCGAACGCGCCGGAGTCACTGCGCCATTCCAATACGGCCACACCTTGCTACTTTTCTTTGAGGCTTTCGTGCCGAGAGCCATTTGGCCATCAAAGCCGGACACGTCAATCGGTCAGCTTTTCAACCGCGAATTGCACATCACGGAAACGCGTGAAAACTATGTCTCCACGACCATTCTCGGCGAGCTGTATTGGAATTTTGGTTGGCTGGGAATTATTGCTGGGTGCCCCTTGCTGGGATTCTTTTTGGGTAGCATCAATCGACGCTGCGATCTTTCCCGGCAGATCTCCGTGACGCGCTTTTTGATTTTTTGCATTACGGCCTACGGATTTTGCTTTCGCTTTGAGGATGGCTTTGCGATGACCTGCACGGTCTGGATTCGTACGCTAGTCGCGATTGGAGTCTTGCACGCGCTGTTTGCGCGCAATCAGAGCGACACTTCGGTCCGCGCAGCACATCCCGGGCGATCCGCAACCGCAAATCCCGGGGATGCCGCCTCAGCGCTGCCGTTTCCCAATTTGCTGCGCTAGGCTTTACGCACGACAATTGACTTTAAGCAAGCCTGCCGTCCGGCGGCAAATCCTGCGGCGTAAATTGGCGCGGACACAGCGGCTAGACCCCAGCGCAGAGCCTTCGCCTTGATGCCTAATCCACGGAGCGGTGGCGGTCCAGCTTTTGGCGTCGATGCTTCACGCGTGCTGCTATTTCTCGAGGAACCCGGCATCGATGAACGGAGAGCCGCAATTGCGGCGGCCGCGAATTCAAAGGGGTACTCGGAAGAACTATGATGGACGTCCGCAATGTCTCGCAAATCGAAGAAGTCATACGCCAGTGAACCAATCATGGAAGACGGCCGTGAGCACCCCGGAATAGATCATTAGAAAGCGTTGGCCGACGGGGGTCATCTTAAAGCTCCTTCTTGGGTCGGGTTTGCAGCGGCCTTAATCATATAAGGAAGCGGTCGGCCGGTCTTGGAAGCAATAATCGATCGAGGAGTGGCGGGGT
>Ga0210398_10002308_pt1 | contig 18748 bp, 14 predicted proteins | sample IncBWC4OmetaG_FD_161047 | JGI IMG/M metagenome (GOLD analysis project Ga0210398, IMG submission 161047) | Forest soil microbial communities from Barre Woods Harvard Forest LTER site, Petersham, Massachusetts, United States - Inc-BW-C-4-O | ecosystem: Environmental > Terrestrial > Soil >... | reverse complement strand
ACGATATCGGCCTCGGCCAGGGTCTCGCCGGCGGCGGCGCGGTCAAGGATGGCCGCGAGGCGCCCCTCACCCCCTTCGCCGCGCTCAGGACCCTCTCCCGCATTGCGGGAAAGGGGGGGCCCGGCCTGGAAAGTCGGGTGGGTGAGGGTCGGAGGCGGCGCGCTGCCCGAGCCGGCAATCCACTGGTCGGGGCGCGCGAAGCCCTCGGCGTCCATCGCCCGCAACACCGGCGTGCGCAGCGCCGGGTCGAGCCAGCGCTCGGGCACGCGGGCGTAGCCCGGGTAGACCGCGAGGCGCGGCACGAGCACCTTGCCGGCGGCCGCGGTCTGCCGGGCGAGCCGCTCCAATGCCGGCCACGGTGCCTCCGGGTTGACGTGGTCGCGGGTCACCGGCGAGACGCCGCCCCAGTCGTTGATCCCGGCGGCGATCATCTCGGCGAGCCCGTCGGGGTTCAGGTTGGGCGGCGCCTGCAGGTTCATCTCCGGCCCGAAGATCAGCCGGGCGGCGGCGATCGTCCACAGATGGTCGGCGAGATCGGGTTCCGGCGCGTCGGCCATCCGGGTCCCGGGCTTGGCGCGGAAATTCTGGATGATGACTTCCTGGATGTGGCCGTAGCGGTGGTTGAGCTCGCGCAGCGCCAGCAGTGATTGGATGCGTTCGCGCCGGGTTTCGCCGATGCCGATCAGGATGCCGGAGGTAAACGGCACCGCAGCTTCGCCGGCGATGCGGATCGTGTCGAGCCGCACCGCCGGGTTCTTGTCGGGCGAGCCGAAATGCGGACCGCCGCGGCCGAGCAGCCGCCGCGACGCGCTTTCGAGCATGATCCCCTGCGAGGCGGAGACCTGGCGTAACGCATCGAGATCGGCGCGGGTCATGACGCCGGGGTTCAGGTGCGGCAGGAGGCCGGTCTCGCGCAACACCAGCCCCGCCATCTCGGCGAGATAGGAGAGTGTCGTGTCGTGCCCGAGCCGGGCCAATGCCTCGCGCGCCGCAGCATAGCGCAATTCCGGCTTGTCGCCCAACGTGAACAGCGCCTCGTGGCAGCCGGCGGCGGCACCGGCGCGCGCGATCGCCAACACCTCCTCGGCATCGAGGTAAGCGGGCTCGCCGGGCCGCGGCGGGTGGGCGAAGGTGCAGTAGTGGCACACGTCGCGGCACAGCTGGGTCAGCGGGATGAACACCTTTGGCGAATAGGAGACGAGGTCGCCGTGCCCGCGGTCGCGCAACGCCGCCGCGGCTTCCATCAGCGGGCGCAGGTCGGCGGCGTTGTCCTCAGCAAGCGCCAGCGCCGCGTCGGCGGCGAGCCGGTCCCCCTCCAATGCCTGCGCCAAAATCTTGCTAACGGTCATTCCGAAGACTCTCCCGAAGTCGAGCCGGAGCGAGCGGCGACGGCCCCAGCATAGCATTGTCCGCAAGGAACGCGCGCGTGCGCGTCTGCGACGGGTGACGCGCGAACGCGGCGAGGTCCTCGGGGTTGTCGATGTCGAGCGCTATGCCGGGCAGCCGCACCACCGTCGGGCGGATGCCCTGCGCCTCGGCGGCGCGCAGATGCGGAAAAAAGCTGTCGACGCCAAACCGCAACGGCACCGCGTCGGGCGGCGACAGCAGGATCGCGTTCGAGCCGCCCTCGTCATGCGACGGCACGATCGTAAAGGACGGCGCCGCGCGATGCGCCGCCACGACCCGGTCGACCTCGTCGGCGGTGACGAGCGGGATGTCGCCCGGCACGGTCAGCATCCCGGCCCGGCCCTCGGCCGCCAGCAGCCCTGCCGCCGCGGTGACCGCGCCGGTATGGCCGTCGCGCGCGCCATCCTCGACGATGCGCGCCCGGAAACCCCGGGCGATGCGGCGGGCGCCCGGATCGAGGGTCACGACCATGAGCCCAGCGAGACCCGCGGCGGCGCCGAGCGCCGCCAGCACGTCTTCGAGCATGGCGAGCACCAGCTCCTGGCGCAGCGCCGGCGACAGCAGCGGCGCCAGCCGCTCCTTCGCCCGGTCGCGCTCCTTGACCGGCACCACCGCCCACAAATCCCTATCGCCCCGTGGCATTTCAAATGGTGCCGCGTATCACTCGACCTCGTCATGCCCGGCCCACGGGACCGCGCTTTGCGCAGCCGGAGGATAACACTGCTGGCGGGCATCGGCGCAAGCCGGCAGAGCCCTTGCCTCCGCCAGGTGGATGCCTGCGACACATCTCCGTGGGTTGAGTCTCCAGACCGTCCGACCTGAGCCTAGGGATTCCGCCGCTTTCGCCACCCGCAGGCTGTTCTAACCAGTCTCCATAATTTGATAACTTGTGGTTTCTTCACTCCGATGAAGCTCGATCGGGGCTGACAGCCTATCTAACAGCGGCGAATTTCACGAGATACCCGAGTGCTTTGATGCCATCTCGCCAGTTGATTTTTTTACCCTCGGCATAGGTACGGCCATAATAGCTGATGCCGACTTCATAGATGCGCCATCGCCGTGCAAGGGCAATCTTTGCGCTGATTTCGATTTCGAACCCGAAACCGTTGGTGGTTAGCACAAGCTGTTTCAACACCTCCCGTTTGAACATCTTGTAACAGACCTCTACGTCAGAGAGAGTTTGGTTATAGAGCATGCTAAAGATCAGAGAGATGATGCGGTTACCAAGATAGTGATAGAAATACAATGAGCGATGCGGGCGGCCATCGAACCGCGATCCGTAAACGACATCGGCAATTTTTCTCTCGGTAATCAGCGGTAGCATCAATGACCAATCGTGAGGATCGTATTCGAGATCGGCATCCTGTATAACGATCACTTCGCCGTAAGCATGATCGAAACCGGTTCTGACCGCACCCCCCTTGCCACGGTTGCGTTCGTGAAAAACGACCGTGAATGCAAAGCCTGCGGTGTTTGCGTCTGGTTGCCGGCGGAGGTCGACTTCGCCGTCCTCCCTAACCGTTATGCCGTACCATACTCCCTGCGCCTTACAGAGGTTGCGCCGTAACCACTCTGCGGTTCCATCGCCGGAACAATCATCCACGATGACGATCTGCTTCGAGACCTCGGGTAGCGCGTTGGCGACTTCGCGCAGGAGCGGCGCAATCGTTGCAGTTTCATTGTAAACCGGGATCACGACTGACAGCTCGGCCATCGGATTATTCTCTGTCTTCAGATACTGGCGGGAGTGAGGTTGCCGGAAACCGGAAGTGTCAGACGAGCGCCGCGTCGGAGGACAAGCGCCATCATTCCCGTGTAGATGACCAGGATCAAGCCACCCCCAAGCTGCCCGATCAGGAACAGCGGCATCGCGCATGCCCATAGGGCGAACAGGGATTTTTTGTCAAAAACCGTTAGACCGTTTCGTACGATGAAAGCCGCCGCGACAAGCAGGATGGTCAGGTCATAGGGATAGACGTGCGGGCTGGCGATAACCGCGCCGACGCACAAGCTCGCGGCTCTCAACGCATGGGGGATCGGGCGACTCCACAACCGCCAAACGATCATTCCCGCGATTAGGATAATGATGGCTTGCGCCGCGAATGCGAGTCGAGGCGAAACCTCGATATCCCGCAACAGCGAGAAAATCGAGCACAGCCAAGTCGTACCTGAGCTGGCATCGGCAAGGACGGTTGCGCGATCTGTCAAGGCATGGGCAAACGCAATCCAGCTTTCAAAGCCGAAAGCCATTCCCGCGATGACGGCAAAGGCTATGGTCGAAATCGCAGCACTCGCCAGCGTGCGCCAATTTCCCGACGCTACCAAGGCAACGGGAATCAGAATCCCAAATTGCGGTTTGTAGCTGAGTAAGCCGATAAAGACCCCGGCCAGCCATGGGCGGTTTTCAATCGCCAACAGCATGCATGCGAACAACCCCGCGGTTAAAAAGCCGTTATGACCAAGAGTCACGTTAGCAAATACCGGGTTAAGAGAGAACGCCGCGATGACGGTTCGAACTCCCGGAACGATCCTCCACAACGCAACCAGAAAAAACGTGAGGGTAATCGCCGCCCATGTCACCTTTGCAATCCAATAATAGAACAATCCGAAAGGCGTGATATAGAGGAACAGGGTCGGTGGATAATCGACATGCTCAATAACACACCCATTCGCGAAAAATCGAGCAACAGTAGATAGTAAATGATAATCATAAGCTTCTGTGAGGTGACCGGACAGCGCAAATCGTGCGGCAAGATACATCCATTGAAAATCGACACATGGCTGACCGGGAACTGGCAGTTTGACAGGGTAATTGAACAGCTGCGAGATCGTTATTCCGATCATACCGATTGAACACCCCAAGATCAGCGCTTCAGGGAATGGACTGCTCCTCATCGATTTACCTGTTAATAGGACGACTTTTTGAGCACTGATAAGAAGCAGTGACAGTCAACGAGATGGAACCAATGAAAGGACCTTGCGTCGCCAATGATCCTGTCACGAAAAACCCTAACCAACCGTTTCCGGATCGAAAGTCGCGGAAGAAACCCCATCGTGAGCGCTACGCTCGCGGCGTAACCGGACCCCTGACTTTCCGAGGTTGTAGAGCTTTCCTGCTTCGGGCCGACCGCCCACGGCTTAAGCCCGGCCAGGTCGGATTTATGAAGCTTCGGTATCCGTCCGGGCCACGGCGAGCACCGTGCGCGCCAGCGCCTTGCGGTCGGCGAGCGTCTGCATCAGGGTGCGGGTGGCGGTTATCGGGATGTCGGCTTCTGGAGACAGCCCGGCGTCTTCCTCGTCAACCACGTAGTGATCGAGCAGATCGCCGTAGTGTCGCGCGACCGAGGCGGCGTCGACCGGCAGGCCGAGCTCGGCCATCATTTTCGCGGTCGGGCCCTTGACCGCCTTGCCGGCGATGATCGGCGACACCGCGACGACCGGCGCCCGGCAGGAACGCATTGCGGCGCGCACCCCGGGTAGCGACAGGACCGGGTCGATGCTGATCAGCGGGTTCGACGGGCAGATCACGACCAGCTTCAGGTCGGGGTTTGCCAGCTCTGCGAGAAAATCGGGGTGCGGGCGTGCCGCCGCGGCGCCGGCAAAGACGATCTCGCGCACCGCCGGGGCGCAGCGCTGGCGCACAAAATAATCCTGGAAATCGAGCCAGCCCTCCTCAGTCAGCAGCCGGGTGCGGACCGGGTCGTCGCTCATCGGCAACAGCCGCGCCGAGATCCCGAGCCGGCGGCGGAAATCGTCGGTGACCGCGGACAGGCTCTCGCCGGCGGCAAGGCGCCGGGTGCGCTCGACATGGGTCGCGAGATCGCCGTCGCCGAGCTTGAACCAAGTCTCGCCGCCGAGCGCCTCGAGCGCCGCCATAAAGGTCCAGGTCTCATGGCACCGGCCCCAACCGGTGTCGCGATTGTCGATGCCGGCCAGCGTGTAAAGAAGGGTGTCGAGATCGGGCGAGATCGCGAGGCCCAGATGCTCGAAATCGTCGCCGGTGTTGGCGACGACGGTTAGCGTCCCCGCGGGCAATATTCGATAAAGGCCGAGCGCCAATTTGGCGCCGCCGATCCCGCCCGACAGTGCCAGGACCCGGCCCGGGTCGCTCGTCATCGAAACAGATCGTGCTCGGCCGGGCGGACCAGGGCGGCGGCCGGGGCGTCGGGCGCCGACCAGCGCAGCCCGCGCACCAGCACGATCGGGATCGCCTCATCGGCCTGGCCCATGACCAGCCCCGCGGCGGCGGCGATCTCGTCGGCAAAGCCGGTTTCGGTCACCAGCAACTCGCGCCCGAAGAGGTCGGGCTGACCGCGCATGTCGATCACTGCCGGCAGGCCCGCGGCGCCGAGGGCGATGCCGACCGTCCCCTTGCGCCACGCCCGGCCAAAGCTGTCGCTGACGATAACGGCGATCCGCACGCCACAAGCGTCGGCGATCCGCTGGCGCAGCCGGGCGGCCGAAGCGTCCGGGTCCTCCGGCAGCAGCAGCACCTGGTCGACCCCGTCACCCTTCGGGATGTTCGAATGGTCGATGCCGGCATTGGCCATGACAAAACCGAGCCGGTGCTCGACGATCAGCAGCCCCGGGCGGTGGCGCACCACCCGTTTCGACTCGCCGAGCACCACTTCGACAAAGCGCGGGTCCTTGTCGGTTTCGGCGGCGAGCGCCATCGCCCGTTGCGATGGCTCCACCGTCGCCACGTCGACATAGCGCCCCTCGGCCTTGGAGACGATCTTTTGCGCCACGACGAGCACGTCACCCGCTTCCGGCGTCACCCCGTTCGCGGCGAAGGCGGCAACCGCGATCACGCCGAGGTCGTCGCCGGGCTCGACCAGCTTGATGCCGGCCAGCGGGAGCAGCGCTACCGAGGACGGCATCCTCGCCCCTCACGGTCCACGAATTTAAACCGCCTTGCGCGGGCTTGTCCCGCGTATCCACGTCTTTGCCTCGGGCGCCCAAATCCGTGGATGGCCGGGTCAAGCCCGGCCAAAGCGAAATAGCCGAGCCGATTTCTTCCGTTTTGCCGCCGCGAGATATTTCCCGGACAGCCGTACGGTGGCGTGGGGGTGACGAGGGGTGGGCGATAACGGTCGAAATAAGAGGCCATTACCCGAGCTTCGACCTCAGCAACGGCACGACCTTTTCGGCGTAGAGCTTGAGGAAGCGCGCCTGGTCGGGGCCGGGGGCGTGAAACACCAGATGCGTAAAGCCGAGCTCGACATAGGGCCGGATTTTCTCGACCTGCTCTTGCGGGTCGGCGGAGACGATCCAGCGGCTGGCGGCGCGGTCGAGCGGCAGCGCGGCGGCGAGCCGCTCCATCTCGACCGGGTCCTCGACCCCGACCTTCTCCTCGGGGGTGAGCGCCAGCGCCGCCCATTGCCGGGTGTCTTCCTTGGCGCGCGCCGCGTCGCTGTCGAACGACACCTTGACCTCGATCATCTTTTCGAGGCTCGCATGCTCGCGCCGGGCGCGCACGAGGCCTTCGGCGACCTTGCCGGTCAGCTCGGTATAGAGCTGCGGGTTCTTGCCGCTGGTGCAGATGAACCCTTCGGCGACCTGGCCCGCCATCGCCGCGGCGAGCGGGCCGGAGGCGGCGACCCAGACCGGCACCTTGTCCTTGGGCTTGTCGTAGATCGTGGCATTTTCGGTGCGATAGAACTGGCCCTCGAAGGTGACCCGGTCCTCGGTCCACAATTTGTTGATCAGTGCTATCGCCTCACGCAGCCGGTCGCGCCGTTCCTTGGGGCCCGGCCATTTGACGCCGGTCGCCGGCACCTCGTTCAGCGACTCGCCGGTGCCGACGCCGAGCACGACGCGCCCCGGGAACATGGCTCCGAGCGTGCCGAAGACCTGGGCCACGACCGAAGGGTGATAGCGGAAGGTCGGGGTCAGGACGCTCGTGCCGATCACCACCCGCCGCGTGCGGGCGCCGAGCGCGCCGAGCCAGGCGAGCGCCGAGGGCGCGTGGCCGTCGGTGTGCTTCCACGGCTGGAAATGGTCGCTGACAAACACCGAGTCGAACCCGAGCTCCTCGGCGAGGCACGAGAAGTCGAGCAATTCGTGCGGCCCGAACTGTTCGGCCGACGCCTTGTATCCAAGCTTCAGCAACGGCGGCTCCTTTTATCGACTTATCGACGATTCGCGACAATGGCCCGAGAGCTGTCATTGCGAGCGGAGCGAAGCAATCCCGGGCACGATCCCATCTGCGCCCGGGATTTCCGCGTCGGCCGTTGGCCTCGTCGCAATGACAAGTCAGGTCTCCGTGCGTCCTCAGCATCGCAGGCGAACGAGTCAGACCTTCGCCAGCACGTCCTCGCGGAAGCGGCGCATGTTGGCGACCATGGCTTCGGGCGTATTGCCGTCGAAGCTGAAATCGACATGGCCGACGCCGAAATCGCGGAACGCCCTGAGGTCGGCGACGACGTCCGCGGTCTCGCCCGAGAACAGCCGCCGCTCGCCGTCGTCGGCACGCGCCGGCAAGGATTTTCCCCAGCTCGTCACCCGATAGGCGAGCGCAACCTTCGCCGGGTCGCGGCCGGCCTCGCGGGTCAGCCGCCGCAGCCGCTCGACCCCGCCGGCGAACCGCTTCATCGAGTCGAGGCGGTGCTGCGGGTTGGTGCCGATCGGGTACCAGCCGTCGCCAAGCCGCGCGGTGCGGCGCAAGGCCGGCCCGCTCTCGCCGCCCACCCAGATCGGCGGGTGCGGCTTTTGCACCGGCTTCGGCTCGAACAGCACGTTGGCGAACTTGACGTGCTTGCCGTCGAAGCGCGGGTCGTCCTTGGTCCACAATTCACGGCAGGCCATCAGGTACTCGTCGGTGACCGCACCGCGCTCGGCAAACGGCGGCACACCCAATGCCTCGAACTCCTCCTTCATCCAGCCGGCACCGATGCCAAAGGTCAGCCGGCCCTTTGACAGCACATCGATCGTCGCCAGCATCTTGGCTTGCAAGACAGCGGGGCGGTGCGGCACCACGGTCACCGAGGTGACAAACCGCAGCCGCGACGTCTTGCCGGCGACAAACGCGACGGCGACCAGCTGCTCGTGCCGGTCGCCGCGCGAGCGGCCGGGAAACTCGCCGGTGTCGCTGTAGGGATAGCGCGCCTCGATGTCGCGCGGGATCACCACGTGATCGCTGATCGTCGTGTAATCGTATCCCATCGCCTCGCCCTCGACGGCGATGCGCGCAAGATTGTCGGGCGAGGAAAGGGCGCCGCTGACCGGCGCGCCAAAGCCATATTGCATCTTTGCCTCCCGGCAAGGGGGTCCCGCTTGGCGCCTACGCTAGCAGGCTCGGCGCGGTTTGGCTCGCGGGAATCATCCCGAGGGCTTTGCCGCGGGCAGGGAGCGAACCCCGCCGGCGCCGCGTATGGTGGTTGCGTGTCACGCCGCTGTGACAAAATAAGGACAGGGATCGACGCGCCTCCGATGGCGATGTATCAAGGCCTGGAGTTTCGAAGCCTATGTAACAAAAACAAGTTATAGAATAAGTGTCCTGTTACATTGTTTACAAAAAATTACCGTGCTGCTTGCCTCGACGGCGCAGAGTCCGCGTCACAGCCTAAAGCGCAGGGGGGCCGCTTTGGAAAACTTCGACTCGCTCAACACGACTGCGGAGCCTAGCCCTACCGGTGCTTCGTGCGGAACGGCGGCGTTTGCCGAGCCTGCGCGCCGCCATCTGGCGCTCGTCGACCCGAGCGCCTTGCGCCGCGACTGCCTCAAGCTCGCGCTTGTTCAGCAGGCGCGGCGATGGCGGGTCACCGATGTTCCGGCGGCGACCGACCTCGTGCATCTGGTGCGGCAGGGTGCGCGGTTTTCGGTCATTCTGCTCGGCGGCGCGACCTGCCGGCACATCGACCTGATGGAGCTGACCTTGATCGCCGCGGCGGCGCCGCGCACGCCGATCCTCGCGACCGCCCATTGCGACGACCCGGAACGCGCCCGCACGATCCTGCGCTCAGGCGCGAGAGGCTTTCTGCCGATGAGCCTCGGGCTCAAGGTCCTGGTGGGCGCGCTCGAACGGGTGCGCGCCGGCGGGACCTTTGTGCCGCTGGTGCTGAGCCAACCCGACGGCGACGCCGCGAGCCGGGAATCGGCGCAAGCGCCGTTGCACACGCTGACGAGGCGCCAGCGCGACGTACTCGCGCTGATTTCGGAAGGCCAGTCGAACAAGCTGATCGCGGACGCGCTCGGCATGTCCGAAAGCACCGTCAAGGCGCATGTCAAGCAGATCATCCGGCGCCTTCACGTCGTCAACCGGACGCAAGCGGCCTTGCTCGCGACACGCGGGACCGCTCCCGCCCGCGCCGCGATGCCGGCGCCGGTGCTGGAAGGGGCCTTGTAACCGCCGGGCCTGGCCGAATAATCTTGGGCAACGGTGGGCGGCGCTGCCGCCGGCACCGCGTGCCGAGGAGGAACAAACGCCATGTCGAGCCGGACCGTGATCCCGACCTCGGCGCATCCACAGAGCGGAAAAATCACCGAAGCCGACTACCTTCGCCTGTACCAGCATTCGCTCGACGACCCCGACGGCTTCTGGGGCGAGCACGGCAAAAGACTCGACTGGATCAAGCCCTACGCCAAAGTCAGGGACGCGTCGTTCGACGGCGACGTGCGCATCGCCTGGTACGAAGACGGCACGCTCAACGCCTGCTTCAACTGCATCGACCGGCATCTGGCCCGCAAGGCCGACCAGACCGCAATCTTGTGGGAGGGCGACGACCCGAGCGAGGACGGCCGCCTGACGTACCGCGAATTGCACGCGGCGGTGTGCCGGTTTGCCAACGTGCTGAAGGGGCGCGGCGTCAAAAAGGGCGACCGGGTCACGATCTACCTGCCGATGATCCCGGAAATCGCCGTGGCGGTGCTGGCTTGCGCCCGAATCGGTGCGGTTCACTCGGTCGTCTTCGGCGGGTTTTCGCCGGACAGCCTCGCCGGGCGCATCCGCGACTGCCGCTCGACCTTTCTCGTGACCGCCGACGAGGGGCTGCGTGGCGGCCGCACCGTGCCGCTGAAGCGCAACGCGGACGCGGCACTCGAAAGCTGCCCCGACGTGCGCGACGTGGTCGTCGTCCGCCGCACCGGTGCCGCGGTCAACTGGGTCGCCGGGCGCGACATCTGGTACCACGAGGCGTGCGCCGCGGCCGCGCCCGACTGCCCGCCCGAAGAGATGGCGGCCGAGGACCCGCTGTTCATCCTCTACACGTCCGGCTCGACCGGGCAGCCAAAGGGAGTGTTGCACACGACTGGCGGGTATCTCGCCTATGTGTCGATGACGCACGAGTACGTCTTCGACTACCGCGAGGGCGAGGTTTACTGGTGCACCGCCGATGTCGGCTGGGTGACCGGGCACAGCTACATCCTTTACGGGCCGCTGGCCAACGGCGCCACGACCCTGATGTTCGAGGGCGTGCCCAACTACCCCGACCCGTCGCGCTTCTGGCACGTCGTCGACAAGCACAAGGTGTCGATCTTTTACACCGCACCGACCGCGATCCGGGCGCTGATGCGCGAGGGCGAGGACTATGTCCGCCGCACCGACCGGCATTCGCTGCGCCTTCTCGGCACCGTCGGCGAGCCGATCAACCCCGAAGCGTGGCTGTGGTATTACGACATTGTCGGCGAGCGGCGCTGCCCGATCGTCGACACCTGGTGGCAGACCGAGACCGGCGGCATTCTGATCACGCCGCTCCCTGGGGCGACGCCGCTCAAGCCGGGCTCGGCGACGCGCCCGTTTTTCGGGATCGAGCCGCTGCTGGTCGACAGTGACGGCAGGCGCGTCGAAGGCCCGGGCGAAGGCAATCTATGCCTGGCGCGCTCGTGGCCGGGGCAGATGCGCACCGTCTATGGCGACCACCGGCGGTTTGTCGACACTTACTTCTCGACCTTCCCGGGGCTTTATTTTACCGGCGACGGCGCGCGGCGCGACGAGGACGGCTATTACTGGATCACCGGGCGGGTCGACGACGTGATCAACGTCGCCGGCCACCGGCTCGGCACCGCGGAGATCGAAAGCGCGCTCGTCGCCCACCCGAAGGTCGCCGAGGCGGCGGTCGTCGGCTACCCCCACGACATCAAGGGGCAGGGCATTTACGCCTATGTAACCTTGCGGGCCGACGAGGCAACCAGCGAGGAGTTGCGGCGCGAGCTCGTCGCCTGGGTGCGCCGGGAGATCGGCCCGATCGCGGCACCCGACCTCGTCCAGTGGGCGCCGGGGCTGCCCAAGACGCGCTCGGGCAAGATCATGCGCCGCATCCTGCGCAAGATCGCGGCCGACGAGCACGACGCGCTCGGCGACACCTCGACGCTCGCCGACCCGGCGGTGGTGGACGACCTCGTCGGCAACCGCCTCAACCGCGCCTCCTGACGGACGGGCGGCGCTGCCGAGGACCGGTGGGCTGGCCGCTCAGCAGGTCGAAGACGGGCGACGCTCCTCTAATTGGCGGATTAGTCGCAGCTCAACCGATTGACCGATAGCCTGAAAAAGGCACTTCAGGTGATAAATGCTACCGTCTCGAAGCGACCTGTCGCCGCGACAACGTGCCAGCTCTTGCAGTATGCAGCGCAATAATCCTCGAAGGCACGGAACTCGTGTTGTACGTCGCCAAATTCGTCAAAGATAACGATCGAGCCAGGCCCCAGCAGCGGGTCGATCCTGGTCAGCACGTAGAGGGTGGAAGCATAAAGGTCCGCGTCTGCGTGCACCACGAGCTGGCTTCGAGATCGAAATTCCCGGAGGAAGCTCTCGAGCGACTCCTGAAATAGGCCTTTTACAAATTGGACACGGGGATCATCGCAATGCGGCGGACTTCCCCCTGTTCCATAGGCGCCCCTTTTCCGATCACCCCAGGGTTCGGGCAACCCTTCGAAGGAATCAAAGCCGATGAACCGACTCTGCGGATGCTGGTTGAGCAAACTCCAATAGCGGATGCTGTCCCCGGCGCTGACTCCGAATTCCAAATAGTCGATGGGACCGGCGCAGATCTCAAGTTCGAGCCAGTCATATATCTCCTCGCGACGGTCGAACATCGGCGCGTGCTTGTTCGAGCGAGCGAAATCGACGAAGGTCGGCACTCTGTTGAGGCGGTCGATAAAGCTGCTCCTGAACGGATAGACCAGGCGAACAATTTGCTTCTTAAGTGACAGCAGGGGTGGCAATAGGATTACTCCGCGTCCTCAGGTGACTGGGTAATTCGGCAGCGCATACCCTTCGCGTATCGCGTGTTCGTCGCCCACCAGCCAAGCATTGCTCGACATCGATGGTTGGGTCGCGACTATTCCCTTCCCGGCGAGACCTCTCAGTCGGTGTACTCCCCGGACCTTGACGGCAGGCAATGATTGCAAGAGATAGCGTATGGCGCGCGTCGGGTGGCGCATCGCGTAGGACACTGGCCTCGGATAGCGCGTCAAAAGCTCAGCGCAGATCCGCGCTTGTCCGGCGAATTGCGGCCCAAGGATGCTGATCTCACAAGCATAGCCGATGATGAGCGCGTCACCGCCCCAATCAGTCGACAGCGAGTTTAGCAGGATGTCGCTCGTGGTTTCGATCAGCGCCATTGCTTCAGAGCCGGCCTGATCGCCGACGGAAACCCGGGCTATGCGGTTCGCGATGCTAACGTTCAGCCACCCTTGGTCTGCCAGATCGAGCAAACGTACGGAGAACCGGAGGTGCGCGACAGTCCGCTGGGGATAATGCCGCACTTCATTTGCCAAATGGTCCTCAAGAATAGCACCAATCTGGCGCAAGCACATCTGATGGACCGTATTGCGCGAGAACGCGGAAATTGGCTCGGGGTATTGTGCCGCCAGCAATCCCTCCCTGCTGCCCTCGGCGGTCGCGAGCCGATATTGTGACGAAGGCAACAACGTCTTATCGACGATCCGGTCGCCGGGATACATGACTGCAATACGTGGCGAATCGGAATGTTGACCAAAGTATCGTGCGTAATATGAAGAAATCTCCTCCCGTCGAAAGCGTACGGCATTGATCCAGAGTTGCCGTTTTGCCAAAAGAACGAAATCAGCAGCAAAGGGAACCGCAATTGTGGGCGCCAGACGCTCTATAATATTGCAAAAATTCTGCACGTAAAGCTGTTCGCGCAATCGGCCGATAGCGGCATCGTCCTTGCCGCTGCAACGGAAGGCATTCGGGAAATAGCTTGCACTCGCGAAGCTGCAGAATGCCATATCGATCTTCGGCCAACGGTCTTTGATGATCCGGGTGTACAGCTCGATCAGCCGCGAATCGCTGGCATGCAAAGCATCGTTGCAGTTGACCAAGACTTCCCGGCTGTCCTCTAAGACAATGACGCTATCCTGCCCGTTGACTATGAACGTGACACGGGTCTTGGGGCTCAGCCGGTAGGTCTTCCGCGACTTCGCTTCTACCGTGCGACGAAATCCTAGGCTGCTTAGGTACGAGAAGGTACCATCGTACCAGTAATAAGGATAATAAAGCGTCTTATCCTTTCTAATGGACCGCAGCGTTTTGTCGTGAAGATGGTCCTCGTGACCGTGTGAAATCAGGATGAATTGGGCTCGCTCGACCGCGGCGGTATCGACAGGCTTGGGAAATACATTCCACTGGTCAGCATAAGCCGGACCCGCCAACCAGGGGTCGCAGACGAGACAAGCGTCTTCCGTCTCGACCAGAAGACAGGCGTGGCTGATGTAGGTGACTCTCAACCGACATTCCCCGGATTCGGCGTGGTTGTGGGGCCAAGGTTCGCCCGATCGCCCGTGTTAGGCAACGGTAAATCGTGCACCGCGTGCGCAGCAATAGTCGAACCAATCGGTTGACTGCGCTCAGGCGTTGAAACGCACAGGTTTGCCTGCATTGAGGCGCCATCAGATCCCCCTCAGCGGCCGGGGTTACCGACATTCCCTCGCTTCCGGGTCGTTGTGAAGCCAGGATCGCACTGTGGGCATTTCCAGCGCAGTAAATCGCCGCGTTGGGCCGATGGGAGGGACGAACCAGCCGGTTGACTGGGGCTTGCGGCGGCCGCACCCGGATGATCAGCGACGGGACGTCCTGGAACATCTGCCGAGACAGCGCGACGTCAGCCATCTGGAACGTTAAGTAACGGCCGTGACCGACGGCCTTCGCGCCGATCTTGATCAGCTTCTCGCGCGAGTTTCAACCGCGCTCAAAATCCCCGCTTCATCGGGGACTGTGGGCTAATACGTCTCGCGCGGCAGGTTGAGGTGCGGGAAGGCGCTGTGCACGTTGGGCTCGAAGACCTGGCGCGCCGCGCGGATATAGGATTTGTCGAGCTCGTGCCAGCCGGTCACCCCGAGCAATGACAGGCAGATGCGGATCTCGTCCTCGATGATCTCGAAGAGCCGCACGACCCCCTCGGCGCCGGCCGCGGCAAGGCCGTAGACGTAGAGCCTCCCGCAGGCGACCGCGTCGGCGCCTAGGATCAGCGCCTTGACCACGTCGGTGCCGCGGTAGATGCCGCCGTCGACCATGATACGGGCACGCCCGCCGACCGCCTCGACGACCTCCGGCAACACGTCGATCGAGCCGACCCCCTGGTCGAGCTGGCGGCCGCCATGGTTTGAGACGTAGACGCAGTCGACGCCGTGCTCGACCGCCAATCTGGCGTCCTCGGCGGTGGCGATGCCCTTCAGGATCAGCGGGACGTCGAAGCTGCGCTTGATCCGGTCGACGTCATGCCAATTGAACTGGGCCTGGTAGATGCGCGCGTCGCCGGGGCGCACGCGGCGGCGCAGGTGGCGCTTGGCGATGTCGCGCTCGCGCCGGCTGTAGCTGTCGGTGTCGACGGTCAGGCAAAACGCGTCGTAGCCCTTGCCGACGGCGCGGCGGACATGGTCGTCGACCCAGTCGGCGTCGCCGCGTACGTAGAGCTGGAAGATCTTGAAGCCGTCGCCCGAGGCCTTGGCGGTGTCGTCGAGGCCGGGATGCGACACCGAGGACAGGATCATGCCGTTGCCGAACTCGCGGGTCGCCGCGGCGACGGTGGCGCCGCCGCCCGGCTCGAATACTTCGAGCGAGCCGACCGGCGCGCACAGCACCGGGATGCGCAGGGTTTTGCCAAACAGCGCGCGCCTGCAGTCGACATTCGACACGTCGCGCAATACCCGCGGCCGGAACCCGATCGAGTCGAGCGCCAGCCGGTTGCGCGCCAGGGTCGACTCGGTCTCGGAGCCGCCGATCAGGTAGTCCCAATTGTTGCGGTCGAGATTGATGCGCGCCTGGGTGACGAATTCGTGAAGGTTCTGAAAGCGGTCCTGAAGCGACGACTCGGGCATATTTTTCGACCTCACGGGTGCGGCAAAGCAATCAAAGGGACGAGCGTAGGCAAAATTTCGGCCAGCGCGCGGCGGGATCGAGCACGCTAGCCGATGCCGTCAACACCGGCAATCGGTTAGACCGGCGGTGTTTTGCGCTTGGGGATGATCGCCGGGTGTCGCTACGATGACCGGGTCTCGCGCGGTTTGCGGCCGCACCCGCGAACTGCCTTTGTTCAACCGGACGCGACAATCCCGTACAAGAGGAGACGCTGCAATGCCCCGCATCCTGACCCCCGCCACCCATTCCGAGGAGACCTTGCAGATCGCCTACGACCTGCTCTCGCCGGGTTGGGAGCTGGTCATGGCCCCGCACGGCCGGCCCGAGTTTTTCGACCTGCTGAAGGAAACCGAATACTACATCGGCGGCGGCCAGTTTCCGCACGGCCCGGATTTCTATCGGCGTGCGCCAAAGCTGCGCATCGTCCAGACCCTGAGCGCCGGCTACAACACCTATGACCTCGAAGCGGCGCGCGAAGCGGGTGTCCCGATCTGCAACAACGGCGGCGCCAACTCGACCGCGGTCGCCGAGCACGCGATGATGCTGATGCTGGCGGTCAGCCGCAAACTGATCTGGCAGCATGAGGGGGTGTCTTCGGGACGCTGGCGCGGCAACGACTTCAACGCGACCAAGCTCTACGAGCTCGAGGACAAGACCCTGGGCATCATCGGGCTCGGCAACATCGGCAAGAAGGTCGCGCGCCGCGCCAAGGCCTTTGACATGCACATCAAGTATTACGACATCAACCGGCTGACGACGGACCAGGAAGACGCGCTCGGCATCCGCTTTGCGCTGTTCACCGAGCTGCTCAAGACCTCGGACATCGTGACCTTGCACGTGCCGCTCGACAAATCGACGCACAACCTGATCGGCGAGCGCGAGCTGGCGATGATGAAGCCGACGGCGATCCTGATCAACACCTGCCGCGGGCCGGTGGTCGACGAAAGGGCGCTCTACAACGCGCTGCGCGACGAGAAGATTCTAGGCGCCGGGCTCGACGTGATGGTCGAGGAGCCGCCCAAGCCCGACCACGAGCTTTTCACGTTGAAGAACATCATCTTCAGCCCGCACGGCGCCGGCCCGACCTGGGACAACCATTGGAAGCGCTGGCGCAACGCCTTCGACAATTTCGAGCGCGTCGCCCGCGGCCAAAAGCCGTTCTGGATCGTCCCCGAGCTGCGCGACTAAGCTAGTCTAGACTAGCGGCTTCCCCCGTTCCTGCCGCCGCGCGCAGCCGCGGCGGCAGCGTTGGCGGGGTCGGAACTCCGATCCTCTGAGGCCGCGGCGTCAGGCGCGCAGCGACGCCTACTTCATCCCGAGCTGCTGGGCGGCGGGGACATCGCAGCTCGTGCAGCTCGCCAAGGTGAACGTAACTTTCCCGCTGTTGTCGTCGACGACGAACATGACCGGGACGCCACGGTTGTCGAGCCAGACACCATAGCGGGTGGCGCCGTCGACCTCGTATTTCCGGGCGCGCACCGGTCTGCCGTCGATGGTGACGACCGTCTCCGCGCCGCCGCTGACGCTGACCCGCTCGAGCCGTCCGCTGTCCGGCCGCATCATCGTGTTGGACGACAGAAAGTTGGGCGACCACGGGTTTGCCGGATGAACCGACGCCGGCGCGGTGACCGTCCCCTGCGGCGAGTTGATGACAAAGCTGTTGCCGCGCGCCTCGCCTCTGACGACCGTGGACTGGCTGCCCTTGCTGGTCACGCCGTTGAACGATACCAGGCGGTTGCCCTGCCACTGCTCGGTGCGCTGGGCGTCTTCGCTGTACATGTTGACGCCGAGCATCTTGACCTGGAAATGCGCCCGGGTCTGAACCGTGGTGCCGTCGGCGTTGGGCTCAATCGTGTTGACGTAGGTGCCGATGTCGCCATAGAGCGAATGCGTCACCCGATAGGTCAGCTGCATCGGAGCCGCGGCGAGCGCTTGGGTCGCGCTGCCCGCGGCGAGCAGCAAGATCGCCGCCACCGCCCATCTCGTGCCAGCGCCCTGCGCCCACTGCCTGACCCGCATGCCGATTGTGTTCTCTGTCATGGCTTTTACTCCCCCCAACCTCTACAGCCATCGATCCGCCGGCAAGCGGACAATTGACAAAAGATATAATCCGATTTCTTCGATGTACAAAGGAAAATCAAGCACGCCACCAGCCCCGCCGTCATGCGAGTCGCAGACACAAAGAACCTTGTTCCTCGCTCTGTTTACACTGCGCGGCGGCTCCCGTCTGACACTTTGATGAATTATGCTCACGAATATTGGCGAATCGCAGCATCACCGTGGCGAGGCTTGGTTTCGCGCGCACCTCCGCGGTTTTTGCGGGCGCCGCCGCCGCTCGGGGAACGCCTCGGCGCTTGGACCTCTTTAACCGGCGCCGTCGCCCGTGCGGTCGCGCAGCGTTCTGGCGGCCGCTTTTTCCCGGTCGAATTCGGCGCGGCGGCGGCTGATCTCGTCCGCCGGCAGCCGGTCCACGTTGCAGTAGTCGAGCTTCCACGAAGGGTCACCGCTCCACCGCAACGGCGACTGGACGGTCGTGCGCGCCGCCGGGGCCGCTTCCAGGACTTTGAGCGCAAGCTCCAGGGTCAAGGACTGGGAGGCCGGGTCGCAGGGCCGGCCGGCCGAATTGCCGAGCGGGAAATCGCTGAACAGGAAGCGCGGCACGCCGACATGCTCGACGATGTCCTTGGCGCAGCCCATGACCACGGTCGGCACGCCATGCGTTTCCAGATAGCGGGCGGCGAGGCTCACGGTCTGGTGGCATACCGGACAGTTGGGCACGAGGATCGCGGCATCGGCCTCGTCGGCGCGGCAGCGCGCCAGCAGCTCGGGGCAGTCCTGGTCAAGGGTCGTGCGCTGGCTGCGGTTGGTCGGCGCGCCGTGAAAATGCCGGGTCAGGCGGATCCGCCCGTCCGCCGCCTTTGCCCGCAGCCGCGGCAGCGGGAACCACGTGCCGCTGTCCTCGGCGCTGGTATGCGCTCGGTCATAGGCGACATGGGAAATCCGCAGATCGTGGTCGACCGCGGT
>Ga0210398_10002305_pt1 | contig 18760 bp, 16 predicted proteins | sample IncBWC4OmetaG_FD_161047 | JGI IMG/M metagenome (GOLD analysis project Ga0210398, IMG submission 161047) | Forest soil microbial communities from Barre Woods Harvard Forest LTER site, Petersham, Massachusetts, United States - Inc-BW-C-4-O | ecosystem: Environmental > Terrestrial > Soil >... | reverse complement strand
GGTTGACACCCTGGTCGAGCAGATCACCGCTTCCGGCGGCACCGCCTCCGCCGTGCTCGGCGATGTCAGCCAGGAGGCGGATGCCAACCGCATGGTCGCCGAGGTGCTGGCGCGCTACGGCCGGCTCGACATCCTCGTCAACAATGCCGGCGCGCCACAGGGCGCCGACCGCAACGAGATCGAGAATGTACCGGTCAGCGCCTGGGATCTGACGATGGGGGTCAACGCCAAGGGCGCGTTTCTGATGTCGCGCGCCGCGGTGCCGGCGATGCGCAAGGCGAAATGGGGCCGCATCGTCAGCCTCTCGTCAAAGGCGGCGTTCCGCCCCGGCGCCAAACGCGCGACCTACGCAGCCTCGAAAGCCGCGATCGTCGGCTTCACCAAGTCCCTGGCGCTCGACCTTGCGCCGTTCGGGATCACCGTCAACGCGGTCTGCCCCGGCCCGATCCGCACCTCGCGGGCGATCAGCACCAACCGCCGTGAGTACGGCGCCGACCTCGAAGTCGGCTTCCGCGAACGGTCGAAAGCGATCCCGATCGGCCGCTTTGGCGACCCCGACGAGGTCGCCTCGATGATCGCCTATCTCGCTTCCGACGAGGCCGGCTTTGTGACCGGCCAGGCGATCGGCGTCGACGGCGGATGGTAGGCTACCGGCTCCGCCATTTCTGGCGATACCGGTCGGTCAGCCGCCGGGCGTAGGCATAAGCCGGGAGCGCCTCGAGCTGCTCGCGCATTCGGAAGCCGCGCAATTTCGCCTCGCTGACCGTGCTGCCGCGCCATTTGACCTCGTCGCTGAGCCAGGCGTCGACCCATAGCCCGGGCAGCATCAGGTCGCGCAGCAGCATCGCCGCCGCCAGCCGCCAGGTGAGCTGCCAGCCGGCGCAGCGCGCCAGTGCCGCCTCGGCGCCGACCCAGATCGCCAGCAGCAGCGCGCAGATCAGTCCGACATTTTCGCCGAGGGCCGCCGCGGCATAGGCACCCGCGAGCAGCGGAAAGAACGCGCCGCAAAGGATTTCCGGCACGAACATCGCGGGGAAGGTGATCCGCCGCAGCCGCGCCCAGCGCAGCTGCCGCGCCCACACCTCGCCGGCGCGGCGCTTGGCGAGCGGCTGCTCGAACGGGCTGCCCATCACATGCACTTTTCTGCCGATGCCGCGCACCAGCTTGGTGGTTGCGGCGTCCTCGGCGACCTCCTCTCCAAGCGCGCGGATCCCGCCGATCGCCTCGAGCAGGTCGCGCCGGAACAGCATGTTCTTGCCCTGCGCAAAGCCAAATCCGAGCGTGTCGGCGACAAATTCCCAGCGTGCCTGAAAGGTGTTGAGAAACGCGCATTCGAGCTCGGCCCAGAAATTCGCCGGGCGCGAGGCGATCGGCACCGACACCACGACCCCGCTATCCGCCCGCCAGCGCGCGCGCAGCCGCTGGATGTAGTCGCGCGGCATCAGCACGTTTGAGTCGGCCATGATGATCCAGGGGCCGCGCGCCGCGTCAAAGCCCTTGATGGTGTTGTTGAGCTTCGGGTTGGGGCCGACGCGGTCGTCGCCGATCAGAAGGCGCGCGCGCTGCTCGGGATGCGCCGCGATCAGCTCGCGCACCAGCCCCACGACCGGGTCGTCGTCGCGCGCGACACAGAACAGGATGTCGTAGTCCGGATAGTCGAGCCCAAAGGTCGAGCCCAGCGTCTCGCGCGCGAAATTGTCGATGCCGCAGACCGGCCGCACGATCGTTACCGGCGCGCTGTCCGCCGTCGGCGGCAGCGGCGTCGCGCGCACCCGGCAGCGCACCGCGGCGACCGCGTTGCTGATGACCTGCAGGCTGGTCGCGAAGATGCAGAACCCGGCCGCCAAATTCGCCAATGTCATCGACACCCACCGGATTTAGTCGCGTCTATGTGGCGCTTCTACAACCGGTGGATGACAGGGGGATGACAGCACACGATCGCGCTCCCTCCCCCATCGATGGGGGAGGGTGGGGTGGGGGTGTATCGTCGGCTACCCCGCCGGCGCCACCGACAGCCGGCCGACGGTGCCCTGCCGCTCGATAAAGCTGCCCACCAGGCCCTTCGCCTTTGCTTCCTCGACAAACGACTTGAGGAACGCGAAACCGGCGGCGTTCTTCTTGGGTGTGCCGACCGCCTGCTGCACCGCGGTGAACTGGCCGTCGAGGATGCGCGATCCCGGCCGCTTCGCCTGCTCGTCGATAAGGCCCGGCCGCAGCCCGGCATAGGCGTCAAACCCGCCGGCGTCGAACGCCTTCAGCGCATCCGCGGCATTGTCGAACTGCACCAGCTCGCCCTTTTTGTAATTGTTTTCAAGCCATAGCCCGTAAGCGCTGCGCGCTGTCACGGCGAGCTTCTTCCCCGGCTGATCGACCTCACCCACCGACTTGATCGGCGAGCCGGCCGGCACGAAATAGGTCGCCTCGATCTCGGCGTAGGCGGCGGTAAAGCTGATGACCGCGGCGCGCTGCGGCTCGGCGCCGATATTGCCGATGTCCCATTTGCCCTTCTCGGCGTCGTCGGCGATCTCGCCGGGCCGCGCGTAGGGGATGAATTTCACCGGCACGCCGAGCCGCGCGCCGATCGCCAGCGCCATGTCGGGCGACACGCCGGTCGGGTCGCCATTGGGCGCCTTGCCGGTGACGAGCAGGAAATTGCCCATGTTGATCGCGGCGCGCAGCACGCCGGTCGGGGCTAGTTCAGCGACAAGTTTGGCATCGGGCATCGGGGGTTCCTTGGCAAAAGAGGGAGTGGGAACTGTTATTCCGGCGAAGGCCGGAAGCAAAAACAAGCGGCGTGCCGCAAGCCCGCCCTGCGTGAGGGCGGCGAGAAACGAACGGCGCTGCATTTGACGCGGTTTTCCTTTATCGCTTCCTCCGTCGTCATTGCGAGCGCAGCGAAGCAATCTCCTTCCGTCCAGTGTCTCATGCGGATGGAGATTGCCGCGTCGCGCGTTGCGCTCCTCGCAATGACGGTTGGTATTAAGCCGTATGTTTCCGGATGAACGCCTTCATCCGCTCGAGCGCCGGGCGGGCATAGGGCGCGTCGGGTTTGCCGGTCATAAAGCCGTGATTGGCGCCCTTGTAGAATTCCGCCTCGATCTCGCCGCCGGCCTTCGTCCAACCCGCGACGACGCGGTTGGTGACCTCGACCGGCACCCACTCGTCGGCGTCGCCGCCAAACACCAGCGCCGGCGGCAGCTGCACCTTCTCGCCGCGGTCGAGGATCGCCGGGATGCTGCCCTCGCTCATCACCGCCTCGGTGCCCCAGAACGCGTGGTGGTTCTCCATCAGCTCGGCATTGCCGGCCTTCTTGGCGAGGTGGTAGCGCAACAGCGGGTCGAGCACGCCCCAGCCCGAGATGACCCAGCCCTGGCGCCCGTCGATCTCCGGCGCCTCGGGCAGCGGCAGCGCCGCATAGCGCTGGTCGTCCGCGCGCATCGCGGCGAGCAGCACCTGATGCCCGCCCGATGACGTGCCAAAGCTGCCGACCCAGTCCGGCCGGCTGCCGTAGAGCCGGGCGCGCGCTTTCAGCCAGCGAATGCCGAGATTGATGTCCTGGAGCGAGGCCGGGTAGCCGCCGTCGGGCGGCATGCGGAAATCGATCGAGGCGACGAGAATGCCGCTCTCGGCCAGCGCCTTCGCCATGAAATCGTTGTCGATCCGGTCCTTGTTGACCCAGGCGCCGCCATGCACTTGCAGCGCCGCCGGAAACGGCCCGGTGCCGCTCGGCCGATAGAGCCGGGCGAGCATCGCCCGGCCAGCCTGGCGCTGATATTCGACATCCTCGACGCGGACGTCGTGTTTCGCATCAGCGAGCGTAACTGGCGGCATGGCTTCCTCCCGAAATGGCTGACGGCAGTATAGGGCGCGGTCATGTGCTGGTGCTATCCCCTCTCCCGCTTGCGGGAGAGGGTGGCGAGCACCGCAAGGTGCGAGACGGGTGAGGGTGCTGCGGTTGCCACTGACCCTCACCCTCACCCTCCCATCGCTGCCGCGATGGGTCCCTCCCTCTCCCGCGAGCGGGAGAGGGGCTCTGGTAGGCTAGATCAAATCCTCCACCGCCTGCTTGTACCGGGTGATCGCGTCGAGGTGCTCGGCATAGGTCTTGCCGGCGATGCGCGTGTGATGGTTGCTCACATAAGTCGTGTGCACCGTGGCGTGGGTGACGCCGGCGTTCTTCCAGAACGCGATCTCCTTGCGCCAATCCTCCGGGCCGCCGGCGCCAGGCGACACCCACACCTCCAGCCCGAACGTGCTCGGGTCGCGGCCATTCTCGCGCAGCAGCCCGCGCAATTTGTCGAACGCCGCAAGCGCCGCGTCGCCCGCCGGATAGGCGAGCGGCATAAATCCGTCGCCATAGCGCGCGGCGCGGCGGAAGGTCGCCTCGGCGTGGCCGCCATACCAGATCGGCACCCGGCCCGAGGCGGGGCGCGGGTTGATCCCGGCGTCGTCGAGATGGTGATACTCGCTCTGGTACTTCGTGTGCGGCTCCTTCCACAGCGCCTGCATGACCCGCACCTGGTCGGCCGAGCGCACGCCGCGCGTATGAAAATCCATACCGAGCCCGTCGAATTCGACCTCGTTCCAGCCGACGCCGATGCCGAGCCGGAACCTGCCATTGCCGCCGCATAGCACGTCGAGGCAAGCCGCCTGCTTGGCGACCAGCGCCGCCTGGCGCTGCGCGAGGATGATGACGCCCGAGGCAAACCCTAGGTTCTTGGTGCAGCCGGCGAGAAAGGCAAACAGCACGAACGGGTCGTGATAGCCGGTCGCGGTGGTGCCGACCCGCTTGCCGCCGTAATCGGCGTCGGGGTTGCCGCCGAGCACATGGTCCGCCGCCAGTACATAGGTAAAGCCGAGCCCCTCGGCGGCCTGCGCGTAGTCGCGCATGATTTCGGGTCCGGCGCCGATATCGCCGACCGGCATCGAGCATCCGAGCTGCATTTTTGGGGTCTCCTTATCTCCGGTGTCATTGCGAGCCTAGCGAAGCAATCTCCCGCCGTCTTGATCTCATGCGGCTGGGAGATTGCCGCGTCGCGCTTTGCGCGCCTCGCAATGACGCGTTGGCTGAGGTTATGCTGCGCTCACGGATCGGTGAGGTGCCAAGAGGAACTAGGAACGATGATCGAGCGGTTTCATGCACTTTATGTCGGCCAGATCGACCTCGACAATGTCGGGCTGAATGGCACGCCCGCGAATGATCGGCGCTATGGCAACGAGCGCCTCTCCGAGGTGTTCGAGACCTCGCGCCGCGTCGCGCAGGTGATGGACGAATGCGGTTATTACTGCTTCTGGGCGGCCGAGCATCACTTCCAGCACGAGGGCTACGAGTGCATCCCCAATCTCGTGCAATGGGGGCTATGGCTCGCGACCCAGACCAAGCAGCTCAAATTCGGTGCTGGCTTCAACATCCTGCCGATGTGGCACCCGATCCGCCTCGCCGAGGATTACGCGATGGCCGACATCGTCACCGACGGACGGATCGTGATGGGGGTCGGGCGCGGCTACCACACCCGCGAGGTCGAGACCCTGGGCGGCCCGCTGCTCGACGCGCAGGCCAACCGCGAGATTTTCGAGGAAGGCCTCGACCTGATGCTCAAATGCTTCAATGAGGAGAGCTTCAGCCATAAGGGCAAATACTTCACCTGCCCGCCGGGCGTGCCGTATCGCGGCTATGACCTCAAAGAGATCACCATGGTGCCGCGGCCAAAGCATTTGCCGGTCGAGATCTACATGCCGATCGCCAGCGGCCGCACCATCGACCTGATGGCGCAAAAGGGCCTCAAGGCGATGGTGACGCTGAACGGCGAGAAAATCCTCGACGACGTCATCACCGCCTTCCACCAGGCCTGTGAGAAGCACGGGCGCCCCGGTCCGCTCGGCAAGGACATGGTGTGGGGCGCCGGCATCTATCTCGCCGACAGCCAGGAAGAGGCGATCCGCCGGCTCGAACCGGCGCATGATGAGCGCTTCAAATGGTTCGCGCCGTTCGGCTTTGTGCGCTACGCCGACGAAGAGGGCCGCACCTGGGGTTCGCCCGGCGCGCCGACGACGATCCCGACCCTGCGCGAGGGCGTCAAGCAAAAGGCGTGGTTCTGCGGCCGGCCGGAAGAAATCATCGCAGGCATCAAGTCGGTCGAGGCGAAATATCCCGGCCTCGAAGACTTCATGGTCCACTGGGCCGAGGGGCTGTCACCCGCCGAGTTCACCGAGCAGCTTCAGTGGTTCGCCCGCGAGGTCATGCCGGCGTTTAAATAGTCCCTAATCCCTCTCCCGCATGCGGGAGAGGGTGGCGAGCGCCACAAGGCGCGAGACGGGTGAGGGTTTGCGCGCACCACCCTCTGCGCCCGCTTGGCAGCGCGCCGCGATCTGTGCCAGCCTCTATGTCGAAGCCGACGCCCACATACGGGAAGACGATCGGCGAAGGCCAGCAGGGGGCATCGCATGGATCAGAGTGGCGTCGTCGGCGCATTGCCGTGGTACCGGTCGCTGAGCGGCCCGCAATGGCGGGCGCTGATCGCCTCCAACCTCGGCTGGTGCTTTGACGGTTACGAGGTCTATGGGCTGATCCTTACCATTGGCCTCGCGCTGCATCAGCTGCTCTATCCTTCTCTATATTCGCAGATCCCCGCCTATGCCGGCCTGACGATCGCGATCAATCTGTTCGGCTGGGGTGTCGGCGGGCTGATCGGCGGGGTGCTGGCCGATTACATCGGGCGCCGGCGGATGATGATCCTGGCGATCCTCGCCTATTCGCTGACCACCGGTCTCAGCGCCCTGGCGTGGAATTGGCAATCGCTCGCGGCGCTGAGGTTTCTGGTCGGTGTCGCGATCGGCTCCGAATGGGTGACCGGCGCATCGATCGTCGCCGAGATGTGGCCGGCGCACGCCCGCGGCAAAGGCGGCGGGTTCATGCAATCGGGTATCGGGTTCGGCCAGTTCCTGGTCGCGCTGGTGTGGCTATGGGTTGCGACCCTGGGGCCGGAGGCCTGGCGTTATCTGTATCTCTCCGGCGTTCTGCCGGCGCTGATCACGCTGTGGATCCGCCGTGGCGTCCCGGAATCGCCGCTCTGGGAGCAGTCGAGCGCGCGACGTCGGGCGGCGCGCGAGCGGCGGCGCGGGGGCGCGGCGATGACCAGTGAGGATGCCGCGCTGACCCGTTTCACGCTTGTCGATCTGTTCGCCGACCGCTCGGTTCGCCGGCGTCTGATCGTCGGGTTGCTGATGACCTTGTCGACCGCGGTCGGCTGGTGGGGCGTGTCGTCGTGGATCCCGCCCTATGTCGCCTCGGTCGCCGAAAAGGCGGGGTATGCCGGGCAGCAATGGGCGGCGCTGGCGGGGATGATCTACAACGCGGTCGGTATTTCCGGCTACATCGCCGTCGGGTTCCTCTCCGACGCGATCGGCCGCAAGCCGGTGACGATGGTCTATTTCCTGATGTCGACGGTGATGACGGCGCTGCTGTTTCTCGTCGGCTGGAGCCCGCAGGGGCTGCTGATCGTCGTCGGCATCCACGGCTTCTTCACGCTCGGAATCTGGGCCTGGGCGCCGATCTGGCTGCCCGAGCTGTTCCCGACCCGGATGCGCGCGACGGCAGTGGCGTTCACCTTCAACGCGCCGCGCCTTGTGGCGGCGGCCGGGCCACTGATCGCCGGCAGCCTCATCGTCGGGCTCGGCGGCTATGGGCCGGCGGCGACGATCGTCGGCCTGTTCTTCCTCTTGGGCGTGGTCGCGGCGCCGTTCCTGCCGGAGACCAAGGGCCAGCCGCTCCCCGATACCGTCTGATTTCGCCTCCTGGTTTCGGCGCCGCGCGGCGTCGGCGCGCTTTTTGCGTGCTTCGGCGCGGCCTAGGCGCTCGCCTCGCACGACGAATTGCGTCATTGTGACGCTAGGGTGACAGGCCGTGCCGGAGGGGAACAATGAACCGGAATTTCGCCTACGTGATGATTGGGCTCTTGCTCGGCATCGTGCTCGGCACGTTCAGCTTCTACGAGTTTCCCGACAAGGCGGTGGCGGCCGACATCGCCAAGGACATGTCGCTGGTCAGCTCGATCTTCCTCAAGCTGATCAAGATGATCATCGGCCCGCTGGTGCTGTCGACCCTCGTCGTCGGCATCGGTCATATGGGTGATGCGGCGACGGTCGGCCGGGTCGGCGCGAAGACGATGGGCTGGTTTGTCTCGGCCTCGATCATCTCGCTGCTCCTTGGCTTGTTGATGGTCGACCTGCTGCAGCCCGGCGTCGGCATCGCGATCGCCGATCAGGGCACCAACACCGCCAACCTCAACACCCAGGCGTTCAGCATCGATAATTTCATCGACCATCTGGTGCCGACCTCGCTGTTCAAGTCCTTGGCCGACGGCGAAATCCTGCAGATCGTCGTGTTCTCGGTCTTTGCCGGGGTTGCGATCATGGCGATGGGCGAGCGCGGCAAGCCCTTGCTGGCTCTCGCCGACAACATCGCGCACATGATGCTCAACATCACCGGCTACGTGATGAAGATCGCGCCGATCGCCGTCTGCGCCTCGGTCGCCTCGGTCATCACCAAATCGGGGCCGGGCGTGCTGCTCAACTTCGCCAAGTTCCTCGGCGGCTTCTACCTGACCCTTGTCATCCTGTGGGCGATTTTGCTCACGGTCGGCTTCCTGGTGATCGGCGGCGGGCGGATGATGGATCTCGTCAAGCGTATGCGCGAGCCGTTCTTCCTCGCCTTCTCGACCGCGAGCTCAGAGGCGTCCTACCCGAAGATCCTCGAACAGCTGCAGCGCTTTGGCGTGTCGCGCCGCATTGCCAGCTTTGTGCTGCCGCTCGGTTACTCGTTCAACCTCGACGGCACGATGGCCTACACGACCTTCGCGGCGATGTTCATCGCCCAGGCCTATGGCGTCGACATGCCGCTGTCGAAGCAGCTGTTGATGGCCGCGACCCTGATGATCACCTCGAAGGGCGTCGCCGGCGTGCCGCGCGCCTCGCTGGTGGTGATCCTCGCGACCCTGAAACAGTTCGGGCTGCCGGAGGCGGGGCTTTTCCTGATCATCGGCATCGACCAGTTCCTCGATATGGGCCGCAGCGCGACCAACGTGATCGGCAACTCGCTCGCCGCCTCGGCGGTCGCCAAGTTCGAGGGCGATCTCGGCCCCGCCAATGACGAGATCGTCGACGAGGCGTCCGCACCGGCTCACGCCTGAACGGAGCCGGCAGATGACGCGGCTTCCGCGCCTCGCGCTGCTGGCGGCAGCGTTCCTCGCGCTGCGCGCCGTCCCCGCGCCGGCGGAGGACTTGAACGGCGCCAACAACACCGCGCCGCCACCGGTCACCGCGGAGAACTCGCCCGAAATCCTCACCGGCACGCTCAAGAAGGTGCACGATTCCGGGGTGCTGATCATCGGCTATCGCGACGCGTCGTTTCCGTTCTCCTACCTACGCCCCGACGCCGCGCCGATCGGCTATTCGATCGATCTTTGCCGCGGCGTGGTCGATGAGATCCAGCGCGAACTTGGCGGCATGCACATCGCGATCGGTTATCAAAAAGTCACCGCCGACACCCGCATACAAGCGGTGATGAAGGGCGAGGTCGATGTCGAATGCGGCTCGACCACCAGCAATATCGAGCGGCAAAAAAGCGTTGCCTTCTCGCCGGTCATGTTTGTCGCCGGCACCAAACTCCTGGTGAAACGCGACTCCGGCATCGCCTCCTATCGCGATCTCGCCGGCAAGACGCTGGTCGTCACCAGCGGCACGACCAACGAGCCGGCGATGCGAGCGCTCAACGACAAGTACAAGCTCGGCATGACCATCGTCTCCGCGCCCGACCACCAGCAATCCTACGACATGCTGGTCTCCGGCAAGGCCGCCGCCTTCGCCACCGACGATGTGCTGCTCGCCGGCTTTATCGCCGCCAACAAATCGCAGCAGACTCGTGCGGTGATCGGCGATTTCCTCACCTACGAGCCCTATGGGATCATGTTCCGCAAGGACGATCCCGAAATGGCCGACGCGGTGACCCGCGCCTTCGCGACGATGGCGCATACCGGCACGCTGGTCGCGACCTACCGCAAATGGTTCCTGCAGCCGACCCCGACCGGCGAGTTTCTCGATCTGCCGCCGTCCTTGCAGCTGACCGAAAGCTTCCGCGCGCTCGGCGTCGACGATTTCACCGCCGGCGACTAGCTCCCTAAATCCCCTCTCCCGCTTGCGGGAGAGGGTGGCCGAGGCTTGCCGAGGCCGGGTGAGGGTCTGCACGCGCCAACCCTCACCCTCCCATCGCTGGCCGCGATGGGCCCCTCCCTCTCCCGCAAGCGGGCGAGGGGTTAGTCAAACGCTGAGCCGCACCACCATCGCCGCGCTCGCCGCGGCGATCCGTGCCACCGCCGGCACATCGACCGCATCCGGCCAGCGGTCCTGTGGCAGATGGAACAGCCGGTTGGTGCCGACCAGTGTCAGATACCGGCCGCCGGCCTTGTGGATGTCGCGCGTCTCGCCGCTCGGCGGTGTTGACGGCCACGGGATGTCATCGGGCGGCTGCCCGGCGCGGCGAAGCTCGGCAAGCCCGAGCCGGCGCAATTCTTCATTGTTCGACACCAGCGCCAGCCAGCTCCCGAACGCGCCGATATTGGCGCCGTAATGCACCCAGACCGCGCCGCCCGGCCGATCCCAGCCCGGCCGCCGGGCGACAAAATCGTCGAGCCCCAAATGCCCCAGCTCGTGCCCTGTATTCGCGGTAAAGACGACATCCCGTCCCGGCCGCTCGACCATCAGCGCGCGCAGGCTTTCGAGCCAGCAGACCAGCCCGCCGCCGCGCTCGGCGGTCGATTGCCACCACGAGCTGCGCGGCGTCATCACCACCAACGGCGATTTGGCCGAATCGCGGCCGGGCAGCGTCACGACGATGTTGACCGCGCGCGCAACAGTTCGCCGGCTGTGCGAAACCAGCCGCGCCTGCGCGCCGTCTCGCACCGCGGCGAGCACCGCGTCGCGTGCCTCGCTCGAGATATGGATCGCGGGCTCGCCATACGGGCTGCGGAAATCCTCGGCATTGATCAGGCCCAGCCCCGGCGCGTCGCCCTGGCAGACGACGACCAATGCCCGGTGCCCGCCCTCGCGCCGCAGCCGTTGGAACTGGCCGCTATAAACGGCGCGCGGGGTCAGCTCGGCGACCGCGATATCGCCGCCGAGCGCGCCGACAATCCCGTCCGCTCCGCTGCTTGGCGCGTCGAACACTGGCACGGCCTCGATCCGCGCGCCGCCGATCTCCAGCCAGCATTCGACTGGGTCGAGCCTATCAAAGGCAAACTGCTCGACCGTGACCTCAGCGCCGATCGCGCGCGCTTCGCCCGCGAGCCATCCGGCGCCCGCCGCATCGCCTTCAGTGCCGGTGCGGTGCGTGCTTTGCGCGTCCCAGGCCTGCAGCCAGGCGGCCGCGCGCGTTTCCGCTTCTGTCATTGCCGCCGCCTCCGGGCCGATAAATGATGGATCACAGCGAACAGGGAGGGAAAACGCCATGATCTGCGATGTCCACGCCCATTACATCCCGCAAAAATTCGGCGACTACATGGGCGATCGCTGGGGGCCGCGTGTCGGTCCTGCCGTCACCGTCAAGCAGGGCATCGCCAAGCATCCGGTCTCCGACTCGATCGCCGACATCGTCGGCCGGCTCGAATTGATGGACGCCGCCGGGGTCGAGAAACAGGTGCTGTCGCCGCATCGCCCGCCTTATCTGCCCGACGAAAAGGAAGGCGTCGCGGCGATCCACCTCCTCAATGACGGCTATGCCGAGCTCGCGCACAAGCATCCCGATCGCATCTCGTCATACGTGATGCTGCCATTGCCGCATATCGACGCGAGTCTCAGGGAGATGGAGCGCGGCCTCGACCAGCTCGGCTGCGTCGGCGTCAACATGCATGTCACCTGCTTCAACCGCTCGGTCGCCGAGACCGAGTTCGAGCCGATCTACGCCGAATTGAACCGGCGCGGCGCGATCCTCTTTGTCCACCCGTCGACCAACGGTGCCTGCACGCCGCTCATCAACGACTATAAATTCACCGCCGCGGTCGGCACCTCGATCGAGGACGCCTGCTTTGTGCTGCACATGATCGCCAAGCAGATCCCGCACCGCTACCCCAATATCCGCTTTATCGTGCCGCATCTCGGCGGGCCGATCCCGATGCTGCTGCACCGCCTCGACGCGCAGGGCCAGAACCCCGGCCACCACCCCAACCTCGCCGAGGCGCCCTCGGTGACGGCCAAGAAATTCTGGTACGACACGGTATGCTACGGCTCGAAAGCCGCGTTCTGCTGCGCGCTCGAAGCCTTTGGCGAGGACAAGCTCGTCACCGGCAGCGACTATCCCGTCCTGCAGGATTACGAGAGCTATACCGAGACCTTCGCCTATATCGAACGCCTCGGCCTGCCAAAATCGGTGACCGACAAAGTCCTGCACCACAACGCGCAAAAACTCTTCGGCTTCAAGCACTAGCCCGCAGCGATCGTAAACTCCCTCCCCTTCGATGGGGGAGGGTTGGGGTGGGGGTGCTGTCGGTGCGCGGCCGAGGGCTCAACCGAGATATTCGGGAAACGCCGCCTCGGTGGCGCGCCCGGCGTCGATAAGCCATTGGCGCAGCGCGACGATGGCCGGTGCGTCATTGCTGGCCGCCGGCGCGTAGAGAAAATAGCCGCGCGACGCGACCGTTGGGCTCTTGATCGGCGCCAGCAGCCGGCCGCTCACGACCTCCTCGGTCGCCAGCGCCAGCGGCCCCATGACCACCCCGACCCCCGCCAGCGCCGCCTGGATCGCGAAATAGAAATGCTCGAAAACCTGCTCGCCGGCGGGCTTCAGCTCGGGCATGCCGGCGGCTTCGAGCCATCGCAACCAGGCGCGCCGGCGCGTCGCCGCATGCAGCAGCGTGTGCTGCCGCAAGTCCTCCGGCCGGCGCAGCGGGCATCGCGCCATCAGCTCGGGGCTCAGCAGCGGCAGCAGCGCCTCGCCGAGAAACCGCGTGCCGATCCAGCCGGGCTGCGGCGCCGGCCCCGACACCACGACATCGGCCCCCATCTGGAACCGCTCGGCCGCGGTGCTCGCCGTGACGATCCGCATTTCGATGCCAGGATGGTCGCGCTGAAAATCCGATAGGCGCGGGATCAGCCAGCGCATCGAGAAGGTCGGCTGGGTCGCGATATTGAGCACGCCCTGCGCCAGCGAGCTGACCCGGACACGGTGCGCCGCCTCGGCGAGCTGGTCGAGCGCCGGGCCGGCTTCGGCGAGCAGCGCGGCGCCGGCCTCGGTCGGCACGGCATTGCGGCTGGTGCGCCGGAACAAGGGAGCGCCGACCCAATCCTCGAGTGCGCGGATTTGCCGGCTCACCGCGCCGTGCGTTACATGCAGTTCCTCGGCGGCGCGCGAAAAGCTGCCGAGCCGCGCGGCGGCCTCGAAAGCTTTGATCGCGTTGAGCGGCGGCAGGCGGGGTCGCATGACCCTGTGAGTTTTCCTCACATCCGGGGTCAGAACAAGTCGCTTGTCACAAAATCGTCATGGTCCCAAATGGTGGCCGACAAAACAGCGCGGCAACATCGAGGCATCATGACATCCGCGTCGACGATCTCCTTCGACACCGCAAAACCGCGGCGGCTGCGCGTCTTTCTCACCGCCTGCGGCGCCCATGCGCTGCATGACGGGCTGACCGACACGCTCTACGTGCTGCTTCCGATATTCCAGGCCGTCTTCGGCATCAACTATGCTGCGATCGGCGTCTTGCGCGCGCTTTACGCCGGCTCGATGGCCGGGCTGCAGGTGCCGTCGGCGGCGCTGGCGCGGCGCGTCGGGCCGGTCGGCGTCCTCGTCATCGGTACGGCGATCGCCGGCGCGGGATATCTCTGCCTCGGCGCCGCCGGCGGGCTCGTGATGCTTGGGCTGGCGCTGGTCCTCGGCGGGATCGGCTCGAGTACGCAGCACCCGATCGCCTCGAGCCTGATCGCCTCGGCCTATGAAGGCCAGCGCTCGCGGGACGCGCTCGGCACCTATAATTTCGCCGGCGATCTCGGGAAGGTGGCGCTGCCGGCGTTGGCGGCGTGTCTGATCGCCTTGATCTCCTGGCGCGCGACAACGGCGATCGTCGGCGCGGTGGCGCTCGCGGGCGCGGCCGCCATCATGTTGGCGCTGCGCGATGTGTCGCCGCAAAGCCCCGTTGCCGACCGGAACGACACCGCGCCCGACACGGTTCGCCGCGCCTCCAGCAAACCGAAAGGCGGCTTCCCTCTGCTGCTGGTGATCGGCATCGTCGACAGCGCGACCCGCATGAGCTTTCTCACCTTTCTACCCTTCCTGCTAAAGGCGAAAGGTGCGGGGATACCCGAAATCGGCGTCGCGCTGTCGCTGCTCTTCGCCGGCGGCGCGGCCGGCAAGCTGGTTTGCGGCTTTCTCGGCGGACGGCTTGGCGTGCTGCCGACCGTGCTGATCACCGAGGGCGGCACCGCGCTGACGATCATGGCGTTGCTGCCCCTGCCGTTGAGCGCCGCGTTCTTTCTGCTGCCGGTCGTCGGCGTCGCCCTCAACGGCACCTCGTCCGTCCTCTACGGAACCGTGCCCGAGCTGGTGCCGACCGAAAAGCGGGAGACGGCATTTGGCGTGTTCTACACCGCGACGATCGGTGCCGGCGCACTCTCGCCTATCGTGTACGGGTTCTTCGGCGACGCGAACGGCCTGTCGACCACGACGCTCGTCATCGCCGCCGTCGTCCTCGTGACGCTGCCGCTCGCCTGGCTGCTCAACCCGATGCTCGAGGCGGACGATACGCCCTAGCGGCGGGGTCACCCGACGACCGCGATCCCCTGCACCTCGACGAGCAGCTCTGGCCGCGCCAGCGCGCGGCAGGTGATCAGCGCGCTCGCCGGAAAATCGCCGCCGAAAATCTCCTTGCGCAACTCGGTAAAGCGGTCGCCAAACCGGCCGTCGGTGATGAACACCGTCATCGTCACCATGTCGCCGAGCTTGCCGCCGGCCTCCTTCAGCGTCACGTCGAGCAGCCGGAATACCTCGCGCGTCTGGCCGTCAAAATCGCCGGCCAGCGACCTCCCCGCCGCATCGGCCAGCGCCACCTGACCGGCGAGCCAGACCGTCCGCCCGCCCTCGGTGATGACCGCCTGCGAATAGGCACGAGATTCCGCGCGCTCGCGTTTGATGTGGGTGCGTGTATGCGGCATGGACTGCTCCTCCTAAGCCGAGGCCGCCTCGGCGGCCGTGGTGACGTAATATTTCGCCAGCAGATTTTGCCGTTCCGTGTCGGTCGTCGCCTCGTGCCGCTCGATGCGCGCGAGAAAGCCCTTAGTTAGCTCGCGGAAATGCGCGTCATGGCCGATGCGCAGCGCGTCGGGGATGACGATCTTCCACTCGCCCTCGCACCGCTCCAACCCGAGCCCCGGATGGCTCTCGGCCAGCGCGGCGATGCGGCGTTCCAGCGCCCGACCGATGTCGGCCCCGGCATTACGACCAGGCACGATATAAAGCTGCCCCTTCCAGCCCTCGTCGGGCCCATGCCGCAACTCGATCCGCGCCCGTGTGCCGCGCCAGGTTTCGGTGTGGGTGTCGCCGCCGCCCGGCGGCTCCAGCCATTCCCAGACCATGTCGAGCCCGACATGCACCCCCCGCACCCGGTAATCGAGATGCGCGTTGCAATGATAGGCGAGCGTGCCGCCGCTGACCGCGTCGCCGAGATAATCCGGCCAATCCATCTCGCCGGTCACGTGGCGGAACTGCGCGAGATCCAGCATCGTCGACCAGCGCCGCACCGCATCGACCGTAAAGTCTCGCTCGCCGAGCGCCGCGTCGGGAAACAGCGTGCCGTGCACCCGGTCGACGAGATGCGTGCCGATATCGGCGAGTGCGTCGCCCTGCTGGCGCACATCGAAATACCAGGGTGGCCGCGGGTTCGGCAGCCCGGCCACCATTTTCATCAGATGATGCAGGCTGGTCATCGCGACCCCTGGCTCTGCGGCCGTGCCGGCGATCTGCTCGCCAAAAATCTCCGGGTCGGCGTGCAGCAGGCGGGTCAGTGAGCGGGTGATCTCCTGCCGTCCGCCCATCATGTCCTGAATGACAAGCCCCTTCGCCGCGGCGCGGTCGAGCACCCAAGCGAGTGCCGGTAGCTGGTCTCGGGCGACAATCATGGGCTTGTCGGCGAGGACATGGAGGTCGGAATCCACCGCTGCGGCGATCGCGCCGAGTTTTTCGTTGTTGCGGTTGGCGATGATGGCGACGTTCCCTGGTTTTTCGCGCGCCATTCGCCAGGCGGGAAATGGGCCGGCGTGGATTTCGAGCTGCCATGTCGTCGGCGCCTCGGCGCGCGTGTTGAAGCGCGCGATGCGGGTCAGATAGTCGACAAGGTCACGCCCGACCGGCGCGTAGACATGCACCGTCTCGGCGACATTCGGGTACATCTCCTTTTGCGCCAGCGCGGCGTGAAAATGTCCCGGATCGACGACAATCAGGCCGAGTTTGGCCAAGTCCACCCCCTCTCTTCAGCACCACCCCGACGGAGGTCGGGGCCCATTTCTCAACCGCTCTTGCTCCGGACAAATGGGTACCGGCCTTCGCCGGGATGGAAAAGAAACAAGGCGACCCAGCTCTAGAACCCCAGCGTCGGCACCATTTCGGCCGGGGCGGGCGTCCATTGCTTCACCGGCCGCCCTTCCTCGATCGCGCGGAACTCGCGCTCCATGATCTTGCGCCACAGGATGATCGCGGTATCCGACTTGCCGAGCCGCTCGTTCGAGCGGTCGGCGATGCGGCCCTGCCCCGCCTGCACCGCGAAATCCTGCACCCGCACCCGGTCGGGGTGGTCGATATCGGCAAAGGCGACGCGCCCGTCCATGACGTCCCGCGCGAGATCGAGCGCCGACCCGGCGGCCTTCTGCCGCTCCCAGTATTTCTGCCGCGCCGCCTTGTAGGTCTCGGCCGCCTCGCCGGTCACCCCGACGAGGTTGGTGATGAACCACATATTGTTTTCGTCATCGATCGGCGTGAAGGCGAGGTAGAGCTCGCGCCAGCCGCCCGCGCCGTCGAGCCCGGCCATCGGCGGCACGATGACCCGCGTGCAGTTCGGCATGTAATGCAGGCTGATGCGCTCCTCGTTGCCGCGCCGCCCGTAGCGGATCATCCCCCAATCGGTCTCCTCGGCGGCGATCTCGGGCAGATCGTAGATGCCCGAATGCGACCCGCCGATCTTGTGGACAAAGGCGACATGCACCTCGTCCATGCTGTTCTCGAAGCATTGCAGGTAGTTGCACGGCACGACCGGCGGTGCCTGGTTCTCGACGATCCCTTCGCCCACCGGCATCGGATAGGGCGGGAAGGCCGGCGGCGCGCCCTCGCCGAAATAGGCGAAGACCAGCCCCATATATTCGCGGGTCGGGTAGGTGCGCATCTGCACCTTGCGGGCAAAGCCCGGGTCTTCGGCCGGCATCTCGACGCATTGGCCGGAGCAGTCGAATTTCCAGCCGTGATAGACGCAGCGTATGTCGTCACCCTCGACCCAGCCGAGATGCATCATCGCGCCGCGATGCGGGCAACGGTAATCGATGACCTGCGCCACCCCGCCCTCGCCGCGATAGAGCGCGAAATCCTCGCTCATCACCCGGATTGGCTTCGCCTGTCCCGTGGCCAGATCTTCGCTGCTATGAACCGGCATCCAGAACCGGCGCATGAACTTGCCGCCCGGCGTGTCCGGCCCGGTCCGCGCGATGTCGAAGATGCGGCGCAAATGGGTGCCGACCGTCCATTCTGAGGGCGCGCTCATCGATATCCTCCCGGTTACTCCGCGGCCGCCGGGGCCGCTCTTTGCATCGCGCCGTGCCCGCCCGCCGGGTAGATGTAGGGCCCCAGCCGCAGGAAGATCACGCAGGTGACAAACAGCATGATCTCATAAACGGCAAAGATCGGCGTGTAGGAATGAAACCGGTCGAAACTGTAGCCGGAAAGCGCCGGCCCAAACCCGACCCCAAGACCGAACATCCCGAACATCGTGCCGTAGATCTTGGCGTAGTTGCGCAGGCCGAAATAGCGGCTGGCGAAAAACGCCATCAAATCGATCTCGGCGCCGATGCCGATGCCGAGACAGATCGCGCCCAGGAACGGCGTGGCGCCCTCGGCATGGCCCATCAAGAGCGCCAGCCCGATCATCGGCGTCACAAAAAAGCCGATCGCCACATAGGGGCCCCAGAAGCGGTCGAGAAACCACCCGGACAGGATGCGCCCGGCGAGCAGCGCGATCCCGGTGCCCGAGAGCGCCGTCACCGCCGCCTCGCGCGCGATGCCGCGATCGGTGAGCAGCGCCACGATGTGCGTCAGCGTGCCGTTGATCGCGATCACGTCGAGGAAGAACGCGATGCCGAGCCCCCAGAACAGCCACGAGCCGAGCGCCTCGCCGACCCTCGCGCCGGGCAGGTTCAGCGCCGCGCCGCGCGACTGCCCGCGCGCCGGCCGCGCCGCGAAATCGGGCGGCTCGCGCACAAAAAGCGCGACCGGCACAAAGGCGAAGATCACCACCGCGACCGCCATCCCGACATACGCCAGCCGAAATCGGCGATCAGCAGCGCCGCCAGCTGCGGCATCAGCGCCACGCCGAGCCCGACCCCGGCCATGCCGATCCCCAGCGCCAGCCTGACCGGCCCCCGTTTAGTGGTCCGGTTGGAATGTTAGTTTAGGGTTGGCCGCGGCGCCAGCGTAGGCCATGCGGCGAGTGCCGGGACGAACACCTCCGGGGCTGGAGCG
>Ga0210398_10002304_pt1 | contig 18761 bp, 15 predicted proteins | sample IncBWC4OmetaG_FD_161047 | JGI IMG/M metagenome (GOLD analysis project Ga0210398, IMG submission 161047) | Forest soil microbial communities from Barre Woods Harvard Forest LTER site, Petersham, Massachusetts, United States - Inc-BW-C-4-O | ecosystem: Environmental > Terrestrial > Soil >... | reverse complement strand
CAACCGTGAACTGCGCGGGTTTTGGAAACAGACTGAATAATAACAAGGCCGCACTGCCGTTCCTCTTCTGGCAGAACGGAAGCGATGGCAGCTTGTCTTCTGGTTCACAGTTCAATTCCTCACAAAACACTTAGGAGAAGAGATGACGACCCAGCTACAAAAGGCCAAGCGCTTTCACAAGCTGCACGTTCCGGGCGAACCGCTCGTGCTCTTTAACATCTGGGACCCGGGAAGTGCCAAGGCCGTGGCGGAGACAGGCGCTAAAGCTCTCGCTACCAGCAGTTGGGCAGTTTCCGAGGCGAGTGGTTATTCGGACGGTGAACACACGCCGCTCACTTTTGCGGTCGATAATCTTCGCCGGATCACCGAAGCGACGGAGTTGCCGGTGACGGTGGATGTGGAGAGCGGTTATGGAGACACGCCCAGGAAAGTGGGTGAAACGATCGCTCTAGCCATCAAGGCTGGTGCCATCGGTTGCAATCTGGAAGACAGCTTCCCAGGGAACGGTTCCCTTCGGGAAACAAAGAACCAGGTTGATCGGATACGGCATGCTCGCCAAAAGGCTGATGAGACAAACGTTTCTTTCTTTATAAACGCAAGAACCGACGTCTTCATCCAGGTATCGCAAGACGAACATGCCGCATCCCTCGTTGCAAAGGCGCTTGAGCGGGCGCAAGCCTATGCAGGGGCAGGTGCGGATGGCCTGTTCGTCCCTGGGTTAGCCGACCTGGCTTTGATCGCGGAGCTCACGAAGGCGTCGCCCTTGCCGGTCAATATCATGGTCAGCCACGGCGCAAACATAAGTGCACTCGCAAAGCGAGGCGTCGCACGAGTGAGCTTCGGAGCTGACCCCTACGTCATAACGATCAGCGCTCTTCAAGAGGCAGCGCGCAAAGCGATCCCCCAATAGACGATCATTCCGTGATGCCCCGTTTGGTGTTTGCCGTTGACGGACAGATGGGCAAGAAATCCAAATCGAAACAAAGGGCTCTCTCGAAGAGCTTTGTCTTGGATCAACTCTCAGTTGAGCGATCTAAACGGAGGCTATTACTAGATGCTCTACGGCCGAACGAGGAGCGTGATCTTGCGTTTCGGCGCATGATCTTTTCCATTCCGCCCGGTAGAGTAAGTACGTATGGAGGAGTTGCTGCGGCAGCCGGCTATCCACGGTACCATCGTGCCGTCGCGCGCTTGTTACGCACCGATCCTGTAGATCAATTGCCGTGGCATCGCGTCGTAGGCGCCGGCGGCGAGATAAGACTGCGAGGCGCCGCTGCACACGAGCAACGAGCACGCTTGAAGTTGGAGGGAGTTCGGTTTAACCGGAAGAGGGTAGACATGGAACATTTCGAACATTCCATTAAGCCATGGGAGATCTACAAGTAACTGGATCGCGGCAGCATGCCCCGGTACAAGATGAAGATTCATGGAACGGTGGCGTGCAAACGCCACGACTCTTAATTACCAGATTTATCCACAGCGGAACCGGACGACTGCGGCTTTGAGATGTCATCAATAGAATCTGCCGAGCGACATCAGCCCGATGACTTATCCCTTGTTTTGTTACGTTTCGAGCGATATGCAGGACAGTAGCAGCCTAGCTAGTTCACCTGCTCACCGGGCAGGTGCTCTCCGTCAGGACAACGGTTCCGGGACACTTTTCGGCCGACCGCTACAGGGCGTACCCCCTGCTCCAGTAGCAGGTGGTAGTCGCATCTCGAGGAGGCGCGTCCCGCTGACACACATCGGTCCGCAGGGATACAGAAAATCACAACAGCAATTCTCGCAAGCCGATGTTCTTGAAACCCAATGACTTCCGCTAAACAACGGCTTCAGCACCAGTTCGCCGAGTCGGAATGGATTCAAGCAATTCCTCGACGGCTAAGCGGGATTCGGCGACACTTTAAGCGTGGAAAGAGCGTTGTTGCTCCAAACTGCTCCGAGCAAATTCATTCAAAATCGGAGGTCGCGATCGAAATCTAAGTTGCAGAAAGGAGAGAAGTAAAGGTTTGGTGGACGTGACCGGGATCGAACCGGTGACCCCCTGCTTGCAAAGCTAGGGTAATTTCAATCTAAGTCGTCGCTTCGGTTGCGCTTATCACCTTCGGGGCGTATTTAGATTGCTCCAACGTTGCTCCAAACTTCGGCAAGCATGCCATCAAAGCTACGCTGCGCTGGCTTTCCAGAATGGCGTTCACTGCGACAGGGAGAGCAATATGATCGTGGTGAGGACTGAAGGCAATTCGTGGGAGCAAGCAGATGTCGCAAGCAGACATTGAGCGCAAAACAGGACTTCTGCGCTGCTATATTTTTCGCGCGTCGAAAACAGCCACACGATTCCAGCCATTGAGTCTCTTGAGAAGATGGCGCGAGCAATGGAGATCGAGCTATATCAGCGTTTCTTTGAATCGAACGGCCATAAGAAGCCGCAGGACTTGAATCTGCCGGTGTGTCCCGCCGCGAAACTCTCGCGCAAAGATGCTGGAATCGTGCAGCTCGGCGGTCTCGTTCCACGTATGAACGACCGCGACAAACGGATTGTCGTCAACCTCGCGAGGAGAAGGCTGCGCGCTAGGCGGCGCGGACGATCTGAAAAGCGGAGGCTAGCTCAGCCCTCGTATACTTGCGTCGTCCGCCTTCGCTCCTGGGCGTTCTGAACGGATTTCGGAAAGGCTCGCTCTTGGCGGACGCTTCTCGCAGCTCATCACAAAGGGTTTCGATGATTCGCTTCCGCAGCTTCGTGGCTTGACCGCGACGGGCACCTTCGTTGTACGTGATTGAGACTCGCAATGTGAAACCTCCATCACCTATTCTAGCAAACGCCTTATATACGTCTGTCAAGTGCGAACTATATCTTGTGTCCGCCGACTTCCTTTTCGCAAGCCGCTTTCGGAGAGGCTACACTACGCGCTATGCCGGAATTGGAAGCGCAAGCCCTCGCTGCCATGCGTGCTCTGTCTCGGGTCAACCCGCTTACTCCCGAGCTTATCCGCAAGTGCCACCGTGACTTCGGTTTGGAGGCATGGAGTGAAAGACGTGCAGCAAAAGCAATTCTTAGGCTCGCCAGCCGCTTCCGTACTCGCGGAAATTTCGGGAAATTGCGAGCCGCTGTCTTGTCGGGAATCACCTGGTGCGGCGAGGAATTTCTTCGCGAAGTCGAGCGGGCCGGAGTGCTCCTCGCCGACAGAGCGGGGGACCAAGGCGCGGTATTCACGAGGTTCCTTGTCGATTTGAAGGATGAAACCGAGGGCGTCGATGAAGCCGCTTGGCGGAGGCTTGACAGGCGCCTAACGACCTATCTTGCGTACCAAGAGCTCTCCCATGCGTTAGCCGCAACTGCCGCACGCGCTTCCCGTTTGTTGCAAAACCGGCCACGCTTACTGGTGAGAATGGCGCTGGTTGTAACTGCGCTATCGTTCCTCAGGGCGCATTTTGAATTTGACGTGCCAGAGCGGGTTGCAGAGCTAATTCAGGAACTCGGCGATCCGGAGGAGATCGCGAGTATCACGTCCTTCCTCGTTGTGCTGGCGAACGAGCACGACCACTTGGATTCGCTGGACTTCGCGTTTTTAGGCGAGAGCTACGAACAGATCGATGAACTTCGCGATCTCATGATTTCGGGTAAGGCGATGGTCGAGCAGTTGGAAGTTGCAAAGTATCTTTCGCTGTTCGGGTACGAACTCGAGGTCTTTCCGACGGAACATCCGACCTTCTGCCTGCGGCCTCCCTCTCCAGAGTTTGAGTATTCCATGCGGTTAGGATATATCCGCGCCCAAACGAATGCTGGCATCGCGAGGCTAGACGTCGCGGCCGGAGGCGGGTCTTCAGTTCTCTCGCTGCGAGTCGCTGCCGAGCGTTTTGCCGAACGCTACCGATCTGTAATTGCGGAAGTAAGGGATGGGGATACAGAGTGGCGACGTCTCAGGCTGAATGTTCCGTCCATTCCGAAGCTCTTCGAGATGCTCAATGATGGCATCTTTTACGAGGACCTGCTCTCCGGGCAACAGCTGTCGCGAGATTTTCTGGTGCCGCTCCGCTACATGAACGCGGACCTCAAGTTGACCAGACACTTGGACCTGAAGACATTTATCGGAAGTTGGAGATATCTGCAATTCATCGGACTCGTCGAAATCGCGTTGCTGCGAGGCTATGCGAAGGACGATCCGATGATTCTGCTCAATTCTCTCGTTCGAGTTATCAAGGAAAATGCTCTCGTGGAACTCCTCGAAGGGGTCAAGCTGTCCAAGGAACAGGGAGGCGAATTCATTGGCGCCATCAGCACCGATGTCACAAAGCCCGTTGGTTATCTTGATTTGCAATACAAGCCGGGCCTGCGGATAGCTCAGACCCTTGTGCCCAACGAGGGCAGGCTCACGGAGCCCGAGCTGATTTATGTTCCTGCGTTGGTTGTCAGTTCTAATATAGATAGAAATGTCCAGTCAGCACACAACTTTCGCATCGAGATGAACGCTAGAGAGTTCGTTGAGATTGCTGCGCGGGCGCTAAAAGCACGCTTCCCGAAAACAGAAACGAACAGGCCTGTCAAAGATGGTGGCAAAGCCACGGATATCGACGTGGTCATTCTGGAAAAAGATACCCTATATCTCTTCGAGTGCAAACATTCGCTTCCGCCGACTGGACCGCACGAGATGCGCGACATTTGGGAAGAAATCGAGAAGGGAGTGTGCCAATTAGAGACCGCCAAGTCGATTCTCAGCGATCTCGCGCGGCGCCAATCGTACCTGACCGGCTGGTTTCCGGGTACGAAACTCGGCGACACAAGTAAGCTCAAAATCGTCGCGTGCATCCTATGCTCACACCGACTCTTTTCAGGCCTCGAAAAGAACGGCATCGCAATCCGCGACTTCAGCTCGCTAGCGCGCTTGTGTGACGACGGCGTAATGGGCATGGGTCGAGACGTTTCCGAGGAAGAAGTGATCTTGCGGCAGTACCGAATAATCCGAAACGAGGCGATATCCGCTTCGGAGCTGGCGGATTACTGTTCGGCGAATTCGATCTACTTCAAGATGTTCAAGCCCTACATGCATCCGATTACCCGTTTCGAGAGGTTGGGGGACGTGACGGTAGCCAAGGAAACCTTCGTATACGACGTGGATATCGACGATTGGGGAAGCCACTTGGAGTCGCTAGGGGCGGTTCGCATAGCCGATCGGCATCAGAAAGTGAAGCCATTGTTTCCTGATGAAGGTGCCACGCTTGATCAGGACTCGTAGAATCAGCCTTCGGCGAGACGTTTGGCCGCGACACAAGCGGAGCAAGAGGCAGGTAGCAATGTCAGCCTCCGCGGATTAGAACCCCATTTCAGGATCGAAGCTAACGGATCCGCGTCATCTCAACGAGATATTCTTCGACACCCTTTCCCTCCAATCTGCAATTACTTATGACGCTGTGTTTAACTATCTGCTCGATCCATTTGCCAAAGTTACGCTAAAGTGCAAATCAAGCGTTGAATGGAGTGTCCGTGAATTTGAAGATATGGGAACTCATCAGCATCGTTCTCTCGGCTCTGGTCACTGGAGTGTTCTGGGGACCGTGGGTGGCTCTGAGCAGGTCCATCAGCACGTTCGCGCCGGAAGTCTTTCTCGCGATCGTGAATCGGCTGACGATCCTTCTAACAGGGAAAGACACAGCTGGCCGCTTCTGCCTTATCGATATGTATATCTCACCGGGCGGCGGCCCACCTCCGCACCGGCACGACTTTGAGGAGTCCTTCATCATTCTCGAAGGCGAGATTGAGGCTACATTTCGAGGGCTAAAGTCCGTCGCAGGTGCGGGCGAGACCCTTCATATTCCCGCCAACGCGCCTCACCAGTTTCACAACAAGAGCAACCGATCGGCTCGTCTGCTGTGCATTTGCTCTCCTGCTGGGCAGGAAGAGTTCTTTGCGCAAGTAGGCGTAGCAGTTGCAACTCGGACGACCGCGCCGCCAAAACTCGACGAGACCGCTCAGGCGGAGTTCAAAGCAAAAGCAGAAGCGCTCGCGCCGGACTATCAGACAGAGCTGCTGCAACACGCCTAAGACCGACCAAACGATGTAAATCCTGAATTGGTCGCGGCGGCTTGATTTGAACTGACGACCATCGCCAGCTCAGTAGCGCTCCTGCTCACTAGGCAGGAGGCCTCCTAACCGATTATTGACGACCTGTCTCGCTAGTTTTGCCAACCGCGATAACACGTCGGAAGAAGCCGTTCCCTTAGTGTGAAGCTGAGATCACCTCAAACGAACTCCAGCGAAGTTCACGGCAGTTTCAGGAAATTCGTCAGGCTCAAGTTGGCTCTCCGGCTGCTATCGCTCGAGCCGCACTCGAAGACGCCGCGCTCGTTCGCGGAAAGCTTCCTCACCACCCTCTAGGATGTCGCACACCGCTTTGCGAATATCTGAGTCTTCAAGGCCGCCGGCGACATAGGTAATTGGGGGTAGACCTCCGGATGGATGCGATCCTGCGCTGGCGATGATGATCTGATCTGCGTCTGTATTGATCACAAGATTGGCGTTGTGAGTGACCATTATAACTTGGCGCTTCGACTTGGCTGTAATGAATAACGAAACGAGTTCATCAAACACTGATTTGGGATCAAGATTTTCTTCTGGCTGATCAATGATAAGTGGTCGATCATCCGCATCGTCCAAGGCAAGGTAAAGCAACAAAAGCACGACACCACGAGTGCCGGGCGAGAGTTTGCGAATGTCGATGCCGTCATAGGAAAGGTCGTATTTGATCTTAATGTGATCCGTGCTGAACAACCACTGCGCAAAGTGTCTCAGCCAAATACGGAATTCGTTCTTTTGTGTCGGCGCATAAGGCGCGTGTTTGATTAGGTCTTTCCAGTAGTTGGCAATGAATGCCGCCATTGCTGTTTGGATGTCTGCAGCAGTTCCATGCTGCCAAAAAGGTTGGAGCACGGAAACCGCAACAGCAGCTAATGAGCCTCGCCCTTGGAATGCTCCGCTTTTACGACAATCTATGAGTTGTTCCTCGGCTTTCGTCGCCCAGGCCTCTACCTCGACAATTCGGGACACCGAGAAACTAAGTTTACTCAGGGTTCCCGACGAACTCGCAAGTCGCGCCATCAACGGGGAATACAGATTTACGAGGACGTTCTGTTCGCCGATTATGGCGTCAAACACCCGACCATAAGCCTCGTCGCGCTCTGTTTGAAGAAGTTTTCGTCGTTCCATTGCGCCTTGTGCGTCTACAAGCCGGGCTCTTAAGGTTTCCAACGCAGTGTTTTCTTGACCAATACGATTTGAGAGTGCAACGTATTGACTACGAATTTCATCATCCGCCGTGATCAGTTGTTCGAGCCTGGCGACCTCAGCCTTGATTAATGCGAGCTTGACGGTCGTCAGATTCGCAGTGTCAGCGATTAACGGAGTATTTAGATCTCCCTTCGGCGTGAGTACTCCGTTCACTTTATCGATTTCCTTGTCGGCCCAAGCGACGTAATCGGCTAACGACTTGGTGACATCACCCTGATAGACGAGCAAGAATTCGTCCCATTGTTTCGCGTTTAGCCCGGCGCCCACATATCGTCCCTTTAACTGGCGGAGCATTTCTGGAGCTTTGGTCGCACGCATGTTCTTTACTTCATCCTGCATCGTGACAAACAGGCGGCGCTGGACAGTGAAGTTTTGAACTTTTACGCTTAGCAGTTGTGCCGCTTGACTGAGTTCCTCAAGGCGTTTCGCTTGTCGTGGCGTCCCCTTAACGACAAGCTTTGACAGGTCCTTGTTGTAATTACCAATCAAGGCTTGCTTCTGCTTGATCTGCTGATTCAATAAACCTACCGTGCTTTCCTTCTCGTGTTCTTCCGCTATCCGATCAGATATAGAAACGATGGATTCCGCCTCAAGCTGGCGCGACCGTTGAAAACGCATTGTTTCTAGCTCAAGCAGTTCAGTGAAGTTCGTGGCCCATGCTCGTTGCTCCTCCGAGTGTGCCTCGAAGATGACTCGTTCGATCTCCTGAATCAGACCCTCAGAAGCTCCTTTGGACGAACACAGTTGCTCGACGAATTGCTGGGAGAGGTATCTGGCACGCGGATAAGTGAAGGGTTCAGCCCGGTCATCGCCATTTAGAGGGCGCGTAATTGTGCTGCTGTTTTCCCACGTCAGCGTCACCTCAGCGCTACCAATCAATGGCTTCGCTCGTACCAAAAACGATGGGCTAATGTCCTCATCGGCTTCTTCATTCACGGAAGTGATCGCGTCACAGCCAGCGGCGATTACATCTGTCAACGCGGTTTTTCCTGATCCTCGGGCGCCAATGATTGCGACTAGGCCCGCGTTGAGAGGTATTCGGGGCGTCACAGCCCAAGGCGCATGACTCATCTCAACCTCCGAAATGACTTGCGACGGTATTGCGCGATTAGGCGGGACCGAGCCGACATAGGCGCGGCCGCCCGGGTCAATACAAGCCTGCCGCAGTGCGTCAAAGGTGAGCGCACCTTTGATCCAAGAAAAGCGGTCATCGTCCGGTTTACCGGTGGCCGAAAGGCTATGGGCGTCGCTGCCGTGAAGGCAGGGCTTGCAGCCGTCATAACGCTCTCTCAGCGCATCGACACTCGAAGAGCGCCTACCTAACCAGAAATCCCGTTGCGCTGGACTGCTTGCGAAAATGATGTGAGCGAACTTTTCGATTTCTTGCCGCAGCGTCGCATCGGTGGCCTGACGAAGGCCTGAGGTCCCGTCGTCCTCTCCCCCCGCGACAGCCACCAAAATATTCTCCCTTGCCCAGTTACTCTCCTTGAAGACTTTTCGCAGTTGATCAAAGTTGACTTTGAATTGGGTGACTCCGTGTGCGAGCGCCGGGCGGTCGTCTACGATCTTCCGGTCAGCACATCTACCGAGTCGGATCAAGTCTTCACGAGTGCAGTCAAAGCGATCATTAAAGGCATGAAATTGAAGTCGCGAAAGAATACGACGGAGCTGGTCAATATGGTCGGGTTGTTCCGGGCTAACCAAAAGGTGCAAGTTGACGAATCCGGATCTCGCTGCCATGTCGAGTCTCACCTCGACATTCGGGAAGATGAGTTTAACGCCCGGAAGGCGTCCGGCAATATGTTGCTGAACGACCTCCTCGTACGTGTCGGTGACGTAATAATCGGTAACAGCGATGGCCTCAATCTTCGGTTTGGCAGTTTCCAGAGCGGTGAGATAGTTCGTCCAAGCGTTGCTGCCCCCGAATTGGTTGTTGAGAACAGTTCCGGGCGCATGGATGTGAGGCTCCCAGCGCCGCCATTCCGATCCGCGATTTAGCATCATCCCTCTTAGTGGCTAAGATAACACTCGCGCAGCTTAACAAGAGTTTTATGTCACCGATGAGCAACGTCTGACCGCAAATGTCGAAGGATATCTCTTCTTGCTTAAAGAAGATCAATCTGCCGAATTCCGCCGTTAACGGGGAGGATCACAACAATATGGTTTCTGGCGGACTCATCTTCTACACTAGACTTCCGGGGTGCAACATGGCCCGATATGATCGCGGCGACTATGTGAAAGTTGAGTTTCCGGCAGACGCTCCGGGCGTTCCCGGCGAATGGATGTGGGTGCGCGTGCATCACTGCGACGAAGAGCGCCAACTCCTTTTCGGCACACTCGACAACGAGCCCGTCGTGAATACCGAAGACCTGCAGCTGGGCCAAGAGCTTGCCATCAGCTACAGGCAAATACGCGAACACCGGAAGCCCTCGGAATTCCGCAAGAATTGACGCCTCAAGACCCTCTCGTACAAAGTGTCCGTGAGCGGTTCCTGCATCCTCCCGAACGACAGGTACCGAGGCGAAGATAAGGCGAATATGCTACGATTGCTCGGATATGGCGCGGCGGCCCGAGTTTCCTGCGAAGGCGATGACCCGCGAGGAACTCAGGGAGCTGAAGCGCTCGCTGTCGCTGCTCAGCCCTCACACGGTTCGCGAAAATTACCACGAACTGCTGGCGAGCTGCCGGCTGCGAGACGGAGCGCCGCCACCGCCGCGAACGATGCAGCGGCTTGTTACCCTGTGGAAAATTCTGTGGCGACAGCGAGGATAATGGAGACGGAAAGCGTTTGATTCGCTGATGCATTCACCCTAGAATCGGTTTCGGTCTCCTCCAAAGGAATAAATGGTCGGCAAGAATTCTCACAGGATGAGCGGCAACGGCAAGAAACCCATAGGCGTCGATCTTTTCGCGGGAGCGGGAGGACTGAGCCTCGGTTTCGAGCAAGCCGGATTCGACGTTGCCGCCGCGGTGGAATACGATCCGATTCACTGCGCGACCCACGAATTCAATTTTCCGGACTGCGCGGCCATCTGCCGCAGCGTCGCCGACATCGACGGGAAGTACATCCGCGACAATTCCCGCATCGGAAACCGAACCGTAGACGTGCTGTTCGGCGGAGCGCCGTGCCAGGGCTTCAGCATGATCGGCAAGCGCGCGCTCGACGACCCGCGCAACTCGCTCGTCCATCACTTCGTCCGCCTTGTGGTCGAGCTGAAGGCGTCTTATTTCGTATTCGAGAACGTGCGCGGCCTGACCGTCGGAGAGCACCGGAAGTTTCTCGACGAAATCATGGTGGAATTCCGCAAGAACAAATACCGCGTCGTCGAGGACTATCGCGTGCTCAACGCGGTGGACTACGGAGTGCCCCAGGATCGTCAGCGACTTTTTCTCATCGGCGCGCGCAAAGGCTTTCCGCTGCCGGAATACCCCGAGCCCACCCACGCCGTCGACGGAGACGCCGATTCCGGAAATCTCTTTCGTCGATCAACGCCCACCGTGTGGGACGCGCTGCGCGACATTCCCGAGGCGGACGACTTCGAGGAACTGCTTCACCGCGACTGGGTCAAGGCGAAGTTCAAGAAACCGACCGATTACAGCGCGGCTCTGAGAGGCGACGAGACCGACCCGGACGATTACTCGGTGCCGCGCAAATTCGATTCGAGCCTGCTCACGTCCAGCCTGCGCACGACTCACACGGCTCTGTCGAGGAAGCGCTTTCGCGAGACGGCGCCCGGCGATACCGAGCCGGTGAGCCGGTTCCACAAGCTCGATCCCAAGGGCGTCTGCAATACGATTCGCGCGGGGACGGCCAGCGATCGGGGAGCGTTTACTTCGCCGCGGCCGATACATCCCCATTCGCCGCGCTGCATCACCGTGCGGGAGGCGGCGCGGCTGCATTCCTATCCCGACTGGTTCCGCTTTCACGTAACGAAGTGGCACGGCTTCAGGCAGATTGGCAATTCCGTGCCGCCCTTGCTGGCGCGCGCCGTCGCGTCGAAAATCCGCGAGGCTTTCTCCGCCCCGAAAAAATCTGATCATCCCGTCTCCCAGGGCGACGACCGCCTGTTGTCGTTCGCCATGTCGGACGCGGCGGAACACTACGGCGTGCGGGCGGACGTGGTTCCCAAGCGCATCCGCATGGGGCACGGGGCCGAAGTCAATGGCTGAGAGCAAGCGCGCCGACGCGAAGCCCAAGAAACCCAATCGCTACCAGGCCATCATCCAGAAAATCTTCGATCACCACTACAAGACCGGAAGCAAGAGCTTCGAGTTTACCCGCGAGGAATTCGTCGGGATCGCGCACGAGCTGAAGATCGCATTGCCGAAGAATCTCGGCGACCTGCCATACGCCTTCCGCTTCCGGTGGAAGCTGCCCGACGCAATCGTCGCGACGGCCGGGAAGGGGGGCGAATGGGTTATCGAGCTGGCAGGTCGCGCCAAGTACCGTTTCCGACTCGCAAAACTCGCCAATATCGTGCCGAATCCCAGCATGATCGCCGTCAAGATTCCGGACTCGACCCCGGAAATCATCACCGCCTACGCACTCAGCGACGAGCAGGCGCTGCTCGCGAAAGTGCGCTACAACCGCCTGGTCGATACGTTCCTGGGCCTCACGACCTATTCGCTTCAAAATCACCTTCGCACCACCGTGAAATCGATGGGTGACTCGCAGATCGAAATCGACGAAGTCTATGTCGGCGTCAACAAGCACGGCGAGCAGTTTGCGCTGCCGATGCAAGCCAAGGGCGGCAACGACCGACTGAGCGTCGTGCAGACGGCGCAGGACATCGCCTGCTGCAAAGAGAAATTCGCGGGCCTCACCTGCCGTCCCGTCGCGGCGCAGTTCATGGCAGAAGACGTAATCGCGATGTTCGAGCTTGCCCTCGACGGCGAGGACGTTAAACTCGTCGAAGAGAAGCATTATAAGCTCGTACCGTCCGACCAGATTAGCGCCGACGACCTCAGGCTATACACCAAGCGGTAAGGGACGAGCCGGTGCGCTATGGACCACGTCTCCAAGGAAATCCGCTCGAAGATCATGGCGGGCATCCGTTCGCGCGGCAACGCAACGACCGAGCTCGCTTTGGGCAAATTGCTTTGCGCCGCCGACCTGAAGGGCTACCGCAAGCACTGGCCGGTCACCGGCAAGCCCGATTTCGCATGGCCCGGACGCAAGGTTGCAGTTTTTGTGGACGGCTGTTTCTGGCACGGCTGTAGATGCAAATCCCTACCAAGCACGCACAGGGCATTCTGGCGCGACAAGATCGAAAGCAACAGACGCCGGGACCGTCGCGTAGCCCGAGCGCTCAGGCGGGACGGATGGAAGGTGATAAGAATCAAGGAATGCGCGGTTGGGAAGCCGTCGACCCTGACGCGGATTGCGAAAGCAGTGGAATGGAAACCGTAACGGCTCGGATGCTGCGCATAGACCTCGAAGATGTTAGTAATGTAGCGTTATCCGTTAACCTTGGGTGCGAATAAGCTCTATGCCGAGAAACAGCCTCGTACTGACGCAATTGCGGGAGAGCAGCGAATACAACGACTTCGTCGGCCAGTTCTACCATTTTCCCGACAAGTACGAAGGCCAATTCAAGGCGTTGCCGATCGAGTTCGTCTATTACGAAGGAACCGAGCACGGGGAGGGCGTTTACTTCGGTTACGGCAAGATAGTCAGCCCGCCCGCCAAGGATAAGCGCGAACCCGGCTATTCGTTCGCCGAGGTGATCGACTACAAGCCGTTTCTCGAACCCGTTCGCTTCAGGGACGGCAACGGGAAGAGCCGGGAAGCCGCCTCGCCGCACTACAACCCACGAAACGCGGTCCGAAGGATTTCCCCCGAGATCCTCGACGAAATCTGTCTTGACGGCAAAATCCGCCTCAATTTCCGGGCGGACGCTCACTTGATTCGCGTCCTTGGCGAACAGCTCATCGCCTCCGAAAAAGTCGGCGTGCTCGAACTCATAAAGAACGCGTACGACGCGGGGGCCTCGTATTGCCGCGTTCGCATCGAAAACGTTCCCACGTTACTCGCATTCGACAAGGCGCAGTATCTGTTCCCCGAATTGCCGGGGCCCGTGCTGGTAATCGAGGACGACGGGTCGGGGATGACGCGAGACGTTATCGAATACGGCTGGCTTCGCCCCGCATCCACCATCAAGACCGTGGTCAAGGAAACGATCAAGCAGGAACGCGCGAAAGCCGTCGCTGAAGGCAAATTGGGTTCTTACAATAGATTGATCGCCGAGATAAAAAAAGAGCGTGGAGGCCGCATTCCGCTTGGCGAAAAAGGCGTCGGCCGATTCGCCTCTCATAGGCTCGGACGCCGACTGCTCCTCAAGACGAAGGTCAAAGAACTGGACTACGAATACATCCTGGAAGTCGATTGGGACACGTTCGAGGCCGGCGAGAGCGGAATACAAGACCTTGAGACTGTGGGGGTGAGTCTCACGCGTCAGGCGCCGTCCCGGGATTACGGAGGCAAGGGGTCGGGGACCCAGCTGGTCATCTACGGCGGGCGGGAAGGTTTTTCGTGGGACCAGAAAACAATCGAGGACCTGCAGCGTTCCATCGTCAGCTTGAACTCCCCGAATCCGTCGCCGAAGAGCTTGGGGAACGGAAAAGGCTTCCGCGCCTTTCTGGAATGCCCGCAAATCGGCGTGCTGTCGATCGACAAAACGGCGTCGGCCTTCCCGCCGACTTTCTCGTTCGACGGCCTGGTGGACGAATCGGGCATACTGGAGTACACGCTGAAATTTCAACCGCCAAAAAACGTGCCGATGCCACGCGAAGAATCTTCGGAAAAGAATTTCGATCTGCGAAAGGCGAATATCGGCTACTGGTCGCGAACCGGAGCGGACGGATTGCGCGAGCCGGAATGCGGAAGCTTCTATCTCCATCTCGACGTGTGGTACCGGAAGAGCCCTTGGATCGCCAGCACGGGGCCCGACGGGAAGGAATTCATCGAGTATCTGACCAACTTCGGCGGGATCTCCATCTACCGGGACGAGATCAACATCTTTCCCGCCGAATGGGGCGCCGAGACCGACTGGCTGAGCTTGAGTAAGCGCCATATCAAGCAGGGCTTCAGGATGTCCTACTACAACATGATCGGAAATCTCGAAATCAACCAGGCGACTAACGTCGAGCTTATCGACAAGACGAACCGCGAAGGGCTGATTGCAAACCGGGCGAGCAAAGACCTGACACAGCTGGTGCATGCCATCGTTTCAACGGTTATCGAAACAAAGTTCATAGCGAAGCGCGAGGAATACGATGATCTTACGGGAGACGTCGTCCGCGACCCGAAGGCACTAACGAACTACGCCAAGCAAGGGGCGGCGGTGATGAAGGAGATCAAGGAGCGGTATCCCGTCGACGAAGACCCCTACAAAATCCTCGATCCCCTCGGCAAACGTGGCGAGCGCGAGCAAGGTTTGGTTAATCTATCGAGTTCGCTCAAAAATCTGCAGAAAAGCATCGGACTTATACAGGAAGCTCAGGATCTGTTTACCGAACAGGCCGGCTACGGTATGGCGGTTGCGGTTTCCATACATGAAATCGCCAAGATCGCGGGAAATTTTTACGCCGGAGTCAGCCATCTGCTGAAGTCCGACGATCCAGACGTTGAGAGCCTGAACAACCTAAAGGAAGCGTCGGCTTCCTTGCAGTCGGAGTTGAGACGGTTGAGTCCGCTTCGGGCCATCAAAAGCGAATCCGAAACCGAATTTGGAGTCATGAAGGCGATCGGTTTCGCCGTCGAAGTCTTCCGCTCAAGGTTCGAGAAGGCGGGGATAGTGATCGAGGTCAACGGCAAGGAAAATTTCAAGGTGTACGCGCGTTACGGGGCTTTGATCCAGATTTTTTCCAATCTGTTCGACAACAGCTGCTATTGGCTTGGCATGGTGGCGCGCAGCAAGCGACGCATCAAGATTCAGATCGAGCCGAAACACCGCACGATTATCGTCGCCGACTCCGGTCCCGGTATCGACGCAGTAATACTCCCGTATCTGTTTCAGCCCGGATACAGCATGCGCGTCCCTCCGAGCGGGCTGGGGCTGTACATCTGCAAATACTACATGCAGAGCATGAGGGGGAATGCCTACGGCACCCTAGAGCGGGAACGGATTGAGGGCCTTACAGGGGCCCAATTTACGCTCGATTTTGGCTCGACACCTTCCGAACGGCCGGTCGGGGCGAAAAAATAGGCAGATGCGTTATTCCGTTTGCATCATCGATAACGACTTACCCGCCTCGGGCCAAGAAGCGCAGGCGTTGGGAATAACCGACATCGGGCTTCTCAACGCATCAAACCTTCAGCTCCTGATCCAGAGGGAAACGTGGCAAGACCAGGTGATTAAGAACCTGACGGCAACCCTGTTGGGACAGAAAGAGGAAGACGGCGTTAGTCCCAAATGGGACGTTTTTGGATTCACCCACCCTTCCTTTTACGTCAACGCCATTAACGACGGGTTTTTCCGCTCGGATCTCGTTATTTTCGACTGGGAATATCCCGGAGCGCAGAGCGGCACCGCCACAAATTCCGAAAGCATCCTAAAGGAAATTCTCGACAGAACCTTTTGTTTGATCTTCATTTTTTCCAAAGCCGATAAGAAGGATGAAATCGAGGCGATTCTGGCGAAGCCGGAATTCCAGGAATACAAGGAACGCCTGCAGTACCTCGACAAGGCGGTCGAAAACGTCGACCAAACGAACACTCTATTGCAACGGGCCGATGCAATGTACGCAAACAACTTCTCGTTCAAGTTTGCCAGCGTCCTGCGAAGACGGTCCGTGCAATGCGCGGACCAGATTCTCTCCGACATGGGGAAGGCCTCGCTCAATGACGTGAAAAACCTTCTCGTCGTCGGGGACGGCGGGAAGAAGGACTTCATCGATTTTCTCGCCGAGCGGTTTCGCACGACGATCGCCGGACCAAACGTCTACGACCTCGTCGACGAAATTCCCCAGCCCGCCGCCAACGCTCCGCCAGTGGAAGCCTCGTTAGCCGCAAAGGTATGGTCCTACCGACTCTATTTTCATCAGGAAACGGGCGACGATCTGGTGAGGCGGGGCGACATCGTTCAGGTTAACGAGATGTCTTTGCTGGTGATGTCGGCCGATTGCGACCTTGGCTATTTCTGGAAGAAAAATCTCGGAATAATAAACGCGGTAACGCTCCACGAGCTGAGTCAAACGAATGCGACTCTCAAGGAATTATTAACTCTCTGCGTAAAGCCGGAAGCGCTCTCCAAGCCTACAATCGGTAGTCTGCTGGGCCAGGTCGGCGAACTGTCCGAGGGGCCCTTCGTACTACCCTTTGTTCCGCGTGACGGGCAATTAAAGAACTTCATCGCGATACCTAAAGATTTGAGTTCTATCAGAATTTCAACTCCCGCCACTTGGGCCACGTTCACGCACAAACAAAAGAAAACGCATCCGATGAAGTACTCATATTGGCCCGACGCAAAGCGAATTTGTACAGTGTCCGAGCCGTTTCTTACGCCCGTCATTCAACACGTTTTGAACACGATGGGCGGCATCGGAGTTCCAGACTATCCGGAGCCCATGAAGGATATTCTGAAGAAAATGCTCGACGATTTCAGCGCCGCGCCCGCGATTGCCGTCGCACCCGCTGCGCCGCAGGCACCGCCCGCCGCAGCTCCATCGGAGCTGGAATCGCCCATAACGCCCGCACCGCCGCAGGAACCGGCAGTCGCGCCTGCGGCGGAACAAACGCCGCAGGTACAACCCGCTGCTTCGCAAGAAACAGCTGGCCCCATTACAGGACCACAAGAACCTCCGGCGGTACAGACATGAACAAATATTTCGCCATAGATCTCTTTTCCGGATGCGGCGGACTGTCGCAGGGACTGCGGAGCGCCGGATTTGAAGTGGTAGCGGCTTTCGACAGCGACGCGGATTCGATCACCACTTACACATTGAATCATCCGAACACCAAGGTGTTCGAGGGCGATATTCGCGACGTGGACACCGCAGAAATAATGAAGTTGCTTCGGGGAAAACCTCTCCATTTCTTGGCCGGGTGTCCTCCCTGCCAGGGATTTTCCTCCATGCGCAGGCTCAATAAGAAGCGCTGCAAAAGGGACTCCAGGAACAATCTTGTTTTGGAATACCTGCGTTTCGTCAGAGATCTAAAACCTCTGACCATAATGATGGAAAACGTACCGGGTCTGGTGAACTACAGCCTGTTCAAGAAAGTTTTCACGGAACTGCAACGGCTAGGGTACAACCCGAAATTTCAGCCGGTCAAAATTCAGGAATACGGAGTGCCGCAACGGCGAAAGCGACTGGTACTGGTAGGTTCGTTGCTCGGAGATCTCGACATCGCGAAACCCACCGGAGAGACGATCACGGTAAGAGAAGTCATCGGCCATCTGGAGTCGACGCGCAAGACCAAGGACCCAGTTCACCGGATTGTCAAAGTTCACACACCCGAGATAATGAAACGCATACGGGCTACGCCGAAGAACGGCGGGAGCCGTGCGGACGTGCCGGAATTCGAGCTCGACTGCCACAAGGATAGCAAGGTGGGCTTCAGGGACGTGTACGGGCGGATGCGCTGGGACGCCCACTCGCCTACGATAACCGGAGGGTGCCTCAACCCATCGAAAGGCAGATTTCTGCACCCCGAAAAAAACCGCGCGATAAGCGCCAGGGAGGCCGCGTTATTACAGTCCTTCCCCAGGACCTACAAGTTTCCGGCGGACATATCCAAAAGCTCAATAGCCCTACTCATTGGCAACGCGCTGCCGCCGAAGTTTAGTCATATCCAGTCGACGAACGTGATGGATCATCTTAAGGAAATGCTCAAGGCCAGCGGGTGACGAAGGATCAGCTCAAGTCCTACGCCGACGAGCGACTGATAGCGGGCTGCATCTACTGCGGTGGCAACACCGAATCATGGGACCACGTTCCCTCCCGCGTCCTGCTAGATGAGCCGTGCCCCGAAAATCTGCCCGTGGTTCTCGCCTGCGACGCCTGCAACCGAGGCTATTCTCTGGACGAGCAATATTTCGCATGTCTCGTCGAATGCGCGCGCACGGGGTCCGTCGAAACGGCGCAAAGGCCGAAGATCGTTCGCAGATTTGGGGGAAAATCCCGCTCTCGCTGAAAGAATTTCCCAGGCGCGATCCATCAGCGGAGAAAAAGACATTTCATTCTCCGTCGAACTGGCGCGAGCGCAAAGCGTAGTGCTTAAGCTGGCAAGCGGGCATGCCGCTTACGAAGCCAGCGAAACTCTTTGACATTCTCCGTCGCATATCCTGATTACGCCTCTGATGTCGCTAGACCAAGCCGCGCGCAGTCACTTCCAGACCATTCCCGGCTCCGCGGTCTGGCCCGAAGCCGGGAGCCGCGCGATGCAGCGCCTCGTTGTCTTCGGCGGTGACGTAACGGATACCGGCTGGATTGAGGTTCAGCCCGACCAATACCGCTATTTCGTAATGGCGGAAGGACC
>Ga0210398_10002303_pt1 | contig 18761 bp, 14 predicted proteins | sample IncBWC4OmetaG_FD_161047 | JGI IMG/M metagenome (GOLD analysis project Ga0210398, IMG submission 161047) | Forest soil microbial communities from Barre Woods Harvard Forest LTER site, Petersham, Massachusetts, United States - Inc-BW-C-4-O | ecosystem: Environmental > Terrestrial > Soil >... | reverse complement strand
CTTGCCCCGTATTCGAACCAAGCTACGCGTTGGATGCCCAAGCCAGCCTGCAGCAGGTAGGCTTTCGCCAGCCATCCCGCCTGCGTGTACGGATCGGAGACATCGGCGGAAAAATAACCGAGTTCGGTATCCCAAATCGGCTTCGAGGAGAAGCCGGCAGCGGATGCTACCGGCTCGATCGACTGAGCGACCGTCAAAACCCCTTCCACCGGATCGCCGGGTTCAACGTAACCGTGGAAGCCGATGATGTCCGCGTACTGTCCTCCGCCTGCTGCCAGATAAGCAGTCATCCAACCGCTTGGGGAATCTAAAGCGGGGTTCGTTTCATCCCGAATAGTCACCGGTGGGGGCGTTAGCATCTGTGAGGTGGGATCGATTCCGGTCGCGGGATAGGTAGTGAGAGAGTTGCAATTGGTTCCCACGATAACGCAACGGGCATCCTGAGCCATCCGCGCCAACTGGGGAAGAGTACCGTTCCAGAAGGTGACATCGTTGGGCTCGTTCCATATTTCCCAGTAGTGGATCTTGGGCAGGCTGTCGTTGTTCATGTGTTGCGCCAGGGCAGTAACAAAGTTTGTGAAGGTCGCATCGGTTCCCGTGCCGTCGGCGCAGACGTCAGCGGGCGGATCGCACGAGCCTGCCGGATGGCCACTGGTACTGGAGAAGTCGCAGGCATCCGTAGGATTGCTCGAAATATAGGCCGGAGTGGAATACATGGTGAAGACAAGCTGGTAGTTTCCTGCCGGGTTGCCAACTTCATTCTGCTGGTACAGGGATCGCCACTGATCGAGCGTGCTGAAATCGTAGACGCCACCCCCTTGATCGATGTCATTCCAGCGGGTCTCGGTTGAGTGCATCCGGATCATGCCAAAAGGGATGGCAGGCCATGCCAACGTGGGAGGGGTGGCGATTGCCCCCACATCGATGTGCATGCCAAAGTATTGCGGCGACAACGGGGAGAGAGCCTGAGCCGAAGCGGGGGCTGCAGCCTTAGCAACCGGTACCACCGACGAGGTTGATCCAGAGCAACTCACTGGAGGCGTGGGCGTGGTCGTTGCGGGTGTCCCCGTGCCTCCTCCACAGGCGGCCAGAGAGGTCGCGAAAACCGACACCGCGGCCAGTGGGAACCAGGTTTTGAACGCCGCCAGATGCGATCCGACGCGAGATGCGCCCGAGGTGCTCATATTTTGCGGCTCAGCGCAATCCTCATTTTTGCAGCCTATTGCCCGATCGTTGTACGGGAAGAACAGTCCCCCAGAATAATGGCAACACCTCGCAGGGCAAAAAGTTTCGCCGCCGAAATGCGGCGGCAGGACAGCGGGCTGCTTTTCCATCGAGTAAACCTGAGAACACAAATCTGCGAGCGACATGCCCGTGGCGCAACCAGACTCTCACAAGAATGCAATCAGACCCTAACGACAGGCTGCTCAAAGAGTCTTTGACGATTAACGTTGAGTCGGCGGCCCCTCCAGCAGAATGGGTATCTCGCCAACGTCTACGGAACCAGCGCCGCAGGGGGAGCGCTCGCCGGAGAGCTTGGCGCAGTTTTGTATCTGCCACGACTTGGGCACATCGAACTTGGAACTATGATCCTCATTCCATAAAATCCAGGCCGAACCGGAAGATTCGCGCGTCACCTTGCAGACCCAGCTTCCACTATCGTCTCGTTCGCACGAATCCATACGCGCGCCGATCAACCACTTCTGAACTTCCGCGTAGGCATGAGCCGAAATAGTCGTGGTGGCCTCATCTTCTTCCGTAAAAGGAACGCTGTCGCCACCATCGTCATCCCAGGCGTACCAGTAGAAGCGCTTCACTCCCGCCGCCCAGTTCAAGATGTAGGCTCGTGCGGCAAACCCAGGAGCCTGCTGCACGGGATCGATGGGATCGGTCAGGGGATTTCGGATCCAGCCAGATTCGGTATTCCACAGAGGCTTGTCGCTCACCCCATACTTCCGCATGACGTCTTTGACGGGCAGGATCATCTTCAGCATCGTTTCTGGGCGCTTGCGGACGTAGAAGTGATAACCGATGATATCGGCATACTGTCCGCCTCCCAGCTCAAGATAACGATCGAGCCAGTCGATGCCGTTGGGATTTACCGGCGCCGGAGAAACGACTTTAATGTTCGGGTCAACCTGCTTCAATGTCGCGTAGGCTTCTTTCGCCAAGGTCAGCATTCTTTCCGGAGTGCCAATGATGCGATTCCCGGGAAGATTGGGCTCGTTCCAGATTTCGTAATAAAGGATGCGACCTTTGTAACGTAGGGCCTGGGTGCGAATATAGTTTCGCCAGTCATCCAGGTCCGCGATGTCTCCGACTACTTCTCCGCGAGCGTGCTGGCCGGGATGGAATCGGCCCATAGGCGCTCCGACTGGCCCCGCCGCCGCCCAATCTGGGGTAAAACCGAATGTCATCAGAAGATCGACGTGATGCTTCTCGGCAAGATCCACTTCGCGGTCAAGGATGCGCCAGTCATAGCGGTTCTTTTCTATCTCTACCTGCGGCCAGTGAACTTTGGCATCCCACAACCGCCAACTACCGAACGGAACCGTCGGCCAGGGAGTGGTCGAGAAAGCACGGTGGATGTGGAGTCCGAAAAACTCAGCGGGCACCGGGCTCGCAGGAGGATTCAAGCTAAGGCGTCCGGACGATGCTTCGGATCTCAGCTGTCCCGACGATCGCCCCAGCAGGGAAGAAGCGGAAATACCCACGACACAAGCCAATGCGATGGCTGACAGCCAAAGCAGCTTAGGCTTCGTGGAGGGGACCAGCATGGATTGGAAAAGCATGAATGAGAAACGCATATAGACTCTTCTCGATGCGCATCAACGCGCAGCGCTCTCGAAGTTGCGCGCCGCTCGTTGGTAGATTTCCATCAATTGCGGATAATTTTTCTCCGCCGTGTACTTGGATTCGTATTCGGCCCGGGCTGCGATTCCCATGGCGTGCAGTTCTTCGGGATGAGTCCACGCCCATTCCACTTTGCTCGCCAAATCTCGCGAGTCGGACGGAGTGAAATGAAGTCCGGTTCGTTGATCCTCGACCAGTTCTTGCATGGCTCCCATGCGGCTGCACACGACCGGAGTGCTGCAGGCGAAAGATTCCGCAATCGCCATGCAGAATGTCTCATACCATTCGCTCGAAATGATCGCGAAGCGGGCGCTGTTAATGGCGGCCAGGGTTTCGTTGCGCGGTAACTGTCCTTTGAATTGAACCTGGGTGAGACCCTCGCGCTCTGCCTGGGCCTGCAATTGTTCCTGATCGGGACCACCTCCAATGATGACGAGAGGCACAGAGAGAGAGAGGCGTTTCCAGGCTGCCAGTATCGTCTTGACGCCCTTCTCGGGGGAGAGCCGGCCGGCGAACAAAGCGTAGTCGCCAATGCTGGTACGTGCGCCCGGGTCGGGAGAAACGAAGTTCGGCTTGACCAAGATCCTTTCACCGGGCAGCCCGCCTTCTATAAACTTGTTCCGTTCGAATTCACTGAGAGCGACGAAGCAGGAGACCTCGCGCTTCCAGGTGTCTCGCAAGCGATGATACGCCAACATGAGAGCCACCACCGCGGAAGCGGAATAGGAATCGTGGTAACAGGAGTGTTTCACGCCTCGCCACAACGAACTTCCCAGGCATTCTTCACATACCTTGCCGTCGCGGAAAAATGTGCCGGCTGGGCATAGCAGCCGATAGTTGTGCAACGTCTGAACCACTGGGATCTTGGCCTCGTAACAGGCCGAGTAGATCGAAGGAGAGATCATCACGAACGTGTTGTGCACGTGGACCACGTCAGGCTTTTCTTTCCGTAACAACTCCCGGAAATCACGTCGCGAATCGGAAGCCCAGATGGTTTGCTTGGCCAAGCTGAGGCGTCGCATTCCGTGATAACCATCCGTATCCCAATTGCTCCGCCGGTAGATCACCACTTGATTGCCAGCGTTTTCCAGCATTCTGCATTCTTGTTCAAAGACCGCGTCTTCGCCTCCAGGCTGCTGGTAGGTGTTGTGAACCATGGCAATCTTCACGAGGTCCTCAGGTTGCTTTCCCACCTTGGCTGACCTTGCCGGGCGCGGTTATAGAGGGTTTGTGGGGGTATCACGTAATGGCCATCGCCAGCGCGGGTGCTCAGCCTCGCGATCGAACTCCTCGAAGCAGAGAGGGTCAACCACCGATTGTCAAGAATGTATGTCGGAAGAGCAGTCCAGTCAAGTCGTTCGAGCGGGAATGGCCTGGTTTGATCAAAGCAGGCCATTTCCACAAAATGGCAGGTTGGCGCCCCTTCCTCTTAGCAGCCGGATCCCTTCTGACAAGTGAAGATCCTTGACGCCCATGTGCAACCGGGCCTTTGGGTGCTGCTCGCGGAACAATTGGCGGTTTGGTTTCCCTTCATGTATTCGTCCACGGCCCAGAACGTAACATCGTCATCCGGGTCCGAGGAAACGCTGACGTACTCGCCCCAATATGTATCGCTCTGGTCCTGTCCGCTCGCTCCGCTATCGGCGAGGATCGCTACCGGCGTGCCCAGAGTTCCGGAGGTGTTTACGGTAACGAAGTAAGGCGAAGGATCGTAATTGGCGGCGCTGCCGTGGGCGGTACTTCCGGTCACGGTATAAGTGATGCCGAGATCGCCGACCGCATCCATGGCTGCGCTCGGCGCGGACATGAAGAAGTGATTCGTCTTGTCTTGTATGTCTCCGATAAACACGGCGGAAGGAGTCTTGCCCGCCAGGATTTTGTAATAGCGGATCCCGGTGCGCCGGTTGGTGGCGGCTTCCTGAACCGTGTGAGCGACAGCCAAGTATTCCCCTGCGACTCCGGTCGTAACGTACCGATAAGCCAAGCGAGTCATCAGCCGGTCTCCGATGCTGTCAATGTAGCCGCCATATGGCTCAGGAATGCAGTAAGTGTTAGCTGGACTCTTCGGGGTGTAGCAACCCGGAGTGTAGGGATGAAACCTAACCGGCATAAGTGTCGGTCCCGCACCGCTGGTCAGGCCAGACCATGTCCAGAAAGCCAGCGCCTTCGAGGTGCAGGGTGAAACCGAGCATGTATCGTTAGTACCCGCATTGCTGGGATTCACGAGCGCGAGGAAATATTCCCCCGCTGTGTCGGCAGGAATCGGGTTATCCCCTTCGAAGTCCGCCGGCAAAATGGTATGGATCAACGTCTTGTCGGTTCCGCTGGTACCGACGGCGTAGCTGGGGATGTAGGTATAGCACCGTGGGGCGTTCGAGGAGAGTCCCGCCACGATATCCTTCTTGTCGAGTTGGCAAACTTCGAACCCGACAATGTCGTAACTATGCCCCGGATCTTCCAGATCCCACGCGACATAAAATCCGTCCGACCAGGTGCCGTACCTCGCGTAGTCCGGGAAGTACGCTGTTCCTGCAGAATTCTTGGGTAGCGCGGGATTCAGTTCGTAAGCGTAGGCGTTCCAGTAGCTCTTGCCGTTGTTTCCTTGCAGGTTACTTGCAGGAATGGGACCGTCGCCGGCGCTTACTCCAAAGCAAAGATAGTAGAGGGTTGTTCCCCCCGTTCCGAGGGCTCTGAAGATATTTCCCAGAACGAAAACCTCGTCGATCCGGTCATAACTCGCGAAGCCATCCAAGGACGGATTGCTGCAATAAGAGGAGCCGCTCGGCGCGAACAATGTGCTGAGGAGCTGAGGCGCGGCGGTCCCATTGGCGGTGTTGGCGAATATGCCGCTGCCCGTGGCTCGGTCGAAGGCCTGCGTATAGCTCCCGGCGAACTCCAAGTACTGGCCCACGCCATTCCCGTTGGTCGGCCCGACCCCGCCCACTGGGTCCGCCTGAGCTCCAGGCTGAGATGGCACCGCGAGGATGCTGCTCGCATCCAGCCCTTCCAGTTGGCCGGACCACGATCCAGCCGCCGGCGACGTCGTATCGAAGCCCACCCAATTCTTGCCTCCCGAACAAGTGCTCGCACTGTTATTCCCGGCGCACCAGGTCTGCGCTGGAGGCGCTGGAGCTGCACAGGTTCCGTACGCAGGCGAGCCGCTGCAGTTGTTCTGCGCCGCAGAAACCAAGCTGCTAAGGGCAACGAAAACGGCGACGGTCCACGAAAATGTTCGGATTAGCATGTCTTCCCCTAAATGATGTGGGAGGAGTACGCGGCTCGCAGTAGCGCCCGTACCACGCCTTTCTCCCCATTGCAGAAGTCCTTTGTCCAAACCACTTAAGCCTGAGCAGACGGCTTCCGCCGGACAGGAGCGCATTATTTTGCAAGCGAGCGCCAAAAGGGGGGAGGTGGATCGTCGGCATCGCCAAGGCTCTGAAATCACGGTGCCCTGTGCAATTTCTTGCGTGGGGACCAGCCCTGATTCTGGCCTTGGCTGGAAGCCCAGAGTACACGGCACGGCAGTTTTGGACAAGAGTCCAAAGACCCATCTTCGCGTCGTTTTTCGTTCGAAACCAATCGCAGGTTCAGACTGTGACCCGCCCGGAAAAGAAACTCAATTTCGGGAGGGATGGGGTGTGGGCGTTTTCTGGTTCTGGCGTACCTCGAGCGCGACCAGTTGTCCGTCCGTTTTTACTCCAATCAGAACGACCTTCCCTGACTTCTGAACCCGAACCGGCAGCAGGCATGACAAACTGGGAAACACAGATTGTCCGCGCTCCCCTTTGGCTTCCGTCCCCACCGATTGCAGCCGGAGTTGAGCCAGCAGAAACTTTCCCCGATGATTGACGATGTAATGCCACTCGCCGTTGTTATCGACGACTAGCAGGTCGTCGTATCCGTCAGCCTTAAGATCTGCTGTGGCGCCGTGAAATCCGAAGGGGTGGTTGGCAGCAAATATAAGGGGAAAGGTTTTTTCCTGCTCGAATTTTCCCTCGCCTTGATTGATCAGCACTTCGTTCCCGATGGTCGACCACAGTGCGACATCGAGTTTGCCATCGTGGTCAAAGTCCGATAGCTGCCCGTCGACGTAGGCATACTTCCAATTCTCTCCACCCGCTTGCCAGGTCTGGTCTTCAAACCTGCCTTGTCCCTGGTTTCGAAAAAATGCCGGAGGCTTGTTGTCTCTGAGCAGCAACAGGTCCCATCGACCGCTGTGGCCAAAATCGCCGGCCAATGCTCTACGCGTACGCCCCGGATTCTCGTCCAGGCTCTCCGCTAGATTCATTTCCCGGAAGGTTCCGTCACCTTGATTGTGGTACAGATGGCTGCGCGCGCTGGCGAAGTCATTGGGGAACAGGAACGACGCCTTCGCTGGGGGAGCGTTCAAATCCGTGTAAACGGTCACCAACAGATCCAGCCTGCCATTACCCTCGGCGTCAAACAGCAAAGCTGACGTCGCCAGTTCTCCCGGCATTCTCCTGATCCCGGTTTTTTCTGTGACGTCGGTAAAGGTTCCGTCTCCGTTGTTGTGATAAACCGTCACGCCTCCCAGTCCGGCAACGAATAGACTGGCGTGATCGGAATGGTCATAATCACCGAACGTCGCCGAAAGGTCGCTGCCGGTGCCGGGCACCCCCGCCTCTTTTGTGGTTTCGGCGAAAGTGCCATTTCTCAAGTTCCGAAAAAAGTGGTTCGAGCCTCCCGGTACAACCACGTACAGGTCGGGATATCCGCTTCCGTCCAAATCTCCCGCGGCGACAAAACCACCAATGGCTGGAATCAGAAATCGTCGTGCGAACCCCAGCGAGTATTCCCCGGAGGCGATCGGTTTTTGCGCCGTCTGTGCGGAGGTTGGATTACTCAGCGGCGGCAACGAGAGGTGCATCGGTGCGGTCACATCGACCAGGGTGATTCCCTCAGGCAGCGGTTTCGGCGTGGCCTGAGACAAACCGGGATGCGGTAGGCAGACCCCCGCGAGTAGGAGCATGCCACCAAGAAAAGTGAGGGAATGAAGTCCAGCCAGAAATCCAGTTGCCCGAACTGGAAGTGCTCGCGAAAGGTCGGAGGAATGCCCGATTGAGCTCCTCACTTCCCAGTGCCTACCAGTTCAAGCGTGAGCGCGCCTCCGACGGCGTTATCGCTGAGCTGCACGTACGCCTGTTGTGGAATGGTCGCGACGCTCGGCGTAAACGTGATGCTGATCGTGCAACTCGCTCCCTGTGCCAGAGAACTGCCGCAGGTATTGGTTTGCGAAAATTCGCTCGGGTTAATGCCTTGGATCGAGACGGCGCTGATGGTCAGCGTTCCTGGCCCGAGATTCGTGATGAGTGTCGATTGCGCCGCGCTGGTCGTAGCCACCGCTTGGCCACGGAACGAGAAGCATGGAGCAGACACCGAGGGCAAAGGAGCAGACGGCATGTTCGCCAGCAATCCGAAAACATCGATTTCATTCTGCGTAGCGACATAGACCTTGCCGTTGGCAACGGTCGGAGTTTGAAACTTGTTGGCACATCCCATCTGATCTCTGGTCTGCTCGTCCACCTTCGCTTGAGTGCTGTTGTAGAGCATCTTCGCGACATTGGTTGCTGGGTACGCATATAGGATTGCTGGGTGGATCCCCGGAGCGCCAGAAAGAAGATCCTTGCGCTCGATGGCCCATACGATGCCGTTCTTGGTGCCGTTGGCCGAGACGGATGGAGTGCTGCCGATCGGGAATAGGTTTGACGTCTGTGCCGTCGCTGTAGGGGAAACTACACCGTTCGTCACCGTATATTGCTTCAGGTAATCTCCGCCGCCGTTCCCCTCGCTCATTACTCCCGAATAATAGATATAGCCCGAGGTTGGACCTTGCCAGTAAGCAGGATTGCTCCAATAGCCGTGGACAGTGCCCTCAACCGTCTGTATATCCGCATCCTGACTCGCGTTGTAGCCACCCATGCTGTCGCGATTCACCACATAAATGGGCACGGCATAATTGCCATCAGGAAACAGATCGCAAGGCGCGCCGCCTTTGCCTGCCTCAACGATCTCATCCGGAAACGCACCTCCTTGCGTCGGCAGAATCATCGGTCCGCCAGAGCCCAAATCCAGATCGGTGGCCTTGGGTGCACGGCATGCCTGATCCTGCGGCGTGAAATATTCGAGCACTTGCAAGGTTGGACTGAATTGAATCAGAGTGTCACCGTAATCGGAACCCCCGGTGTTTGCGTCAAACGGACCGTCTCCAGTGGCAGCGTACAAGTTGCCATTGGGATCCACCGCAAGCCCGTTCCCCGTGGCCCAAACTCCTCCCAAACTACCGTTGGGTGTTGTGCAGAAAACGGCCACCTGTGCCAGCGTCTGGGCGTTGTATGCAAAAATCCAGCCGTGCTCGCTGCCGGCATAGGCGATGTAGACCATGTTGTTCGCCAGCGTCAATCCGGGCCTATGATTCTCGTGGAGCGCGTTGAAGGAAACTACACCGTGAATAGTTCCCGCGCCGGTGCCCTTCACCGAACCGGCGATCACCGCTGGCCCGCCTAGCGTCTCCGCTCCCGTTGTAATATCCAGAGCGTGCAGGCGCTGCACATAGTTTGTCACGCCAGCCGAGGTTTCCGCGGTGCGCACCAATACATACATGATGTTGGCGGTGGGATCAATCACCGGCGTTCCGGTGATCCCTGTGTTGGGGTAGATGCCGCACTGCAGGCCGCTTAGCACGCACGAGATGACGTTCACTCCGCTAGCGGGATTCGTAAAATTCAGCGACCACAATACGGTTGGGCTCAGGCCATCCGCATCGAATGCAAAGATGCTGTCACCCTCCGTTACTACATACAGGACGTTGTGCGTGCCTTGACCAGGAATGGCAAGGTTCGGCACATACAACGGCTGTGCGTATACCTGGTTATCGACCGGATAGGAAAACAACTTGCCGAAGGTCGTGGACCGGACGTTGGAGGTAGTAAGGAGAGTCTCGTTGAGATTCTGCCCGGTGCGCCCGAGATCGTTGTGCTGCGTGAAAGTGCCGGCAAATCCCTGCGCCACCGCGGCCGGCGCCAGGGCAGAAAAAAGCGCAGCGGACAAGGCTATTCGCCGCAACGCAGACCGTCTCGTGAGCATACTGTTCTCCAGATTGTTCTGTTCAGCTGCCGATCACCTTGTCGAGGGCGGCGGTGGCAGCTTAAGTCAATTTTGCACGGATGCCGGCGCAGTCAGTACCGAACCGATGACAAAGCAACTCAATCCGAGTGTGAAGCAATTCGAGCGCGCGAAGATTTGTCAGCCCCTTTCGGCAACTCGTAGTTTAACGCGGTCAGAGTAAGTCCCGGAAGCCTGCTCAGAGTTCCATAAAGTTCCATCGGTCCCATCAGAGTTCCATCGGTCTCATCAACGATTCACGAGAGAATGGTTACGAGTCGTCCGAAAGCGCCATGAGATGAGGCATCTGCTCCGGAAAACCTTGAGCGGGAGATTTCGGAGGAACCGGTCTTAAACTGGGCTCAGTCTGCCTTTCAAACGAAACAGTGTCAAGATGAAGGAACTTGCAATCGTGAATCGCGGCTTGGCTGGACTCATCAGTGAGCGGTCAAGGGGAGAAGAGACGGGGCTCCCCGGGGCCGTCGCGTGTGCAATTTCCTTCACTCGCCACGCAGACAAAACGCCCATTTTTCCTTGACAAGATAAAGCCGATACACCACAATAACGCACGTTGTTCCTCCCCGCAGAACCCTGGATTTAGTAAGCAATCCCGTTCTATTCCTGCGTCCGCTGAGGCGAATTGTGTTTTGGGACCACGCAAAGAAGAGGAAAAAATGAACTCATTCCGGCGCCACGTAATTGTTTCCATTGCAATCTTTGCCTCCACGGCAACCCTGAGCGCCCAGACCAATGTGCTGACTTGGCGCAACGATATGGGGCGCGATGGTCTGAACGCTACCGAGACGGTTCTGAACCAAACCAACGTGAACTCGGCACAGTTCGGCAAAATCTGCTCCGCGGTATTTGATGGCCAGATTTATGCTCAACCGTTGGTCGTTTCGAGGGACGGCGGGAACACGGTCTACGTGGCCACTCAGAATGACTCGGTTTACTCGGTGAACGGGACAAACTGCAGCGTGATCAAAACTGTGTCACTCCTTGAGCCGACCGAAGAAGCGGTTCAGTGCAAGGACGTGGGAGGGGCGAAGTGCAAGACTGTCAATCCCACTTTCGGGATTCTGGGAACCCCAGTAATCGATATGGCCACGAATACGATTTATCTGGTCAGCGAAAGCGAATTAACCACCGGGAAGTGCGTAGCCACTACCAATCGGAAGCCGGCCAATTGCTTCGTTCATCGCTTGCACGCACTGGATCTTACGACGCTTGCGGAAAAATTCGCCGGCCCGGTCGCGATCGCGGGCAGCTATCAGAAGGTTGGGTTTAGCTCCTACAATCACATTCAACGTCCTGGACTGCTCGAGTTGAGTGGTGCCATGGCGAATGGCGACAGCGGAATCTATATTGGATTTTCTGAGGCAGATGGCGGTGGAACCCCGGGCGTGAGCATACCTCGCGGTTGGATATTTGGCTATGACGCTAAGGAGCTCACGGCTGTGCCCTACCTGTGGAATTCGACGCCGAGCGGAGAAGGTGGCGGGATCTGGGCGAGTGGTGCAGGATTGGCCGCGGGACTCGATTCACCGAGCGGCGCAAACTATATTTATTTCACCACCGGGGATGGTGATTTTACTGCGAACACAGGCGGATCCGACTACGGTGACAGCTTCGTCAAATTGACCCCAAGCTTGGTGCCAGCTTCATACTTCACGCCTTTTGGGCAGGCTTGTATGAATCCCGCAGACATGGAGTTTGGCTCCGGCGGCGTTATGCTGATCCCCAATAGCGGGTCGACCTACTATGGCGTCGCTGCCAGCAAGCTGGGAGATATTTTTGTCATGAACCGGGCAGATCCCGGCGGATACACCCCTCCGACCAATTCCACTTGCCCAGCCACTGGAACCAACGCGAATGCTCAATATTTCCTCGGCTCCTCTCACCAGTACTACACGACGCCCGGGTATTGGAGTTCACAGATGTATGCCATTCCCATGTTTGGCACCATGACGAAGTATCAGATCAATTCTCCTGCATGCCCTTCGGTCCTGATTTGCACGACTAACACTGTGCATACGGCCGTCAGTTTCGAGTATGGAACGAACCTCTCGCTTTCCGCTTCGGGCACCAGTGCGGGAACCGGGATTGCATGGGCTGCCTCGGGCAATGGCTGGCCGACCGCGACCACGCCGGCGCCAGTTACGCTCTACGCCTTTGACGCCGAACACGCTGTTTCCAAGGCCATTCCGATGTTGTGGAATAGCAGCCAGTGTCCCGCTCGGGACCAGACCGGAAACTCAACCAAGTTTGTCGTACCCACGATCGCCAACGGAGTGGTATATCTAGGCTCGATGGATCCGACCGACTCCACCAATACCCGGGGACGACTGGACGTGTTCGGACTGACCAGTGTCGCATGCGACGGAGAGACAAAATAAGCGAGAGCTGGTAATCCAATTCTGCTAAGCGTGCACTGCGCCTCTCGGTAAAGCCTTGCTCCTTGCCTCCTCCGCAGCTATCAGTATTTCTTCTCCGTTGCACGAAATTCCCAGCGAGTACAGACCGCGCCAGCGGTTTTGCCGCAGGGCAGAGTCGCGGTTTTGTCTCGGAGAGAAAAAACAGAGCAGGAATGAAGTGAAAACAACACTTTCCGCGGCAGCGTTATTGTTGGCGCTCGGTCTCACCGCGTTCGCGGCGAAGTCGAAAAGCCCGCCGTATCACGGCACCGCGCTCGGGAGCCGTCCGTCCCGCTTTAGGAGCCCAGGAACAATACCCACTCGGACCACCTTCTCTGCTCAGTCCGTGTTTTGTTCTACGGTGGCGATATCAATCTGGCCCAGCCTGAACGCTGCCGGACTGTCGGATGAGAACACTCTTCTTATTCTGGGAGGCGGTTCCCCCTACGCTCGTCACGGAGGGTAAACGGTGTCCCCCACGCCGATTCCCGGGCCGCCTTACCGATACGCCAACTCCTTCGCCCTTTGGGCAGCTTTGACTACAGCTTTGATCAGAGTCACGCGCAGCTTTCCTTCTTCCAGCTCCAAGATGCCGTCGATGGTGCATCCCGCCGGTGTTGTGACCGCGTCTTTCAGCAGAGCTGGATGATCGCCGGTCTCTAACACTACCGTCGCTGCGCCGAGTGTTGTCTGCGCCGCAAGCAGTGTTGCCACGTCGCGCGGCAGACCGACTTTTACTCCCGCCTCCGCCAGCGACTCCAGGATGATATAGATGTACGCCGGGCCGCTTCCTGACAGAGCGGTCACGGCGTCCATATGCTTTTCGTCGACCGCGACTGTTCTTCCTCCGACTGCGAAGAGAGCGCTGGCCGTCTCCAGATGTTTGGCAGTCGCGAACTTGCCTCGACAAAGGGCCGTGATGCCAACTCCCAACAGACATGGTGTGTTCGGCATCGCCCGTATCACCGCCACGTCGAGACCGAGCGCGCGCTCAATGTGGCCCGTCGGAACCGAAGCGGCCACCGAAATAAAAAGTTGTCCGCTCGTTATCACCGGCTGGATCTGGTTTGCAACCTCTTCCACCATCTGCGGCTTCAAGCCGATCAGAATGATATCCGCGTCGCGGGCAGCCGCAACGTTGTCCGTACCCACTGCAATGCCCAGCTTTTCACTGAGACTCCGCGCTCGCTCTTCGTGCGCTACCGTAGCCCGCGCTAATTCCGGCCGCAGCAATCCTTTGTCGAGAAGTGCCTTGAGTAGGATGCCTCCCATTTTTCCGGCGCCTAAAACGGCAATCCGCTTTCCCGCTATATCGACTCCCATGCGTACTCCTCTCGTTTGTTTGACGCCGCTATCTGATCCTGGAGGTTCGTCCGTTGCACCAATGACGAATTATCGTTGTCTCGTCGGCCACTTTGCTTTGCGCGGATAGATGGATGGCGGACAGGAACGAGTCTATCAAAGCCACGGCGCCCCATCTTGTTAGGCGGACCTTCTGTTCGCCGAAGGCGATGCCAGAGTCCGGATGGCTGGCTCCTGCCAAGGGATGCTGTGAGATGGTTGCAGCAAAATCCGGTCCGGACAGAACCATCTCAGCAGCGCAGTCGCCATGAAGGTCGGGACCAAAGCCATCACCACCATCATGGAAAGCAATGCCGGCGAAATGACCCTGATGTCCAGACCGACATCGAGGATCCCCAACTTCACCAGGCCGCGTGTGTTCCTGAGCGTGCCCAGTCCTGCGGCTTCCCGCATCGGCATTCCCGTTAGCCAGGACGCGAGTGTCGATTCGCCAAGCTTACCCACGGTCGCGACCAGCATAATCAATCTGCAGCAGGTCCACATCTCCACGCCCTCACCAGCCCTATATTGGTGCGCAGCCCAACGTGCCTGCCGCTTGGCGTTAATTGCTTGGACGATGGGGTGAGGCGAAAATCTGTCGTTTGGCGGGTAAATCAACGCGCTGCGTTTGCTCGCTTATGACGGGTATTTGGCGGTGTGCCAAGCGACCTTCTGTTCTATTGCCTATCGCCGCGATGGCAATTTCCGTTATAGTTGCCAGCACCGGCCGCAGAAAATTCGCCCGACGGGACTCCCCCAGGACCCTATTTCTCGCTCGTCCGGGCGACATCAGGATGGCACGTCGGTGCCATTTACCGCCGCGATCTACAAAGACTAAAGTCTCTCAAGCGGCGTATCAAAGCGGGTATCAGGGGTTGCCCCGTTTTGATGGTTCAAGTGTCCCCCTTCGCCATTCCAAATTATCTGCGCCAGATATGGGTGTGTGTTCACTGCGTGCGGATCAAAATCCAAGGAGAAAGAGAATGGCTCAACACGCAGTTCCATTACCGGAGAAATTCCGAAGGATCAAGGTGCTTGCCGCCGAAAGCACTCGCATGAACAGCCAACTGCTTGCCGACGCGCTGGCACAGGATGGCCAGTTGGAAGTCACCGGGATAGAGCCCAGACCAGCTTCAATTCTGGTGGCTGTGGCGCAAGAGAAGCCTCATGTAGTTCTGATCAGTTCCGCATTGGAAGATTCCGGTACCCAGGGTTTTGATTTGGCAAGGCAGATTTCGACAACGGCTCCGAGCACCCGCGTGATCCTGTTGATGGATGCCTCCAACCCCTCCGCCGTGGTTCAAGCATTTCGCTGCGGAGCCCGGGGAATTTTCTCACGTACGGAATCTTCCAAAAGTCTCGCCAAGTGCATCCATAGCGTTTACGAAGGTCAGGTGTGGGCGAACAGTGCGGAGTTGTGCTACGTGATGGAGGCCCTGCGCGCATCCGAACCGATACGACTGGTCGATTCCGGCGGCGACGCTATTCTTTCCAAGCGGGAGCAAGATGTGGTTCGCTGTGTGGCTGAGGGATTGTCGAACCGGGAGATTGCAACCAGCCTCGGACTCACGGAACACACGGTCAAGAATTACCTCTTCCGCATCTTCGATAAGCTCGGGGTATCAAGCCGGGTCGAAGTGGTACTTTACGTTTTCCGTTTTCGCAAAGACTGGGTGGGCGCTGCTGTCCCCCATACCGTCGAATCGTTGGGTCCGGCTCTCCTGACCCCGCCGCCCAAGCCGACGAGCAGATTGGGTCTGCCCGCGTCCCGCGTATCTGCTGAAATCTGACACCAGTCAGACTCCACCAGCCCTGCTTCGCGGCTACTGCCAAAGTAATCCGTCCGCCGCCGTGCTCACAATGGAGCGACCGATCACCAGGGAGGCCGTCGCCGCCGGGGACGGGACATTGAGCACGTGCAGCATCCTGTCGGAAGGCACAAACTGAAAATCATCGGCCAGTGTGCCCTCCCGCGTCAACGCTTGGGCGCGAACTCCCGACCCACCCGGCACCAAGTCCTCATCGCGCACTTCGGGAACGAGTCGCTGCAAGGCCCGCACGAATGCAGCTTTGGAAAACGACCGGTGGAATTCTCCCAGTCCACTGCGCCAATTTTTCGCCGCCATTCGCCAGAATCCAGGAAACATCAGGCATGAACCTAGGTCGCGTAAGTCGAAGTCTGTCCGCCGGTAGCCTTCACGGCGAAACGCAAGCACTGCGTTCGGTCCGGCATCCACACCGCCGCTGATGCGTCGCGTGAAATGAACTCCGAGAAAAGGAAATCGCGGATCGGGAACGGGATAAATAAGAGAACGCACCAATGACGAGCGTGCCGGAATGAGGTCGTAATACTCGCCGCGGAAAGGCACAATCATTCCATGTGGATCGTCCCCCGCCATGCGGCTGATACGATCGCTGAACAATCCCGCGCAGTTGATCAGGGATTTTCCGGAGAATGCGCCGCTGCGGGTTTCCACCGAGATTTCAGCCTGGTTCCGCTTAATGCCAATCACTTCAGTCGACGTGAGTATGGATCCGCCTCTCGCGGCAATGAGCCCTGCATATTTGTCGCAGACTGCCGAGTAGTCCGTGATGCCGGTCGATGGAACGATTAACGCCCGCAGTCCGCTGGCGTGGGGCTCGACCTGCTGCAGTTCTTCGGGTCCGATAGAACGCAGGCCAGTAAGCCCATTGGCCTCGCCTCGGCGCCGCAACTCTTCGAGGCGCGGGAACTCCTCCTCGTGAGTAGCCACAATGACTTTGCCGCAAATCTGATGAGCGATCCCCTGTTCGCGGCAGAATTCCACCATCGCGGCAGCGCCGGTTACACATAACTTCGCTTTCAACGAGCCCGGTTTGTAGTACACGCCCGAATGGATAACGCCGCTGTTGTGGCCGCTCTGATGCCGCCCCACGCGCTCTTCTTTTTCCAACAACAGCAGGCGAAACTGCGGGAATCGTCGCGTGATTTCGAGCGCCACCGCAAGGCCTACAATGCCTCCGCCCACAATGATGACGTTGTAGAGCACATCGGCCATATGACACCCAATCTAGTTCACGATCAGGCTAACAGATGCCTCACTGGATTGGCTGATACCGGCAGCAGAGCCTATTACAGGCCGGAACCTTGTGGATAATCCTGAAAGCCGCTACCCGTGGCGTCGGAAGCGAGTGGCCCTGGACCTGGAGGCCTACATCCTTCGACGATGGCTCCGGTTGTGAGGCAGTCTGGGCAACGTGAGAGCGTGCCAGTGGCGCCGCGCGAGCCCACATCCTTGTTTCATAGGCGCGGTGACGCAGTTCGGCGGATGATTTCTCTGGCACAGCACGACCATTGAGGAACCGCTCGGAACGCTCCTCTTCGTGATGCCGGTCAGCATCTCGAAGCGGTGTTTCGGGCAGCGGGTTCTCGGCGCCCGGGGCTGGCGCGATTGCCTGCAACGAAATTATCAGCATACCGACAGGGAAGTACGACTCCATAAGAGAGCCTAGAAAACGCCATAATCTTCCAGCGATGAGGCCCGGGCGCATCCGGGCGGGCTGTGAGTTGACAGTGGACTGCCTGTACAATCTCCTCGGATTCTCGTGTCGAATGAGAAACGCTTTCGAGGTGCTTCTATGTTGATGCGGCGTCTGATTTCGCTCAGCTTGATTGCTTTGCTGGTGTCGGCCTGTTGGTTTTCCATCCCGCGGGCCGAAGCTGCGGATCATGAGGTCAACGTTGCTGCTGCGGCAGACTTAAGCTCCGCTTTGCAGGAACTCGGGACCAGCTACGAGAAACGCACAGGAGTCACCGTAAAGATTTCCTTCGGCGCATCTGGCGCCCTGACCCAACAGATTCAGAACGGCGCACCCTTTGACATTTTTTTCTCGGCTGACATGGATTACCCGCACCAGTTGATTGCTGGCGGCCAGGCGGACGGCGCCACGTTGTATCGTTATGCTGTGGGGCGATTGGTGTTGTGGGTTCCCATGGATTCGCCGCTCGATGTCGAACGGAAGGGAATGGATGTTCTGCTTGATCCGTCTGTGAAGAAAATTTCAATCGGCAACCCGCAGCATGCGCCGTACGGCCGCGCGGCTGTTGCCGCGCTGAACCATTATGGTCTGTATGGAAAGGTCCGAGACCACCTGGTGCTCGGAGAAAATATTTCGCAAGCAGCACAGTTTGTCGAATCCGGTAATGCGCAGGTCGGCTTCGTCGCCTTGGCTCACGCCGCAGCGCCAGCCATGCAGGGAAAGGGAAAATACTGGATCGTCCCGGCCGAGGCCTATCCTCAGCTGGATCAGGGGGTGATCGTAATCTCGCGCTCACCCCACAAACAAGATGCGGTGGCATTTCTGGACTATATAAAAACCACGGAAGGATCGGCCGTGCTCGAGCGCTATGGTTTTACCGTGCCCGAAAAGAAGCAGGAAACAGCCAAATAGAGATGGCGAAATAAAATGTATATCGACTGGCAAGCATTCCGGCTTACGGTGGAACTTGCGTGCTTGGTGTCGAGCATTCTTTTTCTAGCGGGTCTGCCTCTCGCTTACTGGATCGCCTTCTCGCACTGGCGCTGGAAATTTATGGTGGAAGCCCTAGTCGCCTTGCCGATCGTGCTCCCCCCGACCGTCCTCGGATTCTATCTGCTGGTTGCCCTGGGCTCCCGCAGCCCCTTGGGACAATGGTGGCAGTCTGTTACCGGACACACTCTTGCGTTCACCTTTACCGGGCTGGTGATCGGCTCCCTCGTTTATAGCTTGCCGTTCGCGGTGCAGCCCTTTGCTGCCTCCTTCTCGTCGGTGGATCGCAAGCTGCTCGCGGCGTCTGCCACGCTGGGTGCTTCTCCGTTGCGCACTTTTTTCCGCGTCGTCGTTCCCCTCTCGGTGCCCGGATTGATCACCGGTGTGGCCTTGGCTTTCGCTCATACCATGGGCGAGTTCGGCGTGGTGCTGATGATTGGAGGCAATATTCCCGGCGCGACCCGTACCGTTTCTATCAGCATTTACGACCAGGTGGAAGCTTCCAACTATCCCTCCGCCAAT
>Ga0210398_10002302_pt1 | contig 18766 bp, 14 predicted proteins | sample IncBWC4OmetaG_FD_161047 | JGI IMG/M metagenome (GOLD analysis project Ga0210398, IMG submission 161047) | Forest soil microbial communities from Barre Woods Harvard Forest LTER site, Petersham, Massachusetts, United States - Inc-BW-C-4-O | ecosystem: Environmental > Terrestrial > Soil >... | reverse complement strand
CAGCAGCACCGGCTTCCGCACCTTCCCCAATTCGCGCAGCAAATTAAAGTTCTGCATATTGCGCGCCCCCACCTGCAGGATGTCGACATAGGGCAGCATCATCGGAATCTGCGAGATCTCCATCACTTCGCTGATCACCAGCAATTTGAATTTTTCTCCCGCCTCGCGCAGCAACTTCAGCGCCTCTTCCCCATGTCCCTGAAAAGAATAAGGAGAGCTCCGCGGCTTGAAGGCTCCGCCCCGCAACACCCGCGCCCCCGCCTTCGCCACCGCCTCCGCCGTGGTAAGAATCTGTTCCCGCGATTCCACCGAACAAGGCCCCGCCATCACCACCACTTCATTGCCGCCAATCGCAACTCCATTGCCCAACTTCACAATCGTCCCCTCGGGACGAAAACTCTTCCCCGCCAGCTTGTAGGGCGAACTGATGCGATGGACTTCCTGCACCCCCGGCAGCAACTCCAGGTTGCGGATATCAAATTCAATCCCCGCTCCCACCGCGCCGAGCACCGTCTGGCGCGCTCCCGACGAGCGGTGCACCTCAAACCCCAGCTTCACCAGGTGCTCAATCACCTGCTGGATCTGCCCCTCATCCGCCACATCCTGCATCGCCACGATCATAGGAAAGTCTCTGCTCTTATCTCTTATCTCTATCTCTTAGCTCTTAGCCATGCACTTCGCCACTTGGTTATTCCGAGCGCCGCCAGGAACCTGTTTTCGCGACCACACGCGATTCTCGAGCGCTCAATCATTCACGCCCGAATCCAGTTCCGTCTCGCCCTTTGCCGCTTCTCGTTTGGTCACAATCTCTTCTTTCTGAATATTCCGCATCACATCCATGATCCGCTCAAAAATCCTCACCAGATCCTGCCCCGGCAGTGGACCCCGATTGATCTCCCGCACGTTCTCAAACACGATGCGCTCCCGCTCCGGTTCATAAATCGGCAAAGATGTATCCCGCTTCAACCGCCCAATCTCCACCGCCGCACGCGCCCGCTCGCTCAGCAACTCCACCAGCCGCCGGTCGACTTCATCAATCTTCTTTCGCCAATCCGCAATATCCATGAAAGACCCGGGTGCCCCGCTCTTGCGCGCCTTTTGCGCCGGGTAGGGATTTTGAATTCCTATCCCGCGACCAGCTTCCTCACAAACTTTCCCACCGCTTCCGCTTCCCCCCCGCGATGGCTCTCAATCGTCTCCACAATCGCGCTGCCCACCACCACGGCATCCGCAAACCGGCCAACTTCTGCAAACTGTTCCGCACTCGCAATCCCAAACCCCACCGCAATGGGCAACTTGGTTACGCGCCGCAACCGCCGCACCAGTTTCTGCGCATCCTCGGCCAACTGCTGCCGCGCGCCCGTCACTCCCGTCCGCGACACAGCATAAACAAATCCTCGCGACGCCTGGGCAATCTGCCTCAAGCGCTCGTCCGGACTCGTCGGCGCCGCCAGAAACACCGGCGCCAGATCATGCGCCTTCATCGCCTGCAAATATTCCTTCGCCTCTTCCACGGGCAAATCGGTTACCAGCACGCCGTCCACACCAGCATGCCGCGCGATGGTACAGAACTTCTCGATCCCCATGCGCAAGATGGGATTCAAATAGGAAAACACCACCAGGCCGGTCGACTGCGCATGCTGCCTCACATCCGCCGCCAAAGTCAGGACCTGCGCCAGGCAAGTTCCGTGTTTCAACGCACGCTCGCTCGCCCGCTGGATGACCGGCCCATCCGCCACCGGATCGCTGAAGGGCACGCCCAGCTCAATCACATCCGCGCCCGCCTCAATCGCCGCCAGCACCACCGCCCGCGTCGTCGCGAGATCCGGATCCCCGCACGTCACGTACACCACGAGTCCCGGCTTCTTATAAAACAATAAAGGCACTTAGATTTACCCGGTAACTTCTGTGTCCTCTAGGTAAGATTTTGCCTCTTCAATCGAGCGCGAGCGACTCCCGCATAATCCCGATATCCTTATCCCCGCGCCCCGACACATTCACCATCACCACCTCCGATTTCTTCATCCGAGGGGCGCGCTTCACCACCTCCGCCACGGCATGCGCCGACTCGAGCGCCGGGATAATCCCCTCCGTCCGCGCCAGCAAAGTCGTGGCCTCCAGGGCCTCCGCATCCGATGCGGGAACGTACTCCGCCCGTCCCGCGTCCCGCAAGGCCGCATGCTCCGGCCCGATCGAGGGATAATCCAGCCCCGCCGACACCGAATGCGTGGTCGCAATCTGTCCCGTCAAATCCTGCAGCACGTAAGAATAAGTCCCCTGCAGCACTCCTGGCGACCCTCCGCGAAACCGCGCCGCATGATCGCCAAGTCTTTCGCCGCGTCCGCCTGCCTCTACGCCAATCAAGCGAACCTTCTTATCGGTTATAAATTCGTAGAAAATTCCAATCGCATTCGATCCCCCGCCTACGCAAGCAATCACCGCCGCCGGCAGTTTCCCCTCAGCTTTCAAAATCTGCGCCCGCGCCTCCCGCCCGATCACGCGATGAAAATCCCTCACCATCGTCGGATAGGGATGCGCCCCCAGCACGCTTCCCAATAAATAATGGGTGCTCCGCACATTCGTCACCCAGTCGCGCATCGCCTCGTTGATCGCATCCTTCAGCGTCCGCGAGCCCGATTCCACTCCGCGCACCTCGGCTCCCAGGAGCCGCATGCGGAACACATTCAATTCCTGCCGCCGCATGTCCTCGGTGCCCATGTACACAACGCACTCAAATCCGAGCAGCGCGCAAACCGTCGCCGTCGCCACCCCGTGCTGCCCCGCCCCAGTCTCGGCAATCACCCGCCGCTTGCCCATCCGCTCCACCAGCAGCCCCTGCCCCAGACAGTTATTGATCTTGTGCGCTCCGGTATGCAGCAAATCTTCCCGCTTCAAATAAATCTTCGCCCCACCCAACTTCTCGGTCAGCCTCCGCGCAAACGTCAGCGCCGTGGGACGGCCGGCATAGGTTCGTAGCAACTCCTCCAGCCGCCGCTGAAACTTCGGATCGCGCTTCGCCTTCTCATACTCCCGCTCCAGTTCCTCGAGTGCCGCCATCAAAGTTTCCGGTACATACCGCCCGCCGTAAACCCCAAAGCGCCCGCTCTCGCGCACGAGGCGCGGGCTGCCCCGGCCTTCTCGCGCCCTTTGCGAGAGGGCGGAGACTTTGACTTTCGTCGTTCTCGCAACCGTCGCCATTTTCTTAATTCAACCTTCTGTCATTCCGCACCGGCGGAGCCGGTGAGCAACCTGCTGTCCAATCCGCTGCCCCACCATTTCCGTTACGCGGTCCGCCCATCCCTCTCCCGCACCGCTCTCACAAACGCCCGCACCTTCTCCGGATCCTTCTTCCCCGGGCGCGCTTCCACTCCCGAAACCACATCCACTCCCCAAGGCTTTAGAATTTCTATCGCCTCGCCCACATTCTCCGGTGTCAATCCACCCGCAACCACTAAATTGATTCCGCCTCGCCGCATTTCCTCGGCAATGGGCACAGCCTTCCTCCAGTCAAACGTCTTACCGGTACCACCAGGTTGTCGCAAATTACCCGAATCCAAAACGATTGTGCTCATCAATCCCGTGAGTACCGGAGATTCCTCCCGAAGATTCTTCCTCAGGTTGGCGAAGCCCGCCACCAACTTCAGAATTTCCTCCTCACCCTCAGCGCGATGATTCATTCGCAGAGACAGCAGAAATCGAGGGCTCTGGTTCGGAAAGCAACCCAGACCCATCGCCTTGGCACTGCTCATCGGCTCCTCGCCCGCGACAAACTGATAAGATTGCCATCCCGTCAGCCCCACCTTCGGAACCGCTTCGACTCCGCTCCCGTTCACCGATACTCCAATTTTCTCGACTGCCGCGGGCAACTTCTCCACAATCTCCCGCGCCGCTTCGACCCCGATATTGCGCGGACTCTTCTCATAAAACACAAACCCCACCGCATCCGCGCCAGCGTCCGCCGCCAGCAGCGCATCCGCCAAATTCGTCATCCCGCAAATCTTAATCCAGGTCATCGAAATCGGCTGGCACTGATCACTAGCTCCAAACTTCCGGTGAGGAACCTGCTTCTTCTGTGGACCATCAGGACGCGAATCCGCTCACCGTCGGCTCGATACCCGGTCGCTGCTGGTGACTAGCTCCCGCAAAGCTTCTCCTGGCGAATCCGCCCGCATCAGTGTCTCTCCAATCAAAAACGCCTGATACCCCGCCGCCCGCAGCCGCGCAATGTCTTCTCCCGACCGAATCCCGCTCTCCGCCACCTTCACCCCATTCTCCGGAACCCGCTCCGCCAGCCGGAATGCCGTCTCCGCATCCACTTTGAACGTCCGTAAATCGCGCGTGTTCACTCCGATCAGATCGCACTCCGCATCCACCGCCCGCTGCAACTGTTCTTCATCATGCACCTCGCACAAAACATCCAGCCCCTGCGATCGCGCACTCCTCCCCAGAGCTATCAATTCCTCCTGCGTCAACGCCGCCACAATCAGCAACACGGCGTCCGCCGAATTCGCCCTCGCCTCCAGCACTTGAAATTCGTCCACAATAAAATCTTTCCGCAGACACGGCACCCTCACCATCGCCGAAGCCTTCCGCAGATTTTCCAGCGACCCCTGAAAGAATTCTTCATCCGTCAGCACCGAAAGCGCGGCCGCCCCCGCCGCCTCCAACTCCCGGGCCAACTCCTCCACACAAAACTCCGCCCGGATCAATCCCTTCGATGGTGAAGCCTTCTTCAACTCCGCAATCACCGCTATGCCGGCTCGGCTCGTTTCGAGGAGCGCCCGCCGAAACCCGCGTGGAACATGCCGTTCCGCCCGTCGCTGCATCTCTCGCGGATCCGTCCCGCGTTTTCGAGCATCCACGTTCCGCCGCGTCTTCACCACGATCTGGTCGAGAAGGGTGCTCATAACAGGTTCTGCAATTATAGAGGACCGCGGCTCAGGCCCGGCTCGCTTGCCGCAACCCAGGCCAGCCAAAGCCTCCGCCACCCTGATGGATGGTGGAGGCCACGGTTTGGGCCGCTCCCGCCTTACTTCACGGCTGGGGCGGCGGGCTTGAAGGAATCCGCAAACGCCTGCGCGTTTGGAGTTTCCACACCCGTCACGTTGTCCGAGCCCGCTTTTGCATGCGGGGCAGTCGGGGCATTGCACGGCGTGCGGTTGGTTTTGCGCTCAGGGGCTTCCCGCCTATCCTTCCTCACCGGCAAACACTCTCAATCTCCTTATAAGGCTTCTCCACATGGGAGGGATCTTTGATCCCTTTCACCTGCATCCACTGGTCCAGCATCGTCCCGGCATCATGCAGACCCACGTCCGGATCGCCGTCATATGCCGCATCGCTCTCCGCTTCCTCCAGCGTCACCAGCTTAAATCCCTTTTTCTTCAGCAGATCCAGCGCATCGGGCAGGATCGTGCTGCTATAGGCTCCCAAATGCATCAGCAAAACGTAATTGATCTCGCGCCCATAAATCAGCTTCGCCTGCTCGCGCCCCAGATCCAAAAACGCGGAAGCCGTGCTCAAATAACTCGACCGCAGCCATTCCATCGACTTCGTATCATTCTTGGCCAGGCATCGCGCATAGGCAAAATTCCATAAGTAGTCTTCCCAATCGAGCGTCACCTGCGCAATCCGATATCCGTGGGCCTTCAAATAGGTCCGCACCGCGCGCCGCTTCTCCACCGTGTCGCCCTCGTGCAAATATGGATACCGCAACCAGTGCCAGGTATCTTTGCTCTCCAGCAACTCGAGCACCGGCTCATCCTCCTCAATCTCGCGCTCGAACGCCTCCGCCGTGTTCTGTTCCAGATCCATGTGCGCGTACGTATGATTCCCTACCGGCTCCGCCGCCGCCCACAACTGCAGCGCCTCGGCACCGTCGGGACTCCCTTCGAGCTTTCTTGCATTGATGAATCCGTACACCGGAGGCACATGCCGCTTCTTTAAGATTTCCAGAACATTCTTGGCCGTCTCCGCCTGCGTCACTCCCGGCGGCAACTCTCCATTCCGCGGCAAATCGTCAAACGTGATGGCCAGCTTCTGCGCAACACCCGCGCCACACAGCACCACCACCAGGAACCCCGCTTGGCAGGTCGCACTCACAAGATTTTTCATGGAAGAAAGTGTACGGGACGGCGGCACCCAGCGAAAGGACCTAAGACGTCAGGGTTTCTCGGAATTCCATCTCTTGAAAGTCTTCTGCAGGCTCGGATTGGTGAAGAGTGCAAGGCCAACATCGCGCTCGACCGGCCGGTCAACAACGCAGGTGATATCGGATGCGGCTTTGCGACCTCCGCGGCAGGAATCAGAATTTGATGGGCAAAGCGGGCCGCGTCCGCGACGCGTCGCTTCGTTTACCGCACGGTCCAGACGAGCCCACAGGGCACAGGCCAGGCACATGGGGCAGGGTTCGCACGTCATCGAAAGAGTGCAGCCCCGGAGCGAATACGAGCTGAGTTTGCCGCACCTAGCCGGATCGTGCGCATCCCCGGCGAGGGCTCGCGGATCGTGTTCTTGTCCCGCCGTGTTCGTGGCGCGCATCAATCGCTCGCCGCCCGAGCTGGCGACGACCTCAGCTCCCTGCGGCACCGGATTTGGCGTCTCAAGCGTTAGCGCGGTCCACGCTGGTTTCTGATCGTGAGCCGATCCGCGAAAGGATTTTTCCTGCGCTAGAGAGGAGTCTGAGTCCGCAATCTCATCGACGAGCGCGGCTCAGGAGAACATTTCTTTGGTGCCATCGAAGGGACTCGAACCCCCACACCGTTGCCGGTACATGGACCTGAACCATGCGCGTCTGCCAATTCCGCCACGATGGCAATCTGATTTGCAATGCAGCGGCGGCCCGAAGGCCGCCGTGACGGGAAGAACACCCCTATTTTACAGGCCTGTCAGAGCCTGTCAAACCACTCGAGACGGGTTGCTGTTTCGTCTGTGTCCCCTGCGTCCTCAGGGTTAAAGATTTTGATTTCCCACACCGGACGCTCAAGCCCAGCCTAGGCCAGCTTCGCCGTCATCGTAATCTTGGCGTTCAGCACCTTCGATACCGGACACCCCTTCTCCGCCGCCTCCGCACACTTCTGAAACGTCGCCGCGTCGGCGCCCGGAACCTTCCCCACCACGTCGAGGTGGCTCGCTGTAATCGTCCATCCGGAATCCAGTTTCTCCATGGTCAAAGTCACGTTCGTGCTGATGCTCTCCGGCGTCAGATTCGCTGTGCCCAACTGCACCGACAGCGCCATCGAAAAGCACGCCGCATGCGCCGCCGCGATCAACTCCTCGGGATTTGTCCCCGGCCCATTCTCAAACCGCGAAGTAAAGGAATATTGCGTATCCTTCAACACACCACCCGGAGCCGAAATCGATCCCTTTCCATCCTTCAGCCCGCCCTTCCACACTGCGCTCGCCTTACGTTCCATCGCGTTCTCCTCAGCCTGCTCAAGAAATCACGTGCTCGAACATTGTAGACGGAGTCGGTTCGTCCTGTCAGTCGCGACCGGCCCGGTCGCCGGACAACTCAATTTGCACCGGCCCTGCTTCAGTTGCGCCGAACAGTTCGGACAAAACTGCTCTGAATGCTTCGCCAGTCGTTCCGCCCCCGCCGGCCTCTCGCCCGTCGAATCTCCCTCAATCCGCTCGTGCTCGATTCTCGCATGCTCCGCGCCAGCTAAGCTTCCCGCCAGCCCGTTTTCGCGCCAATCCGTGCACAAGTAGAAATTCACCATCCCCGCTCTGACGATTTCCAGGCCGCGAATGAAAAAGCCTTCCGAGCCAGAGATCGATCTCCAGCCCGGAAGGCGATTCCTCACCTCAGTCCAAGACGAACTTTAAGCCACCACCACGATCACAGCAATCTGCGCTCCCGGATGCAGCAGATCGATGAGCACATACTCTCCATCGATGTAGTCAATGTAGCAATCGTCGGTGTAAGCCCAATCTCCCGGCCACGGATTGGACAGCGCAAACCAGTAGCCACCGTATTGAAACCGCGGCTGCCCTTCGACAATCACCGTCTTCTGCACTTTGAACGTATGCTGCCGCCCAAAGTGCGACCGGAATTTATCGTCCGGAATTCTTTGCCCTTGGGCAGCACCCGCGCGCGTCGCATGATCCCCGCCCTTTTTATCCTGCGGACGGTTTTCCTCCTTTCCCGACTTCATCTGATCGTTTTGCTTCATTTCGTTATTTTTCATCTCTTCGTTCTGCTTCTCGTTCCGGGCCGGCTTCGCATCCTGGGTCTTCTCCGGCGCCTGCTGCTTCGGAGGTTTGGCCTCATCCTGCTTCGGCTCTTCCTGTTGCGGAGGCCGCTCATCCTGCGCTCTTGCCGTATTCCCAACGCTCAACAACAGTCCCAGCAGTCCCGTTCCCAGCAATCCTGCACTCAAGTTTTTAAATCTCAGGTCTTGAAGTTTCATAGATCTCCTTCATGCAAGCTTCTGTTTTGCCTCCAATTTCGGGCTCACATCAGATGCCGCGCTTCGACGCGCCGGATGCTGTTGTCTTCTCCCACCGTGATCTACCGTATCCACAGTATCCCCCCGAGGCTTCGCAGAATTTTGCCCTTTCCACAGCCACTTGCGCTAGAATGCTATGCACTGGCGAGCGACCGATTGCCCCGGTACAGCTCTTGGCCTTCCCCCAGGAGGTAGTAGATGTATCGCTCTTACTCTAGTTCCTTGGCGGATTCTCGTCCGACCATGGACGTTCAATCCCAGATCCGCAATCTCACGCAAGACTTGGTCACCGCCTTCAATACCGGCAATTACGATCAAGCCGCCGCTCTCTACGCCCCGGACGGCGCCTTCCTCGCTCCTCATTACGACCCCGCCTACGGCCCCAAGGCAGTCGAACAGCTTCTCCACCGGCTCGGCGACACCGGATATCAGGATCTTCGCCTCGAAACCACCCGCGTCGAATCCTCCGCCGACATGGCCATGGAGGTCGGCCGCTACACCGTCGCCCTGCACAAGCCCGATGGCACCATCGAGGCCGACCGCGGCAAATACGTGAAAGTCTGGCGCCGTCTCGGCGCATGGCTCATCGTCGCCGATAGCTGGAGCACCAACCTCCCGCTCGCTCGTTAATAATGTTTGCGCACGAAATCAACACCCCCGAGCACCCCATCTTTCGCGTGCGGTGCGAAAGATGGGAGTCGACGGATCTTTTCGTTCTCCCCGAGTCTTCCTCCCCTGAAGGAGTTCTGTCGCCCTAACGAAACTTTGTCATTCCGCGCGGCAGTGAGGAACCTGATTCAATCCTGGCGCCAGTCGGCCCCAGTCGTCACAGTCCCGGAATCCAGCGTCCGGCGTTGCTGCGGAATATTTTCTGGAGGACCGGCTGGGGCAGGTTCAATCCGTGTACGGGTTTGCCTTCCACGCTAAGAATCTCGCCGGTTGCCAGGAATTTCCAGTCCCGCGTGTAGGTGGACCGCCACTCTTTCAAGGCGTCCGGAAGGTTGGCGTCGGGAAGCAAGTCGAGGTCTGTGCCGTAGAGGACGCGGTCCTGATACCGGACGAGAAATGCTCGCAGCTTTTCCGGCGGCATCAACATGAGGTATTCCATCCTCCCCGCGGTGTCGATGGCAAAATTCGGATACCTGTCCAAGTGGCCGGCTAGGTTGTCGAGATCTCGCTCCATGCTGCCCAAATGGACGCCCACCATGCGTAGCTGGGGATTGTCAGCGAGCACATGATCGCGCGCATCGAGAATCCTCTGCTTCGTGGGGAACCCGGGCCGGTTGGCGACATACCATTGCGGATTTTCCTTGTAGTAGGACCAGGAAGGATCGGATGCATCCGGTGGCCCCCAGGCCACATCAGGTTCGGCCTGGTGGGTCATCAGAGTCTTTCCGTGGGCGGCGATGTCTTTGTAGATCGGAGCGAACTGCAGGTCATCGGCCATGACGTATTGGCCGCCCCTGCCCTTGATTTCCATCCCGATGTTCTTCCAGATCTTGACCGCCACGGCTCCCTGCGCGAAGTCGTGGTCGATTTGCTTGATGGCATCGGCACTGAATGAGGGCCTACCAAACTTGTACGGATCGAAGGTCGTACACAGGGCGATGTGGCCACCACTGGAGTGCACCAGCGCCAGTGCGTCATCGATCTCTGGCTGCAACTGCTTGCGACTGGGGTTCGAGTCGTCCATCACGAGGATATCCAACAGTTTCAGGTTCAGCCCTTCGAGCATCTTCTGAAATGTGGAATCGGTCTTGAAGATATGAACGTGGACATCGATGGGATGGATCGCCGCGAAGGCCCCCAGTGCCCTGTCCTCATCGGTCGATTTTGCTGGGGCAGACGCGAAAATTGGCGCTCGCGCCGTGGAAGACAGCGTGATCGAGAGACCTAAGATGACTTGAGCGATCGTTCGTGCCGAGCCCGTCATGGCAGATTCCTTCCAGCACACCAGAACAGCTTGGATAGCCTTTCTTGGGCTGTACGCTGCGCAATCCCGCGCCCCCGGTGCGCTCCAACTAAATGCCGGCTCAAGCCTTGACTCCGCGGCGCCCTGGGGTCAGAAATAGAACTTTAAAGCAAACTGGATGAACCGGGGATCGTGCGCGGCCTGGGCGAAGCCAAACGCGCAGTTGGAATTTGCGTTGCCGTTCGTGCATCCGGTCTCCGCTGCGGTTTCATCCAACCCATGCTGGGTAGCGATATTCGTATTAAAGCTACCGGGGTTGTCGAACTCCGGATCGTAATGATTGAAAGCATTGAAGAACTCTGCCCGGAACTCGAGGCGCTTTTGTTCGCTGATGGGGAAAATCTTAAACAAAGAAATATCCCAGTTCTGGGTGCCTGGCCCTTGAATGATGTTTCGACCAGCGTCACCAAACGATCCGATGATTGTGTTGGTGGCAAAGGCGCAGGTGTTAAACAGTGTTCCCGGTACACATGGGTGTCCGTTTGGATTTCCGACCACGTTGGGCCGCGCTGCGCTGGCGACTTCCCCGCCGCCATCAGACGTGGAGAGGTTGGTGGCAATGTCGGTCGGTGTATACCAGTTTCCCGTGGTTGCGATGGTGATGCCGGCAACCTGCCAATTGCCGATGATCTGGTTCCACACGCCGGAAGCCTTGCCCCCGAACGCCTTATTTTTACCAAAGGGTAAATCGTAGGCGTAACTCAGGACGAACCGTTGTCGGACGTCAAAATCCGCATTTCCGTACTCCAGGATGGGATCATTCTGGAAGCGGAAGTCGCCCGCATTCTGCGATCCCAGGCTGGCGCTGGAAGCGTCATCCAGGGCATGGCTCCAGGTATAGGCCGCCTGAAATTGCAGGCCGTGAGTGGGGCGTTTCTCGAAACGAACCTGCAGAGAATTGTAGTTGGAGACGTCGTTCGATCGAAATGTTGCAATCGAGGTATCAAACACGGGATCGCAGTCATCGGTGGGGCTCAAGTTGCAAGTAGCGCCGGGAGGAGCGCCGGGAGCCACTGCATGAGCAGGTCTCCGCTCGGCAGTCGGGCAACCCAGCAAGCTGCCGAAATTTGCCACGCAAAGCGCCGCGAACTGTGGGAGGGTCGCAAGCGCAGCCTCATTGCCATTATAAAAGCCGAAGAGTTTCAGGCCCCGCGAGCCCGCATAGGAAACATCCAGCATCGTGTCGACCGGCAATTGGTATTGCACGCCAAAGTGCCACTGCTGGTTATAGGGGGTCCGCAGATTGGGAGAGACGGAATAAAGCTCCGGAGTGTTGGGGTTCGAAAGCGCGGTCGGCGGAAATCCGTTGGCCAAGGTGTTCGACCCATTCATGTTGAGGGATGCAATCGAGCAATTGAGCGGATTTCCGGCCGGGAAGGCCGGATTGGCGGCCAGGTTCCCGCAGGGCGTCGAAAAGGACTCGGAGGAGAAGAACGGAGGATTGAACCCCGGGCTGGGATTGGAGTAAGGCCCATTCTCCTGCCCGCCGTAGAAAATGCCGTAACCGCTGCGGACCACGAGTTTGTTCGTGGCGCGGAACGCGAAGCCGACACGCGGCGCAAAATTGTTTAGATCAGGACTGATCAGTCCACGCGAGCCATGCTCAATCGGTATGCTGGCTCCGATCAGCTGGGTGAGCGCTTCATTCTGTCCGCTGGGAACCAGGATAGAGTTGGGGCCGAAAACAAAGGTTCCCTCCTCGTTGTTGTGTTCCTTGACCGTGCTGAAGACCTCATAGCGCAGACCCAGATTGACGGTCAGTCGGTCGTTGGCCTTCCAGTCGTCCTGAGCGAAACCGGCGTAGATTTGACGCCGATAGTCAATGTTGTGCAGGCTGGTAATTCCGCCACCATCGGCAACCCCCAGTAGCATCGTCGCGAAGGAGCTGCCCCCGGTGCCGGGCGCGGCCGGGTTGTCGGTGAAGTCATTGCCGAAGCTCAGAGAGCCACGCGCTTCAGCGGGCTGAAAGATCGTGAACTGTTCTATACGCACTTCCGTGCCGAACTTGAGCGAGTGGTGTGCCCGGATCCAGGTCAGGTTGTCGGTGAAAACGAAACTGTTCTGTTTCTCAATCGAAGGCAGGTAGGTGGAGCTTCCGATTCCGGCGGTGCCGTCGCCGAAGGTGATGTTCGGCAAGCCCCCGTTATTTGGACCATAAGGGACGTTAGGAAAGCCCAATTGAGCACTGATGTTCTCATTGGAGTTGATCTGATATCGGTGGGAATAGATTCGGTTGTACCCGAGTCGGAATTCATTGATCAGATTGGATTTAAAGAGGTGGACTTCGCTTAAGGCCAGGCTGCGGTAAGAATTGTCCTCATTCCCGTCGAAGAATCCTCCGCCATCCAGCAGATTGTTGAACGGTGGAGGAATGAAACTGGGCTGGTTTTCGTAACTGAATCGCCCGAAGGCGTTGTCCTTGTCGCTGATTTTGTGATCGATCCGGACGTCGAAGTTGTTGCGGCTTTCCTGCCGATGCGGGTCCGAAAGAAAGTTGTTGCCCGCGATGTCGGCATTCGGAGTCGGCCAATACTTTGACAGGGTGGCGGCCAGGGGATCAATCGCGGTAGTTGGGAGAAACACATTGGTTGGAAAGCCGTTGCTGTACCCGCCGATCGGGACGCCGCAAAGACCGGTAGGGCTTGAAGCCGAGACCTGGGTAAGACGTGTGTTGAATATTTCGCCGGCATAGGTGGGTTGCCCGTTGCAGTCGGTCCCGGTCACAGCAGACGTGTCAAGGAAGCTCGAGAAATCCCCGCCGATCATCGCCGGAGTGGGAATCAGCTCCAAAAAGGGCGTGGCCTGCCGGATCCGCAATCCCTCGTAGTCGCCAAAAAAGAAGGTGCGGTTCTTTATGAGCGGTCCGCCCAAGGTGGCGCCGAACTGATTCTGCTTGTAAGGTTGACGGCCAAAGGCATCAAACGCGTTGCGCGCATCGAGTTTCTCGTTCCTGATGAACTCGTACAAGTCGCCGTGGAATTCGTTGGTCCCCGACTTGATCACCGCATTCAGAATGGCTCCGTTTCCCCGCCCGAATTCCGCGCTGTAGGCGCTGGTTTGCACTTTGAACTCGGCAATGGCATCCACCGAGGGCTGAATGACGAAAGCGGTCTCATTCAGCAAATCGGCCAGGTTCGAGTTGTTATCAACTCCATCCAGCAGAAAGTTGTTCTGTTCCGACCGCGCTCCACCCGCGCTGAATCCGTAACTGGCGTTAATTCGTGAACCGGGTTCGGCGGGAGCCACCCCCGCACTAAGCTGCGCCAACTGCGCAAAATTTCGGCCGTTCAGGGGAAGCGTCGTGGCCTCCTGGCCGTTCACCACATCTCCGAGCTCGGAGGTTTCCGTTTGCAGTTGTGGTCCTTCGGATGTGATCGTCATGACTTCGTGGATGCTGCCGATCGTCAGCGTAATGTCCACCTCCGGGTGCTCCTGAATATTCACTGTGATCGGTCCCACCACCGTTTTCTTGAAGCCTGCCTTCTCGGCGGTGACACTGTAGCTCCCAATTTTCAGCGGACTCGCGGCGTACTCTCCTTGTGAGCTGGTTGTAACCACGATCTCCGTGCCACGATCCACGTCCTTGACGCTGATCTTTACCCCCGGAACAACGGCTCCGGCGGAATCACGGACAATTCCTGCGACTCCACCGCTGTCTTTCTGCCCAACCGCAGCGGGCGTCAAAGCCATGGCGACTACCAAGACAGCAAGGACAAACGGCAGTAGGTTGCGACAAGTTCCCTTCATGGTCACCGCCTCCTAAGTACGTCGAACCGGCTTGCGTTCTATTTCTTTTTGCTTACTGAACTTTCGTTTTGGAATCGAAAGGGAACAATTACCGATAATGTTCTCGTTTGTCAATCACTTTGTTTATTCATGACCGATTTTTCGGCTCCGGGAGGAGCACTTCGTGGTGAAACCAAATCATCCCCTCCCAGTTGGGACCGCCTCTGAGAGATGCTCCGCTTCCCACTCGGCATTGGTCAGGGCGGCTCCCTCATTCAACCCGAAGTAGTATGCCGTCCAACTCCACCAGCCCATCAATGCGGGGGCCGAGGTTCTGGCATGATGAATCTGTCGAATCAACGAACCATAGGTTTCCAGTTGCCGATGGTAGTCGGTGGCCAGACTGAAGAGGACGCGCTCCGCGGCAAGCTCCCCGCCCTTGGGGACTGGCAGGCTCAACCGCACCTGGTCCTCGGCCGAGGAGTGCTTGAGCGAATTTTCCTTCTCCATCTCGGTGGTTCCAGTCGAGTCGACCTCGTAGGCCACGGGATGAACTGCGCTGCCGGAAGAGCCGGCAAGATGCCACCGCAAAATGGTGAGAAACCGCTCGCAAGTGAGCGCGCCAAGAAACAAGCTCTCGTGGCTCCGGCGATTGTAGATGAGCTGACTGCCAACCGCACGATGCACCTGCTGTTCGGCATCTCGAAAATCGTGGATCGTAATGCCTCGCCGGTCCTCGCTGAAACTATCGGAGAGAACTCGATTGTCTAAGACCGGCCCGCCCAAGTCGATAATCGCTCCTGCGGTTGTCTCCAGGGAGCGAATACCTTCGACCTGAATGGCCTTTTCTGTGGTATTCCGAACCGTTACCTGGATATCGCCGAAAGGCTCGCTCGCGTAGGCCCGCAGGTGATACATCAGGTCGGGCTGCCCGCTCAATCCCGAGTAGGTCACTTGCCAGTCCGTCGCCTCCCCCAGATATCCGTGAGCTTGCGATTGCTCGACCTCGTGCCGCGGATAATCGTCGGCATGAAGCCAGCGTCCATCCACCTCAACCCCGACTCCGGCCCGCAAGGCATACGAACTCGCGTCTGGCATGGCAATTGTGTAGGTGCCATCGGGCGGCTTCACAGTGATTTGCAAAGCGCGTTCCGGGCCAGACGATTCGGCCGCGCGCGCCGTTATCATGCCGCCGGCAACGAGCAAAATTACCGCAAGTCTGCCCGTATCGACCAACCTGCTGTGCCTGATGCCGTAGCCGATCATCGATTCCTCCTATGAAGTTGAGAAGTCCGGCGGGCGTTGGTTCCGCAGACGATGGTGGCATCTGGAGATTCAGGGAAGGATGGCTTTGATTCCCGTGATCTCGCAAAAATCGACTAAGGCCGAATATAGCTCTTCGCCGTAGCCGAGACAGGCATATTCATTCGTCCAGTGCTCGAGCAAAACATCGATGTCGCAATGAGCGGTCACAAAACCGTGGGGCCAAAATGGGATGCCACATTCGTTGAGCCGCTTTTCGATCTGATCAGGTGGAGGCTCGAAAATGCTGGCTCGGGTGACGACCATCTGAAACTCACCGTTCACTCTGCCCAGTCGCGCCAATACTCCTTCTCCCACTTTGCAGATCAATTTCACGGAAAGGCCACCTGCTTCGCCTTCGGTCGGAATGCCATGCTCGGAGAACCCCGCCGGACCCAGCTTGCTGGCCAACGAAGGTGGACAAGCTCCATCGCCGATGATCTTGATTTCTCCTGTCTTTTTATCAATGTGCTGCAAATCGCCGTAATATACCCTCTGCTGGCTCAATTTTGTGAGCAGGAGAACGGTTAAAGCAGTATTGAGATCGCCCAGGGTAGAAGTGCCGATTCCATCCTCCAGCATCATGCTCTGCGCAAAGCAAGTGGCGGAATAATCGCCAGCCAGACCAGGAAAGGATTGAATCGTATAGAAATCAAACTTTTCTTTCGCAACCAGTTTTCTCAGTGCAAGATAGAGACGCATGGAACGCTCGGTCACGGGGTTTTGCTCTGGTTCCCTGCCAAACAGCTGTTTCAGCCTGGGCTGAAGTTCATCCAGTTCAGCGGCTGAGATCCTTTCAGCGGTCTGCCTCAACTCGGTGGTGTCGCGGGAGTCGATATCGATGCCAAACATTCTCATCCATTGCGAAGGATCGGCGGCACCGCAGGTTTGTCCCATCCCGCGCCCGCCAAATGTGCCGATGGTAGACAGGTTTAAAAAGTTCTTCAGATGAGAAGCCTGGGCATAGCTGACGATCTTGCTTACCGTGGCTGATTCTTCGAGCCCGCCGTACACAAATTTGTGTGCGATACCGACTTCGAGCAAACCTCCGTGCAGCACCAATCCGCCGACCGGCCGCCAGCCTTGAGAGCCGGGGTGCGTCCATAGAAGTAAACCCTTGCCGCTGGCGCAGTAATCGCGAATAGCGCCGACCAGGTGCGCCGCCCAAACCCAGGTCCCGGAAAATAAAATGACCGCATCGACGGCGTCGTCGCATTTCATTTTCTTGAACGCCGCCCGCGCCTCTTCTTTGCTGGCGACAACCATGCCATGCTCGATAACGTTCAGACCCGCCGCAACCAGTGCGCTCTGGGCGCGTTGAATCAATGCGTCATCGATGAATGGCGTACCCATTGGGTCTTTTAGACCATCTTTGTGAACGCCAAAAACGATGAATCCTACGGTGGCTCGTATCACTCTTCCTCCCCTTGGCTTCTTGAGCTTTCCGTGCCTGTGACGGCCGTGAGCGCGGAACGCAAATGGCGGTATTTCTTCACTTGTTGTGCATAGGCGGCCGCGATGGCATGGTCAGGTGATACCGCGGAAACAGCGCGGACCATGACTCCCACAGCCTCCCGCAAGCTGTTGTATTCTCGGGCTGCGACTCCGGCGAGTATGGCCCCACCCAGACAGACTGCCTCCGGACACTCCATTACATGCAGCTGCCGTCCCGATAAAGCAGCTCGCAACTCGAGACCCAGAACCGACCGCGAGCCTCCGCCGGTGACATAGATGTCGCGAAACTCCCCCACCGCGTTGCCCAGAATGTCGGTCATCTGTGCCAGTTCACAGGCGAGCCCCTCGAGGATGCCTTTGTAAATCTGGCTGCGGGTCGTGTTCGCGCTCAAGCCGGAGATGATTCCGCGTGCATGCACGTTGAAGTCAGGGTTGCAGGTACCGATCAGATTGGGAGTAATGCAGAGACCCGTCGGGCCGGCGCGCGCGCCTCGTTCCAGTTTCGCGTAGTGGAGGGCCTCGGCGCACGATGAATCCCCACCGCCGCTGCCCTCGTCTCCGTAGGCTTCTTCGTACAACAGATCGTGGAACCACTTGATCATGATCCCCGAGGGAAAATAGGCCAGGGTGACAAATTTCTCTGGAACCACGTGACAATAGGAGTTGAGAGAAGCTGCCAGCGCCGCCGCGGTTAAGCTGGGCTGGTCGGAAGCCGCCGACAGACATTCGTAAGTGCCGATCGAATCGGCCACGTGACCGGAATCGGTGGCACCAACTCCCAATGCCCCGCAGGGCTGATCGTGCCCTCCCATCACCACAATCGTTCCTGCCAAGAGACCGAGTTGGCTGGCGGTGGCTCCGTCCAGTTTCCCCACAATCGTTCCTGCCGGTACAGGAACGGGCAGGCGTTCGGCATTTATCCCGGTGGCGGCGAGAATTTCTTCCGACCAGCGACGCTCGCGTATATCAAATGCCAGATAGCGGGAGGCCAGAGAGTAATCGATATAGGCGGGTAGTCCTAGTCGTGAAAGAACATATCCAATCACCGTAAGGAAACGAACCGAGGAAGCAAAGATATCCGGCCGGTGCTCGCGCAGCCAAAGAACTTTTGCGACCGGATACATGGGATGAGCGACCAGGCCGGTGATTTCGAAAAGCCGCTTTCTTCCGAAGGTTTTTTCGAGCCACGCCGCTTCCTCTGTGGCGCGATTGTCCTGATTGAGAATGGCTGGGGCGATGGCTTCGTTGCGTTCACTTACCGGAACGAAAGTTTCGCCGTGCGAGCTCAGGCACATTGCTCGGACGGGATCGGAAAGATTCTTAGACACCGCCTGCGAACAATGGCACACCGCCTGCCAAAAGACCGCCGGATCTATCTCGGCGTGCGAAGGAGCAGGAAACTCCGGCGTGTAGGTCGAGGAGTGCTGCGCAAGAATCCCACCCGCCAGCGCAAATGCCACGGCTTTGCATCTGCTCGAACCGATATCAATGGCAAGTAAACTCATAATGGCTCTGCGATTCCTGCCGGCTGTGGCGCGAAGCTGTTTCAGCCCAGATGCCGGACCGCACCCAAGCGAAGCAACCAGGTTGCGGCATTCCATTGACTCTCGGCGTTATTCACAGGAATTTGTCTGCCGCGACGGAAAGCTTCCGGCCGCGGGATCCGGACTCGAGAACATCAATCCTTCTCCCCGTAAGGGAAACGCTGGCCACGCCACAAAATGTCTCCGGCACTTCGAACAACAAGATCAGAAACCGAACTTGAGCCTTGGACTTGGCTGGCAGCCAGCGATAGGTTGGTTCTCCGAACAGCGGGCCTTGCTCGATGGTTTGGCGTCGCGGAATCGCGAACGGCGTCGTGCTG
>Ga0210398_10002301_pt1 | contig 18768 bp, 21 predicted proteins | sample IncBWC4OmetaG_FD_161047 | JGI IMG/M metagenome (GOLD analysis project Ga0210398, IMG submission 161047) | Forest soil microbial communities from Barre Woods Harvard Forest LTER site, Petersham, Massachusetts, United States - Inc-BW-C-4-O | ecosystem: Environmental > Terrestrial > Soil >... | reverse complement strand
CCGACGGCGCCCACCGAGTGCGGCAATCCAACGATAAGCGACGCCATCCTCGGTAAGCGCACTGCCCAGCGGCCCCTGCGCGAACTGAGGTTGCCGTAGCGAACCTGGAAAGCGCCGCACATCCGCGACAGCCTCAATCCGGTAGTGGTCGAGTAGCGCCAAAAATGTCTTCAGCGGACGCGTCGAATGGCCTATTGTCCAGACCGTCGAATTCATCGTCGTGTAGTCCCGAAACCAAGTGGCCGGCCGCTCGGACATGCGTGCTCAGCCCATCTTCTGCAACACCAGCCCCTTATGCATGGCAATGTGATCGCTCTTGTCGCTCTTGATCTCGAATTGAGGTTCATCTTCACTGGCATGGCGCGCATAGCCTTTGTACTCCGTATCGCGCGTGTGGATCTTGATTATCCGGCCGGATACATAGCCGGCCTCGGAATTCCAGCAAACGCGATCGCCGACCTTAAAGTTTTTACTCATGTACCATGCGTCTCCGCTTAAACTCGGATCGAAGCTCGACGATGGCGGCTCCCGAGGGGATGAAGCGCCCACAATCGGCGCCGCGAGATTGCGCCGCTGCGAAAAACGTTTGCTTAGCGGCAAACCCGACCAACCTAATAATACCGTGGGATTGGTCCGTCCTGCAGTGTCGTGTTGTTTCCCAAGTCAAAGAAGACTTCGTCCACGTAACACCAGCCCCAGCCTTCGGGAGGATCATAACCCTCAATGATCAGGTGACTAGTTGCATGATAATGATGGGTCGCATGACGACCTGGCGATTGATCGCAACAACCAACGTGTCCGCAAGTCCGGCAGATTCTGAGATGAACCCATTTGCTGCCGGTTTTCAAACACTCCTCGCACCCGCGCGCACTCGGAGTAACCTTCCTGATGGTACCCAGATGTGCGCAGCTTTTACTCATGGTTGGTGGGGAGCCGAAAGAGCAACGAAAGCACGGGAACTCGCGTTTGCTGGGTGACAATAGTCAGGTCGAGTGACAAAACCACGAACGCGACCAATCAGCGCTTCTGGTACGAGTGAAAAATGTAATCCTTGTTTTTCACGACCGTATGGCAAGCGAAACCGCAATTGACGGTACCAGTCGGATCTGGCTTGAACGTGTCGGACGCGACCTGATAGTCAAACACCGCATAGGCCCATCCCTTGGTATCAGGGAATCGCTTGCTATCCTTCTCGATCAGGAACACGTCCTGCAAGGTGTCCGGCACGTTTACCGCAAAAGGTGACTCCACCATCTTTTTCGGTCTCCACTCGATCTTCGCGATTTTCGAGCCGTCCGGGAACGGCTTGCCGTTGCCAGGAATGCCGGACCGATAGGCGTCGATCATCGTGGGGTTAGCGACCTCCACCTTGAGCAGCTCCGGCGTCTGACTGACCGACACCACTTGCCAGTTTTCGTATCCTCTGAATTCTGAGAAAGCCAGTCCATTCGGCAGTTGAAGACTGTACTTGTCTTGTGCGGACTGGGCGATCCCGCCCACGACCGCGAGCACTACCGCAACAGTCCCAATAGTCAGCATGTTCTTGCTCTTCATCGTTGGCACCTCGTTTGTCAGGTTCGGCGTCCACACTTCTTCGGGCGTCATTCAATCAACAGTGGTTAACTCGGGCCATTGGACGAAAGTATCGGTCTTCGACAGCAACATTTCACCTAAGAGCCGATGGTTTCGCGCGCGACCACTCTCGCCGCGTTGAGTCGATGCCGGGCATTCTGGCCGGGACGCCCCGCGCCCGGCTTGGGGCCATACTTTCACGTGTCGCGCCGTTTAACCGTAAGCGAAGTCCGGTTTGCTTTGCCCAACTTCAATAATATAGCCATCGGGATCGCGGATGTAGCAGCGCGTCTCGCCGTACTTGGGGATCGGCTTCGTGATGAACTCCGCTCCTCGACTTTTCCATAATTCATAGCACGCTTGAATATCCGCGACGCGGAAATTCATAAAGCTGTTGATGTGATTCGGGTCGGGGACGCTGAGCGTTACCGTCGGCTTATCCGGGGTCGGCCCGCCTCCAACGTTCAGAATCATCCAGATATTTGCGAGCTGAAGATACCCTGGCGCGTTGCCGTCACCCAGGCTGAGAATGCGAGCGCCGAAGACCTTTTCGTAGTAGCGAGCCGACCGCTCGATGTCGGCGACGGTGAGAAAGTGAGCAACGCTAAGCCCATCCTGGGGCGGCATCTGATAAGTTTTCTGCTCGACTTGTACTTGGTTCATAGCTAACCCCTACTCGGATATGCCCGCCAGCCCGCGGGCGCTTGTTGAGCCGCATTTCGACCAGCTTTACCGCGCCTCAACCTCTATTCCCCTGTCGGTATTGTCGTTTACGCATGTACCGCGGCAGGAGCTTCGGTCTGCGCAGCGTGCTGCTCGAAGGAAGACATACCCGAGGACTCCAGTACTTCTTGTGCACGCGAAATCTCCTGGCTGTCCCCGTGGACCATCAGTATGAACTTGTTCGCCTTTAATGCCGTTTCATAACGCAATACGGAGTCCTTGGGAATACCAATCGACATCAGAGCACCCGCCAGCGCACTCACACCGCCGACCACCACTGCGCCTTGGAGGCCACTGAAAAGCATGGCGGCGAGCGGACCCAAAATAACGATATGTCCTAGAATGGGTATGAACATCAGCGCCGAACCGAATAGTAGTCCCATCAAGCCGCCCCAGAACGCCCCATATTTGCCGAAAATCTTGGCCCGATCGCCTGCGTTGAGGAAGCCGATGACATGTTCCTCGGCATGGTAATCCTTGCCGATGATCGAAATCTTTTTCATGTCGAAACCGGCCCGCTGCAGCGCCTTCACCGCATTTTCTGCCTGGGTATGCTGGTCATAAAGCGCAACGGCGATATCGGAATTGTTTAGCGACATGATGAAATCCTCTGCTAAGTTTAAAGAACGTTTCAAATTTGGCTCGCGCCGAGCATAACCGCGCTGCTCTCGGCAGCGGCGCCCCGGAGCGGCTCATCATTTAGCCGTCTCGGCCGCCTTTTCGATAACCGCCGCGACCTCTTTGGGGTGCAGGAGAAATATTACGTGGCTTCCGGGGAGTTCGAGCGTCTCGGACTTGGCTCTGCCGGCCATGAATCGCTCGAGGCCGGGATTGATTTGGCGATCCTTCGATGGAATCACCGCAAAGCTCGGCTTTTTCGACCACGCCGCGCCCGTCACCTTGGCTCCAAAGGAGTCGGCGGCGATAGGCACCTGAGAGATCGCCATGAAGTCGGCCGTGGCCTTCGGTACTCCAGCGGCAAAGTCCTCGGCAAATGCCGCGGGATTCACGTAGACGAATCCACCACCGGAAGGAACGACGCTCTGTCCGCCAGCAGGCGGATTCTTCGCCTGCAGCGCACCGGCAGTCTCGCCGACATCCGGCTCAAACGCGGCGACATACACGAGACTACGGACTGACGGCCGGTCGCCCACTTCGGTGATGATCATCCCGCCCCAGCTGTGGGCCACCAGTACGCACGGACCCGCGCGGTCCAGGACGTTGCGAGTGGCCGCAAGGTCGGCATCCCAAGATGTCAGGGGCTCTTGAACAATGTACACGGTGTAGCCGTCGCGTTCCAGAATGGTGGCAACCGGTCTCCAGCCGGAACCATCGGCGAAGGCGCCGTGCACGATGACTATGTTCTTCACGCCGGCTTCCGCCAGCGGCGTCAGAGCCATGCTTAGCACGGCGAGCACGATCGATAAAGTCTTCATATTCACCCTCGCTAGTTGGAAAGTCCTGGAGTGATTGGGCCACAACATTCCCGCTCGTCGTATTGCACGATGGTATTGGTGAACCGGTACGCGTTCGCGCGATGCCACGTGTAAAAGTCGGTCGCGATTCAATTCGCCAACGGTCGTTCATCGCCTTGCAACGATTGAGCACAGGGGTCACGCCGCTCCAAGAACTGACAATCGCCTCAAGAGGAACTCGCGGCTTCTTCGCAACCGCCTGCCCGATACCAAAGTCCAATCGCCTGGCACCATTAATTCTGATGTAGTCGGATCCTGATATTAAGTGTCAGCGGGCGCTCGCAAGGCCGATCGACGATATTGTCAACGGCTTTGTTCGGTCTCATCGAAGTTTGCGCGATTGGCGAATGGAGAATCGAATGGCTCAAACAAGCAGCAGCATGAAACAAGAGTCCTCTGGCGCCGGTGGAACGAGACTCGACATGAAACTCGAGGTGCATGTGATTCCCGTATCCGACGTTGAGCTATCTAAGAAGTTCTACGAGCGCTTGGGTTGGAGATTCGATGCGGATCTCGCCCCGGCAAACGACATTCGCATTGTCCAGTTCACACCCCCGGGCTCGGGGTGCTCGGTCACGTTTGGCAAGGGAATCACTAGCGCCTCGCCTGGTTCGGCCGAGGGAACACTCATCGTCTCCGACATCGAAGCGGCCCACGACGAACTCGTCGACCGCGGCGTCGGCACAAGTGAGGTGTGGCACGGGCCGCCGTTTCCCCCAGAGGCGCGGCTCAGCGGTCCAGACCCCCAGCGCACGAGCTACGGGTCTTTCTGCTCCTTCAATGATCCCGACGGCAATACATGGATAGTCCAGGAGGTCACGACACGGCTTCCCGGCCGAATCTGATTGCCGCTTCGCAGCCGCGGCCGTTAATGTCGCGCTGGTCGAACCCGAAAGTGGTCATCGCATTTCAGCGCGAGCCGCCGGCGGCGTTGAGCGTGACCGTCGTTCCACAGTGCACGCGCGGACAACTAAATTCGAATGGTTCATCATGCGCGTGCGGTCGTAACGACAAAAAAACCAGGGAGCTAGGGAAGCGTTATGCTGAACTACGTCAATGATGAGATTATTCTTGCGGCGCGTCTTCTTCTGTCGACACTATTTTTGATTTTCGGCTGGAGAAAGCTGAGGGACTATTCGGGCACGGTAAGTCAAATAGTGCAGCTTTGCGGTCCGATGCCAAAGCTGGCGGCTGCGGTAGCGATCTTCATGGAACTCCCGGTTGCGTTGGCGGTCGCTGTTGGCGCGTTCGCGCGTCCTTCGGCTTTACTTTTGGTTTTATATACCGCGGGAACTGCGCTCATTGGGCATCGCTATTGGTCAATGACAGGTACGGATCAAGTCGACAGCATGGATGGCTTTTACAAAAATCTCAGCATTATCGGAGGCTTCTTGCTGTTGTACATTACTGGCGCGGGAAAATATTCGATCGACGCGTGGCGCAGTATCGCCCCCCATGACCTGTAGGGTCTGCGATGACGCCGCTTGTCCGACTTCTGGCGAACAACTCAGGAATCCTAGCTAGCGGATGATTTAAATCTGCGCGTCATAGCCGCGTCCATCTCATCGGCACCTTGGGCGATGGAACTGGTGCATTAAAGGCGCTCAAGATGCGGGATCCCGGCCCGAAAATCTGTCCGGCCGCCACATACGAGGAATCGCTCTCAGGCGAAGCGCTACGCGAGTGCTCGATCCCAGATTTGCTTGAGTGACCCGGAGTTATGATATCGACCGCTGTGCTCCGCATTAATTCGATCGCGACAGTGGAGGTACCCACACCAAGCAGATGTGGCATCATAAATCCGTGATCGCGCGATTCCAAATGCTTCTGCGGCTGTTGGTCGATCTGATGGCGCTGACCGCTCTTGGGTTCCGGCAGCGACGGGCGTCGGCCGCCGAGATCTTGGTTCTGCGGCGTCAACTGGCCCTCTATACAGAGCGCGGAATCAAGCCGCGGCGAATTGATGCCGTTACTCGAATCTCGCTGGCACTTCTCTCGAGATTCTTCAACTGGCAGGACGCGCTGGTTGTGGTGCGGCCCGAGACGATGATCCGATGGCACCAGGCGGGATGGAAGTTGTTCTGGCGGCTAAAGTCACGACCGGGCCGCCCACCGATTCCGGCTGAGATTCAGTCCCTGATCCGTCGGATGGCGCGCGAGAATCCTTCGTGGGGCGAGGAACGCATTGCCAACGAGTTGCTTCTGAAGCTCGACATTCGAGTCTCGCCTCGAACAGTGAATAAGTATCTTGCGAAACGACCAACAGGCCGACCCCGAGGCGATATGCGATGGTCGACCTTCCTGCGTCTGCACGCTCAAGGGATCGTTGCCTGTGATTTCCTCGTCGCCGTCACCGCGACGTTTCGCCTGCTGTATGTATTCGTAGTTATTGAGCACCGCAGCCGACGCCTGATCCACTTCAACGTCACCGCCCATCCGACCGCGGCCTGGACCTTGCAACAGCTGCGCGAGACGGTTGGACTGGTAGGCCCCGCCTTTTGAGTCGCCTCAAGGTTCCCGATCTTGTGCCAGGCTTTCGGATGCTCTGATGCCCATTCGAGCATGGCGAGCATTTGTTCCTGCACCAGTCGTTCGGCTCTAGTCAGCCTTTTAATCATTAACCCGATTGTATCGCGCTCGGCGGTGATAGCAGTGAGGCGAGTCAGCACGATATAATCTGAACCCCAATGGCAAGGACCGCTTCATGTCCACAGCGAATGGAAAACGCGGACTCGTACTCGGCAGTGTTTGGGTTAGAGCGCACGGGTTTATCAGAGCGGATCAAATCACTTCTGGTGTCCCGGTGATGCCGCGCTTTGGCTATCCGCACAAGCCAGAGTTAGTAGAACCCACGATTCGGCGGCACATTCTTTACTTCGACGACATCGAAGTGCCGAACAATGATCTCTGGCCTGCGGAGATCCCAGAAATCCAGTTGCTTGTGGAGCAGGGTGTGGTTCAACTGCACGTTGCGTTGCTCGATAAGAAGTTTGCAGTTTCGATGGCTGCAACCCTCTCGCTGGTGCACGCTGCGAATACCTATATCTTCAAATTCCTCGACGATGCTGCACCGGGCCAATGGGCGTTCACTCCGTTGGCACCTGAAGTTGATCTCTTCTGGCCGCCAGAGAATTTACTCGACGCCCAGGCAATAGAAATCGACCTATACGGCATGCTTCCAGTACCGGCGCCAGAGGTCGAATACGGCGATATCTTAGACTTCCGGTCAAGGCGTCGACCGGAACTACTGCAACTGCGCTCGTACTTGGACGAGTTGTATGTTGATGTAATTGACTCGAAAGATGTTCCGCGAGCTAAGACTGTCGCAATAAATAAAATAGAGAAGGCCTTAAGCGATTTGCAGGCTGTACTGCATCAAGGCCTCATCCGTACGATTTATGAGAACGTGAAAGTATCAGTAATCGTAGGCATAGATAATGGAGCGCGCGCCGAATTTTTGGGCGTTCCCAAAGAAACCGCCGAAAAAATTGCGTTGGTCAGCGGTGCCCTTTCCTTCGCCAAGAATTTGATCAAGTCTCCAGTCTCACGAACCGGCCCATTGACGTACGTGGGCAGGGCCGCGCAAGAGAAGATCGTTGAGGCGCTCTGAATAGAACTATGAGAGCCGACGAACGAAACCCGACGGGCTTTGTTCCCACGCAGGCGCAGCGGGATGAGTCCGAGCGCAAAGGCTACTGGGACCACGCAATCCGATACGGGCTTGAATATTACGTTTCCGGTCGCTTCGCGACTGCGCACGGTTTTATCTCGGTGAACGCGAACATCTTGCATCACGGCGTTGAGTTGCTGCTGAAGGCGTGCCTCGCGAAGGATGATCCGATCGAAAAGATTCGCCTGTACGGCAATCCTAAAAAGGGCTACTACCACGATATCGTGCAGCTTTGGCAGGAGTTCAAATTGCGTCAGAAGGTACCGCCGCCGGTCGAATTCGATGCAATTGTCGAAGGTCTTCACGAATTCGAGCACATTCGATACCCGGAATTTTTGATTCGCGACGGTGCAATGATCAGGATTGACATCTTCGACGTCGAAAATCTCCCTGACGAAAATCCGGGCATGCGCGAGAAGCAATATGCTCTCAAGCTTCCTCAGATCGATCGGCTCATGGGACTGCTATTCGCCGCGTCAGGAGCAAACCCGCCGGCTTTTTTACCGCGAATCGAGAACGATGAGCAGGCGATGATTTACTACGACATGGTGCGTCCGACGCTGTTTGGTCGACCGAAGCTGACACAGCCAGAGGGCAAATCGCGGATTGGGTTGCTCTTTCGAAAGTGGCTCAACGCCATCGGTCTATCGCTTGGCATCGTCGGTGTGGTTTTCATATGGATTTGGGGACCGCCGCAGCCATCGTTCGAGCGTGAGGTTCCACTGGCGGTTAGTGAGGGTACTCCGCTCCCAGGCGGAAAAACTGCGGGGCAACATACGGCGGAAGTCAAAGATCAAGAAAGCCGATACCGGCTGATGTCGAGCATCGGCTTAGCGTTCATTCTCCTTGGCTTCGCGACGCAGTTAGCCAATGAGTTCCTTCCACGTGATCAAGCGACGCCACCGCGAGCTAAGTAGCTGTTTTCCTGGGTTTTACTTCGACCCTGATGGGGTGCAGGGACAGCGTGTCGAGCTTTATCCGACCACTGATTTTCTTGATGTTTTTCCTTGGATCAACCCTCTGGGGTCCGTGCTAAACCAGCCTCTGGGGTCCAATTGGGGTCCAGTTTCAACGCCCGAAAATCACGTGAGATTTCCGCTGTCCTTCGATGCCGGCGGACAATCAAGAAGAACTAGGCGTACCTGAACCGAGGGCAGACCCTTCGGCGCATCCGTCACGCGACGAGCGCCTCGAGGTAGGGCCGCATCACACGCTCTACTCGGCAGATTCGGGCGTATCGGTGCATCTTATCCATGGTGAAGCGCCGCGCCCGCCAGGCCTCGCGCAGCGCCTCGAGAGCCACGTCCAGACCGATCTTGTTGCGGTACTTGAAGGTATCGGCGATGGTTTTAGCGACGCTGTACACGCGCACTGTCTCGCCTTCGATGCGGTGAGTCTCGACGCCTTCAGTCAATGTCTCTCCGCCAAAGCGTACAACACGTAGGCGCGGATAGCGCAGCGAGGGGCGGCGTCTACGACGGTCGAGCGCAATCCAAACCTCATGCGGAAGTTGAGTGCCGATCTGATGAAAGCTCAGTGCGGACAGCAGGCAGATCACTGCCTTCGGCGCCGCTGCGGCAGCGAGTGCCAGACCGTGATGCTCGGTCACTGGGGCATTGGGCAACCGGTAGCGTCCCCGTGCAACCCGTTCGAGAGTGCCGGCACGAACTAGCCGACTCAGAGTCTGAGTGTGGATCTTCGCTTCGGCGACTTCCCGCCTAGATACTGAACCATGCCGGCCAGCAAGGCGAAGCAGGCGGGTCGAGGAGGTAGCGATGGGCATGTGGCAAAGTGTAGACAGTTACTTATAAATGTCAACGTTTCGCCACGCGGCTTGAGTTGCATCGATTGAAATGGCCATTTATAATTCCTAAATGGCCATTTCGATCTCGAAATTCAAAAACTCCTGCCTCGACGTGATTCGACGCGTAGAAGCGTCGGGACAATCCGTGTCAATCACACGGCGTGGCAAGGTTGTGGCCCGCCTCGCGCCGTCATTTCAAGCCACGCAAAGTGTGGATGCTAAGCCTTGGCAGCAGCTCAGGGCGCTGGGAGGCGCGTTGCTTGCTGAGCCAAGTGAGTCAGTTGTGCGCGAGGAGGATTTTGAGGCCCTGCGTTGAACTTGCTCCTCGACACGCATTTCTGGATTTGGTGGCTTACACCTAGATCGCCTCTCAAGCCCGCAGAAAGAAATGCGCTCGATGCCGCGGCGGAGGCTGGAGGTGTATGCCTGGCTGCGATCAGTTTATGGGAGGCGCAGCTTCTGCACTCCAAACAGCGCTTGCAGCTACCACTGCCGTTTCCTGACTGGTTGAGCCGGGCGACGGAATCACGAGTTCTGACGGTCCTGCCCCTCGATCGAGACGTCGTAATCGCGGTTGACAGCCTGCCCGCGCGATTTCACGGCGACCCCGCCGATCGGCTCATCGTGGCTACGGCCCGTACGCACGGCATACCGTTGGCGACACGTGATCGAGCGATCCGGCGGTCTCGCACGGCAAAGCTATGGTCGCCGTAAGACGATTCGTGCGCTTGCCATCATCGTTCGGGACGTAGGAGTGCAGGTTCAAATTCTGTCACCCCGACCACTTTCATCTTTAAAATCAATGCCTTACAAGCGTTGATGTAGTCGTGGATCCCGCCACCGCTGCGCGCGGTACCAATCCGGTACCTGTTTAAAAGAAGCTGCCATGGTCGTCAGTCCCTTTGATCCCGAGAACGTCGCGTAAGCGGTCGACAAGCGACCGTTTCGTCACTTGCTCATTCGCGGCGAAAGCAGTCGCCGCCGGAACGATCAACTCGATCTCAGTCCCAGAGCCGGGCCGACTCCAGATGTTGAGCTTTGCGCCTAAAGCTCTCGTCCGCTCACGCATTCCGACAAGTCCCCAATGCCCCGCTTGTCCCGTTTCGATGGTTGTTTGCTCCATACCCTTACCGTCGTCGCGAATTAGGAGTGACAAAGCCTTCTCGCTGTAGGTCAACTCGATCTCGATGTTTCTCGCCTCCGCGTGCCTGAAGGCATTGACTACTGCCTCGCGACCAATGTTCAGCACATCGTCCGCGGCCACCGGGTTCAGCGAAACGGGTTGCCCGACAACGCTTGCATTAAAGGTAGCTCCGGAAGATTGAAGAAAGTTCGCGCCATAAGCGCTCAATTGCGTAGCCAACTCCCTTGAGGGCGCATCCGCTCGGCGTAAGTCGAGCACTCGAGCACGCCCCTCCTCGATAACATCGCGCCCCTGTGCGAGGGCGTTCTCGAGTTTGTTGCGTGCTGCGCTGTCCAGTGGGATTGCGTTCGCGCCTGCACGGAACTCGAGCATCAATCCTTGAACACTCTGCAGAAGCGTGTCGTGCAGGTCTCGTGCGATGCGCTCACGCTCACTCAATCGTGCCGCCAGCCGCTGTTGAATGTTTAGTTTCGCGCGCCGCAGTCGATAAACGAACACACTCTGCAACAGCATCAGTGCTGCTGCTGCGCACAGCACCCTAAACCACCAGGTTTGATAGTATGCAGGCTCGAGTTCGAACTCGAGGCTGTCACCTGTCGTATTCCATAGCCCGTCATCATTCGCCGCGATGACTGAGAAGCGATAGCTTCCAGGATGCAGATTGGTGTAGAAAGATTGACGCTGGCTGCCCGGGTCCTGCCAGTCGGTGTCCCATCCATCAAGGCGGTACCGAAAACTAACTCGTTTAGGCGCGACGAAACTCAGCGCGGTGAAATCGACCTGGACCTTCCGGGTCAATGGCGGCAATTTTATTCTGGAATGTGGAACATAAGCGCGATCATCGGCTATCAACGTCTGGATCTGCACGGGTGGCGCCAAATCATTGTGCAACCAGTGTTTCGGGTCGATGAACTGAAGGTTGGTCCCATTCGCAAACCACAGCTTTCCATCGGCCGCCACGGCTACGCGTGGGTGAAAGTCAGCAAGCCCCGTCTGGGCGCCGTCCGAAATGTCCAGCAGACGAATTTGGAGTTTCTTGGTCGGATCATTCCACCACTCCGCGAGTTGCCCGGAGTGAATTACGACCGCTCCACACGCGAGGTAGGACCATAGGTTGCCCGCCTTGTCGAGGGCCAGGGAGTACGCAAGTGAGCAGGGCAAACCATTCGCGCCGGTCAAGGTACGTACAAGGCCGTCGTGCCACTCGATGATTCCATCGGTAGCTGATGCAAACACAGTGTGCGCATCGAGCGCGACAATCTCGCCGCACGTTGAGCTATGCGGGGGACGATGTAATGGAAACATCTCCCAGCGCCCCTGCGCGTAGCGGGCCAAATCACAACTCTGCTCCGCGTTGATCAAACCCATCCACAACGCACCATCCGGCGCTGCTGTGACAGTCCCGATCCGCGTACCCTCGGGCGGTGAAATGGAGTCGAGCGCTTCAGTCTCGTTCATCTGAACGAGTCGCGAAGGCACCGTGACCGATATCGCCCATATCGTTGCATCACTCCCTTCCGCAAACTGCATCACCGGCCCGATCGGGCCATTGTCAGAACGAATCCGTGTGAAGTGTTCGTGATCGAAGATAGCGACTCCGTCGTCGATCCCAATCCAGATTCTTCCGCGACGGTCTTCTAGCAATGCCGTCGGGGCTCTACCGGGGAGTCCATTCTTCTGTCTGTACGTTGTTACTGTTGCACTCTCAATCCGATCCAGTGCTGTCGCGTTTGACGCCCAGATGGTGCCGTTAGTTGAAGCCAGAACAGCCTGCACTCCGTCCCCGCTCAGCCCTTGACGCGACGAGAACGAGTTCACTTGCATGGGCCGGAATTTGTCGACTCCTTTGCTCGTCACAACCCAGACGTCGCCTTCGTGATCCTCACAGAAGGCCCCGACAGAGTCGCCTGATAACCCATCGCTGATGCCGAAATGGTCGATCCGCGAACCATCGATCCGATAAATGCCCTGGTTAGCGGTTCCCACCCACAGAGCGTTATCCCGGTCGAAGAGCAGGGCCGTGACTTCCCAGTCGCTAGTATTCAACTTCCCACTTGCGACTGGACTCCAGGCGCCCTTTACGAGGTGCTCCAACCCGAGGCCGGGTCCTCCGTGTATGACGCCGCTCCAGACCGAACCGTCCGGTGCTATCGCGACGGACTTGTATCCCTCCAATTCCTCGCTCCTGGCCAACTCCGAGGGTGCGAATATCTCGGAGTGCGCATCTTGCCATCTTGCCAGCCTGTTGGCGGTCGCAATCCAGATTGCCCCGGATCTCTCGATTGCGAGAGGGCCCGCGTCTTTGAATGGAATGCCCTGCTGACGCCCGTAGCAAATCAGACTGTCTTTGCGCGCCTGGCACAAGGGTCCCAGATCATCCGACGTTTGATAGCGCGCGGCCCAGATCGAGCCGTCGGGCGCCTCGCGTATGGTCGCAAAGAATCCTGAAGGGGTGTAGCGATGGAGCTGGCCGTCGTTCAGCTGCATGAGCCGAGTTGCCCCTATCCAAAGACTTCCATCTGTCGCGCCGTAGAGCGCCCTTATCCTCGAGGGCTTTGGACCTTGGCTCGGGAGGGGCACAAATGGAACAAAGTTCGCGCCATCAAAGCGAACCAGCCCAGCTTGTGTCCCGATCCAAATGTATCCGTCCTTGGTCTGCGCGATTGCCGTGGGCACTCCCGGCAAGACTCCGTCCTGAAGCCGCCACGCAGAGTGGCCCAATTGAGTAAGGGACAGATCCGGATTGATCGCTACGGCACGTGATGCGCCAAAAGCTACACAGAGCCCGACCCAGCACCCAATGGCGCGCGCGGTGTTTCCTCTGCCCTGATGAAGAGTGGATCGCATCGTACTTAGAGCGCCTATGCCGTCAACCGCCGGGCGCACCAACACTAGTCTCCGCGTGCGCCCCAAAGAGATCAACGTGAAAGCAAGCGACGTATTCCGCATCTCCCCCCCGCGTGATCAACGGATTGGCCCTTAAGACGCCCGGACCAGCTGCCGGGCGGTGCAATCTACTCCTCATCCCAGCCTCAGCCTTCGCTTTTCAGTTGGCGCCTTCCGTCCATAGGTTTACGATGTTTCAGCACTGGAATTTGAAACACACCATTCTGTTCTTAAGAGACAGCGGTCTCCTTGAATGAGCAGCGCGGCCAATAAAATGCCAATCCAAATACTGTGTGTCGACGACCATCCGTTGCTGCGCAAAGGCATCGCTGCGCTCATCGAGGATCACGAGGACATGACGATCGTGGGTTCGGCGACTAACGGCCGCGAGGCCGTGGACATGTTTGCGCGCCTACGGCCGGATCTAACACTTATGGATTTGCGCATGCCCGACATGGACGGAATTCGAGCTATCACGTTAATTAGACAACAGTTTCCGGATGCGCGAATCATAGTTCTGACGACCTACCCCGGAGATGTCCAAGCACTCGGCGCCTTGAAGGCTGGCGCGATGAGCTATCTTTTGAAGAGCAGCTTGGGAACGGAGCTCTTGGACGCAATCCGTACGGTGCACGCCGGCAAGCGCTTTATTCCCCAAGAGGTTGCGGCTGAGCTCGGTCGGCATGCAGCGGACGAAGCGCTGACCGCACGTGAGATCGAAGTGCTCCGGTGCGCTGCGGCCGGGCATTCGAACAAGCAAATCGCCCGGGAACTCGGCATCTCGGTAGCGACGGTCAAGTCTCACGTTCGAAGCCTTCTGCCAAAGTTGAACGCTAGTGACCGCACGCACGCTGTCTCCATTGCGCTCAAGCGTGGAATCTTCGATCTGTGATTCGCGCCGATGCCAGGATCGGCCACCTCGTTTGCCTGAGGTTCGACACGCGTTGACAAAGGACCATACAACATAGGCGCTTACTCTGCCGAGTGGCGTCGCAGTTCGCACTAGTCCTAAAGGTTGATACGAAACTCGTTCTCCGTGTCGTGTCCCACGGTACTCAGCGGGTACACGCTATCGAGACCTTGCAGCGCCTATTCACAATGTTTCCGGCGGGTTTACCGGGAGTGGGGCTGGTCCTGCTTAGGATCGCCGTGGCACTCGGCACGGTCACGTCTTATCTCCATACTCCCCACTGGTCGGCGGCGCTTGGCGGTCTAATCGTCCTGTCACTGTGTCTAGGTGCGCTGACCCCTATCTTCGCGACCCTGTCTCTGGCGCTTCAATGCGCGAACTGGGTGCTGGTCGGCGGCGACCCTGCAATGCGATTGCTCGCATGCCTGGTGACCACCGCTATTCTGTTGTTGGGCCCGGGCGCCTATTCGTTTGATGCGCGCCGTTTTGGCCGCAAGCGCATGTCCCTCTCGGGCGAAGACCAGCCTTCAGACGACTAGCCCTTCGGACGATCCCGCGATCGGCCTAAGTATCGTAGCGGTCCCTGAGTGGACGCTGCCACCCTAACACCATCGCAAAAGGCGAGCCGGTCGCCACCGCGGAGACAGCCATGAACCTCTACACCCGCCACCCAGAACGAAATCCGCCCAAATACTCGGAGACTCAGATGTCAATCGAAATCAATCGCGATCGCCGGTACTTCATCGGCACTGCCTCTATGACCGTTACCGCGCCCTGCGTCGCCTCCGACGTGCTGCGTATCGATCACAAACGCCGGGCCAGTCGTACGGCTATCTGCATAATGCTTGGGTCAGCAGCCTTGGTGGCGTGTAATGGCGACGATTACAACGGCAGTGCCGCAGATCCCGCTCGGCAGAACACGATTCTTACTCTTGCGAGCAATGTCGAGCTCACGAGCACCGTCGCCCCAAATGGAGATCTCAATCCCTACTTCATTACCACGCCGCCCTCATCTTTTACTGGGATAAACAGCACCACCGGCGCCAAAACGGTGCTGCAACCGGGTGACCTACTCATCTCGGATTTCAGCAGTGCCGCAGGCGGCAACAACGGCACCTCGATCATGCGGTACACCCCGGCCACGGGGCAGATATCCCTGTTTTACCAGGAGAACATCGGCTCAGGCCCTGTCGGTGGCGCGATTAGCGGAATGGGTACGCTGTGGATTGCGAATTTCCAACCGGGCTATACCAACTCCGCTGACGGCGCGACTACCGGCGATGGAAACATCGTCGTGACGAACGCCGATGGCGGCGATTTCCCTGACGATGCGGGAATCATCGACGACCGCAGCGGCGTCACGTTCGACCCGCAAGCAAATGCCTTCTCAGGGCCATGGGGTCAAGTACTTGCTGTAAAGGCTGGCACAAATACTCCCTTTTTCTTCACGACCAACACAGACGCGGGAGCTGGCACGATTCAGCGGCAAGAGTTCAAGCCCGGCAATTTCAGCACAGAGACCGTAGTGACGATGGGTGAAGCTCCAACTGGCACGAACGCATTTGATCCAACGGGCCCGCAGGGCATGGCCTATGACTCGGTCAACGACATTCTCTACGTTACCGACGCAGCGTCCAACCAGATCCTCGCTTTTATGAACGCAACGACGAGCAACTCGATCTCGCAGGCTATCGTCGTGTACGAGGGCCTGCCACTCAATGCACCGATTGGCTTGACCTTCAATCCGCTGAACGGCGACTTAGTTACGGTCAATCAGCTCGACAACAATATGGTCGAGATCGACCTCAACCTCAACGGGAGCGCGGGAAACCAATCCCCCGGAGTAGGCACGGTCGTGGGCGTACGCACCCTGGACCCTACACAGGTCGACGCAAATGCGGCGACCGGATCAGCACTTTTCGGGGTGCTCGCGACCAAGGACGCCGAGGGCAACCTGATTGTGTACTACACCGATTCAAATACGAATTCGCTGAATGTGCTCAAGTAGGTTTTCGTTGTCGAACAGTAAACTAACACTCTCGGAGACACAAATGTTAATCGAAATCAATCGCGATCGTCGACACTTCATCGGCACCGCTGTTATGGCTGTTGCCGCGACCCACTTCGCCGACATCGGTCTCGCCGATGGTCAATCCTCCAAAGTTACCGCGCTGCCACCGGTCAAAACCGGAGCCAACACGGTGTTCGGCCCGTTGAAGCAGATCAATGCCGGTCTGCTGAGTGTTGCCTATGCTGAAGCCGGGCCGAGCGATGGGCCCGCCGTACTGCTTCTGCACGGGTGGCCCTACGATATTCACAGCTTTGTGGATGTCGCACCCGCACTGGCCTCGGCGGGTTACCGGGTCATCGTCCCCTATCTTCGTGGCTATGGGAGCACGCGATTCCTTTCGAGCACGACGCTACGGAATGGCCAGCCGGCGGCACTTGCCGTTGACGTCATCGATTTAATGGATGCATTGAAAATCCGGAAGGCGACCCTCGCCGGCTTCGACTGGGGTGGACGCAGCGCCGACATCGTCGCAGCTCTCTGGCCGGAGCGCTGCAAGAGTCTCGTGTCGGTGAGCGGATATCTGATTGGAAATCAGCAGTCCGGCAAAGTGCCGTTGCCGCCGCAGGCCGAGTACCAATGGTGGTACCAATATTATTTCGCTATCGATCGTGGCAGGGAGGGTTACGAGAAATACCGGCACGATTTCGCGAAGCTCATCTGGCAGCTGGCCTCTCCAAAATGGAACTTTGATGAAGCCACGTTCAATCGCAGCGCGGCCGCCTTCGACAACTCAGATCATGTGGCGATCGTGATCCATAACTATCGCTGGCGGCTCGACTTGGCGCAAGGAGAGGCCAAGTATGACGATCTGGAGAAGCGACTTGCCGCAGCTCCGACAATCACCGTGCCCACTATCACGCTTGAGGGTGATGCCAACGGTGCGCCGCACCCGGAGCCGGTCTCTTACTCCAAGAAGTTCGCTGGCAAGTACGAGCACCGACTGATCGCGGGGGGCATAGGCCACAACCTGCCGCAGGAGGCGCCGGAGGCCTTTGCGCAAGCCGTCATCGATGTCGACAAGTCATAGCAGTGGGCTAAGGAGCACTCCGTGTCGGGTACCCAATTCCGCTCGCGCGGGCAAATGTTCGGAGATCTCGATGAACAAACTTCTCGCCTCGATTCTCGACACGCACGGCGGCCTAGATCGTTGGAAAGGGTATGAAAGAGTGGACGCAACAATCGTCAGCGGCGGCGGTTTCTTCCCGCTCAAGGGCCTGATTCAGGACTCCAGCCCGCGCCGCATGACGGCGTGGCTGCACGAAGAACGCTCGTCAGTCTCTCCCTATGGCACCCCGGATCAGCGCACCATGTTCACACCCGATCGCATCGCCATCGAAAAGTCTGACGGCACCCTCGTCGCGGAGCGGCGCGCTCCGAAGGACTCCTTCGCGGGCCATCAGATGAACACCCCTTGGGATCCATTGCATCGAGCTTATTTCAACGGCGAGGCTCTGTGGACATACCTCACCACACCTTTCCTGCTTGCGATGGAGGGTGTATGCGTGGAGGAGACGGAGCCGTGGGCGGAGGGCCCGGAGGTGTGGCGCATATTGCGCGCATATTTTCCCAGATCCATCGAGACGCACAGCCTCGTTCAGGACTTCTTCTTTGCTGAGGATCTGACGCTGCGCCGGCATGACTATAGCGTCAATATTGCCGGAGGCTTTGCCGCATCGCAGCTAACCTCTCAGTACGCAGAGGTCGGCGGCATCCGTCTTCCGACGCGGCGCCGCGCCTACACTCGAGGCCCGGATCGGCGCCCGATCTTGGACATGCTGATGGTCTCAATTGACATCGGCGATGTAAGTTTCCGTTGAGAGCGAACGGCACATGAAGGATCACTTGATGAACACACCAACCCAGGCTCGGATGCGTGCGCTGCCAAAACTTGTCGTCACAGTGGCGATCGGACTCGTGGGATGGGCGAGTGACACCAAGAGCGGCATCGCATTGCAACCCTCCGGCGCAGCGCAAGCGGCCGGCACCACCACGGTGATTCAGACCGCCGAGTCTTTGTACATCGCGGAAAACACCGCGGCGATGATCAAGATGATGATCGCCATGGCGTTGCACCCCACCGGCGATGTCGATTCGGATTTTGTAGCCATGATGATTCCCCATCATCGAGGTGCTATCGAGATGGCGCAGGCAGTGTTGCGTTACGGAAAAAACGAGCAGGTTCGTCGTCTCGCGCAGGAAATCATCATAACTCAACAGGAAGAGATCGCAGCGATGCATCTAGCTCTCGGCCAACCGCCGAGCGCCAACCCTGCGCCCATTCAGTCTCAGCCATCTGCCCCTCCAAGATCGGTGCAAGGCGATTCACCTTCAGGAAATAATCCCCTATGAAAACTCTCTGGCTATCCCTCTGCGGCGCAAGCGCCCTCGCGATCGCTTGCCCGGGTTTCGCCGGGCAAGCTCCCCGATCCGTTTCAGCGCCTGAGATTTCGATCAGCTCTCGCGATCGTGTTTACGCGGCAGAGCAATTCTCGAATACCGTCTCGGTCGTCGAT
>Ga0210398_10002300_pt1 | contig 18772 bp, 13 predicted proteins | sample IncBWC4OmetaG_FD_161047 | JGI IMG/M metagenome (GOLD analysis project Ga0210398, IMG submission 161047) | Forest soil microbial communities from Barre Woods Harvard Forest LTER site, Petersham, Massachusetts, United States - Inc-BW-C-4-O | ecosystem: Environmental > Terrestrial > Soil >... | reverse complement strand
TTGCGGATTCCCTGGCCCTCCAGGCGCAGCTTGTTGATGTAAGAAACGTCGATGATGGCCGTCTCGGCCGAAACGCCCAACAAAACGAGAAGCCCGAGCACGGAGGAAACGCTAAAAGTCGTGTGCGTCAGCTTCAGCGCCAGCAGCGCGCCCACCGGCTCGGTCATCACCACGCCGATCATCACGGTCAATGGGAATTTCAGGTTGCCGTATAACGCGAACAAAATCATGAAAATTAACAACAATGCGAGCGGCCCGATGACGGCGAATTGATTTCGTGCCGCCACGTATTCGCTGTACTCTCCGGTCCAATCCAGGCGATAACCCTGCGGCAGCGTCACCGTCCGTCGCACCGCATCCTGGGCGTCGTTCACCGAGCGAGCCAGGTCGCGCCCCTCGATGCTGAACTGCACGCCGATATAGCGCGAATTATTTTCCCGGTAAATGAACGATGCGCCGTTGCCCTGGCGGACGGTGGCCAGCTCGGAAATCGGCACCTGCGTGCCAGAGGGGGTCGGAATCAGAAGATTGCTGATGGCGCGCGTGCTGGAGCGGTACTGCGGTTTCATGCGCACCACCAGGTCGAAGAGCCGCTCGCCTTGAATCACCTGGGTGGCCGCCTGCCCGCCCACGCCGGCTTGAATCACCCCTTCGACGTCCGCCACGTTAATGCCGTAGCGGGCGATTTTTTCGCGGTCCACGTCGATTTGGACGGTGGGCTGGCCCAGCTCGCGCACCACGGTCAGCTCTGTGAAGCCGGGAATTTGCGAAAGCACGCGCTTGATTTCCACGGCCTTGGATTCAAGGACTTGCAAATCGTCTCCGTAGATTTTTACCGCCAGGGCGCTCTTGAGGCCGGTAAGCGCCTCGTCCACGGCGTCCTCGGCGGGCTGGGTGTAGTTGAAAATCACGCCGGGATAGCCGGCCAGCTTCTTTTGCAGGTCGGCGGTGAGGTCCGCTTTGCTGTGGATCGATCCTTGCTGCCACACCGAGTCCTTGTAGGGCTTCAGCCCGACGTAAAATTCGCAATTAAAGAATCCCGTGGGATCGGTGCCGTCGTCCGGGCGCGCCAGTTCCGACCCGACTTCGGTCACCTGCGGGTAAGCCATCAGGATGTCCCGGATTTGCGGGGCGAATTTGGCCGCCTCCTCAAACGAAATCGTGTACGGCATGGTGGCGCGCACCCACATGGCGCCCTCGTCCAGATGCGGCATGAACTCGCCACCGATATACGGGATCAGCAGCAGCGAAGCGCCAAAAATGATGGTGGCCAGGATCATGGTCAAGACGGGGTTGTCCAGGCACCAGTTCAGTTCCGTGGCGTATTCGCTGCGGAACCATTCGTAGGCGCGGTTGGTGGTCTCTTTGACGCCCTTGGTGAACCAGTACGAAGCGAGCACCGGGACAAGCGTGAGCGTGAAAATCAACGACCCCAGCAGCGCATAGGACATAGTCTCGGCCATGGGGAGGAACAGCTTTCCGGAAGGTCCGGTGAGCGCGTAGATGGGGAGGTATCCCGCAAGAATGACGGCGACGGAATAGAAGATCGGCCGGTCCACGTCGCGGGCCGCCAGGAGAATGACTTCGTGCAGCTGGTATTCCTGCCCGTGGCGCTCGGCGAGCTCACGGTAGATGTTTTCCATCATCACCACGGTGCCGTCGATGATGATTCCGAAGTCGATCGCGCCGATGGAGAGCAGGTTGGCGGGCACGCCGCGCCCGTGCAGCAGGATGAACGCGAAGAGCAAGCTGAGAGGGACCGTAAGCGCGACGATAATGGCTGCGCGAAAACTGACCAGGAAAAAGATCAGCACGATCAAAACCAGCGCCATGCCGACGAGCAGGTTGTGCTCAACAGTGTCGATGGTCAGCCGCACCAGGTCGCTGCGGTCGTAATACGGGCGGACTTTCACGTCCGGCGGGAGGATACCGTTGTTCAGTTCGTCCGTTTTTTTCTCCACGCCGGCGAGCACGTTTTGGGTCTGCTCGCCGCGCAGCATGAGGATCACGCCCTCGACCGAATCGTCCACTTTCTGGAACCCGAATTCCCCGAGGCGCGGGGCGTTCCCAATGGTTACCTCGCCGATGTCGCGGATGCGCACGGGGACACCGTTGTTGTTGCCCACGACGATGTTGCCAATGTCCTCGGTCTTGGTCACCAGGCCCAGGCCGCGCACGTAGAAAAACTGCGAGCCCTGGGAATAAAATCCACCGCCGGCGTTGGAGTTATTCGCCGCCAGGGCGTTGATCACTTGCGGCACCGGGATGTGGTAGTTGTAAATTTTCGCCGGATCGAGCAGCACCTGGTATTGCATCACCGTGCCGCCGAACCCGGAATCGTCCGCCACGCCCGGCACCGACCTGTAGGCCCGCTCGATGACCCAGTCCTCAAACGTTTTCAACTGCTGCGGGGTGCGGTCGGGGCTCTCCAGCACGTAGCGGTACACCAGTCCAGAAGGACTGGACAAGGGTGCCAGGCTGGGCGTCACACCCGAAGGCAGTTGGGCGTCGGAGAGCCTCTGAAACACGACATTGCGCGCAAAATAATCGTCGGTGCTTTCCTGAAACGTCATGATTACGTCGGAAAGCCCGTAGAGCGAAATCGACCGCAAGTACTGCATATGCGGCACGCCGTTCATTTCCACTTCGATCGGCAGGGTCACCAACCGCTCGATTTCCTCCGCCGCGTGGCCCGGCCACTGCGTGATCACCTCCACCATGGGCGGCGAAAGGTCGGGATAAGCGTCCACGGGCATGCGCTGGAAGGAAAGCGTGCCCGCGACAATCACGAGCACGACCAGCACCAGGACCAGGAAGCGCTGGCGAAGAGCGAATTGGACGAAATAATGGATCATGATTTTGTGTGCTCCCGCCTTAACGCTGCAGCGAATTCTGGAATTGCAGGAACAGGCTGCCGTCGCCGACGACCTTGTCGCCGGCCTGCAGCCCCGTCAGCACCTGCGTCTTTCCGTTCAGGCTTTCACCGATCGTGACCATGCGCCGCGCGAACTGGCTCGCGGTGGTCTGGATGTACACGTAGGGCATGTTGTCGGCGTCGCGCAGCACGGCGGCGTCGGGCACCGAGATGGCGTTGGCAATCGTCCCGGCATGAACCTCCGCGGTCACGTACATGTCGCGCTTCAGCCGCTCGCCGGGATTGGAGGCTTCGATGCGCGCCTGCAGCGTGCGCGTCGTGGGATCGAGCGCCGGCGCGACATACTGAATCTTGCCGCGCACCACGCCGGGATAAGTCTCATTGTCGATGGTCACGTCCTCGCCCACGTGCACGCTGGCGATGTCGTTCTGATACACGTTCACCAGCACCCACACCGTGCTCATGTCCGAAAGCGTGAAGCACTGCGTCGCGCCTGCCGCCAGCAATTCCCCCGGCGAGCACAGCCGTTCCACCACTTCTCCCGCCAGCGGCGAGAGCAGCGGCAATTCCGCCGCCGGCGGCGCGGTGAGAACCGTTTCCGGATTGGGGATGCCCAGAACGCGAATGGCCTGTTCGCTCGATTGCAGGTCGGCCTCCGCCTGCGTGCGGTTGGACTCGGCCTGGTCGAGATCAGCCTGGGCGATGGCCTGGTGCGCGTAGAGGTCCTGCGCGCGCTTGTAAAATCTGTCCGCCAGCTGGAAGGCATCGCGCGCCTTGATGTATGTGGAGCGGGTGAGCGAGTAGTCCGGGCTGGTCACGTAGAGCATCGGCTGTCCTGCGTTCACATGTTCGCCGGGCATGACCACGATCCGGCTCACCGGGCCGCCCACCTGAGTGATCACCGGAGTCGTCGTAAAGCCGTTGTAGGCCACGGCGCCCGAAAGCCGCAGCACGCGCTCAAGCGGCGCCTGCGCGACAGTGTAAATCTGGATGTGGGACATCTGGTCGGCGGGCAGGGTGAACAATTCCGCCTGGCTCGCCGCGCTCTCGGTGGTCGAGAACGATGTCATTTTGTTGGCGGTTTCGTTTCCACCGCACCCGGCGAGAGCTAGCGCGGCCAGCAGCGCGCCGCAGAAAATAAAAGCCTGCGGTTCGCGCCGCCGGTTTGGTTTGGCGATCATGAGTTTCATGTTCATGGCAAACTCCTCGTTCCCACTGCCTGCCGCAACTGCTCGAGCGAAGTCATATAACCCGCCAGCGACTGCCGGTAAGCCAGCTCGGTGGCGCGATAGCTGCGCTCGGCGTCCAGAAAATCGAGCAGGCTGGCGGCACCGTGCTCGTAGGCGTACTGGCTGATGTCCCGCGAATCTTCGGCCTCTTTCAGGTAGCCGGACTGGTACAGCACTACGACTTCATCCGCGGTGCGCAGCCCTTCATACGAATTGGTGACGTCGGTGAGCGCGATCGAGGCCTGCTCGCTCGAAAGCTCCTGCGACTGCGTGATGGCATATCCGGTGCGCGCGATTTCGCCCTGATTGCGGTTGAAGATCGCAAGCGGAATGCTGGCAAACACCGAAGCCGTGTTGACGTCGCCGACATGGGTGTAGTTGATTTGCCCGGTCACATCCTGCTTGCCGTCGGCCCTGGCAAGGGCGAGCTGGCTTTGCGCTGCGGTGATTCCCAGTTGCGCGGCGCGCACATCAGGACGCTGCCTGAGCGCCATTGCTTTCAAGTCGTCCTCGCCGAGCGTCACCGGTTTGTATTCGAGGTCCCCCGCCACTTCGTAGCTCGCGGGCACCGATTCGTAGCCCAGAAGCTGCCGCAGGCTGGCGAGCGCCTGCACCTTCGCCAGCTTGGCCGCTGAGACGTCCATCTGGAATTGCAGCAGCTGAATTTTGATTTTCAGAAGGTCGGCGCCGCTCATCGAGCCGGCGTTGTAGGACGCCTGGCTGATGTCTACGGTCTTCTGAAAGCTGTCCAGATCTTTCTGCGCCAAATCCAATTCGGACTGCGCGAGCAGCGCCGCGATGAATTGCGACGCAACGTTGAACGTGAGTGTCCTGGCGTCGTCGTCCACGGTTGCCGTCGTAACCGCCGTCTGGTCCTTGGCCGCTTGCAGGCGCCGCTGGCGCTTTTTGCCCCGCTCGAAGAGGTAGCTGAGGCCCACGTCGAATTGCGCGTTGTTGTCCAGATACGTGCTGTTGAAGTTGCTGGGTTGGAAAAACGGCAGAAACTGCGCGTCGCCCAGCAGCGTCGGGTTGGGGCGAAGGTTGGCGGTGATTTCCTGCGCCTGGTTTTGCAGGATGGTCGTGCGCGCCGCCTGCAAGGAGTGGTTGTGCTTCAGCGCCAGGTCGATAGCGTCGTCCAGCGTGACGCGCGTGGGCAGGTTCTGCGGCGCGGCGGGCGCGGCAGGCGGAGCCGCTTGCCCCAGCGCGCGGCCGGGCACAAGCAAGGCCAACCCTCCGAGAGCGATCATGGGCCACCACGTCCGGGCCCCGGAATTGGTCTGCATAGGTTCTCTCCTGCGAAGAACGGTCGCGACTCTCGCCTCGGTTTTCCCCTATTTGCCGGGGAGCCGGAAAGCGCGAGAGGCCCGAGTTGGTGGATTCCAGTAGAGATGGAGCCGCTCAAGGGCAGCGGCCGGACGAGCAGGCTAAGCGGAGGGAGGCGCGCGAGGAGAGGTTTGCGAGAATTCAGGGCTGGCAGCAAGCGCCGCGTCCTGCGGAAGCGGCAGCGACGCTACCGGCTTCAGCAAAATCACCGACGGCACGGCAACGAGCTGCGCCGGGGCCTGGTGGCCCAGGTGGCAATACGGGCAGCGCGCGTCGTCGTTGGCGCCCTGGTGGTTCCAGTCGCTGACCACACCGGTAGCGAACACCAGAAGCGCGACCAGCGCCAGAGATACCGCGACGATCCGAAGCGTCTTTCGCAAGGTGTATGGGACCGGTTTAGGCCTGGGGACAGGCTACCCGCATCTTATACTCGATGTAGGACGTACGTAAAGCGTTGCTCGTTTCGGCGACCCGCAAAAGGCTACGATTCGCCCCACCCAAGCCCGGAGATTCCTCGGTTCCCTGGTATCAGGGAAAAATACAGGGTTTCTTCAGACAATTCGATCCCCACTTTTGTACCTAATTGGCCCATCCACAGAGACTTGCAGTGGTTTCGGTGGATTTCAAAACAGGGAATCTGGACGACAATATCAGGGATTCGTCTACACGTTTCGGGCCATCGCCGTTTTTCAGGTCTCCTTGAAAAGCACTATCGGATCAAACAGATGAGAGGGGTGTTGCATCGACCGGTTGGGTAACTAGGAGGCACTGAAGGCCAATTCCCGATGCCCCCGCCTCTCAGGAGCTAGGCGGAGTTTCGGAAAGGTCCTGGCCGCAGAGAAGATCCCCAAGTTTTGTTTTGACAAGAATGCAAATCCGGAGAAGAGCGCAAGCGCAGAATCATGCCGCAGGACGTTGCGGTTTCCCTGGTAACGGGGAAAATACGAAGATTCTTCAGGCAATTCAGTCCACTCCTGTTAGATAATCGGCCCCCCATCTGTAAGGACTTGCAGTCGCTTCGGCGAATTTCAAACCAGGGGCCTTAGGTGCGCACCGTTCCCACCGAACAAAAAAGTCATATCCAGTGACCCACACTTTAGAATCTGCGGAAGGACCGTCGATACTGGACCCGGCCATTCAAAATATCCTTCCGATTGAAGTTAGGGATCTCCGGCTGTAGGCGGGGATCTGCCCACTGGTACTCGCACTGTTCGCACTTAAGGCCGTTCGCGATGATCTGATGCACACTCCCCTTGCACTCGGGGCATTGCCGTGGTTTTGGTATACCCAGGGCGACCATTTCGGGCTCCGGTGCGTTTGCAATTTTCTTGTAATACTCAATAAGTCCAAGCTCCTGATTTCGAAAATTGTTTTTGAACCAATCGAGTATCTGTGAAGTTGAATCCACCTGATCGTCGTAGTTCCCAAAGGGAAATATCTCCAATTCGTGTAGGTATTCTGGCAGCCATTCCGCCCTTTGCGGCAGATGCGCAAAACCATTTTCTATGGTGCTGGTCACCGAATTCATGCGCATGATCTTATTCATTTCGGGTTCGTACCTCTGGACTGCTTGCATTCCTTCGCTGACCAACTCCTGAATGAGCTGCGTGCCTGAGGCTCTGTTCTCGATCAAGACTGTTTTTGCGCCAAAAGCTTCTGCTTGTTCACGTACGGCACGCTTCAGTTCTGGATAGTCGACACGCTTACGATAGACATGCAGAAGGTAAAGATGCTTCTCCTTTACCCCCCAAGTCGTGCAGACGCTATAGTCGGCGAGTTCCGAAGGCTTGTTGGCGGTGTCCCAGGATTGAACGATTAGATCGAACTTCGAAAGACGGTCTGCATCGGAATAAAGCATGAACCAGCCGGCCTTTATTAGGCCTCCGCCTAAAGGGGCGGGCTCCTGCTGATACTGGCCGGCAAAAGTGTATTCACCCTGGACTTCTCGAATGCTGGCAAGAACGTCCAACGGTTCTCGCTCTGGATGTAGCGCTTCGCCTCGGCGTCGCCTGAAGACTTTAGGACCAAATAAAGTCTGAACAGTGTGGACCTCATCTTCTTCCGCAATGGCAGGGAACTTGAGCACATGCCAGCCACCTTGCTTGAGAACGTGGCCGGTCAAATCATCTTCATGCAACCGCTGCATAATTAAGATAATACATCCTCTGGTTTTATCATTCAGGCGGCTAATCACAGTATGCTCAAAACATGCATTGACAGCCTCGCGTTGGGTTTCGGATAGCGCCTCTTCGGGTCGCAAGGGATCATCAATGATGATAAAGTCTGCGCCTCTTCCGGTCATCACACCGCTGATCGAAGTAGCGAAGCGGAACCCTCGTCGCGTGGTGAAGAAGTCGTTAACCGCCTCTCTAGAACTCGCAAGACGAGTGCCTGGAAACAGGTTTAGATACCAGGGAGCGCACATCACCGTCCGACCATCTTTGGCTAGTTTGCTAGACAAGTCTTGCGCGTAACTAAGACAAATGATTTGGGACGTTGGGTTATGTCCGAGCACAAAGGCCGGAAATGCGATCGAGGCTAGGTGCGATTTAAGAGATCGCGGGGGCACATTGATGACAAGGCGTCGCAACTGGCCCGTGCGACACTTCTCGAGCGCTTCCGCTATGCATGCGATATGCCAGTTGTGCGAATACTCAGTTTCGGGGTTTAGGTCGTAGAAGGCTCGTTGCATGAATGCGATGAAGTCCGTTCGCAGAATCTTTTCATACGCTTCAAGATTTAGGTTCATCTACGGTCTCCTTTGACGATTCCTCAAGTCGCTCCAAGATCGTCTGCAATACTTTGAAATCCGGTTCCGTCAGCTGCCTTGCCGGAAGGTCTGTCGATTGAACCTCGGTTGAGCTTGCTAGGCTGAAGAGTAGGCGCGAAGCAACCATGTCTCCCCGCAAGGCTTTATTAACGAGCTGGCGGATTACTGCGTCGAACTTTGTCATACCTTTGCGTTTGCCGTTTTCGTTGACGATAGTTTTTTCCTGTAGGATCTTCGCAAGAACAGTTCCCACATTGCGGCTGCCCTTCGGCCGGCCCTGCGGATTGCCGGACGCACCCTTGCGAAACTGCGTGCGTTTTGGAGGTTTTCCAAAGCCAACTTCGAAGTCATCTCGTTCCATTCGCACAACCCCCCGCACTAAAAAGCAATTATTGAATCCGTTCAGCCTTGCGTTCGACACTGACTTGCAAAAAACGGTACACAAAAAAAGTAACATTAGAAACGACAAATTGCGCTTACTTGTCGGGCGCTGGAACGTGTGTTCAGTTGGTTACTGAGAATCAGCCATTGCAGAAGGGATTCAAAGACGAAATGATTGGCCGAACACTGTCTGGAGATTTTTTCGGAGGCTCGGTTCGACGATTTCGAGTTACGGCGGGCTCAAGCGGGAGTTCCTGCGAGGGTCCCAAAAAATGCGGCCCGCGAGGAGGCGGGCCGCTGCTCAAGCATTACGGGCGTAAAGCTTCTTACGCCCGTAAACTCTATAGGTTATCGGCGTTGATGTTCAGCGCCATCGCTTCCAGCTTGCGGGCATCCGACTTGCGCCCGAGTTGGCGAAGCAGCGCGGCGTACACTTCCATGGTCTGCTGCAAGAGCGGATCGTTCACCGCGAGATGCTTCTGGCGAATTTCCAGAGCCTGGCCGTAGAGGGGTTCGGCCGCTTCATACTTGCCTTCGCAGTAGTAGATCAGCGCCAGGTTGTTCAGGCTGACCGCAACTTCAAGGTTATCGGTTCCCAGCTTGTGCTCCTGGGCCTGCAGCAGGTTGCTAAACAGCGCTTCGGCGTCGGAGTACTTGCCGGTGGCGCGGTAGATTTCGCCAAGGGTGGTCTGGGCGGCAATCGCTTGCGGGGTGTCCAGCTGCGAGTTGTTGGCCCAGATGGTCACGGCGCGGGCATACATCGCCGCCGCTTCATCGTTGCTGCTCCGCGAATGGTAAATCTCACCCAGGTGGAAGGAGGCGGTGGCCGCTTCGGGGGTATTGGCGTTGGCGCCGGAAATCGTGAGCGCCTGCTGGTAGAGCAGCTCGGCCTTGGCGTCCAGAGCCTGGGAGTGATACACGCCCGCCAGATCGATCAGCGTATTGGCGTGGTTCGCGAGTTGGCTGTCGCCCGCCGCTTCGAAGATCTTCAGCGACGCTGTGTATTGCGCCGCGGCCTGGTCTTCCATGCCCTGATCGTGATACAGGGCCGCAAGATTGTTCATCGTGAGTGCAGCCGCGACCTGCCGGCTCCCATCCTTTTGCAGGATGGCCAGGGCTTGCTGGTAGGCCTGCTCGGCCTCAGGGTACTTGGACTGGTCTTGATAGAAGACGGCAAGATTATTCAGGCTGACGGCGACGGCTGGGCTGTCGGCTCCCAGGGTGTTGCGCTGCGCTTCGATGGCTTGCTTGTAGATCGTCTCCGCCAGCGCGTACTCGCCGCGCTGGCTGGCGGCCGCGGCTGCAGCTTTGGTTGCGCTCCAATCCAAGGTTTGCGCCGGTGTGGACCGCCCGCCCAGCAGAATCAGCGTGGCGAAGATGGCTACCAGGCTGACTTTGGTTGAGTTCATCGTCTGTCTCCTCGTGTTGAATTGCCTTGCCGTGCTTGAGCAAGCCTAATTTGCCAAAATGAAACGGCGGGCCATATGAGGCATCAGTGCCAATTTGAGCAGACGGGTGGCTTGAGACTCCTAGTACAGGGACCCAATTTAGTCCCATTACCAGGCTAAGTTGTGTGTAATCGTTGACTTACAGGAATACGCGACTTCGCTTTTTATTTGCGTGGAGGACTACTAGGCGCGTTAGCCCTCTTAACCCCGGCTTCCCCGACTTTTGTCGCACGGTCGCCGCACGCTTCCTTTGCCCCACTACGGAATGCGCCGATCAAAAGGTGCACCGACCCTCAGAACCGCCCGTTCCTGTGCTTCTTGCACAGTCCCTACCCCCATCACGATTTGATGACCGGTGTTTGCCGCGCTCCATCACCTCGACGCACGCCTTGGGGGTTGTAGCCGAATTTGGAATCGGTTTGACGCGAAGGAGTCGGTACAATTCAAAGAAAACCCGCACCCTTGAAAAACCGTCAAGGGTGCGGCACCCGCTCGACTCAAACCGGAACGCGCTCCCTATGCGACATTGAGATATGCTGCTACGCTGATTCCTTCGCGTTGGCAGCTCAGGAGGATGCTCGCGTGGGGGGAAATTCTAAACGCGTATTGCTGACTGGCGGGGCTGGGTTTATCGGCTCGCATGTGGCGGAGGCATTGCTGCGCGGCGGCGCACAGTTGAGTGTTGCGGACAACCTCGACACGTTTTACTCCCCTGCGTGGAAAAAAGCGAACCTCGAATCCATCCGAAAAGTAGGAGCGTTCGCGTTTTTCGAGCAGGATATTTGCGCGACGGACGGCATGCGCGACGTTTTCGCCTCCGCGCGGCCGGAGGCGGTGATTCACCTCGCGGCGCGAGCGGGCGTGCGGCCTTCGATTGAGCAGCCGCGGCTGTATGAGCAGGTGAACGTCGCCGGCACGATTAATCTGCTGGAGCTGTGCAGGGAATTCCGCGTGGAGCGGCTGATCTTCGGCTCCTCGAGTTCGGTGTACGGCGCGACGAGCCGCGCGCCGTTTTGCGAGGCCGAGGCCGGCCTGCGGCCCATTTCACCCTATGCCGCTACCAAGCTCGCCTGCGAGTTGCTCTGCTACACCTACGCGTATCTCTACAAGCTGCCGGTGATGGCGCTGCGTTTCTTCACCGTGTACGGGCCGCGGCAGCGGCCGGACCTCGCCATTCACAAATTCGTCGCGCGCATCGAGGCCGGGAAACCTCTGCCCATTTTCGGCGATGGCGAATCGGGACGCGATTACACGTACGTCGACGACATTGTCGCGGGCGTTCTCGCTGCGCTCGACTACAACTTTTCTTCCACGGACGGGCCGCCGTTTGAAATCTGCAATCTCGGAAATTCGCACCCGCTGAAGCTTTCAGAACTCGTTTACATGTTGGAACGCACCACGGGCAAGAAAGCGATCATTCAGCGCGAAGGGCCGCAGCAGGGCGACGTCCCGCTGACCTGGGCGGACGTTTCCAGGGCAGGGAAACTGCTCGGCTACCGCCCGCAAACCTCGCTGGAGGAAGGGCTCAAGAAATTTGTGGCTTGGTACCGCGCCGCCGATCCGACCCAGCGGGCGTGAAGAGCAGACCTAGTGCGCTGCGGTCTCCCGCTCGGGGGACGAATCGCTTTTCTGCCGACGGCGCTGGAGGGCGTCCGCAAAGATAGCGCGCATTTCGACGCCGTTGCGGTCCCACGTGTATTCGGCGGCGGTGACCGCTGCCAGCGCGGCCATGCGTTCTCTTTCTTCGGGACGCTCGTAGAGCCGGCGAATGCGCTGCGCCAGGCCCGCCACGTCATTCGGATCCTGCAGAACGAGGCCGTCCACGCCATCGGTCATGATTTCCGCGGTGCCGTTGGTCGCGGTGGTGATCACGGGCAAGCCGCAGGCCATGGCCTCGGCGGGCGGCTGCGCGAAGGTGTCCTCGAGCGAGGGGCCCACGTACATATCGGCGGCGGCGTAATACCACTGCACGTCCGCGCGCGGCGGGCAGAATTTCACTTTGCCATCGAGACCCAGTTCGCGAAGTCGGTTCTGGTAGGGCGCCGCGTCATCCTTGCCGGCGACCACCAGAACCAGCGGCAAATCCTTCAGCTGCGCCAGCGCTTCAATTAAATTGACCAGCCCCTTTTTCTTCCAATCATTGCCGACCAGCACTAAGGCAAGCACATCGTCGCCGAGGCCGAGCTGCGCTCGGGCCGCCGACCGATTGCGCAGCCGCAATTCAGGATTGAAAATTTCCTTGTCTAGGCCGATGTACACCACCGGAAACGGGCCGGCGAGCCCGTAGTGGCGCCTCAAATCTTCGGCCGTTTTCCGGGCGATCAGGATCAAGCGCGTCTTCGGATTGGTGTACATCGTGCGCTCGAGAGACATGATCAGCCGGTAGTAGAGCCAGCGATGGGCGAGTCGCGGCCAGAAGCGCGCGGGATTGCCGAGGAAGCTCAGTTCGTGCCCGGACATGCGCACGAATTCCGCAAACACGATATGCACGGAGACCAGGTCGGCATCCCAGCAATTGGTCCCGGCGGTATAGACGAGGTCGGGGGCGAGGCCGCGCACGCGCGCGTCCCACCAGCGCCACAGGTGATTGGCGGCCAGCCACCACAAGAAATTGAAAAGGTGAGGCCCCGGCAGCTTCGGAATCCTGTGCCAGCGCATGCGCGTGAGGTCCACGTCCTCGACGCGTTGGCTGTAAATATGGATTTCGTAGTCCGCGGGCAGGCGCGCGATCCATTCGGCGATGCGCCGCTCGGTTCCATGGCGTTTGTCGATGAAAGGAGAAACAACGGCGATGCGGGCAGGCGACATTCGCTTTGGGGCGCTCCCTACGGGCTGACCTGCATCAATTCACACCAGCGCTGCAGGACAAACAGGTCCCAGACGCGCGACCAGCCCACGGCGCCCTCGGAGCGCTCGTAGTGCTCCCACAGTCGGTTGACCGCGGCAGGCTCGAGGATGCCCGTGCGCCGCAAGCGATCCGGCGTAAACGCTTCCTTGAGCACGTTGCGCAAGTCGCGCGAGAGCCAACGCTGGAAGGGAAACGTGAAGGTGCGCTTGCGCCGCGATTGCAGGTCTGCCAGCAGCTCGGGAGGCAGGAAACGCTTCGCGGCGTCGAGCAGCAGGCGCTTCTGCTGCATGCGAATGCTTGAAGGAACGGGAAGCAGAAACTCCACCACGCAGTGATCGAGGAAGACTGGGCGGACCTCGATGCTGTGGGCCATGCTCATGGCGTCCAGATCACGCAGCAGGCGCGGCTCAAGGTGCGTGTGGATGTCCATGAAGGCCAGGCGCTCGCGCAAATCTTCTTTCTCCACTTGATGGGACCAGTACGCCAAATGCTCGCGTGCCTCCTCATGGTGGCCGTTGCGGGAACCCGTAGGCGAAATCAGCTCGCGGACATCGCGATCGAGAAAGAGCACCTTCACGGCCAGTTGCGCGGCCACAAAAGGATCGTCGGCGCCAATCAGGTAGGAGAGCTTGCGCCAGCGAAACGGAAACGCATTCTGATCGAGCAGGCGGCCAAACGGAACAGTAGGCAAGGGCTTCGCCCAGCGCGCCACCTTATTGAAGCGTTCGAACCAGGCAAGGGACTCATACCCGCCGAATAATTCATCGCCGCCCTGGCCGGAGAGAGCTACTTTGAATCCGGCCTCCGCGCCCAGTTTGGAAATCCAGTAAGAGTTGAGCCCGTCCACGGAGGGTTCGTCGAGGGCCCATACGGCATGGTCGAGATCGGCTTCCACGCGGCGCGCTTCGAGCTTTACGACTTCGAGCGGGACACCCAGCGCCTCGGCGGTGCGGAGAGTCAGCGGGCTCTCGTCGAATTCGTCCTCTGCGAATCCCACGGTCATGGCCGAGAGATTTTGCGCTCCGGCGGCGCGCGCCAGCGCGGCGAGGCAGGCCGAATCCGTGCCGCCGCTCAAGAAAATCAGAACGGGCACGTCGGAGACGAGATGGTTGCGCATCGCGTCCACCAGCACGTCGGAGAGATCCTCAGCCAGATGATCGGCGGCAAACGGCAGAGAAGAATGCGGAGAGAGCGTCCAGTACGGTGTGGCGCGCCACCGCCCGTCCTTCCAGATTCCCACGTGCCCGGGAGGCAGCGGGGTGATCCCGCGAACGGCCGACCACGGCGGAGGAATGTGACCGAGCTGCAGATACGCGCGCAGCCCCGCTGGATCGAGCTGGCGAGACGAGAGGCCGGAGGCCAGCATGGTTTTGAGCTCGGAAGCGAAGACAAGCTGCCCGCCGGACTCGCACACATAGAGAGGCTTGATACCCAGGCGGTCGCGAGCAAGGACTAATTTCGCTTCCCGCGCATCCCAGATGGCGAACGCGAACATGCCGCGCAGTTTCTCGACGAAGCGCTCGCCGTATTCCTGATACAGGTGAAGGACGACCTCGGTGTCCGAAGTCGTCTGAAAGCGATGGCCGCGCGCGACGAGCTCCTCGCGCAACTCCGCGGCATTGTACGTTTCGCCGTTGTAGGTGATCCAGGTTTGCCCGTCCGCGCTGGACATGGGCATGCGCGCGCGATCGCTCAGGTCAATGATGGAGAGGCGCGCATTTACCAGCAGGCACAAGGGGAAAGCCTGCACACCCTGGCTGTCCGGCCCGCGATGACGCATGGCGGCGGCCATGCGCTCGGCGGCCGGGCGCAAGGCTTCCGATGGGCTCACTGTGGCGATGCCGGCAATTCCGCACATATCATCCGGCAGCCGTCGCCCAGCTGCCGCAAATTCCCCCAGGACTGTAACTTTAGCGTTTCTGAAAGCGTGCGGCTAGGCTCATGTGGGCACTGTTGCGTGCGCGACCTCACTGGCGGGGGAACAGCTCGACGACCTTCTGCTCTCCACAGGGATCGGCTTCGCCCTGCTGCAACTGTTTTGCAGCGTGATCTCGTGGTGGGCCGGCCTTACGGCCCGCTCCGCCACGGTTTTGCTTTCGATCCTGGCGATTTCCGGCGCGACCGGCCAGCACGCCGCCCGACGAGGCCACAAGGGTCCGCTCGTCTGGCACGCGCTCTGGCAGCTAGGGAGCTATGCATTTGTTTTCGATGGGGCGTGACGTATCAAGGGGGTAAGTAATGCATTTTCCTCGGACACGTACCAAACGAAGTGAGCAGATGAGCCCGGGAACGCTTCCCGCTAATAATATCCTCAACGCGAACACCACGAATGACGAGAGCGTCAGCGATGAGCGAACGGTGGCAACGCCAAGGCATTGCTTCGGCACACATCAACGCGCTACTTTTCTGCTTCGCTAACTTAATCAACCTCTTCAGCCCCGTCTCGAATTCTGCAGTCTGCACATGGTCGGCGAACCCTCGAAATGACGTATTCCGCCAACCCATATTCGGCGAACTGACGCGCGCGTGGCGCAAGCCGCCGAGCTTTCGCAAATGTACATCGCCAATCCTCGCGGAGCGCAGCTTCGCAGACAATGTCTCTCGGTTGAACTGCGGGTTGTGTCGTGAGCGGGGAATGCTGCGCACGTCTATGACGCGCTTGATATCGTACGCGCGCAGTAGTTCGAGAAATGCCAACCAAGTGCGCGTAGAGTGCCCAATAGTGAAAATAACCAGCATCGCCAACTAGCGGAGGGGCTTCGACGTGCTGGCCTCCGCAAAGCCTAGAATTCCTTGTTGCGCAGGCTCCGTCGCGGGTGAATTCGACGCGGATATGTTGGACACTAACTGTCGGCCGATCCCGACTATCGTGTGTCTTTCTCCAAATAGTGAGCCCAGCAATGAAAACGATAGGGGACAGAACCAAAAGAAACAAAGCAAGTCCCAATAGAAGAGTGGTCCCTAAGACGCTTCCATGTCCATCAAAAGCTTCAAATAAGACCAACACACCGTAACATCCGACGCTGAAAGCAGCACCGAAGAACAGGAATGCTAAGCATCCCCGAAAGAATGGGGAACGGAATGCAAACGCCATTCGTTCCTCCGACCGTCAATGAATGATTCAGGATACAGCCGGGCGGTCAGGAAAGCGAGTCATTTGGCTGAATCACGCCTTTCACGCGCTGAGCCAAATCGTTACCCGAAGACCGCGGACATGGCTATGCGGCTTTGTGGTGTCTCGCTCGTGTGCGCGCGCCTTTGCGTGAAGCGGTGAGGAAGACGGCCACGTTTGCCAGAACATCAGCGCAGAACACTCAGCCGTATTTCGCGCTTGAATTTACTGACGCCAGACAGTCCCGAATCTTCTTGACTTCACTTGCCTTCGCTTATAGATATAAGACACGTTAGATGACAACCCGACCCTGACTGAGGGTATGCCATGAAGTGCGCGACCAAAAGCCCTGCCCCCAATATGGTTTCACTATCGCGCGGTCTGTATGGACGCATTGCCCGCAAGATGAAATGTGATCCGTCTTACGTAAGCAGGGTAGCCCGCGGAGAACGGCACTCTGCAAGAATTGAGGCGGTACTTAGGAAAGAGTTCAGGAGTGCGTTGAAAAAGTTGCTGCAGTAGACTTCGTGCCAATGTTGCGATGACTGGTTGAGACCTCCCGAGATTATCGGTAACTATACTAAACCCGCGCGGCATTAGCCCGGTGCGGAAAACCCCGTGCGCTTGACAACGGCGGACGATCGGTGACATAAGGCCCTCTCCGGGACAAAGCCTATGTCAACCGACTTCGAAGACCATTGCTGGAAGGACATCGTCTCGAGCGATGTATTGGATCTCTATTCGCGGTACCGACGCGAAGTGTTTGTCGGTCCCTCTCCCGCGCTGCTGGCCATAGACCTGTACGAACTCGCCTACGAGGGCGGCCCGCGCCCTGTCTACGAAATCTGGAAGCAGTATCCCAGCTCCTGCGGCGAACATGCGTGGCGCGCCATCGAGCCCACGAAGCGCCTTTTCGCGGCGGCCCGCGCCGCTGGAATTCCTGTGTTTTATTCCACGATGGATGTGCGGTCGAACAGCAGGCCCAGCGGGCTGAATGCCACCAAGCGGCAGTCGCCGCGCGAAGATGGCGGGGCTTATCGGATACGGCCTGAGTTCGGGCCGGAGCCGGAAGACATCGTCATCACCAAGCAGCGGGCGAGCGCGTTCTTTGGGACTCCTCTGCAGGCGCACCTCACCCAGTTGGGCGTGCGTTCGGTCATCGTCTGTGGCGAAAGCACTTCCGGGTGCGTGCGCGCCTCTGCTGTGGATGCCTACTCTTACGGCTTCCACGTTGCCCTCGCGGAGGAGTGCTGCTTCGATCGGAGTGTGCTGTCGCACAAAGTGAACCTGTTTGATCTGCACCATAAATATGCCGACGTGCTGCACATCGACGAAGTGGAGGCCCACCTCAGGGGCAAGCGCGTCCAAACAGCGAGCTAACTCATGAAGCCGAACGAATACGGTCCGTTTCCTTATTCTCCGATCATCCGTCGCCCCCGCCTCAACTGGCCCAACGGCGCGCGCGTGGCGCTTTGGGTGATCCCGAATATTGAGTTTTTCTCGCTTGAGGAGCGCCCTGGCGGCTCGGGCGCTGGAAAGGTTCCCGATGTTCCGTTGTGGTCTTCCAGAGACTACGGCAATCGCGTAGGTGTGTTTCGGTTGATGGAAGTTTTGGATCGTCACGAAATTCGCGCTACGGTCGCACTGAACAGCGATGTCTGCGCGCGCCATCCCGAGATCATCGAGGAGGGGCAGGCGCGCAAATGGGAGTGGATGGGCCACAACCGCACAAATACGCGTCGTCTGAATGAAGCAGCTCCAGGCGACGAAGCGAACATCATTCGTGACAGCCTCGCAACAGTGGCAAAAGCGACGGGGTTCCGACCCACAGGTTGGCTTGGTTCCGGCTTGCAAGAGACTTGGGATACGCTGGACCTGCTGGCCGCGGAGGGTGTTGAGTACGTTTGCGACTGGTGCAACGATGATCAGCCGTATTTGATGAATCTCGACGCGGGACGGAGCATCGCGTCGGTGCCCTACAGCCACGATATCAATGACAAGCCGGCGTTCGAACAGATGCACCGGACGGCAAAGGAATTTCAGGAGATGATCTGCCGGCAATTCGACGTGCTCAACCGCGAAGGCAAAGACTCCGGGCGCGTCATGGCCATTGCCATCCATCCTTACCTCACAGGCATGCCATATCGGATTGACGCCTTCGACGCTGCGCTGGAGTACATTTGCCGTCATGAAGGCGTCTGGCGGGCCACCGGCAGCGAAATCGCGCGCCACTATGTCGGGCAAGTCCAGGCCGGAACAGATCGGCAGGAGCCTAAACGTGCCGTCGTAGGCTGAACCCCTCCGACCAGAATGCAGAATGCCCCAAGCCGCAGAAATCGATCTAACCGCACTGATCGAACGTCAGCGCATCGGGTGGTTTCGGATTTCCATCCTCCTGTGGTCTTGCGCCGTAATGGCGGTGGAAGGTTACGACATGCAACTGGCGGGCTTCGCGGCTCCCGCCATCATTAAGGCCTGGAAGATCGATAAAACGCTCTTAACACCCGTATTTGGGTTCGGGCTCTTTGGCTACATGCTGGGCGCGACGTTACTCAGCAGCCTGGCGGACCGATTTGGACGCAAGAAGATCATCCAGGGAGGCGTGTTCTGGTTCGGCGCTCTTACGCTGGCTGCCGCGAGTTCTCATTCCATCGCGGAACTGACCCTCCTGCGCTTTCTCGCCGGATTAGGTCTTGGCGCTGCCATTCCCACGACGATTGCCCTTGCCGTTGAATACGCGCCGTCGCGGATTCGCGCAACCACCGTCGGAATCCTGTTCATCGGCT
>Ga0210398_10002297_pt1 | contig 18779 bp, 15 predicted proteins | sample IncBWC4OmetaG_FD_161047 | JGI IMG/M metagenome (GOLD analysis project Ga0210398, IMG submission 161047) | Forest soil microbial communities from Barre Woods Harvard Forest LTER site, Petersham, Massachusetts, United States - Inc-BW-C-4-O | ecosystem: Environmental > Terrestrial > Soil >... | reverse complement strand
ATGGATCAAGCCAAGGTCCTCGAACGGATGCGGGCGACGTTGGGAGTGCCCGATTTCAACCCGGAAGTGCACAACATCAGTCATTGGATCTTGGAAGCACTTGTCGCGGAGAGGTTTCGGGACGGGCGTGTGTTTCTGCTGGGTGATGCCGCGCACCGCCACCCGCCGACGGGGGGATTGGGTCTCAACAGCGCCGTGCAAGATGCGCACAATCTGTGCTGGAAGGTCGCCGCGGTGGTCGACGGTGCCGCGTCGGAGGCATTGCTGGACTCCTATGAGCTCGAGCGCCGGTCGGTTGATGCCAACAACGCCGACAGGGCGATGAAGAATGCACTCAACCACGTGACGGTCGAGCAGGCGATTGGACTGTCATCGCAGGCATCCGCCGCGGAGAATTGGGATCAACTGAGGCCAATCTGGCAGGACGTTCCCGGCGCGACGCAAAAGCGGCACCTGATCAACACCGCGATCGCGACCCAAACCATGGAATTCCGCCATCACAGGGTCGATTTCGGCTACAACTATCCAGAAGGCGCCATCGTCGACGACGACCCAACACCGCATGCCGAACCTCTGGAAAGCATCCGGCTCTACCAGCCGTCAACACGGCCCGGACACCCGCTGCCCCACGCGTTTGTGGAATACGCGGGCCGGCGAACCTCGACAGCCGAGCTCGTCGGGGCCGGCCGATTCCTGCTGATCGCCGGCGAAGACGGACACGCCTGGTGCGATGCGGCCGCGAAACTCGCCGAAGACAATGCGATCGCGCTCGATGCTGTGCGGATCGGGGCACTCGGCGGCGACTACATCGACATCAGATGCGCCTGGCTGAAACAGCGCGAGATTGGCGCACAAGGGGCGCTGCTGGTCCGCCCGGATCGCTACATTGCTTGGCGCAGTTTGGGCCGAGTCGACAATCCCTACATGGAACTGCGCAACGTCTTCTCCCAGATCCTGCATCGCACCGAGGCCGAGGTCGTGACGGCGTGAATCAGCTTGTACGGCAACGAAACGATGGCGACGCGAAAATGGCGCAACCGTTGCACACCGCTGAGGTGAACCGATGAGCCTGCACAGATTGACCAGCATCATCATCGGCGTGCCCGACGTTGCGGCCGCCGCCGCCTACTATCGCGACTTCGGGCTGGCCGAGCTCGGCGCCAACCGCTTCGCCACCGTCGACGGCGGTGAACAGCTGGCGATCGCGCATGCACGCCAGCGACGGCTACTCCAGCTAGGTATTGGGGTTCACGACACCGACGATCTGGACCGCATCGGATCGCGACTGGACAAGCTGGGGATCGGCCACACGCGCAACGACACATCGATGTCGGTGCTCGACCCGAATTCCTCTCTGACCGTCGTGGTCGAGGTCGCCAACGAAATCAAACAGGAATACACGCCGACCCCCGCCACCAACGGACCTGGGCGCCCGGACCGCGCCAATATACGGGCCCCGGGCATCGACCGTGAAAACCCAGTCCGACCACGCAAACTCGGCCACGTCGTGGTCGGCTCGATTGACCAAGACGCCAGTCACAGGTTCTTCACTGACGGGCTGGGCCTCAAGATAACCGATCATGTGCCTGGACTGGCAAGCTTCATGCGATGCTCCACCGACCACCACAACGTCCTGGTGCAACAGGCGCCGCTGAACTTCCTGCACCACACCGCATGGGAAGTCGACGATGTCGACGAGGTGGGTCGCGGCGCCACCGCGATGCTTGAAGGCCACCCCGAACGTCACGTCTGGGGATTGGGCCGACACCATCTCGGATCCAACTTCTTCTGGTACCTCAAAGACCCCGCCGGCAACTTCTCCGAGTACTACAGCGACATCGACTGCATCATCGACGAGCAATTGTGGAAGCCGGCCGTCCTCGAAGGCGCTAAAGGGCTCTACAGCTGGGGCCCCCCGCCGCCGCCGTCATTTGTTATGCCCGAGGACCTGGCCGCCCTGATGACGGGATCGCACACAGCCCGCTAACCCCTACAAGCCAACTACGAAGGACTGCAATGCGAATCGGCACGCTTAACCATCGCTATCATGCCCTGGCGGGCAGCCTGGCTCTCGACATCGCCGACGCGAGTGACGGGCGGTTCGTCCCCGATGGCTTCGACATCTTCGAGAGGTTGGGCGAGCTGGCCGGTTGGGTGAGCACCGTTCCGGACAGCGCCTACAGACCCTTTGACGCCGACGCGCTCGGCCCACCCGTGCCGATGCCTCGCCAGGCCTTCGGTATCGGCCTCAATTACCGCGACCACGCGGCCGAGTCCGGGCTCGCGGAACCCGAGGTGCCGCTCGTATTTAGCAAGTTTCCCACCTCGATCACCGGCCCCAGGGCGACGGTCACGCTTCCTTCCGCTTACGTCGACTGGGAGGCTGAACTCGTCGCAGTGATCGGCGCACCCGCGCGCCACGTCAAGGCAGCCGATGCGTGGTCGCATGTCGCCGGTTTGACGGTAGGGCAAGACCTTTCCGAGCGACGTGTGCAACTCGCTGGTCCCGCACCACAATTCAGCCTCGGAAAGTCCTACCCGGGATTCGGGCCGATCGGGCCCGCGATCGTCACTTTGGACGAGATTGCTGACGTCGACAACCTTGAAATCAGCTGTCTGCTTGATGACGAAGTGCTTCAAAAGGGCCGAACCAGCGACCTGATCTTCTCCATCCCTCAACTCGTCGAACACATCTCGGCTATCTGCCCCATGCTGCCCGGAGATCTGATCTTCACCGGGACGCCGGCCGGCGTCGGTGGCGCACGCACCCCCAACCGCTTCCTGACTCCCGGATCGGTTTTGATCACTGCAATCGAAGGGATCGGCGAATTGCGAAATCCCTTGGTGTAACAGCAAAGCGAGCAGATGCAGGTGGCTGCCTGAGTAGAGGAAGGCAGGGTCCCCGGCGGCCACCGCAGCGCGCACCCAGATAAAAAACCCCACAAGTCGGCCCCAAACGGGTTCGTCTGCGCGGCACCGGACGGATTCGGGGTCTTTTGCGGCCTTGAGTAAGGAGCAACATGAGCGCAGACGGCGGGTCGGTCAATAACGTCGGCGACAAACTGCAGATACCGATTGTGGTCGTCGGCGGCTTCTTCCGGATGTGCATGCTGACCGGAAAGGCGATGTTTCGGAAGCCATTTCAGTGGCATGAGTTCGTCTTGCAGTCCTGGTTCGTCATGAGGGTCGCGTTTGTGCCGACCATCATGGTCTCGATCCCGTTCACTGTGCTGCTGGTCTTCACGCTCAACATCCTGCTGGCGCAGTTTGGTGCCGCCGACCTTTCCGGTGCGGGCGCAGCGCTTGGTGCCGTCACCCAGCTCGGCCCGCTGACCACAGTGCTCGTCATTGCCGGCGCTGGGTCCACTGCCATCTGTGCCGACCTGGGCGCGCGCACCATCCGTGAGGAGATCGACGCCATGGAGGTGCTCGGCATCGATCCCATCCACCGGCTGGTCCTTCCCCGGGTACTCGCCGCGACCTTGGTCGCCACACTGCTCAACAGCCTGGTAATCACCGTGGGCCTAGTGGGTGGCTTCCTGTTCGGCGTCTACCTGCAGAATGTCTCGGGCGGCGCTTACCTGGCCACGCTGACCACCGTTACCGGCCTGCCCGAGGTCGTCATCGCGACCGTTAAGGCAGCGGCTTTTGGGCTGATCGCCGGTCTGGTCGGCTGCTATCGGGGGCTTACCGTTGGCGGCGGGGCCAAGGGTCTGGGCAGCGCGGTCAATCAGACCGTGGTGTTGTGTGTGGTAGCGCTGTTCTCGGTCAACTTGGTGCTGACCACCATTGGGGTGCGATTCGGGACGGGGCGCTGAGCATGTCGACTGCCGCTGTAGTTCGCGCCCGATTTCCCAGGGCGACTGGAAATTTCGATCGGTACGTCGGCGCTGCAAGCCGTGGACTGGACGACGCCGGGCGGATGGCCTGGTTCTCAGTGTGGATGATCCGGCAGACCGGGCACGCGTTGCGCCGCTACCCACTGGAGACGCTGCGCCAGATCGCCCAGACCGGCCTGGGCTCGGGCGTGATGGCCTTGGTCGGCGGGGCCGTCGGGATCGGCGGTTTCGTGGTGTTGTCGGGTGCCTCCCTGATCGCAGTTCAGGGCTTTGCGTCGCTGGGCAACATCGGTGTCGAGGCGTTCACTGGCTTCTTCGCCGCAATTATCAACGTACGCATCGGCGCTCCGGTCATCGGCGGTGTCTTGCTGGCGTCCATCATCGGCGCCGGCCACACCGCGGAGATCGGAGCCATGCGCATCAGCGAGGAGATCGACGCCCTGGAGGTGATGGGCATCAACTCGATCTCATACCTGGCGTCCACGCGGCTCATCGCCGGACTGGTGGCGATTGTTCCGCTGTACGCGGGTTTGGTCACCGTCGCGTTCGTATCCCCACAACTGACCACGACCTGGGTCTACGGGCAGTCGCACGGCACCTATGAACACTATTTCCGGACGTTCCTGCGCCCAGGGGATGTGTGGTGGTCGTTCGTGGAGAGCGTCATCATCGTGGTGGTAGTCATGGTGACCCACTGCTACTACGGGTACAACGCCGGTGGCGGCCCGGTCGGCGTCGGCGAGGCCGTCGGCCGGTCGATGCGATTCTCGCTGATCTCGGTGCAAGTGGTTGTCCTGCTGGGTACGTTGGCGATCTACGGCGTCAACCCGAACTTCGCCCTCACCGTCTAGCCGCCCTAACGAAATCATCAACCAAAGCCATGGCAACCGTCGCCCAACACGTCGTCACCGCCCTGACGATCAGCGGAATCCAACGGGTCTACGGGGTTGCGGGCGACAGCCTCAACGGTTTCACCGACGCGATCCGCCGCTCGGATGCCATCACCTGGGAACCCGTCCGCCATGAGGAGACCGCCGCGTTCGCCGCGGCCGCCGACGCGGCGCTGACCGGTCAGCTTGCGGTGTGCGTGGGCAGCTGCGGGCCAGGCAACTTGCACCTGATCAACGGGCTCTACGACGCACAGCGCACTCGCGTTCCCGTGTTGGCTATCGCCGCACACATTCCGCTCGCTGAGGTCGGCTCGGGCTACTTTCAGGAAACCCATCCCCAGGAACTGTTCCGGGAATGCAGCGTCTATTGCGAACTGGTCATCAACGCCGAGATGGCGCCCCGCATCATCGAAATCGCGATGCGCGCCGCGGTGGAGGAGCGTGGGGTCGCGGTTGTCGTGGTTCCCGGCGAGGTGTTTTTGAGCCGGCTCGGCGAGGATGCGTGGAATATCCGACCAGTGTTGCCGACCCGTTCGGTGCTGCGTCCCGACGACGCGTCGCTGGCGCAGGCGGCTGACATCCTGAATGCCGGCGAGCGGGTCACGATCCTGGGCGGCGCCGGTGTCGCCGGTGCACACGATGAGTTGATCGCCCTGGCTGGCACACTGCACGCGCCGATCGTGCACGCGCTGCGCGGCAAGGAGCACATCGAGTACGACAACCCCTTCGACGTCGGCATGACTGGCCTGCTGGGCTTCGCGTCCGGGTACAAGGCGATCAAAGAGGCCGACGTGCTGCTGATGCTGGGCACCGACTTTCCTTATACGCAGTTCTATCCGGACAGCGCCAGGATCATTCAGGTCGATATCCGCGGCCGTCATCTGGGCCGACGGGTCCCGATCGAGCTGGGGATGGTCGGCACCGTCAAGGACACCCTCATCGCGCTGCAACCGCTGCTGCACCAGAAGCAGGACCGCGAACATCTTGACCGGGCGCTCAACCACTACCGGCGCACCCGCAAATCCCTGGATTCACTCGCTGTCAATGACCGTGACCGCACCCCGATCCGCCCGGAATATGTTGCAGGACTGGTAGATCGGCTCGCCAGTGATGACGCGGTGTTTACCTTCGATGTCGGCACGCCGGCGATCTGGGCGGCCCGCTACCTGACCATGAACGGCCGGCGCCAGCTCAGCGGATCCTTCACACACGGCACGATGGCCTGTGCGGTGCCGCACGCGATCGGCGCGCAGACCGCTTACCGGCACCGTCAGGTCGTCGCACTGGCTGGCGACGGCGGCCTGACGATGCTGTTCGGGGAACTGCTGACCTTGGTGCAGAACGGCCTGCCGGTCAAGGTCGTGGTGTTCAACAACTCGTCGCTCAATTTCGTCGAGCTGGAAATGAAAGCAGCCGGCATCGTCAACTTCGGTACCGACCTGCATAATCCGAATTTCGCCGCCGTCGCCGAGGCGATGGGGATCTTCGGTCGTCGTGTCGAACAGCCCGGAGACCTCGAGCGGGCGCTGGACGACGCGTTCGCTCACCACGGGCCCGCGCTCGTCGACGTCGTGGTCGCACGTCAAGAGTTGTCGATCCCGCCTGCGATCACCGCCGAGCAGGCAAAGGGCTTCACCCTGTACGCGATCCGGACAATCCTGGCCGGGCGCGCGGACGAATTGCTCGACCTGGTCACGACGAATGTTGCGCGCCGGATCCTGGATTGAGAGCATTTGCGAGCGCATGCTCCGTGCAAGAACAGCTATCCCAACGATTTCATTACCGGAATAAGGAATGGAGGTCGGTCGCATGAGATGCGCTACGTCAAGGCTCCCGGTGAGGACGGTGTACCAATGAGCGAGCGTGACGACATAATCGCGCTCGTGTCAAGACATCTGGCGCTGTGGTCGGTGAAGGACGACGAACTTAGACTCAGCGAGATCAACGAAGTCTATGGCGAAGAGTTTGAGCTCATCGAGCCAACGGGACTGCCGTTGGGCCCCGGCCGGCTGGGACTCCACGAGCACATCGGCTTGCTGCAAAAGTTACTGGGGGACTACACCTTCGAAGTTGACGGCGATATCGACACCCACCACGGTTGGGCCACCTATGCGTGGGTCCAGCGTCCGCCGTACAACGGACGAACCGTCACTGGCCGCGAAGTCATCCACGTCGTTGATGGGCGGATCGTCTTTCTCTTCATGGTGATTCACGACCTTGACTTCCCTGAACCACCCGCTGGTGTTTCGAGTCAGGCCTGACCGCTATTCGACTAGATCGTTGCCGCCGCGCGGTGACTTCGGTATTCGAAGCCCACCGGGCCCCGGTCGGCGCCTGTGTTAAGCGTCGGATTCTCCTGATATAACCAGCGCTTTGAGCGCAGCCGTGGTTCGCGCGATGTGCTGCGACAACGCAGCCACCGCTGCCTCCTCGTCTCCGGACAAGGCCGCGGTCATGATGCCACGGTGCTCGGCTTGGAGATCGCGATCGACATCGTGTGCCCACGTTCGTGACCACATGCGATAGAGCTCTGCGTTGTCGCGCAGCGTGTTAGCGATCGCCCGCAGCCGCGTGCTTGCGCCACCGGCCACCAGCGAATGGTGATAGGCCCGATGCAAATCGAGCCATTCCGGATTGACATGAGCCGGATCGGAGTAGATCTCGGTGCGCTCCAGCCGATGAAGAGCGGCAACGACCTCCGCTTCCCATGCCACGCCGCCGTGGGTGATCGAATCACGCAAAGCCATTGACTCGATCTGGGTTCGAACGTTCGTCAGGTCGTCCAAATCGTTGACCGACAAGCCGACGACGCTGAAACCGCGTTGTGGATTGGCGACAACAAGATTCTGTTCCCCGAGCCGGGTCAAAGCCTCCCGCACAACCGACAGGCTGACGCCGAACCGGTTGCTCAGCTGGGCGATCTTGAGCTTGCTGCCAGGCTCTATTCGAGTGTTGAGGATGTCGACACGCAACGCTTCGTATACCTCACCGGTGCGGGTCGCCTTCGAGGCGGACATGTGCCTATTTTAGGGAGATATGCGATTTTCGCTAGAATGTCGATAATTATTGGTAGCGCGCGCCGAAAACGGTACCGTCCGCGATTACCGGTGTGGTCTTGGTCGCGCTCGACCGACGCCCGCGTGCGGAGGCGTCAGGTTCCGCCGGACTGCCCCACTCCGAAGCGCTACATTCGCCGGCTGCGCCGGGCGTGGGTACCCCGGTTTGACGGTTGCGCTGGCTGCCTCGGGGTGTATCGCCGACAGGCTGAACGGCATGTTTGGCCAGGCGGAGCCGTCAACTTCGCGGCTCCTCGGGGCTAAGGAATCGGGTGATTTCGGCTGCGGCTCGGTCGGGTTCATCGAATAGCACCATGTGGCCGGCGCCGGGGATCTCGGCCATTGTCGCGTGGGGGATGCGGCACGCCATCCAGCGAGCGTTGGCGACGGGAACGATCGGATCCCGGCTTCCGTGCAGCACCAATGTTTGCTGCTGGAGCCCTCCGAGCCACGGCTGGCTCGTCCATCCGGTGATGGCGTAAAGCTGTTGAAGGTAGCCCCTCAGGGTGGGTGGTGATGCCACACGTTGGTCGATGGAGGCCTGCAGTACGGCGCGATCGCGCGCGGTTCGGCCGCCCGCGATAACCGGGACGATCGCTGCGGCCAGCCGACGGTCGTAGTAGCGCGCCGGTGTCATCATCAGCCAGACGACGAGGGGGCTCGGGGGCCACGCCGGCCAGCCGGCGCTGGTGGCGGCCAGGATCAGCCGATTCACCATGGTGGGATGCCGATGGGCCAGCTCCTGCGCAACGACGCCGCCAAAGGAGCAGCCGAGCACGTCGGCACGCCCAACGCCGAGCTTGCACACCAACTCCGCGACGATGTTGGCGATGCCGCGCATCCGCAGCGGGACGCGGGGGACCGATGAGCGTCCGGCACCTGGAAGGTCAAAAGCGATGACGTCGCGCTGGGGAAGGTGGGCGAGCAGCGGGCCCCACATCTCCAGCGATGCACCCAGACCGTTGATGAGCAGCAGCGGGGCTCCGTCACCGCTGCGGTGCACCCGGAGGCGCACGCCGGAACACCGGATGTCCTGGGTGCTCATGCTTGGGCTCGCATCGCGGCGCGCGCGCCGTATTGGGCGTACCACTCAAGCGTGGCGACGTCGTCGACCGCTCCAAGCGCGACCGCGTCTTCAAGTCGGTGGCCTTGAAGCAGCCGCTTGACCGGCACCTCGAGCTTCTTGCCGGTGAGTGTGCGGGGGACCGCGGGCGCCTCGATGATCGCGTCGGGCACGTGACGTGGCGACGATCGGGCCCTGATTCGCGTGGTGATCATCGAACGCAATTCGTCGTCGAGGGTGGCGCCGGGGGCCATCACCACGAACAGCGGCATGTCGTAATCACCGTCGGCGCGCTCGACGCCGACGACCAGGCTGTCGGCCACCTGTGGGAATTGTTCGACGGCGGCATAGATCTCGGCCGATCCGATACGAACCCCTTGGCGGTTGAGCGTCGCGTCGGAGCGGCCGGATACGGTCACCGTTGCGCGGGGGGAGATCGTAATCCAATCGCCCTGACGCCAGACACCGGGGAAGAAGTCGAAGTATGAGTCGTGGTAGCGGCGGCCATCTTTGTCGTTCCACAGCTCGAGCGGCATCGACGGCATGGGTTCGGTGATTACGAACTCGCCGATTGTGTCGTGCTCGGCTACGCCGCTCGGGCTCCACGACTCGGCCTTGACGCCGAGACCGCGGGCGCTGATCTCGCCAGAGTAGACCGGCAGCAGCGGGTTTCCGCCGAAGTAGGCGGTGCACACCTCCGTCCCGCCGCAGATGGAGTCGATCCGGGTGGCCGGCGGCAGTTGCTGTTCAAGCCAATCCCAGCCGCCCGGCGCTAGCGGCGAGCCGGTCGGGATCACGGTGCGCAGTGTCGCTAGGGCGGCGTCGAGTTCGAGGCCGGCCTTTTGGCAGCCGGAGACGTAGGCGGACCCGATGCCCATGATCGTGGCGCCGGTCAGTCCCGCGATCGACCAGAGCGCGCCCTGGCGCGGATGCGCGGGGCTGCCGTTGTACAAGATTGGGGTCGCGCCGTGCAGCAAGCCTCCGACGAGGTAGTTCCACGCCATCCAGCTCGTCGAGGTGTGGAAGAAAAACCGATCGGTGGGACCGAGGTCGAGGCTGAGGCCCAGCGACTTGAGATGCTCGATGACGATGCCGCCGTGGCCGTGCACGAGCCCCTTCGGAATACCGGTTGTTCCCGACGAGAACAGCACCCACAGCGGATGGTCGAACGGCAGGGACGCAAACCTGGGTTCTCGCGGCGCGCCGATGATCTCGTCGAACGGCGCCGTCGCGGCATGGGCGGGGAACAGCGACCGGACCGTCACGGTCTCGACCAGCGAGGGCAGTGCTGTGCGGAGGTCCGCCAGGGTTGCGCGGCGGTCGTGGATGCGACCGCCGAATCGGTATCCGTCAACGCCGATGAGGACTTTCGGCTCGAGCTGGCCGAAGCGGTCCACGACGCTCTGGGTCCCGAAGTCGGGCCCGCACACACTCCACACGGCGCCCAGAGCGGTGGTGGCAAGCATCGCGACCACCGTCTCGGGGATGTTGGGCAAGTACCCGACGACGCGATCGCCCGGTTCGACCCCGATCGCTTGCAGCGCGGCAGCGCACGCGCCCACCTGGCCGCGCAGCGCTTCGGCGCTCAGGGTGCGCGGGCTGTGCGTCTCGTCGAGGTAGATAAGTGCGGCATCGGCGCGGCACGCACGCTCGAGGACCTGTTCGGCGTAGTTCAGCTGGGCACCGGGAAACCATGTCGCGCCGGGCATCTCGCGCGCCACCAGCGGAGTTTCAAACGGCGTCGGGGTTGACAGGCCGTAGAAGTGCCAGATCGCATCCCAGAAATCCTCGAGCCGGGTGATCGACCAGTCCCATAGCTCCTGGTAGCCGCCGACGGCCACGCCGCGGTTCTCGCGCAACCAGTCGATGAACCGCGTCAGGTTGGCGTGCGCGATGGCCGCGTCGCTGGGCTCCCAGATGATCCGCGGCGTGCTCACCGGTTCAGCCATGCGATGGCTCCAGGCCGCGCACGTAGGCGCCCGGTGCCGGCTCGATCACACGGAATTTGCGGCTTCCCAGGCTCGTCGGTGCTCGGCGGGTGTCGCCCGAGCGTTGGATCGCCCAATCGGCCCAGTGCTCCCACCAGGTGCCCGCAACCTTTTGGGCCTTGGCCTGCCATGCGTCGGGGTCGGGCTCGGGTTCGGGGCCGGTGAAAAAGTGCGCTTTCGGGTTGCCCGGCGGGTTGACGAGGCTGGCGATGTGCCCCGAGTAACTCAGCACGAAGGTGCTCTGACCTCCGAGCAGCTGGGTGCTGCGGTAACAACCCTTCCACGGGGTCAGGTGGTCGGCTACCGCGCCGGTGACATAGGTCTCGACGGTGACTTTGCCGAGGTCCACGGGGGTGCCCAGTACCGTGAACGCGCCCGGATTGACCAGGGTGTTGTCCTGGAAGACTTCGAGGAATTGCCGGTGCAGCGCCGCGGGCAGGTTGGTCGGGTCGGAATTCCACGCCAGGATGTCGAACACCGGCGGTTGCTTACCCAACAGGTAGTTGTTCACCCAGTAGTTCCAGACGAGTTCGTTAGGACGCAGCCAGCTGAACACCGATCCCAGGCTGCGCCCGTCCAGCCCGCGCCGCATTTGCGACCGGCCGCGCGCGGTGGCCATCAGCGGTGCGGTATTGAACAGCCCGACCGTCGTCGGCACCGAAAAGTCCAGCAGCGTAACGCCGAGCGTCGCGGTCGCGACCCGCTCATCGCTGGCGTGCGCCAGGTGGTTGAGCACCGTGGCGGTGAGGATCCCCCCGGCGCACATCCCGATCACGTTGACGTCATCGCTATGCGCCGTGTCGCGGGCGACGTCGATCGCTCTCAGCGCCGCGGCCGCATAGGTATCGAAGTCCCAATCGGCGTGGCGCCCATCGGGATTGCGCCAGCTGATCAGAAAGCAGGTTATCCCTCGGCTGACGGTGTACTCGATGAAGCTGCGCCCGGGCGCAAGGTCCATGAAGTAGTACTTGTTGATCTGCGGCGGGATCACCACCAGCGGCCGGATGTGCACCTCCGGCGTCGAGGGCGCGAACTGGAGCACCTCACAGACCTCGTCACGGTAGATCACCGCGCCGGGAGATGCTGCCAGATCCTTACCGATCACGAACGCATCACGCCGGACCTGCGCGGGCATGCCACCGTTGTGGCGCTGGTCGTCGATGAAATTGCGCAGGCCGGAGACGAGGCTGCCGCCGCCGGTCTCGATCGCACGTTTGAGAGCCGCCGGATTACCCAGGAACGTGTTCGTGGGAGCGGCGGCGCTCACCGCCATCCCCATGAAGAACCGCGCGCGCTCTTCGGCGCGCCAGTCCAGATTGGCGGAGCTGACCATCGCCTCCATCGATTCCGCCCAGGCCAGGTAGTACTGCATCACCCGCCGGTACAGCCGGTTGTCCTGCCAGGTCGCGTCGGCGAACCGCCAGTCCTTGCGATCCGGCGCGATCGTGGAACGACCGACAGTGATCCGCGCGGTCTCGGCGGCCAACCCAGCCGCCCGACTCAGCGACCCGCGACTGCGCCGCGCGGTCTTCCAGATCGAGCGGCCGACGTCGCCGAGGCGCACCGTGCCCAGCGGCTCAGCCCCGTCCACCGCTGCAGGAGTCAATTCCCAGGCGTCAACCATGGGTTCATATAGTAGTATGAAAAAAAGATTTTATCGATTAAATCGATGTTTTTGACTGGTCCACGGAGGCGCCATGACCAGCGTGTACGACGCCGACTACCGGCATCGACGCACCGTGCACCTGGCGTCGGTCCGTCGGGACGCAGCCGCGGTCCGCGGCGGTGACCAGAGCCGATCTACCAGCAGGAGGTAACCCATCATGACCACCTTGGACGCCGAACAGCAGGATGCCCTCTGGCATGGGGCCGGCCGCAAGCTGCGCGGCAGAGTGGCTTTCGTGACTGGAGGAACGCGCGGTATCGGCGCGGCGATTTGTCATAGTTTGGGCACCCAGCTCGCCACCGTCGCCGCCGGTTACGCGCGCAACAGCGCGCATGCCAAGGAATTCGCCGATGATTTCGCGCAGCAGCACGGCGTGCGCCCCAGCCTGCACCAGGGCAACGTCGGCTCCGCCGAGGACTGCCGACGTACCCTCGCCGAGGTCATCGACCAACACGGCCGGCTCGACATCCTGGTCAACAACGCCGGCATTACCATCGACCGGACCGTGGCGACGATGACCGACGAGGACTGGTACACGGTGTTGGCGGTCAACCTCTCCGGCGCGTTCTTCATGTCCCAGGCGGCCCTGGCCCACATGGTCGCGCGCGGCAGCGGTCGGATCATCAACGTCTCCTCGCTCGTCGGCGAGACCGGCAACATCGGCCAGGCCAACTACTCCGCCTCGAAATCGGGACTGTTCGGGCTGACCAAGACCCTTGCCCGGGAGGCCGCCTACCAGCTGGCCAAGGCCGGCAAGAACACCGAAGACGGCATTGGGCTCACCGTCAACACCGTCACCCCAGGCTTGATCGCCACCGAAATGGCCGCCGCGGTTCCGGACAAAGTCATCGAGAAGCTTAAGAAGCAGATCCCCGTCGGCCGCCTCGGGCAGCCCGAGGAAATCGCCCGCGTGGTGCACTTTCTTGCCGCCGACGCCTCCTCGTACATCACCGGCCAGATCTGGGGTGTCAACGGCGGAATGGATATGTGACCCAGAAACCCCGCGAAGCGCTGCAGACCGTCAGAGACGCGTTTCTATCGTGTCCCGCCTAAACTGCGAAACTCATGGCGAGCAGGTTTTTCGACCGCGGCACCGCCGATCGCTCGCCGCCGCAGCAGATTTCGTCGGATCGCTCGTTTGAGAAGTGTCGTCTCACCGCAGGCGCGCTCCGCCTACTGAAGCCCGCCCGACGAACGCCTCTTCGACCTCGGCGCACCCACGACCCAGCCTTTCGACCAGTGAGGGTGTAGCGTGAGGGATGTTGGTACTCCCAGCCGATCCGGAATGGCTCAGTTTCTGACGCTGATCTGCCCGAGCATCCGCTCAAGCCGGACACACCGTTTTTACCGTTCAGTCGGGATGATTTTGAATGCTCCATCGTTGTTTCAGCCGTTAATTGCTCCCTTTGGAATGCAACACTTTTCGTACATGCCGAGCTTTGGCATCCTCGGCACCTACTTGCCGACACCATGCGGTCTGGCGACCTTTAGCGCGGCCTTGGCAGGCGAATTGACAGCTAGAGGCGCCAACATCAATGTCGTGCGCATCGCCGACGGTGACGTCTCCGACGAGCCCAACGTCGCCGGCGAGCTCGTCAACGGCTCGGCTTCGTCCGTAGCGGCAACCTCCGAGCTCCTCAACCAGAGCGACGTCGCCGTCATCCAGCACGAGTACGGCATCTATGGCGGTCCCGACGGAGATGAAGTCGTCCAGATAATGGCCGGATTGCGCGTCCCGTCGATCGTCGTCGTTCACACGGTGCTCAAACATCCGACACGACACCAACATTCGGTGCTCGAATCGGTGATGGCATTGGCCGATCAAGTGGTCGTGATGTCGGAGGTGGCCCGCCAACGCCTGTGCGCAGGCTTCGCCGTCGACCTCGACAAGGTCACCACCATTCCGCACGGCGCGGCACTCCCCAGCACCAACGGCGTGCAACATCCCGACCGGCCGACCATCTTGACCTGGGGCCTGCTGGGACCGGGCAAGGGCATCGAGCGGGTCATCGACGCCATGGCTTCGCTCAAGAACCTGCCCGGCCCGCCGCGGTACATCATCGCCGGCCGCACTCACCCCAAGGTCCTCGCCGCGCAGGGGGAAAGGTATCGCGAAGCACTTGTCGCGCAGGCGAAACGCCTCGGCGTCGCCGATTCGGTGTCCTTCGACGCCGTGTACCGCGCCCCCGAAGAGCTCACCGCGCATATCCAGACGGCTACCGTCGTCGTCCTGCCCTACGACTCGAAGGACCAGGTCACCTCCGGTGTGCTGGTCGACTCCCTCGCGAGTGGCCGCCCGATCGTCGCCACCGCTTTCCCGCACGCGGTCGAGCTCCTCGGCAGCGGCGCGGGCACCGTCGTCGCTCACGACGATCCCGACGCACTGGTCGCAGCGCTGCGCCAGCTGTTGACCGATCCGCGCGTCGCCGACTCCATGGCCACCGAAGCCCGCGGGCTGGCCCCGACGATCGCCTGGTCCGTCGTCGCGAACGCCTACGTCGGCGTGGCGCAACGGCTGCTGGTCACTCAATCGGCACTGACGTGACCAGCGCCGCGCCCACCTCGGTGTTCGCGCATCTGTTGCGAATGACGGACCATCGCGCCACCTTCGAGCACGCCTGCTTGACCGAGCCCCGCCGTGACCACGGGTACTGCACCGACGATATGGCCAGGGTGCTCGTCGTCGCCAGCCGCGAGCCCGACGCACCGGGTGCCGTGAAGGGCCTCGCGCGCAAGGCCCTGCAGTTCTTGAACGACGCCCAGTCCTACAACGGCTCCTGCCGCAACCGGATGGACAGCGCCGGAAATTGGACCGACCAGCCCACCACGGACGACCACTGGGGCCGGTGCATCTGGGGGCTCGGCACCGCCGCCGCCCACAGCGGCGTCAGCCTGGTGCGCCGACTGGCCGTGATTCAGTTCGAGCGCGCTGCCAAGGCCAGGTCGCCGTGGCCGCGGGCGATGGCGTTCGCCGCCGTCGGCGCCGCCGAACTCCTCAGCGTCGAGCCCGGTAATCCCGCGGCCCGGCGACTCCTCGCCGACTACGCCGCCACCGTCGCGAGACCCGATACCAAGTCCGACTGGCCATGGCCCGAGCCAAGGCTCACCTACGCGAATGCGATTCTCCCCGAGGCGATGATCGCTGCCGGCGCCGCGCTGGACGACCCGGACCTGAAACAGCGTGGCCTGGATCTGCTGGAGTGGCTGCTCGACTACGAAACGATTGACGGCCACCTGTCGCCCACCCCCATGGGCGGCCGGGGCCCGCAGGACAGCCGACCCGCCTTCGACCAGCAGCCGATCGAGGTGGCCACCCTCGCTGACGCCTGTGCACGCGCCGCAGCCGCCGATCCGCGGGCGCTCTGGCCGGATGGGATCCGGTCGTCCGCCTCCTGGTTCCAGGGCGCCAACGACTCCGGGTTGCTCATGTGGGACCCGGAGACCGGTGGTGGTTTCGACGGGTTGCTCGCCGAGTGCGTCAACCTCAACCAGGGCGCCGAATCGACCCTAGCGGTGATCTCCACCTTGCAACACGCGCGGCGTTTTTCGCTAGTCCCACAATGACTTTGACGCGCACTGGGCTCGTCACCCGCGACCCTCACCGGGTCGCGGCCAACTCGGCGCGGGTGATCACCCGGCTCTTCGTGCCCGGCCAGGAGGGCTTCGAGCTTCAGGAGTCCCGAGCGGGAGTGGTGCTCAAGCGCATCCTCGCGCTGACCGAGGACGACGTTCGGTCGTCCCTGGACGACGTCATCATCCGCTTCGACGGACGCCACCGTGACCTCGTGGGTACGTTCCGTCGGCACGCCCACGAGCTTGCCGACCGCCTGGATCCCGACATCCACCTCTCCGATGCGCGAATACTGTTGCTGGGAGCAACCTTTACCAGCGAGTACGCCATCGAGGGGGCGGCGCTGTGCAACCCCAGCATTGTGGCCCACCCCGACCAGACCGACACGGCGGCAGGCAGCCTGCGATTCGTGATGAGCGTGCGGGGGATCGGGGAAGGACACCGCTCGTCCATCGGGTTCCGCACCGGTGTCGTCGACGCCGGGGGCCGGGCCACGATCGACGAGCCGACCCGCTTCGCCACCACCGGAAGCGTGTCGGCCGCGCTGCTCGAGGCCGCGGTGTTCCGCGGCGAACTCGGCCGCATCGGCAATGCCGGCGAGGCCGCGAACTACGTCTTCAACGCGCTCGGCGACCGCTTCACGCGTTCCGACCTCGACGCGCGACTCGAAAATCTCCGGGCCCACCTGAGCACTCGCGGACACGGGGAGCGCGCGGCCGCCCTGATCCGCGCGATCGCCGCTCGATCCTATGCCGTCGAATTCCCCAGCGAAGTATCGGTTTCCGAGCGCGTGCTGTGGCCGTCGATGGAGGCCGAGCAGGCCGGCATGGAGGACGCCCGCTTCGTCCGCTTCGTCGACGACGACGGCTCGGTCACCTACTACGCCACCTACACGGCCTACAGCGGATCCCACATCAGCCAACAACTGCTCAAGACCGAGGACTTCCAGTCCTTCACCTCCGGGCCGCTCGTCGGGAAGGCCGCGGCCAATAAGGGTTTGGCCTTGTTCCCCCGACGAATACACGGTCGCTATGCCGCCATGTCGCGATCGGACCGCGAGACCAACACCGTCGCCTTCGCCGACCATCTTGCGGTCTGGACGAGCGCGTCGCCCTGCCAGCAGCCGGTCGAGGCATGGGAAGCGCTGCAACTCGGAAATTGCGGCCCGCCAATCGAAACCGATGCAGGCTGGCTGGTGCTCACCCACGGCGTCGGACCCATGCGCACGTACAGCATCGGCGCGATTCTGCTTGATCTCGACGATCCGACCCGGGTGCTCGGCCAGCTACGACGCCCATTGCTCAGCCCCGCTCGCGACGAACAGAACGGCTACGTGCCCAACGTCGTCTACTCGTGCGGCGCGCTCGTTCACGCCGACACCCTGGTGATCCCCTACGGGATCGCCGACGGCGCCATCGGCTTCGCCACCGCGCCACTTCCGCAGCTGCTGGCCACGATCGTTCAGCAACCAGATCACCCGAGATGAGGTCACCATCAGCACGATGAGAAGGTCCAGCGACAAAACGCATAATCCGCTCGGCGAGTATGTCCTGCACATGGGTGCGGGATTCGTCGCCAAGGAACGTCCGCACGTGCTGGAGGCGTTGGCTACGCTCGAGCCGCATCTGGGCCGGTGGGACCCGCCTGACATCAGCCTGGAAGTCTCGTTGCAGGACCGCGGCCGCAAGGAGCAGCGTGTCACGTTGCGGACCACGTTGCCTGGTCTCCCGCCGCTCGTGGCCGTCGCCGACAACCGCGACATCACCCGCGCCCTTCACGAAGCCAAGTATGAGTTGATCCGGCAGCTCGAACGCCAGAAGTCGGCGTGCGAACCCATGCACAATCGCAAGCTCGGGCACAACACGATCCGCCACCCAGGCACCTCGGCGCGGGGGCATCGCATCCCGCGCGCAACGTAGCCGCGCGGGAAGCGGGCACGGCAACCCTCTGAATAGTCTGCGCATGCGTATGCCATCGTCGCAGTGCATTTGTGCACTCGGCGTTGTCAACCGCTTTTCGAGGTTTCTTCGTAAGCAGACTTCAGCGGTTGCGACCACCTCGCTGGACGAGCCATAGGCTTACCGCGACGGAGGCGATGACAGCGGCGATCAGCAGGATGTTTGTCATCCGAGCAATCTATCGAGAAGCAGGGTGCTAGGCGTCGGGGCCAAGTTATAGGACGACGAACCACACGGCGACGTAGTGACTCACCGCCGCAGCTGCGGTGAAGGCGTGAAAAAACTCGTGATAGCCGAATGTATGCGGCCACGGGTTCGGCCAGCGAACGCCGTAGAGGATGGCGCCGACGTTGTAGAGGATCCCGCCGAGGACGAGCAGGCTGACCACGATCGGACCCCCGCCGTCGAGCAGGCTGCCGGCGAAGCAGATCGCCACCCAGCCGAGTAGGAGGTACAGCGGCAAGCCGACCCATCGCGGGGCCGACGGCCACCACATCTTGAGTGCCACACCGGCCACTGCGCCCATCCACACGATGGCCAGCATTTCGGCGCCGGTGCGCGGCGGCATCGCCAACAGCGCGAAGGGAGTGTAACTGCCGGCGATGAAGACGAAGATCGCCGAGTGGTCGAGCCGCTTCATCCACTTCAAGGCCACCGGATTGTGCCAGTGCTTGCGGTGATAGACGGCGCTGACGCTGAACATTGCGACAATGGTGACTGTGTAGATCAGGGTCGCAAGGACAGCTTT
>Ga0210398_10002294_pt1 | contig 18794 bp, 19 predicted proteins | sample IncBWC4OmetaG_FD_161047 | JGI IMG/M metagenome (GOLD analysis project Ga0210398, IMG submission 161047) | Forest soil microbial communities from Barre Woods Harvard Forest LTER site, Petersham, Massachusetts, United States - Inc-BW-C-4-O | ecosystem: Environmental > Terrestrial > Soil >... | reverse complement strand
GACGCTCGTCGCGGCGGCGCTGCATTCCACGACCACCGAGGAGTCGGCGCGCGAGACCACGCGTCTCACCGCGGTACCGCCTGCAACGCCTGCGGCAGCACCGGCAGCAGCACCTGCCGCTGCCGCGCCGCCCCTCACCCCGATCCGAAAGCGCTCATGAGCACCGAAATCCGCGTCCCCCAGCTGCCCGAGTCGGTCGCGGACGCAACGCTCGTCGCCTGGCACAAGCAGCCGGGTGATCCGATCCGGCGCGACGAGAATCTCGCCGACCTCGAGACCGACAAGGTGGTGCTCGAAGTGCCGGCACCGGCGAATGGAGTGGTGCGCGAGATCAAGGTGCAGAGCGGCGCGGTCGTGAAGAGCGGGCAGCTGCTGGCGGTGATCGAGGAGGGCGCCGCGTCCGCGACCCCGAAAGCGGCCTCCGCCGCCGAGCCCCCTGCCGCCGCCGCTGCGACGCAGGCGCCCGCCGCATCGACACCAGCGCCAGCGCCGCCGGCGAGTGGCAGCAACGGCGGACGTGACGGCGGCAAGCTCAGTCCCTCGGTGCGGCGCCTGGTCGAGGAGAACCATCTCAATCCGGCAACCATCCCGGCCTCCGGGCGCGAGGGGCGCCTGACCAAGTCGGACGTCGTCGACTACCTTGGCAAGAAGCCCGCCGCCGCGGCTGTGGCGAGCGCGGCTCCGGCGCCGACGACTGCCGCTGCACCGGCCGTCGCGCGAGCGCCAGCGCGGCCCGTCGCTGACGGGGCGCGCGCCGAGCAGCGCGTGCCCATGACCCGGCTGCGCGCGCGCATCGCGCAGCGCCTGCTCGAGGCGCAGGCCTCCCAGGCGCTGCTGACGACGTTCAATGAGGTTGACCTGACGGCGACCCAGGAGCTGCGCGCGCGCTACAAGGAGCGCTTCGAGAAGGAGCACGGCGTGAAGCTCGGTTTCATGTCCTTCTTCGTCAAGGCCTCGATCGAAGCGCTCAAGCGCTTCCCGGTGGTGAACGCCTCGGTCGACGGCAACGACATCCTCTACCACGAGTACTACGACATCGGCGTGGCGGTCTCGACCGACCGCGGTCTCATCGTTCCGATCGTGCGTGACGCCGACCGCAAGAGCTTCGCGGCCATCGAGAAAGAAGTGGCAGATTTCGCCCGCAAGGCGCGCGACGGCTCAATCTCCCTCGAGGATCTGACCGGCGGCACCTTCACCATCACCAACGGCGGGGTATTCGGCTCGCTGATGTCGACGCCGATCGTGAACGCACCGCAGAGTGCGATTCTCGGCATGCACAAGATCCAGGAGCGCCCGATGGTCGTGGGCGGCGAGGTCAAGGTGCGGCCGATGATGTACCTGGCGGTGACTTACGATCACCGCATCATCGACGGCCGCGAGGCGGTGCAGTTCCTGGTGGCGATCAAGGACGCACTGGAAGACCCCGGCAGAATCCTGCTCGGGGTCTGAGGCGAGTGCCCGACCCGTCCTTAAAAGACGTGGCGGAAGATCCAGTACAGAAGCGCCGACAGCATGATGGCGACCGGCAGCGTCAGCACCCAGGCCATCAGCAGGTTGCGCAGCGTGCCCATCTGCAGCCCGGAACGATTGGCCGCCATCGTACCGGCGACACCTGAGGACAGCACGTGCGTGGTGGAGACCGGCAGGCCGAACATGTCGGCCGCGCCGATGGTGGCCATCGCGACCAGCTCCGCAGAGGCGCCCTGCGCGTAAGTCAGGTGTGTCTTGCCGATCTTCTCGCCGATGGTCACGACGATGCGCTTCCAGCCGACCATGGTGCCAAGTCCCAGCGCGATGGCGACCGCAACTTTCACCCACAGCGGGATGAACTTGGTCGCCGTATCGATCTGCTTCTTGAAGGCATCGAGATAGCTGCGCGTCTCCGCGTCCAGGCTGGCCGCGTGCGGGTCCTTATCCAGCACGCGCACGGCCTCTGAGGTCAGGTACATGTCGTTGCGCACGTTGGTCACGGTGTCGGGTGGCACCTTGGCGAAGCTGCCGCTCGCTTTGACCTCATCGGCGATCGTATGGGTGATGGCGGTGAGCGCCGGGATCACCTCACCGTTGAAGGTGTGGGTGCGCACATAGGTCGACAGCGTGTCGCGCGGGTCGGTCGGCGCGGGTACGCTCGCGTATTTCTGCAGCGACTGCTCGGTCGTCTGGGCCATGGCGATGAAGGGGACCATCTGCGATGCCGGCATGGCGCGATTGAGCGCGTAAGCCAGCGGCACGGTGCCGATCAGGATCAGCATGATGAGGCCCATGCCCTTCTGGCCATCGTTCGAACCGTGCGCGAATGACACGCCGCCGCAAGTGAGGATCAGCAGCCCGCGGATCCACCAGGGCGGGGCGCGATCGCCCTTGGGCTCTTTGTAGAGGGCGGGATTCTTGATGAACGCCTTCAGGACCAGGAGCAGCAGGGCCGACAACACAAAACCGACCACGGGCGAGATCAGCAGCGACCAGCCGACCTTGGTCGCCTGGCTCCAGTCGACTCCGCTCGTGCCATCGCGCCCGTGCATGAGGGCATTGGCGATGCCGACGCCGATGATCGAACCGATGAGGGTGTGGGAGGAGGACGCGGGCAACCCCAGATACCAGGTGCCGAGATTCCAGATGATGGCGGCGATCAGCAGTGCGAACACCATGGCGAAGCCGGCGCTGCTGCCCACCTGCAGAATGAGTTCCACCGGCAGCAGCGTGATGATGCCGAAGGCCACCGCGCCGCTGGAGACCAGCACGCCCAGGAAATTGAGTGCGCCGGAGTACATCACGGCAATTTCGGGCTTCAGCGAATGGGTGTAGATCACCGTCGCCACGGCATTGGCCGTGTCGTGAAAGCCATTGACGAATTCGAATCCGAGCGCAATTAAGAGAGCGATGCCGAGCAACACGAAGGACAGCAGCGACATGTGATGCGGCACCGCGTTGTTGATGTCGTTGACCAGGCTGTAGCCGGTGTAACCAACGCCGATGACGAGCAGCACCAGAAACAGCAGCACGGTCGACAGACTGGGCCGGCGGTCGAGCATCGGGCGCGACGACGGGGCGGCGAGGGTGTCGGCTACGGTGCTGCTCATTTTCAGTTCTCTTGGCGCTGACGATGGATCGGGCAGGATATGACACTAATATTCCGGTTTTATGACACGCCGGTGCGGGCCCGCCGCACGGGCATCTTTGTGTTATTTTTCAATGCCTTCTAAAACCACCGAATTGTCTTTAGAGAGAAGCCTATGAGCAGCACTCCCCAGGTCCCGGCGGCCCAAGATTCCTTCGACGTGGTGGTGATCGGGGCTGGCCCGGCAGGCTACCCGGCCGCCATCCGCGCGGCGCAGAACAAGCTCACTGTGGCTTGTATAGATGAGTGGAAGAACCGCGATGGCAGTTACGCCTTCGGCGGCACCTGCCTGAACGCCGGCTGCATTCCCTCCAAGGCGCTGCTCGAGTCGAGCGAGCTCTACGCCCGCCTGCGCGAGGAGTTCTCGCTGCATGGCATCAAAGTCACTGGTGCGGAACTCGATCTGGCGCAGATGCAAAAACGCAAAAGCGGCGTCGTGCGCGGCATGACCCAGGGAATCGTGGCGCTCTTCAAGGCCGCCGGTGTGACGGGGCTCCAGGGGCACGGCAAGCTTCTGGCCGGGCGCAAAGTCGAGTACACGGCCCCCGACGGTTCGCATCGGATGCTTTCCGCCAAGAACGTGATTCTCGCCTCCGGATCGGCCCCGATCGAGCTGCGCTCGGCGCCCTTTCAGGCTCCCTACATCGTCGATTCCTGGGGTGCGCTCGATCTGGATACGGTGCCGAAACGGCTGGGGGTGATCGGCGCGGGCGTCATTGGTCTGGAACTTGGCAGCGTCTGGCGCCGCCTCGGTGCGGAAGTGGTCGTGCTGGAAGCGCTACCCGATTTTCTCTCGTTCGCCGATCAGCAGCTGGCGAAGGAGGCCCTGCGGCACTTCAAGAAGCAGGGACTCGATGTCCGCCTGGGCGCGAAGGTGAGTGGAGCTACGGTGAAGGGCTCTGCGGTCGAGGTCACCTACAGTGATGCCAAGGGCGAACAGCGACTCACCGTGGATCGTCTGGTCGTCGCCATCGGCCGCCGTCCGTATACCCAGGAGCTGTTCAGCAGCGACACGGGCGTGCAGCTCGATGAGCGCGGCTTCATCAAGGTAGACGAGCACTGCCGCACCGGTGTGGAGAACGTCTGGGCGATCGGCGACTGCGTGCGCGGCCCGATGCTCGCGCACAAGGGCAAGGAAGAGGGCGTGATGGTGGCCGACCTCATCGCCGGGCGCTTCGGCGAGATGAACTACAAGGTGATCCCCTCGGTGATCTACACCGCCCCGGAGATCGCCTGGGTCGGACTCACCGAGGAGCAGGTCAAGGCGAGTGGTCGGCCCTACAAGACCGGCAGCTTTCCCTTCCTCGCGAGCGGGCGGGCGCGCGCCATGGAACAGGCGGCGGGCTTCGCCAAGGTCATCGCGGCACGCGACGATGATGAGATTCTCGGCGTGCACATCGTCGGGCCGCTGGCGGGCGAGTTGATCGCCGAAGCCGTGCTCGCCATGGAGTACTCCGCGAGCAGCGAAGACCTGCAACGCACGATCCACGCCCATCCGACCCTGTCCGAGGCGGTGCATGAGGCGGCGCTCGCCGCCGACAAGCGCTCGATCGACTCGATCAATCGTTAGCGCGGCGCGCTACAGCCGGCGGCGCACCTCGGTCACGTTCGGCACCGCTGCGAGCCGGCGCAGCAGGCGCGCCAGCTGTTCGAGGTCGCCGAGCGCGACGGTGAGCACGAAGTAGGCGATGCCGCTGTCGTGGTCGGTGCGCGAATTGACCGCATCGATGCTCAGCCGCTCGACCGCCACCACGTCAGTCAGGTCGCGCAGCAATCCGCGCCGGTCATAAGCGCTCACCGCGAGCTCGACACTGAGCGTCTGAGTGTCATCGCCGCTCCATTCCACCTTGAGTACGCGGTCGGACTTGAGCGCGGCCATGCGTTGCAGGCTGGCGCAGTCGCGGCGATGAACCGTGACGCCGCGACCGAGGGTGACGTAGCCGATGATCGGTTGTGGCCGCAGCGGCGCGCAGCAGCGCGCCAGCGTGATCGGCAGGTCGCCCACCCCCTCGATTTCCACCGGTGAACGGTGTTTGCGGGCCGCCGCGCTGCGCGCCGCTCGCACGACTCGCGGTGCCGGGGCGGGCGCAGGCTCAAACAGGCGGGTCGCCGCCTGCAGCAGCTGCGTGACGGTCAGCTCGCCCTCGCCGAGCAGCTCATGCAGATGATCGACATCGCGCGCCTTCAGTTCGTGTGCGAGGGCGAGCAACTGCTCGGGCCGGCTGCCGATGCGGGCCAGTTCGCGCTCGGCAAGACGCGCGCCGGCGCTGCGGTTGTCGCCGACATCCTGCTTGCGGTACCAGGCGCGCACCTTGCTGCGGTTGCGCGCCGAAACCAGATACCCCTGTTCGGGCGCCATCCAGTCGCGGCTCGGCGCCTCGTGCTTGCCGGTAATGATCTCGACGATCTCGCCGTTGGCGAGCGTATGGGTGAGCGGCACGATGCGACCGTTGGTCTTGGCGCCGCGGCAGCGGTGCCCGAGCGCGGTATGCACGCTGTAGGCAAAATCGAGCGGCGTCGCGCCGCGCGGCAGATCGATGACTTCGCCCTTCGGGGTGAGCACGTACACACGGTCGGCGAACAGCTCGGTACGCATGCCCTCGATCAGGTCGCGGTCGGCGTCGTCCTTGGAAAGCCCCTCGTCCTGCGGCTCGAGCAGGCGCCGCACCCACTCGACCTTGCGCTGATACTGGGCATCCGCCGCGCCGCCTTCCTTGTAGGTCCAGTGCGCGGCGACCCCGAGCTCGGCATGCTCGTGCATCTGGCGGGTGCGGATCTGCACCTCTACGCTGCGGGCCGCAGGACCGATCACTGCGGTATGGATCGAGCGGTAGCCGTTACCCTTCGGGGTGGCGATGTAGTCGTCGAACTCGCCCGGGATGTAGGGCCAGCGGCCATGCACCATGCCGAGCGCCGCATAGCATTCGGGCACCGTCGCAACCACCACGCGCACGGCGCGCACATCGAACAGCTGCTCGAAAGCGAGCTGCTTGTGCTGCATCTTGCGGTAGATGCTGTAGATGTGTTTCGGTCGACCATAGACCTCGGCGCTGATGCCCGCGGGCTGCAGCTGGGCCTGCAACTCGCTGCACAGCGCTTCGATGTAGCGCTCGCGGTCGGCACGACGCTCGTTGAGGGCGGCGGCCACGCGACGGTACTCCTCGGGCTCGAGATAGCGGAAGGCGAGATCCTCCAGCTCCCATTTCAGCTGCCACACGCCCAGGCGGTTGGCGAGTGGCGCGTAGATGGCACGCGCCTCGAGCGCACGCCGCTCCCGCTCAGCATCCGGCAACGCCCGTGCATGGCGCAGCGCCACCAGTTCCTCGGCGAGACGCGCCAGCACCAGCCGCGGGTCGCTCACCACCGCCAGCAGCATCTTGCGCAGGGTCTCGGTCTGGGGTGTATCGAGCCCGCGTGCAGGCGACCAGTCGCGCGGCAGACCGAGCGTACCTAAGCGCTGCAGCGCCAGTGCGATCTCGCTGGCGCCCGCACCGACGGTCGCGGTGATCTGCTCGGGGGTGACGTCGGCGCCGGCGAGCGCCGCACGCGCCAAGAGCGCGTGCGCGAGCTCGGCGCTCTCGGTGAGCCCCCCCATGATCTCCGCCGCCTCGGCGGCGAAGCTGAGGTCCGCCGCGCCGCGCGCGCGCAGGCGCTCGAGCGCGCGACGCGCCTCGACGATGGCGTCGCGGACCTGGGGCGGACAGAGTTGGCTGGTTTCCACAAGGATCGGGCATACGCGGGGACTGCCGCGGGCGGGTGCTGCGCGTGCTGTCAGCACCCCCTAACGCTATCATACCTATAGGTTTTTCTGCGCGGCGGCGCCGCGGCTGAGGCCATGTCGGAACACAGCAAATGGGCCACCCTCCAGCAGCGTGAGCGCGCGCAGACGCGCAGACGCGCCCTACGCCCGGCGCTCGCCCCCGCGGGGGATCTCGAGAGCGTGCGCTACGAGGGCTACGGCCCGGGCGGCGCTGCGGTGATGGTGGATTGCCTCACGGCCGACCGCGACCGCAGCCTCGCCGAGGTGCGTCGGGTATTCATGCAGCACGGCGGCTACCTCGGCGCGCATGGCTCAGTCAGCTACCTGTTCCATAGCGTGGGACTGATGAGTTACCCCCCGGGCACGGACACTGCGGCTCTGACCCGCCTCGCCCTGACGGCCGGCGCCGAAGAGGTGGTGCCGAACGCCGACCACTCGGTGGAAGTGCTGGCCGATCCGCTCGAGTTTGCCGCCGTGCGCACCGAGCTCACCGAGCAGGGCTTTGCTCCGGCGACCGCGGAGATCACCGAGCGCGTCGCGACCACACTCGCACTCACAGGAGCCGCAGCGGAAGAGATGATGCAACTGCTGGCGGCGCTCGAGAGTCTGGGTGAAGTTCGCGACGTGTATTCGAATGCGGAGATTCCCGGCGAACTCCTGGCACGTTGGTAAATACACCGCCGGCCCCAGGCACTCGGCAAGCGCACGCTGCGGATACGTTCTGGCTCGGGTTACACGGCCGGATCGCGCGCCAGTTTTTTAGCCGTGGGGCTGCACCGGTGATAAGTGAAACGCGCCGGCAAAGGCTGCTTCGGGTGCTCATCGTTTCCTACATCGCAAGGGGCTGAAGACCGATAGCTCGCGAGCCGCTGGAGCGGCACGGTGCACGCGTCTCGAGCGGAGTGGGCACATGCACAGCAAACTTGCAGTTCCAGTCCTCCTGGCTGCCGCCGTGATCATCGCCGGCGTGGTACCGGTGCGATCGCTTGCGCAGCAGCCGGGCGATGCCAATGTGCCCCTGCACGCATCCAACAGAGCGGATGATCAACGCGTCACCGATCAGATCCGCAAGGCGCTGGCGAGTGATGATGCGTTGTCGCCCGCGGCCAAGAGCGTGGAGGTCGCCATCAACGAGCAGATGGTCGTGCTGCGCGGCGCCGTGTCCAGCGTCGACGATAAGGAGCGCGTCGAAACCATCGCCGGACAGTATGCCGGCGCGCGCCAGGTGGACAGTGAGCTCACCCTCCGCGACGGCGGAGACGCAGCGACGCACCACCTTGCGGTGCGACCCAACTCCTAGCGCGACCGACTCGGCCCTTCGGCGAGCGTGGCCTCGCCCGCAGATCCACGCGAGCTGCAGCGTCCCTCTTACGCATTTGCCACACGCGGTGAGTTCCGCGCTGCCCGGTAGTCACCGGTCATCCGAGACCCCACGTCTGCCCTGATGATCAAGTCATTGATTTCAGTTAGGATCGGGCATGCACGGTAATGCTCAGCCCGCGCTCTTACGAGACGTATAGCCGAATGTCGAGATATCGGACGAGGTCCTGGCGCGCCTTTGACCCGACGGCTGCCGCGGGCTGCATGACCCTGGGGCCAAGCGTGCGCATCCTTGGACTCGATCCGGGATCGCGCCGCACCGGCTTTGGGGTGATCGACTGCCACGGGCAGGAACTGGTGTCCGTGACCTATGGCTGTTTCAACGTCGCCACGGTGGCACCCGCCGAGCGGCTGCGGCTGATCTTCGAGCAGCTGCGGACGCTCTTGGGCGAGCACGGCCCGGCGGAAGTCGCGGTGGAGCGCGTGTTCGTCAGCCGCAACCCCGACAGTGCCCTGAAGCTCGGCCAGGCGCGTGGCGCGGCGCTATGCGCCATTCCGCGTGGACTCCCGGTATTCGAATATGCGCCGCGCGCCATCAAGCTCGCAGTGGTCGGCAGCGGCAACGCCGAGAAATTCCAGGTTGCGCACATGATCCGCGCGCTGCTCGCGCTCAGCGAGCGTCCTGGCGCAGATGCGGCCGATGCACTCGCGGTGGCCGTCTGCCATGCACACGCGCGGCGCATGCACGCCCTGGCGCAAGGCGCCCTGCGCCAGGTGCAGGCGTAGCGGATGATCGGCTCGCTGCGCGGCAGGATCGCCTCCAAAATGCCCCCGCAACTCACCGTCGAAGTCGGGGGTGTGGGCTACGAGCTGGAAGCGCCGATGTCGACCTTCTTTCATCTGCCCGGGCTGGGCGAGGAGGTGCAGCTGCTCACGCACCTCGTCGTGCGCGAGGACGCGCACACCCTCTACGGGTTTGGCACGGAAGGCGAGCGGCGCCTGTTCCGCAGTCTCATCAAGGTGTCAGGCGTCGGACCGAAGATCGCGCTGGCGCTGTTGTCGGGTATCAGCGTCAGTGCGTTCGCCGAATGCGTCCAGCGTGAGGATGTGAGCGCGCTCACGCGCGTCCCGGGTGTCGGTCGCAAGACCGCCGAAAGGCTGATCGTGGAGATGCGTGACCGGCTGGCGGCGGTCCCGACACAGCACGGTGCGCCGCCCACGGGTGACAGTGCGACCCCCGAAAGCGAGGCGTTCGGTGCCCTGGTCGCGCTCGGTTACCGCCCGGCCGAGGCCACGCGCTTGCTCAAAGCGGTCGGTCCCGGTACACATTCGACTGAGGAACTGATTCGCCGCGCCCTGCAGGGCGCGGCGCGGGAGTAACCAGGGTCACGTGACAGCAGAACGCATCATTAGCGCTGCGGCGAGCGGCGAAGAAGAGGCGGTTGAGCGCGCCATCCGCCCGCGCCGGCTGGCCGACTACGTCGGGCAAAACCCGGTCAAAACCCAGCTGGAGATCTTCATCAGTGCCGCCCGCGGCCGTGGTGAGGCGCTCGATCACGTGCTGATCTTCGGTCCGCCGGGCCTGGGCAAGACCACACTCGCGCACATCATCGCCGCCGAACTCGGTGTCAACCTGCGGCAGACCTCAGGGCCGGTGCTCGAACGGCCCGGGGACCTGGCGGCGTTGCTCACCAACCTGCAGGCGCGCGACGTGCTGTTTGTCGATGAGATCCATCGCCTGTCGCCGGTGGTCGAGGAGGTGCTGTACCCGGCGCTGGAGGACTACCAGCTCGACATCATGATCGGCGAGGGGCCGGCGGCACGTTCCATCAAGCTCAATCTGCCGCCGTTCACACTGGTGGGGGCGACCACGCGCGCGGGGTTACTGACCTCGCCGTTGCGCGACCGCTTCGGCATCGTGCAGCGACTCGAGTTCTACGACGTCGCCGATCTGGAAAGCATCGTGCGCCGCTCCGCTTCGATCCTGAACGTGGCCATCGACGATGGCGGTGCGCGCCGCATCGCGCAGCGCTCGCGCGGCACCCCGCGTATCGCCAACCGCCTGCTGCGGCGGGTGCGCGATTATGCGCAGGTGCGTGCCGACGGCCGCATCGATGAGGCGGTGGCGCAGGCGGCACTGGATCTCTTGGAGGTCGATCGCCAGGGGTTCGATACCTTAGACCGCAAGCTGCTATCGGCCATCATCGAGCGCTTCGACGGCGGCCCGGTGGGCATCGACAGCCTCGCCGCCGCGCTCGGCGAGGAGCGTGGCACGCTCGAGGACGTCACCGAGCCCTTCCTGATCCAGCAGGGCTTCCTGGTGCGCACGGCGCGCGGCCGCATGGCGACGCGCGCCTGCTATCTGCATTTCGGTATCAAGCCGCCGGAGCGCGCCGCGACGCTGCCGCTGTTCGAAGGTGAGCGGTGAGCGTGTTTTCCTGGCCGGTGCGGGTTTACTGGGAGGATACCGATGGCGGCGCCATCGTCTACTACGCCAATTACCTGCGCTTCCTCGAGCGCTCGCGCACCGAGTGGCTGCGCACTCGCGGTCATTCGCAGGAGCAGCTGGCGCGCGCGCCCGGGATCCTGTTCACGGTGGTGAGCCTCAGCGTCGACTACCGTGCACCGGCGCGCCTCGACGATCAGCTCGAGATCACCTGCGAGCCGCGCCCGGAAGGTGGTGCATCACTGCGCTTCGCGCAGCGCATCTACCGTGCCGGCCAGCAGGGTGCCGCTCCCCTGGTCGAAGCTGAGGTGCGCGTCGCCTGCGTCGATTCCCGCAGCCTCAAACCGCGGCGCCTGCCGCAGTTCATGCTGGATGCGGTCGCGGATGCTACCCGTGACTGAACCGCTCTCCATCATCCGCCTGATTGTGCAGGCAAGCGTACCGGTGCAAATCGTCATCGGCCTGCTGCTGCTCGCCTCGCTCACCTCCTGGGCGATCATCTTCAAGAAGCGCGCGGTGATCAGCCGCGCGCGCCGCGAAGCCGACCGCTTCGAGGATCGCTTCTGGTCGGGCGATGATCTGGCGCAGCTGTACCGCGCCATCGAATCACGCGGCGGAGCGACCGGACTGGCGGGGATCTTCGAGTTCGGCTTCCGCGAATTCGCGCGTCTGCGGCACAGCAGTGACGGCACCGAACAGCTGCTCGAGGGCTCGCGTCGCGCCATGCGCGTGGCGCAGCTGAAGGAGATCGACCGCCTCGAGCAGAGTCTGGCGACGCTCGCCACCGTCGGTAGCACCAGTCCCTATGTGGGCCTGTTCGGCACCGTGTGGGGCATCATGAGCGCGTTCTCCTCGCTCGGAAACGTGCAGCAGGCGACGCTTGCGATGGTGGCGCCGGGCATTTCCGAGGCGCTGGTGGCGACTGCCATCGGGCTGTTCGCGGCCATCCCGGCGGTGATCGCCTACAACCGTTTCGCTGATCAGGTGACGCGCCTCGAGCTGCGCTTCGATGCCTTCATCGAGGAGTTTTCCACCATCCTGCAGCGCCACGCCGCGCGCGGCAGTGCGGCGCCGGCGAGCCCGGAGCGCTAACAGACATGCAGGGTCAGCGCGGCCGGCGACTCATGGGCGAGATCAACGTCGTCCCCTACATCGACGTGATGCTGGTACTGCTCATCATCTTCATGATTACGGCGCCGCTCTTGACCCAGGGGGTTAAGGTCGATCTGCCCAAGGCGCCGGCGGAGCCGATCGAGGCACAGCACATTCCACCGCTGGTGCTGTCAGTCGATCGTGCCGGGCGCTTCTACCTGAACGTGGGTGATAAGCCGCAACTGGCACTGGATGAGTCGACTGTAGCGGCGCGCGCGGCCGCCGCGCTCGGGCGCAACCCCGAGACCCAGGTGTTGGTGAAGGCCGACAATGCGGTCGCCTATGGCCGCGTCGTGCAGGCCATGGTGATCCTGCAGCAGGCCGGCGCCCACAAGCTCGGCTTTATCACCGAGCCTCCCGCGCAACCGGCCGCGCGCAACCATCACGGTAACTGATGCCTCAGTCCGGGTCGCAACGCGCGAGCGACCGCTGGGTGTCGATAGCGCTGTCGGTGCTGCTGCATGCGGCACTGCTGGGGGCGCTGGTGTACGGCTGGCTGCTGTATCGCCACCCGCCGCCAGCGGCGCCCACCCTGGCGGTGGAAGCGCGTGTGGTCGATGCGCGCGCGGTGCAGGGAGAGCCGGCGCCGCCGGCCCCGCAACCGCCCCCGCCGGCGCCACCGCCGCCCGAGTCGAGCGGGCCGCCGCAGCCGACGCCGCAAGAGCTGGCGCAGCGCGAGGAGCAGCGTCGGCAGACCGAAGAGGCCGCGGCAGCAGCGCAGCGCGCCGCCGAGCAGAAGGCACAGGAAGAGGAGGCGGCGAAAAAGGCCGCGGCCGAGCGCGCGGCGCGCGAAGCGGCCGAGGCGCAAAAGCGTGCGGCCGAAGCGCAGCGCCAGGCGGACGCACAGGCGAAGGCCGACCGCGAGGCGGATCTCAAGCGCAGTCTCGCCGCCGAGGAGACCAGTGCCAGTGCGGCGCGCGCAGGTCCCGCGCTCGCCAACTGGCAGGCGCAGATTGCGGCCAAGATCAACCGGGCGTGGCTGCGGCCGCCGACTGCCAAGCCAGGCATAGAATGCGTGCTGAACGTGACCCAGGTGCCGGGAGGCGAGGTGACGCAGGTGAGCATCGGACAATGCAACGGCGATCAGGCCGTGCGTGAATCGATCGAAGCGGCGGTGTATCGAGCCTCGCCGCTGCCGCCGCCGCCCGACCCGTCGCTGTTCGACCGCAATCTCACGATCAATTTCAAGCCGGACTGATACTCATGAGGCAAGCACACAGCATGGAAGCAAGGCGCAGACTGAAATTCCTGAGCGGCGCACTGGCGCTCATTCTGGCGCTCGCCTCGCTGGCGCCGGCCCACGCCGCGCTGCAGATCGAGATCACCTCGGGAGTGCGCGATCCGGTACCGATCGCGGTGGTGCCGTTCGGCAACGCCGCCGGCAGCAATGTGAGTCAGGACGTCGCCGACGTCGTGCAGCACGACCTGGTGGGCAGCGGGCGCTTCCGCGCCCTGCCGCGCGACAAGATGCCCGCCACTCCCACCCAGGCGGATGAAGTGACTGCGCCCGCCTGGAAGGCCGCCGGTAGCGATTACGTGGTGGTCGGGCGCATCAGCGCGCTCGATGACGGCAATCTGGCGGTCGAGTTCGATCTGGTCAACACACTCACCGGCTCGCGCGTGGCGCGGCAGCGCTTCGTCGGTGGTCCCACGGCACTGCGCAATGCGGCGCATCGGGTGAGCGATGCGGTGTATCAGAAAATTCTCGGCGTGCGCGGCGCCTTTGCAACGCGTATCGCCTACGTGACGGTGGACGGCGAGCCGCCGACGCAGCACTACCAGCTCATGGTGGCGGACGCCGACGGCGTCAACGCGCATCTGATCCTCGACTCGCGCTTCCCGCTGATGTCGCCCGCCTGGTCGCCGGACGGACAGTGGCTCGCCTATGTGTCGTTCGAAACCAAGCACTCAGCGATCTATGTGCAGCTGGTGCGCAGCGGCGAGCGCCGTCAGGTCTCGGCACGCGCCGGTGTCAATGCCGCACCCGCTTGGTCGCCGGATGGCCACAAACTGGCGCTGACGTTAGGCGGAACTGGCGGCAATCCGGACATCTACGTGCTGGATCTGGGCAGCCAGGCGCTCAGCCGCATCACTGACGATCCGGCCATCGACACCGAACCGGAATGGGCCCCCGATGGCCACTCGCTCTACTTCACCTCCGACCGTGCCGGTTCGCCGCAGATCTATCAGATCGCCGCCCAGAGTGGCGCCCGGCCGAAGCGCATCACCTTCAGTGGCAGCTACAACGCCCGCCCACGCATCTCGCCGGATGGCGCGCAGCTGGCCATGGTGACGCTCGACGGTGGCAACTACCGGATCGCGCTACAGGAGCTCGCCAGCGGCGCAGTGCGCGTGCTCTCGCACGGCCGGCTCGATGAATCGCCGAGTTTTGCGCCGAATGGGGCTACACTTATCTACTCGGAGCGCGAAGGGGGCCGGGGTGAACTCGCCACGGTGTCGACCGATGGGCTGACCGGGTTGCGCCTGAAGTCGGGTGAGGGCGGCGAGGTGCAAGAGCCGGCCTGGGGGCCTTTCAGCCCCTGAACGCGCGAATCGTCCGCTGTTGGAGGATCGGAATGCTGGAAAACGTGTCTGTGCGTCGATTGATCACGGTGCTGCTCCTCGGGGTCGCTCTGAGCCTGTCCGCCTGTGCGAGTAAACCGCCCAAGCCCGCGCCCGCCGCGGCGTCCAGCGGCGGTAGCAGTGAGGCTGACAGCAACGGCGCCGGCGGTGCCAATGCCAACGGTGGCGCTGTCGACCAGGAGGCGGCGGGCCCGCAGGCGGGTCTCTTGGCCAAACGCGTGGTGTATTTCGATTTCGATAACAGCGAGATCAAAGGCGAGGCCACGGACATCGTCGCCGCGCACGCCAAGTACCTGGCGGCGAATCCGTCCACGCGCGTGCGGCTCGAGGGTCATACCGACGAGCGCGGCTCGCGCGAGTACAACATCGGTCTGGGCGAGCGACGTGCCCAGGCGGTGCGTCGCGCGCTGCTGCTGCAGGGCGCAGCGGATGCGCAGATTTCCACGGTGAGCTACGGCGAGGAGCGCCCGGCAGTGGCCGGACACGATGAGGCTGCCTGGGCCAAGAACCGCCGGGTTGAGATCGTGTATCTCGCCGCGGCGGCGGCGCCCAAGCCCTGACGCAGGCCACACGGATGTACCCCAAAGGATTGAGTGTGCGAGCGACACGACTACTGATGGGCTGTGCCAGTTCCCTGCTGCTGTTGGCGGCTGGCTGTGCCACCACGCCCGATAAGGACCCGGTGCAGGAGAAGCTGGAAGAACTCGACGGCCGCATGGCGCGCATGGCCGCCAACCAGGTCGACATGTCGCAGCGCCTGGACGACTCGCAGAACACCTTGCGTGAGCTGCGCGGGCGCATTGATGAACTCGAGCACGCCAATGAGGCCCTGAGCAAACAGCAGCGCGACCTGTATGGCGACCTGGACAAGCGCCTGAACGGTGGCGCTGCGCCGGGTGCGGCCGCCGGGGCTGCGGCCGGCGAGGCGGCCGGCACTAATGCTGCGGAGGGGGCCGCGGGCGCAGGCCCGTCATCGACCGAGCAGGCGGTTTACAACCAGGCGTTCGATGCCCTCAAGGCCGGCAGCTATTCGACCGCGATCACCGGCTTCAAGGACTTTCTTGGCACCTATCCGCAGAGTCCGATCGCTGACAATGCGCAGTACTGGCTGGGCGAGGCGTACTACGTCAACCACGATTACGACTCTGCCGCCGGGGCGTTCCGCACGGTGCTGAAGAAATGGCCGGATTCGCGCAAGGCGCCGGACGCGCTGCTCAAGCTCGGCTACACGCAGTTCGAGCAGAAGCAATTACCGGCCGCGCGCACGACCCTGCAGGAAGTGACGCAGAAGTACCCGGGCACGGATTCCGCCAAACTCGCGGCAGATCGCCTGCGGCGCATCCCTGCCCAACCCTCGCAGTAGGACTGGCGGCGCCCGTGACGCGCCTGAAGATCACCGAAATCTTCTACTCGCTGCAGGGCGAGGCGGACACCGCGGGCGTGCCCACGGTGTTCGTGCGGCTCACCGGTTGTCCGTTGCGTTGCCAGTACTGCGACACGGCGTATGCGTTTCACGGCGGTGAGTGGTGGCCGCTCGAGCGCATTCTGGCGCGCGTGGGCGAGTTCGCCACGCGTCACGTCTGCATCACCGGCGGTGAGCCTCTCGCGCAGAAAGGCTGTACGGAACTGCTTACCGCACTCTGTGATGCGGGCTTGCGCGTCTCGCTCGAGACCAGCGGCGCGATGCCGCTGGCTGCGGTCGATCGACGCGTCATCAAGGTCGTCGACGTCAAGACGCCCGGTTCGCGCGAGGAGCAGCGCAATCGCTATGAGGAGCTGGCGCAGCTCTCGCCGCACGACCTCGTCAAGTTCGTGATCTGCGATCGCGCCGACTACGAATGGAGCCGCACGAGAATTGCGCAGCTCAACTTGCCGCAGGACTGCACCGTGCTGTTCTCGCCCAGCCACGAACAGTTGGGCGCGCGCGAGCTGGCCGACTGGATCCTGCAGGATCAGCTACCGGTACGCATGCAGATTCAGCTGCACAAGTACCTGTGGGGAAATGTGCCTGGAAAATAACGCGAGCGTTGTGTGAAGACACCGGCTGTGGTGCTGCTTTCCGGGGGCCTGGACTCTGCGACTACGCTCGCGATGGCGCGCGAGCGCGGCTTTGCCTGTTACGCGCTGTCGGTGCACTACGGGCAGCGCCACGCCGCCGAACTCGATGCGGCGCGCCGTGTTGCGGCGAGTCTCGGGGCGATCGAGCATCGCATCATGGCGGTCGACCTCGCCGGCATCGGCGGCTCGGCACTCACCGATCCAGGCATCGCCGTACCGGAGAATGCGACCACGGGGATCCCGGTCACTTACGTCCCGGCACGTAACACCATCATGCTGGCGCTTGCGCTCGCGTGGGCGGAGGTCCTGGGCGCCAACGACCTCTTTATCGGCGTCAACGTGCTCGATTCGTCCGGCTACCCAGACTGCCGCCCCGAATTCATCGCGGCGTTCGCTGCGCTGGCCGGTGTCGCCACCAAAGCGGGCGTGGAAGGCGCTGCTTGCCGCATCCACGCCCCCCTGATCCGCTGGACCAAAGCGCAGATTATCCGTGAGGGTCGTCGACTGGGCGTGGATTACGCGCAAACCGTCTCCTGCTACCAGGCAGACATGGGCGGACGCGCGTGCGGTCGCTGTGACGCCTGCCGGCTGCGCCGTGCGGGCTTTGAGGCCGCAGGATGGCCCGATCCGACCTGCTATCAGGGGCTGTAGTATCATCCCGCCCCCGCGCAGACGGCCTGGCCGCGCACGGGGATCCCAAATCGTTCGGGGCGTTAGCTCAGTCGGTAGAGCATCGGACTTTTAATCCGCTGGTCGACGGTTCGATCCCGTCACGCCCCAAAATAAAACTTGTTAAAACAATAGTTTAATCGGCATCTGGCGCTCTGTTCCCTCCTCTCGAGCCGATTCGGTGGAAATTTCGCGCACCAGAACCCGACCCGTGCCAGGGCGGGAATACTTCCAGCGAATCGTCTGATGAGTGCGTGATTTATCGAGCACCGTGCAGAAATTGCACAGAGCACCCGCTGAAGTCACACCCGATCAATTGGTGGGAGCGTCGATTTCCGGACTAATAGTCCGCGGGTCAATTTCTGGACTGAGAGCAGAAAAACCGGCGCGACCCGCACCTTGAATGGAGGCTAACTCAACCCAGGGGCGAGCTCGCTAGGGGTTGCATCCCTCGGCTATCCACCTGTTGAAGAGGGCGATCCACTCGTCCGGCCACGGTTTACTCGCATCAGCGGGCATTGTTTTGCCGGTAAGGCTCTCGGCGATCTTGGCGCTCCATTTCTTCACATCTTCGTATTTCGCCAAGTCGAAGGCTTTGATCATGCAGTTCCGCTGACCGGATGTGAATAACGGTTGGATGTGCAAAGCGAAGCTTACGGGCCGATTCATATTTCTCTCCTATTTCAAAGGCGCTTGCGTGCAGTTTTTATTCGACCTTTCCCTTGCCGACTGACAGTTCGCTGCTCAAATACGCGTTTCCCCTTTCTCCGCTTACCGCTCGCCCGCGCGAGATCCATGGTGTTGGGCGTTCACTTCGGTACCGAACTCATAGCAACTTGGGATTCTCTCCCAAAGGCTTGATTCTCAGGAAGCGTAGCGGGTGACAATGGTTCTTCCGGCGCGGGTCACGATGAGTGGGAACGTCATTCGTGAGCGGCGCCAGATGCTGAATTCCGCGTGTCCGGCAGGCTGAAGGCCATCACGTAATCGCCGGTGTCAGGAGAATGCGCTGCTCCACCCGCGAAACGGACACTGCATCGCTTGCCGGTCACCGGGAAGACGTCAGAAATCGGTGTTGCGCTTGAACCGACGGGCAGGGCGTATTGCCAGACAAGTTTGCCGCTCTGCGCAGCGTACGCACGGACGTAATATTTGCCCAATCGTGCCGGTCATCTGTTGGGAGGGGCACCCGGAGAGGCTGTGTGTGGAGCTCGCCATGAAAACACTCGCTGCCGTAGTTTCGAGTTACCTGCTTGTCGGGATGCGAAGAGTGGCATGCGCCGCTGCAAGGGCCAGCATGAAACCTTTGGCCGTTGTAGTCCTGGGATGGCTGCCTCTCGCAACGCCAACCGGTGCGTCCGCATCAGGCCAGTGGAGCCCGCAGAAGTCCAATACCACCGCAAGCTTGCACGGCTTGAGCATCGTCAATACAAACGTAGTCTGGGCCAGCGGCACAGAGGGCACATTTGTCCGTACTACCGATCGAGGCGAGACATGGCAGGCGGGAACAGTCCCGGGCGGCGAGAAACTCGACTTCCGCAGCGTATATGCCGTCGACGCGACGACCGCTTACCTGATGTCGATCGGCAACGGGGATGAATCGCGGATTTACAAAACGACAGATGCGGGCAAGACCTGGTCCTTGCAATACAGCGAGCCCAATCCGAAAGCGTTCCTTGACTGCATGG
>Ga0210398_10002293_pt1 | contig 18806 bp, 15 predicted proteins | sample IncBWC4OmetaG_FD_161047 | JGI IMG/M metagenome (GOLD analysis project Ga0210398, IMG submission 161047) | Forest soil microbial communities from Barre Woods Harvard Forest LTER site, Petersham, Massachusetts, United States - Inc-BW-C-4-O | ecosystem: Environmental > Terrestrial > Soil >... | reverse complement strand
GGCGGCCTCCTTTTTGTCGGCAAATCTGACCGCGATGGCGGCGGTGGTGCTCGCGGGTTCCTACACGCTGATCGCGCGCAATCTGCTGTGGGACCATCATCAACTGGTCGGCATCGTTTATCCGCTTCTGATGCTGGTCTCCACCTATATGGTGACTGCCGGATTCCGCTACTACGAGGAGACCAAGGAGAAGCGCTACCTGCGCCACGCCTTCGAGCATTACCTGCATCCGAGCGTGATCGCGTCGCTGCTGGAAAATCCCGAGGGCCTCAAGCTCGGCGGCGAGCGCCGCGTCATCACCATCCTGTTTGCCGATATCGTCAACTACACCGGCCTGTCCGAGAGCACCGATCCGGTCGAGCTGGTCGCGTTGCTTAACGAGTACATGACCAAGATGACCGACCACATCCTCGAGAGTAAGGGCGTGGTCGACAAGATTCGCGGCGACGGCATCATGGCGTTTTGGGGCGCGCCTAACGAGCTGCCCCATCACGCGCAGGCGGCCATCGATTCGGCGCTCGCGATGCTGACGGAGCTGAGGAACCTCAACGCGACCGATCCGCGCTTCAAGACCATCGACATCGGAATCGGGATCGCGACCGGCGAGGCTATCGTGGGAAATTTCGGCGGCGCCAATCGCTTCGATTACTCGGTCATCGGCGACATCGTGAATCTGGCCGCGCGCCTCGAGGGGCTCACGCGCAAATTCAAATCGCGCCTGCTGGTCAGCCGCGATACGCTGACGCTGGCCCGCAAAGATTATATCAAGCGCGAAATCGGACAGGTTCGGGTCAAGGGCAAAGAGCGTCCGGTTGCGATCGTCGAGATTGCGGGACACGCCAACGATGGCGTCGATCCGCGTTTCTATGATCGCTTCGCGTATCTCAGACAGTTGTTGCAGGAAGGCAAGGCAGACGACGCGCGCGACGAGCTGACCCGGCTGCAGAACGACAACCCCGAAGACGGCGTCCTCCTGATGTATGCGGAACGCTTCGCGGAGCTGGACGAACTTCCGCGCGAGATGCTCTTCGAATTCGACACCAAGTAGTTTGCCGGTAGCGCAGGCTTCAGCAAATCCGAGGGGCAGTTGCTGCGAAAGATTGTCAACCTGCTCGCCGGCTCGATAGTGTCCTAAAATTAGGACACTACCGCCGGCTCGAATCCCCTCGTCTTACAACCACATCCCATTCATGCTAATCGGTTAAGCTTGGATTAATTCCCAAGCGACGCGGGATTTTGCCTTATGTCATCGACGAATCGAGTCAGAGTCGGGATTCTGGGGGCCACCGGTTACTCCGGAATTGAGGCGGTGCGGCTACTCGCGGCGCATCCGTTCGTCGAGTTGACCGTGCTCACCTCGGAGCACTATGCGGGTCGCGAGGTCGCCGATGTCTATCGTCATCTCGCCGGCATCGACTTGCCTCCGCTCGAAGAATTGCGCTCCGATTTCTTGAAGGGCCGCGCCGAAGTGGTGTTCTCGTGCCTGCCGGAAAAAGTCGCCACTGCCATGGTCGCCGACCTGGTGCAGAGCGGCGTCAAGGTAATCGATTTTTCCGAAGATTTCCGTCTCAAAGATGCTTCCACCTATCGCGCGGTGTTCGGCGTCGATCATCCAGCCCCCGCGCTGCTGAAGCATTCCGTGTACGGGCTCAGCGAGTTCAATCGTCATGCGTTGCGCGAGGCTAACCTGGTCGCCAATCCCGGATGCTTCCCGACCGGCGCGCTGCTGGCGCTGCTGCCCCTGATCAAGCGGGATCTTATCGAGCCGTCCTCCATTATCATCGATGCGAAGTCCGGAACCACGGGAGCGCGCCGCGCCGCGAGCGTCGAGCAGCTATTTGCCGAGGTGAACGAAAACGCGCGCGCGTACAAGGTCGGCAATCATCGCCACGTCCCCGAGATGGAACAAGAGATTGGCAGCGCGTTGGGGCGCGAAATCGCGGTGCTGTTCGTGCCGCATCTGCTGCCGATCTCGCGCGGAATTCTGACCTCGATTTTCATGCGGCCGCGCACCGGCACCACCGAGCAGGATGTACGCAATGCATTCGAGGCGAGCTTCGCAAAATCGCGCTTTATCCGGCTGCTCAAGTCGGGCGAGCTGCCCGAGCTGAAAAATGTGCGCGCGACGAATTTTTGCGAAATCGCAGTGCACCTGGATAAGCGCTCCGGCACGCTGCTGGTGCTGACCGCCATCGACAACCTCGGCAAAGGGGCCGCGGGCCAGGCGGTGCAGAACATGAATCTGATGCTCGGCTATGACGAAGCGGCCGGCCTCCTCGGCGCCGCGCCGGTGCCATAGTCTTCATTCCATGCAGGGGCGCTTCGCGAAGCGCGCCCGCAACGATGTCACGGGCGCGCTAAGCTCCGCGATATTAGGGCAAATCGAACAGCAGAACTTCCGCATCCTCAGGCGCCGCAAACTTCAACTGCGACTCATCGGCGATTTTCGCACCATCACCCTCTTCGAGCGCGAGGCCATTGAGATTGAGCTTCCCGCGCGCGATATGCACGTAAGCATTGCGGCCCTTGGCGATATCCTTCTCCGCCGACTGACCCTTGGTGAGCGCGCCGATATACAAATCGGCGTCCTGGTTTATTTTCAGCGCACCAGCGCTACCCTTATGCGATGCGACCAGGGCCAGCTTGCCCTTGGTGCGATCGCCCAGAGTCTCCTGCTCATAGCCGGGCTTGAATCCAGCCGCCTCGGGCAGAATCCAAATCTGCAGGAAGTGCAGCGGCGCCGAGGGCGAGGGATTGAACTCGCTATGGGTGATACCGGTTCCCGCCGTCATCCGCTGCACGTCGCCGGCCGGAATTACGCTCCGCGTGCCGAGACTGTCACGATGCTCGACGGCGCCTTCCAGCACATAGGTGATGATCTCCATGTCGCGATGGGGATGAGTGCCGAATCCCTTTCCCGGCGCGACGTGGTCATCATTGATGACGCGCAGCACCGAAAATCCCATCTCCTTGGGATCCTGATAGTCACCGAACGAAAAGGTATGCCGGCTGTTGAGCCAGTCGATTTTGGTGAGCCCGCGATCGGAAGCTTTGCGCAGTGTAATCATATTTTTTCCTCGAGTTTGAGGTCCTCCCGACAAGGTAACCACTCTGTCAAGGGAGTAGGAAGGCGGGGGCGTTACAGAATCAGGGCGAGGATTTCCGCTGGCGAATCGCAAATCGCGTCGGCGCCCGCGCTCGCCAATTCTTCGCGCGAGCCATATCCATAGGTCACCCCGATGCTGAAGATGCCGTTGGTCTTCGCGCCGACGACATCGTGCTCGCGATCGCCGATCATCACCGCGCGCTTCGGATCGAGGCCGGTCTTTTCGATGATGTGCCGGAGTAAGTCGCGCTTGTCGCCCAACGAGCCATCGTGACGCGCGCCATAAACGCCTTCGAAATGATCTCGCAGCGAAAACGCAATCAGCACTCCCTCGGCATGATCGACGAACTTGGTCGTCGCGAGGTAGAGGCGTGGTCCAGCGTGGCGGATGCGATGGAGCATCGCATCGATGCCGGGATACTCGGTCGTTTCGCGCACACCTTCGGTCGCATAGCGGCGGAGATACGCCTGCGCGGCAGCTTCAACCAGATGCGCGCCATCGGGACCGAGGAGCTTGCCGAAGTTCTGCCGCAGCGGCGGGCCAATGCACCACAGCAGTTCCTCGACTGGGGGTGGAGTCGCACCCACCTCGGCCAGCGCATGCGCCACCGAGGCGGTAATCGCTACTCGTGGATCAGTCAGCGTCCCGTCGAGGTCGAAGAGGACGCTGTCGAAACGCGGCATTATGCGGTGCGGCGCATCAGCTCGAGGATATCGTAGCCGGTAATCGCCTTGGACTTCTCCGACCATTCGCGCAGCTCGACGTCGCTCACCGTGCCGGCCTGCGAGCCCTTCGCGAGGTCCATCAGCGCAATCTTAATGGTGGCCTCGTCGATCATCTCGCCGCTCTTGGGATCCGCCATCGAGCCGCCGCCCTTCTCATGGTACAGCTTCACCACGCGGCGCGCCTCATCGATTTGCTCCTGGCTCGGCGTGTAGCAGGAGTTGGCGATCTCGGCCTGCTGTGGATGGATGACCCAGGTGCCGTCCATGCCGAGGTTCGCGGCGCCGACGTTCTTGTCGCGGAGTCCCTTCTGCAGCTCCGCGATGCGCTCGGGTGAGTCGCTATTTTTCCATAGCCGCAGGAAGACATTGTCTACCGCATGTAGTCCGGCCGCTTTCGCGGCGACCACCACCGCCTGTTTCGAATAAAGGAAGTTGATGTTCTGATTGTCGACGATGTCGCGAATTCCCAAGTTGGCCGCGAAATCCGCGATGCCGAAGACCAGCCCCGCCATGCGATCCGACGCGGTCGCGATGTCGTAGGCCTTTACCAGCGCATGCGGCGTTTCGATCAGCGACTCGATCATCACGCGATACTTCCATCCGCCGCGCTTTTCGAGGTCGTCCAGCGTCTTGGCCACGATCTTGATGTCCTCGGGACCACGCGTCTTCGGCAGCATGATGCCGTGAAAGCGATTCGGCGCGCCGAGCATGATCGCCTCCATGTCGCCCTTGAAAAACGGCGAATGGATATTGTTCGGGCGCACGGTGACGATCTTCTTGCCGAAGTCGAGGGTGGTGAGCGCCTCGACCATCGTCTTCTGGCTCTTGGGTCCCTTGAATTCATACGGGCACGCGTCCTCGAAATCCGCCATCACGTGGTCGACCGGCGATTTCACCGGGTCAGCCGCGTTCTGATGCAGCTTCATGCTGTGACCGGGATAGGTCATTTCGGTGCGCGGAATTACGAAGCGCTTGCCGTTGTCCAAAACAAACATTCTAAATCTCCCTCGACTCCGCTGGCGCTCCGCCTCGGGGCCGCTGCGCGGCGGCTTCGCCCGCTTCACGCCTCACTCGTTGTTACGCCTTATTCAGATAATGCGATTTGCGTTTGATAAGCACGGTCCGATCGATTTCGACCACCACGGTGCCGTCCTGCTTCTTGCCGACCAGCTTGAACTTGACCAGCCCGCAATCAGGACGATGCGCGTCGGTTTTTTCGAGCACCGTCGATTCGGCGAAGATCGTGTCGCCATGAAAAACCGGGTTGGTATGCTTGCCGTTGTCCATCTCGACTTCGCCGAGCGCGTTTTCGCTGGTGTCCTGCGACGCGAGGCCGAGCGTGAACGCGAGCACCACGCCGCCATAGACCAGCAGCTTGCCGCCGACGAACGCGTCAGGATTCCGATCGATCATCGCCTGGTTGAAATGCAGCTCGGCCGTGTTCATCACCATCGAGGTGAACATGTGATTGTCGTTCTCGGTGATGGTGCGGCCGCGCTGATGAATCAGCGTGTCACCAACGGTGAAATCCTCGAAATAATTATTGTCGCCGGTGAGAGGCATGATGCTTAGCCTTCGCGCTCCATGATGCGCTTGCCGATGACCTCGAGCTGGATCTCGGTGGTGCCTTCGAAAATCGACAGCACGCGCGCATCGCGCCAAAAGCGCTGCGCCTCGAACTCCATCGAGTAACCGTAGCCGCCGTGGATTTGCATCCCTTCGCGCGTCACCCGCTCGGCCATTTCGGCGGCGAAAACCTTCGCGAGGCCAGCCTCGTAGTCGCATCGCTTGCCACTGTCTTTTTGCGAGGCCGCGAAATATGCGAGCTGGCGCGCCGCCTCAATCTCGACCGCCATGTGCGCGAGCTTATGCCGAATCACCTGATGCTCGCCGATGGGCTGGCCGAACTGCGTGCGCTGCTTCGCATACTTCACCGCGGTTTCGAAGGCTGCCTGCGCGACTCCGACGCCGCGCGCCGCGGTCTGGATGCGCGCCGACTCGTAACTCGCCATCAACTGGTAGAATCCACGTCCCTCGACCGCGCCGACCAGGTTCGATGCGGGCGAATAGGCATCTTCGAATTGCAGCGCGTAGCTCCGCATCCCGTGATAACCGATGGTGGGAATCGGTGAGCCGGTCAGATGCGGCGGCGCGAAATCGTCGCCCGGCGTCTTCTCGAAGAGCAACAGCGACAGACCTTTGTGGCGCTTCGAGATATCGGGGTCGGTGCGCACCATCACCGTGAGCACGTTCGCGCGATTGGCGAAGGTGCACCACATCTTGGATCCCTTGATGAGGTAGCCGTCGCCATTTTTCACCGCGCGCGTTTTGAATGATGCCGTATCCGATCCCGAATCAGGCTCGGTGAACGCCGCCGCCGTCATCAACTCGCCGCGCGCGATTTTCGGCAAGAGGCGCTTCTTCTGCTCCTCGGTGCCGTTGGCGCTGATGAGGGTGCCGGTGATGAGGTTGCGTGTCATCACCGAGCCGACGCTGAGCCATCCGCGCGACAACTCCTCGGTGACAATCGCCATCGAGGTGTAGTCGAGGCCCATCCCGCCCTGCTCTTCCGGAAAGATGACGCCGAAGTAGCCGAGCTCGGCCATCTTCTTGAGGATGTGTTCGGGGATTTCCTTGTTCTGGCGATCGAGGTCGTTGGCGATCGGTTTGACTTCCTTCTCGACGAAGTCGCGGACCGAGCGGCGGATCTCCTCGTGCTCCTCGGTGACAAACGGCATGGACGACTGCTCCTACGCGGAATTCTTTTTTCGAATCAGCACCGGGCGCTCGTATTCGAGGACCTTCTCGCCGGCCTGGTTGAAGCCGGTGGTGCGAAACTTCACGACCCCGCGATCGGGCCGCGAGGTGTCGCGTTTGGAAAGCACCTCGGATTGCGAGGTGAGCGTGTCGCCCGGATAGACGGTGGCCAGATATTTCATCTTCTCATAGCCGAGATGGGCGATCGCCTTCTCGCTCAAGTCCTCAACCGAAAGCCCGAACACGACATTCATCACCAGCATGTGATTGACGACGACGTCGCGAAAGCCCATCGACTTGGCATACTCGCGATTGAAATAGATCGGGTTGAAATTCATGGTGACGCTGGAAAAGAGGCTGTTGTCGCCCTCATTAATGGTACGTCCCCAATGATGTTGGAAGATGTGGCCGACTTCGAAATCCTCGAAGTAGTGGCCATGCTCGATTTTGCGCACCGCCATAGAAATATTCCGACTTAAAGCGACACTTTAATTTTTGGAGGGTCCGCGGAACCACTCGGAAGCCGAGATGATAGCACGCCGACGCGCCGGATAACCGATGCCGTTTTATGGAATTCGCCCCGCCCCGTCAACGGGAAGGTGGGGGGCGATGCCGTCGCCGAAATTGACGGCCATGGCGGCAACCGGCGAGCTTGAATTCGGCACTAAGGGTTCATCGCGGGGAGCGGAATCGTCAGGGTATCGTAAACTGTAATCCTTGGACCGTAGGCTGCCTGGAAGATTCCGATGCCCTCGGAAGGCCGGATCAGATTGGTGCGATCAAAAATGTTCAGCAGCGTGATGCGATCGGTGACCTCACCCAACCCCGGGACCTCGAAGCTGCGTAGCGCGCTCAGATCTACCTGCACAACATGCGGCAAAGCTTCGAGGTCGGCGAAACCTCCGCGCAGGCCACTGCTATAGATGGCGGCGGCGCTGAAAACATAGGGCTTCCATCGATAGGTCACGCCCCCCGAGGCGCCATAGAGCGGCTGATGATCGAGCACGATGTGGTTGCCGTTGATGTAAGCCAGCTCATCGGGATCGAAATTGAACTGCCCGGTCGCCACTCCTTTCTGCATGTTCTCGCCGATGGTAGCGCTGCCATGGATGGACAGGTTGCCAGTGTTATAGGTGACCGCGGTTTCGGTACCCCAGATATAGCCGTTCTTATAGTTAAAGGGCGCGAAAATCGGCACATCGCCAAACTGGCCGGTGTCAAGGTAGTGCTTGGTTAGTTCAAAGAAGTCGTCCTCTGAAACTGTCAGGTGCTCGGACAGCTGATGAACCGCGCCGATATCCCACTCGTAGTCATCTTCGGTTTCGGGATCGACGATCCCGGTTCCTGCAAAGCCAGTGGTTCCCTTGAAAGCTTCGGGCGCGCCCGGCGAGATTCCCTGGAAGCTCGGCACCTGCATGTAGCGGGCGAAGCCGCCGTGCAGGGTGGTAGACGGCAGCAGCTGGTAGACCAGGTTGATGGTCGGATCGATTTGATTGTTGTAGGTGAAGCCGCTTAGCCGATCCCATCGCACGCCGAGGTTCATCCGCAATTTTTCGGTGAGTTGCCAGGTGTCTTCCAGGTAGATTCCCGACAATAGGTTGATCCGGTTGGCATTGTTGATCACCCGGACCGGCGTCTCCTGTGATTGATTGCCCGAGGAATCCACCGGGAACACCAGTGAATTGTCATCCGCCTCGACCCCATACTCACCCAGGTAAATGCCTGCCCCAAGCGTATGCTGGCCTAGCTGATAGGTGACGTCTCCTTGCAGCGTGTTGTCGAAGTCGCTATGAAACGCCGTCGAAGCCACTCCCTGATACAGAAGCTCGCCGATATCATCGGGATCGAAGCTTTGCGTGATGTAATGCGTTGCGTAAGCGACCTGGTAGGTCAATCCCGGCGCCGGAGCGCCATTCAGCGCCAGCATTCCCAGGTAGTCGCGAAAGTTGAGATAGGAGTTGATGTCTGCCGAGGGATAGTCAGTCACCCCCGCGAGCTGAAACTGCGGAATAAGATTATTTTGATTCGGGAGCTGGTTGTCGCTCGCGGCCATCGAGGTGATGAGACTTAGTCTGGTAGTGGGATTCAGGTTGTAGGAAAAAAACCCAAACGCCTGCCCCTGGTTGGTATAGTTATGGATCGCGTCGGGGGCCGGCGTCGCCGAGCTGAATGCGCTGTTGCTCTGACTGTACAGCGCGCTGAGGTAGTAGCTGAAATTTCCGATGCAACCGCCGTACTGCACGCTCGGCTGAACGGTGTTGCGCTGGCCGCCATACATGCTGGCGCTGCCGCCGGGCTGCTCGCATCCGTCCTTGGTCTGGATAGCCAGCACCCCGCCGGTCGCGTAGCTGTAGCGCGAGGGCAGGATGCCATCCAGCAGACTCATCTGCTTGATGAACATCGGGTTGATCATCGAGATGAACGGCGGGTTGGTGTTGATGTCGAGCGGCACCATGACGCCATTGATCTGATACTGAAATTGCGGGCCCTCGGTGTTGCGGATGTGTATCTGCTGATTCTGATCGATGGCGACGCCGGGCATTTGCGTGAGCACATCGGTGAGGTTGGCATTGTCGCCGCGCGGCAGGTTGGCGATGTCCTGGGCCGTGACGGTGTACTTGTTCGCGCCGGTACTGGAGACACTATTTTGCGCGTGAATCATGCTGGCCTTGACCGGCACCGTCAGCGCGGTCGCGGTATCCAGCGTCATCGCGATGGTCTTTGCGGCGTCATGCGGGAAGACCACGACAGTGCTGGCGGTCTTGAAGCCGTGCTCGGTCGCGAGGAGTGAATATGGCCCCGGCTTGGTCGGTGCGATGTTGAAGCGCCCCTTTTCGTCAGTGACCGCATGCGCGATTAGCCTGCCCTGCTGATCGCGCAATTCAATTTTTACCTGCGCGAGCGGCCGACCGAGCGCATCGGTGACGGTGCCGGATGCCGGCTGAATTGCGGCCCCGGCGGACGTCGCCAAACCCACTGCCAATAAGCAAGTGATCGCGACAAGAGCCGCTCGCGAGATCGCAGGACGGCTTCCGACGGGGAAAATTGCTCTGGGTTTGAGGCGCGCCATGATAATGAGAATGATTCTCAATATCCGCAACCGCCTGCTTTGTCAAACCGCGCGATGACTTCGCCCCTCAATTTCCCATTTCATGCTTTTTCGGTTGCCCGGGAATTTTTTCCCGATTCCTTCGGTAGTACCTGCAAATGGAGGAATCGCACCTATGAACTCAATCAAGAACGCTTTCTCATGGCTCATCAACCCGCCCCTCGAGGGCCCGAAGTCCACGCTCTTCCTGCGCCTGATGGCGGGCGGCGTGTTCTTTTCGGAAGGGATCCTGAAGTTCGTTTATGTGAACCAGGGGGTCGGCCGCTTCACCAAACTCGGGATGCCGTTGCCGCATTTCACGGCCAATTTCGTCGGCGGCCTCGAGATCGTAGGCGGCTTGATGCTGCTATGCGGGCTGGCCACGCGGTTGCTCGCGATCCCCTTCATCATCGAAATGATCGTCGCGATCCTCTCGACGAAAATCTCACTCTACCTGGGAACTTCGCCGTTGCCGCTGCCGCCGGCGCTGCCGAAGGTTGGAATGTGGGCCGTATTGCACGAGAGTCGATCCGACTATGCGCAACTGCTGACCGTGATCTTTTTGATGATCAATGGTCCGGGAAGATGGTCGCTCGATGCTCTACTGGCCAGGTACTTTACCAAGGAAGTGAGACCAGTCCGCGAGATAAAAGCAATTTCGAACGGTCGCGCCAAAGCAGCATAGATCCGGAATCAATGGATCGGTACCAACGGGGCAGCGGCAACTTCACTCGAGGTCGCCGCTGCCAACGTTTTCCTCATGAGGCCTTGGGAGCCGACTTGGCCGAAGTGTGCGACCATGCGATGTGTACGTTGAACTTCGAGGGATCGCTGGTACTCGGGCTGATGACGACGCTATCGAGTCCGCCGCCGGCGCTGAAGTTGCGGTTGTAAACCTTGCGCGCGACAATCAAGACTTTGGGGCCCATCGCGAAGCCCGCCTTCGGAAGTTCCGCCTCATAAAAATCCACCAGCTCCTTGAAGTCACCCTTGACGGCGAAGTCCGCCGAATACACCACGCCAACTTTCGGCACCGAGGAATCCACCAGCGCCGCCCCGGGAGGCACCGGTATCCTCGAGTCCCATCCTTGCGGCATCGCGGGCGAGGCCGCCGCGTCTGGTGCTTGCCCGAAGGCCGGCGCGCGAGTCGCCAGGCCCAGCGCGACCATCAGTGTTACGAGCACCAGGAATTTTGCGAGTTTCGGCACTATGTTCAAAATTGTCCTCCCATCCCACCGGCAATCTTACAAGTTCGCGGCCAAAGCGAAAGCTTCATTTTCGCCGCTTCGATGGCAACCGTACACCTGTTAGACTGTTGTCAAACCAGCGACAAACAGGTACCTAATCCATTCCCCTATGAGCACATTGGTAGCCCATAAACCCTCCGCCGCCAGCACCCGGGAGATCTACGAAATCGGCGAAGTTCCGCCGCTCGGTCAGGTTCCCAAACAGATGTATGCGCAAGTGATTCGGGCCGAGCGCTTCGGCGACCCGACTCACGCCTTCAAAGTCGAAAAAATTCCCATCCCCGAGTTGCGCCCCGATGAGGCGCTGGTTTACGTGATGGCGGCGGGAGTCAACTTCAACAACGTGTGGGCCGCGCTGGGCACCCCGGTCAACGTGATCGCCGCGCGCCAGAAGGCGAAGTACGATTTGTCGGATTTTCATATCGGTGGCAGCGATGCCTCCGGCGTCGTGTATGCGGTAGGCAACGCCGTCAAGAACGTCAAGGTCGGCGACCACGTCGTGATGCATTGCGGACAGTGGGACGCCGATTGTCCCGCGGTGCGCAATGGCGACGATCCGATGTATGATCCCTCATTCAAGATTTGGGGCTACGAAACCAACTGGGGCAGCTTCGCGCAGTTCACTCGCGTGCAGGCCCACCAGTGTATGCCCAAGGCGAAGCATCTTACCTGGGAAGAAGCCGCAGGCCCGACGCTGGTCGGCGCGACTGCGTACCGCATGCTGATGGGATGGCCTCCGCACACCGTGCGCCCCAACGACGTGGTGCTGATCTGGGGCGCCTCCGGCGGCCTCGGATGCATGGCGATTCAGATTGTCAAGGCCGAAGGCGGAATCCCGGTCGGCGTCGTGAGCGATGATCGCAAGACCGAATTCTGCATGCGGCTCGGCGCCAAGGGCGTCATCAATCGCAAGAAATTTTTCCATTGGGGCATGATGCCGCACTGGAAGGAGACCGACGACTACAACAAGTGGGCCGCCGAATCGCGCGCCTTCGGCAAAGCGATCTGGGACGCGGTCGGCGAGCGGCGCAACCCGCGCATCGTGTTCGAGCATCCCGGCGAGCACACCATCCCCACCTCAGTTTTCGTATGCGACACCGGCGGCATGGTGGTGATTTGCGCGGGCACCACCGGCTACAACGCGGTCGCCGATTTGCGCTACCTCTGGATGCGGCAAAAGCGCCTGCAGGGATCTCATTTCGCCAACGACGAACAGTCGTACGCATTCAATCAGTTGGTCGTCGACGGCAAGATCGATCCGTGCCTCGCCAAGACATTCCGCTTCGATGAAATCGCCGAATGCCATCAGATTATGCATGAGAACCGCGCTCCCGAAGGAAAGATGGTAGCGCTGGTCGGAGCGCCAAAGCCCGGAATGAAGGACCTGAAACTTTAAGTATTGCTTTAGATAAAGCGATTCATTGACTCGATATAATGGGCCGAGATTGCTTCTCGGCCCTTTGTTTTGTCCCTTGTCCAGAATTTGTGCATGAGCAATCTGATTGCGTCATTTGTCGCTATAACATAGCCAATTAGTGACATGGCATCGCTTACTCCTTTTCTAGAAAAACTCGTGATGTCGGTCGAAGGTGAAGTCCGCTTCGACCGTGGCACCATTGCTATCTATTCGCATGACGCTTCCAACTATCGCCAGGTCCCCATCGGCGTGGTGACTCCGCGTCACGAGGAGGACGTCATCGCGACCGTCACCCTCGCGCGCGCCAACAACGTCCCTATCCTCGCGCGCGGCGGCGGGACCGCGCTCGGCGGGCAGGCCACCTGCGCGGCGCTGATCATCGATTTCTCGAAATACATGAATCGCGTCATCGCGATTGATCCGGAAAAGAAAACCGCCACGGTGCAGCCCGGCGTCATTCAGAGCGCGCTCAATGCCGACCTCGCGCCGCATGGACTTTTCTTCGCGCCCGATCCGTCCACCAAGGATCGATGCACTATCGGCGGGATGATCGGCAATAACTCGTGCGGTGCGCATTCGGCGCGCTACGGCAAAACCGTCGACAACCTCGAATCGATGGATGTGCTGCTTTACGACGGCACTCATCTCGAGGTCGGCCCTACCCTCGAGGCCGACTTGAAATACGTCGCGAGCCGCGGTGGTTCCCGTGGCGAGCTTTACACCAAGCTGCGCGATCTTCGCGACCGCTACGCGCCCGATGTGCGCGACGGGTTTCCTCGTTTGCCGCGCCGCGTCTCCGGCTACAACCTCGATCAGCTTCTTCCCGAAAATGAATTCCACGTCGGCCGCGCGATGGTGGGATCGGAGGGCACGCTCAGCATCACGCTTTCCGCGACGGTGCGCGCGGTGCTGAAGCCGAAAAACCTCGCGATGGTGGTGCTCGGCTTCGACGATGTTTTTCACGCCGCCGACCAGATGTGGTGGATGTTGCCGCATCGCCCCGAAGCGCTCGAAGGCTTCGACGACAAGCTGCCCGAGTCCGCGCGCCGCAAGGGTCTCGAATCGGTCAACCTGCTTCCCACGGGCCAGGCGTTTTTGATTGCCGAATTGGGCGGCGCCACTGAGGACGAAGCGCGCGAGCGCGCGGAAAAAATGATCCGCGAAGCGCGCCTCAACAAGGAATGCCTCGGCGCCGCGCTCATCACCGACGCAAACGATCAGGGTGCGGTCTGGCGCCTGCGCGAATCGGGCCTCGGCTCGGGCGCATACTTTCCCGGCTCGCCGCGAACCTGGCCGGGCGCCGAGGATCTCGCGGTCCCGCCGGCCAAGCTGGGCGCGTTCCTACGGCGCTTCGCGCAAATTCTCGCCCAGCACAACTTGCAGGTCGGCACTTACTACGGCCACTTCGGCGAAGGATGCGTCCACTGCCGCATCAATTTCGATCTCGCAAGCTCGAAGGGCATCGCCGAGTTTCGCTTTACCATGGAGGAGCTGGCCGAAGCGGTCGCCGAGTTTGGCGGCTCGCTTTCGGGTGAGCATGGCGACGGGCTGGCGCGCTCGGAACTGTTGCCGAAAATTTTCAATCCTAAACTCATCCAGGCGTTTCGCGAGTTCAAGGAAATTTTCGATCCGCTCAAGATGATGAATCCCGGCAATCTCGTCGATCCGCTCCCGCTCGATTCGCATCTGAAGCAGGGCTCCGCCTATCGCCCGCGCGAGGTCGAGACCCATTTCGATTTGAGCGCCGACGAAGGACTGGCGGGCGCCGCGCTCAAATGCGTCGGCATCGGCAAATGCCGCAAGACCGACTCCGGAACGATGTGCCCGTCCTACATGGCGACCCGCGACGAGATGCACTCCACTCGCGGTCGCGCGCGCATTCTGTTCGAGGCGCTGTCGGGCAACACCGTGAAAACTTTCACCGACAGCTCGGTGAACAAGGCGCTCGACCTCTGCCTGTCGTGCAAAAGTTGCAAAACCGAATGCCCCTCGTCGGTCGACATGGCGACCTACAAGGCCGAGTTCCTTTCGCACTATTACGAGGAGCACGGGCGTCCGCGATCCTCGAAAATTTTTGGCAACATTCATGAGCTCGCGCGGCGCGCCTCCCGCACGCCGCGCCTGGCCAATGCGCTGATGAACGCGCCGCTGTTCTCGCGCCTCGGCAAGCGCCTCTACGACATCCATCCGCAGCGCGCATTTCCTCGCGTCGCCAAGCGCACCTTTCGTGCGTGGTTCGATCGTCATCAAGGCTCGACCGATCAGACCCAGCGCGAGGTGGTGCTGTTCCCTGACACCTTCAGCAACTTTTTCGAACCGGAGGTTGCGATCGCGGCGACCGAGGTGCTGGAGCGCGCGAACTTTCGCGTGGTAATCCCGCGCGACGATCTCTGTTGCGGCCGTCCGCTCTATGACCAGGGGATGCTCGATCGCGCCAAGCAACGCCTGCAGGAAACCATGGACGCGCTATGGCTGATGGTGGAACGGGGCGCCTACGTAGTCGGCCTCGAGCCGAGTTGCATCCTCACTTTCCGCGATGAACTGCCGGCGCTCTTTCCCGATAACCATCGCGCCAAGATTCTGAGTGAGCGCGCACTGCTGCTCGACGAATTCCTCAAGCGCGAAGTCTCCGGTTACATTCCGCCGCAGCCCAAACCGCTCAAGGCCAAGGCGCTGCTCCACGGCCATTGTCACCAGAAGGCGCTCGCCGGTCTCGATAGCGAGTCTTCCATTCTAGCGAGCATCCACGGACTCGATCTCGAAGTCCTCGACGCCGGATGCTGTGGGATGGCCGGTCCGTTCGGCTACGAAAATTCGCACTTCGCGGTGTCGAAAGCCTGCGCCGATCGGATGCTGGTGCCGGCGATCAATGCCAGCGACAAGGACACGCTCGTGATCTCGGACGGCTTCTCATGCCGCTCGCAAATCCGCCAGTTCTGCCCCGATCGCAAGCCACTGCATTTCGCGCAAGTCCTTAATCTCGTCGCGCAAAGATGAAACGCGGGCATTCCTCGGTGGCACAGGCTGAAGCCTGTACCACCAGGAGAAGAATTTCTTACGCCTTCTTTTTCGCGAAGGGACGATCGCGCGCGCTCAGCGCTTCCTTGAGTCCTTTCTCGCGGCTCGCCTTCATCCACTCCTTAACCGTGTCGGTTTGATGCGCGATGACGTCGATGTCCGCCGATGATTGCTCGGCCGCGCGAATCCCGAGGATGTCGTAGTAGCGATTGACCGCGGCCTTATGCAGCGTCAGCAGCTCGGCCGGCACCATCGCGACGCGGCGGCAGTACGCCAGCGTCTCTTCCTCGAGCTTGTCCTTCGGATAGACGCGATTGATGAGATGCCATTCCAGCGCCTCTTTCGCCGGCATGTAGTCGCCGGTGAAAAAGTACTCCTTGGTTTTGCGCGGACCCATCAGCACCGGCCACATCGAGAGCGTCGGCAGAATTCCCAGCGAGCGGCCCGCGGGATGGCCGAACTGCGCGTCCTCGCTCGCGAACACCAGGTCGCAATGACCGATGAGCTCGGTGCCGCCGGCGAGGCAGAAGCCGTGCACCTGCGCGATGGTGGGCTTGTTGATGTTCCATAGCCGCTGCCATCGCTCGATGGTCTTGTGCAGGCCGTAGCGATCGCTGGTGACGGTGAACTTGGAGCCCGGATGCTGGGTGCCCTGCAGATCATAGCCGGCGGAAAACGCGCGCCCGGCGCCGCGAATGATCAATATGCTCGCCTCCGGATCGCTCTCGTACTCGCTCATCACGCTTTCGAATTCGGCCAGCAGCTTCTGCGACAGCGCGTTGAGTTTCTCGGGCCGGTTGAGGGTCAGGCGGAAGATTTTGTCCTCGACCTTCTCGTAGGTGATAGTTTCATAATTCGCCATTTGGTTTTCTCCGCTTCGCTATTTCACTGCCGCGACAAAATCCCCGGGAACCCGCACCGATTCCTCGGGCGCTTCCCAGAAGAACATGTGCCCGATGCCTTTCAGAATGTGCACCTTCGATCCGGCAATTTTCTTCTGCAGGATCTCGGCATTGGCATGTGGCAACAGGCGGTCATCATCGCCATGAATGATGAGGGTCGGGGGTTTGATCTGGCCGAGCTGATTCCATGGATCCCAGCTCTGGATGGCTTCGAACTGCCGCGTGTAGGTATGCATCGGCGTGATCGGATATTTTCCCGCGTCGGCAATTTGCTCATCGATGAAGGCCTGCCCGCTCTTCGAGTTGAGAAACGCCGTGCCGCATGCGACCGAAAACGCGCGCCGCGCCTGCTGCTCCGCGGACAGACTCGGATCCGGCATCAGCTTGCCGACGTTCTCGGGGTCGGCGGGCGCGCCGTGCTGCATCCCGGGCGCGGTGCATCCGAGCACGAGGCCGTGCACGCGCCCGTGGTGTTTGATCGCGAACTCTTGCGCGATCATCCCGCCCATCGAGATGCCGTAGATGTGCGTGCGACCGATCTTCGCGTGATCGAGCACCGCCGCCACGTCATTGGCCATGTCGGCCATCGTCCACGGCGCGTCGGGTTTGTCGCTCTCGCCGGTGCCGCGATTATCGATGAGAATGGTTTTGAATCTTTTCTCGATAAGGTTGAGGAACGGCTCGCCCCAGCCGCGGCTGGAGCCGCTGAAGCCCATTATCAGCGCGAGCGGATCACCGCTGCCGCGAATTTCGTAGCGAAGTTTGACGCCATCTTTGGTCTGCGCGAAATCTCTGTTTGCCGCCATGAACACTCCATTGTGACGCGAGGTTTTATTGCGGCTGAGAGTAGCACGATGGAAAAAAATCGGTAGCGCAGCGAAGAACGCTCAGGTGCCGTATTCGTCGTGGCGGCGCACCCACGCCTGCGTGAACTGGAGACCCTTCTCATCGCGCCCCTTCGGCAACAGATCGAGGAGGTGGTACGCGCCGTTGAGCATGTCGAGTCCACGCTCGTAAGTTGAGTAGGTGTGAAAAATGTTCCCGTCGGCGTCCTTCTGAAAAACGCTGATGCCGGGCATCTCGCCGGTCGCCTTCGACGCCCGGTAGTTATACGACCTCTCGCCCTTGGCGATTTCCTCCGCTGTCGGCGACACCTGGTAGTCGTAGTTAAAGTCGTTGCCCAATGATGAAACCCATGTGAAGGCCCAGCCCATGCGTTTGCGATAGGCTTGCAGCTTCGCCAGCGGCGCGCGCGAGATCGCAACGAGGTTCGCATCGCGGTGATTCAGGTGCACGATGATCGGATTGTAGTTATCGGCCCAGAACGAGCAGCTTTTGCATCCAGCTTCCCAACCCGGATCGAACATGAAGTGATAGACGACCAACTGGCTGTTGCCCGCGAACAAATCCGCCAGTGAGACTTTGCCGTCAGGGCCATCGAAGACGTAATCCTTCTCGATCCGCTCCCATGGCAGCTCGCGACGCTGCTGGCTGAGCCGGTCGCGCACGCGGGTGAATTCCTTTTCCTTCGCGAGAAAATCCTTGCGCGCCTCGATCCATTCGCGATGCGAAACGACCTGATGGTTTTCCATGTAATCCTCCGCCTTAATTATCTGTAACCGATGGGTTCCATATGGGTCAAGCCTGGGCACTTGTTCCGGCTCTGGACGGTTTTTTTTCTTGGTTGACCACTTCGAGTCGCATCCATATAGATTGCCCGAAGCATCACCCCATGGTTCCCTTACGCTACAGCGTTCGGAGCGTCGGCCAGCGGATGACATCCTCCGCGATGACCGCTATCAGCGTCGCGATGGTAGTCAGTGTGCTGACGATTCTGCTCGGCTTCGTGGGCGGGATGCGCCGGACGGTGACGCTGGCCGGCGAGCACGATCACTGGGTAATCCTCCAGCGCGGCGTGCTGGTGGAAAGCGGATACATCAGTCACGAGAGTTACGACATCATGAAAACGATGCCCGAGATCGCGGTCGACCCGGCGGGCAATCCGCTGCTCTCGCCGGAAGACGTCAACGGTTTCGATTCCACGCCCGATGCGCCGCTGGCGTCGAGCGGAACGTTGCGATCGGTGCTGCCGATTGCGTACGAGGTGCATCCGGGGATTCGCGTCATTGCGGGCCATCGCCCGGAGCGCGGACAGTTCCAATGGATGCTTGGGCAGCGCTTCGCCGCGCGTCATCCTGATCTCACCATCGGCAGCCCCTTTCGTTGGGGCCGCAACAACTGGCATATCGTCGGAATTTTCAGCGACAATGGCAGCGCGCGCGAATCGGAAGTCTGGACCAACCTCGATGATCTCGCCGCCGAGTTTCATGCCGCCGGCAGTGTCAACTACAACATTTTTCATGTCGTCTTGAATCCCGGCGAGGCCGAGTCGTTCGCCGCCAGGCTCCATCGCGACAATCGACTCCGAGTGGATTTGATGTCGGAAGAGGCTTTCTACCTGCAGGCCGCCGGCTTCAGCAACCAGATTCGCAGCCTCGGCCTCGCGGTTGCCTTGGTGCTGGCGGTGGGCGCGGTCTTCGGCGCC
>Ga0210398_10002292_pt1 | contig 18815 bp, 17 predicted proteins | sample IncBWC4OmetaG_FD_161047 | JGI IMG/M metagenome (GOLD analysis project Ga0210398, IMG submission 161047) | Forest soil microbial communities from Barre Woods Harvard Forest LTER site, Petersham, Massachusetts, United States - Inc-BW-C-4-O | ecosystem: Environmental > Terrestrial > Soil >... | reverse complement strand
CTCCGAAGACGCCGCTCTCTCCGAGGCCCACCACAGCGCCGAACAACGCGCCCTCACCGCACTGCGGGAGCACCAGGACGGCAGCAACGGCTCATCGAACGGCCACCACTAGGGCAGCGAACCGCCTGGGCGGTTATACGGCGAGCGTGCGGCGTAGCTGGCGCACCTGTTGCCACGGCACCAACGGCATGATCAGCGTGACGAAGCCGGCGATCCCATAGCTGGTCCACGAGAAGGCATCGTGGCCGATGGCCATCAGGTAGGTGGCCACCGCGACCGCGAGCAGCGCCACTCCGATGGTGATCATCAGAGCGGCGGTGCCGCGCAGCCAGACGCGGTCCACTGCCGCGTCTGACAAGGCCGGCCGCAGCGTGGTCAACCGCTCGGTATAGCCCTGCCCCGTGATCGTCGGCGCGGGCGCGTGCTCGGCCCTGATGGGCTGCCCACCCGTTGTGCGTGCCGTCCGCGCCGATCGCGTGAGCGGCCCGTCCCGGGTGGACCGACGGGCACGCAGCAGCATCGGAATCGACGCCAAGATGATCAGCGCGGAGATGACGATGATCGCGTAGAGCACCGACGAGGTGTGCGGGTTCCCTTTCGGGTCGTGGAAGCCCCGGCCGAGGTCCGCCAGCGCGACGATGGCCGCCACGCTCATCCCCACCAACGCCAGCCAGACAGCGGCGCAGGACCCAACCAGTATGCGATCGGCGGTAACGGGCGTGATCTTGCTGCGCGCGCCCCAGACTTGGGAGTACCGGTCGATCATCAGCAGTTCGTCTGTGGCTGGTTGTTTTCGTTCGACGACAACACCTTGCCGTCGCTGGTGGTGATCGAGCAGTTGAGTTTGCTCAACCGCAGCAAGCTGGACGCCTCGACCGAACCAACATCGGACTGCGAGATCGGTGTCAGCGTGAGGGTCCACGGGATGTACACGTTGTTCAGGATCCGTCGCATTCCGGAGGCGTCGGTATAAGTGATCGTGATCTGGTCAAACGGCGCCTTGCTGCCGGTCACCGAGTAGGTGACCTGCCGGGGTGCTGCGGGAGGAGCGCCCGCGGGCGGCGGCGCCGCGGCGGGCGGCGCCGGAGCAGGAGCAGGGGCCGGCGCCGGAGCAGGCGGTGGCGGCGGTGCCTCGGTCGGCGGCGGAGGTGGCGGTGGCGGAGCCTCGCTGGTCGGCGGAGGCGGTGGTGGTGGCGGGACGCTGGTCGTCGGCGGCGGAGGCGGCGCGGGTGGCGGTGTGGTGACGATGATCTCGTCTTGCATCGGCGGCGTCGATGTGGGCGCAGTGCTGGGCGTCGCCACCTGGTTGGTACTGGTGCGAGTGAACAGCAGCGACACCGACACCACCAGGGCGATCGCCGCGGCAATCGCGACAATGCCGACGATCCACGGCCAGCGTGGCGCGGTGGCTTCTTCGTCGGCTAGCTCGTCGTATCGGTCGTAGTCGTAGAGGTCCAGGTCGGCGGGCACATATGGGCCGCTGGTGACGTGTTCGGACTCCGGAGCCGAGTAAGCCCGGGAATAGATATCCGTCTGGGCCGTATCGCCCTCCCGTTCGGCCCCGTCCCCCGTCGACTCTTCGCCGAATTCGTTGCCGCCCTCCTCGAATTCGGCGTCGCCTTCGCTGGGCTCGACTCCGGGTTCCAGTTCTTCGGACTCTGGTCCTGGTGGATTGGGCCCGCTCATGTTTGCCTGTCCTGTCCGACTACTTCACCGACGCGCGCAGCACCGCGGCTGTGTTGTTGAGCGCGCGCTCCGATGTTCCTCATTGTGCCTCGGAAACCCTACCCAACCGTTACCTGCGCGGCATTCTCGGTGAACGGGACACGGATCAACTGATGCCCTGATTGTGACCTTTGCGGGCGCCGACTAGTGCTTCTCCGGACCGAGGTAGTACTCGAAGACCAACCCGGCCGCCGAACTCAGGACAAACACCACCCCGGCGACAATCAACCACGGTAGCCACAACGCAATGCCGACCGCGGTTACCGAGCCCGACAGCGCGATCAGAATCGGCCACCAGCTATGCGGGCTGAAAAAACCCAGTTCGCCTGCGCCGTCGCTGATCTCAGCACCCTCGTAATCCTCGGGGCGGGTGTCGAGCCGGCGTGCCACGAAGCGGAAGAACGTCGCCACGATCAGCGCCATTCCAGAGGTCAGCGCCAGCGCCGTAGTGCCGGCCCACTCGATGCCCCCGGTGGCAAACAAGGTGGTCAGCACGCCGTAAAGAACCGTGCAGAACACGAAGAACGCGGCCACGAATTCGTACAGCCTGGCCTCGATATGCATGGGGGCTTCCTAGTTACTCGCTTGGGGCGCACGCTCGCCGCGGCGGGTCTCGAACGGGTGAGTGGTGACCGCGACCGGCGACTGGGCGATCGCCTGCAATGCCTGGGCATTGGTCTTACCCGCGATCCGCTGCTGCAGGTAGGCCTTGAAGTCGTTGGGCTGCACCACCCGGACCTCGAAGTTCATCATCGAGTGATAGGTGCCGCACATTTCGGCGCAGCGACCCACGAATGCGCCGGTCTGGTTGATGTCAGCGACCTGGAAGACGTTCACCGAATGGTTTTCATGCGGATAGGGCATCACGTCACGCTTGAACAGGAACTCCGGCACCCAGAAAGCGTGGACGACGTCGGCGGAGGCCAGCTGGAACTCGATGCGCTTGCCCGCAGGCAGCACCAGTACCGGGATCTCGGTGCTGGTACCCACCGTCTCGACCTTGTCGTAGTTCAGATAGCTGCGGTCTTGCATGGTGATTCCATGGTCGGGACCGGGAAGCTCCTCGCCCTGCTTGTTCTGGGCTTCCGATTTGGAGACCACTGCCGCCTTGCGGGCCGGGTCGGCTCCGTCAAAATTGAGCGTGCCGTCCTTGAAATCGACCTTCTGGTAACCGAACTTCCAGTTCCACTGGAACGAGGTGACGTCGACCACGACCTCCGGGTCGGACGCCAGGTGCAGCATCTTCTCCTGCACCACCACGGTGAAGTAGAACAGCACCGAGATGATCAGGAACGGCGTCACGGTCAGCACCAGCTCCAGTGGCATGTTGTAGCCGAACTGGCGGGGCAACTCGGTGTCGGTGGGTTTCCAGCGGTGAAAAGCGCTGGTCCAGAAGATCAGGCCCCAGACGATCGCGCCGACCACCAGGGATGCGATCACCGCGCCGACCCACAGCTGCCGGTTGTAGTCGGCCTCCGGGGTGATGCCCCTCGGCCAGCCCATGCCCAAGACTTCCGACCAACTGCATCCGCTCAGCGTGACCGCCAGCGTGCCGAGCAGGCCGGCCAAAACCAGTAGCCGACGCCGGCGGGAGCCCGCGGAGCGGCTTCCCAACAAGCCCTGCGAACGGCCTGGTCCGCGAGGTGTCACCGTGGCTCCTCCTGAATCACAAGCTAGGACCGACAGCAAGCATGTCGAATACTACGCAGCGTAGACCACGCCAAGTAATCAAGCCGTGTCGGAGCCCCCGCGCCCGCCCTCCGACCGCCGGCCGGCCCGCGACCTGCGGCGGCGCCCACCTTTCCGCGTTGCGGCATACTGGGCGCGATGTGTGGACTGCTGGCCTTCGTGAGCGCTGCGGCCGGCGGCGATTCGTCGAGCGGTGCCCGTGATACGGCCGATGCCGTCGCCCGCGCATCGCACCTGATGCGCCACCGTGGACCCGACGAGCCGGGCACCTGGGCCGATCCCGCCGGCACCGTCGTGTTCGGCTTCAACCGGCTGTCCATCATCGACATCGCCCATTCCCATCAACCGCTGCGTTGGGGGCCACCGGAAAGCCCCGGCCGGTATGAGTTGGTGTTCAACGGCGAGATTTACAACTATCTGGAGCTGCGGGCCGAGCTCGCCGAGCGGCACGGCGCCGTCTTCGCCACCGACGGCGACGGTGAGGCCATCGTCGCCGCCTATCACTACTGGGGCGCCGACGCCCTGACCCGGCTGCGGGGCATGTTCGCCTTCGCGCTGTGGGACAACGTCGCCGGCGAATTATTCTGCGCCCGTGACCCTTTCGGCATCAAACCGCTGTTCATGGCGACCGGAACCGGCGGCACCGCGGTAGCCAGCGAAAAGAAATGCCTGCTGGAACTGGCCGACGTGATCGGTTTCGACACCGCCATCGACTTGCGCGCCGTACAGCACTACACGGTGCTGCAGTATGTGCCCGAACCCGAGACCCTGCACCGCGGCGTGCGCCGGCTCGAGTCCGGCTGTTATGCGCGGATTCGTCCTGGTGCCGCCGCACCGGACACCACCCGCTACTTCGTGCCGCGGTTCGCGGCGACACCGATTACCCGGGACACCGAGCAGGCTCGCTACGACGAGATCACCGCGGTGCTGGAGGACTCGGTGGCCAAGCACATGCGCGCCGACGTGACCGTCGGCGCCTTTCTGTCGGGTGGCATCGACTCGACGGCGATCGCGGCGCTGGCCATCCGGCACAACCCCCGGCTGATCACCTTCACCACCGGGTTCGAGCGTGAGGGATTCTCCGAGATCGACGTCGCGGTGGCATCGGCGGAAGCGATCGGTGCGCGGCACGTCGCCAAGGTGGTCGCTCCCGACGAGTTCGTCGCCGCCTTACCCGAGATCGTGTGGTACCTCGACGAGCCGGTGGCCGACCCTGCGCTGGTGCCACTCTTCTTCGTCGCCCGTGAGGCGCGAAAGCACGTCAAGGTGGTGCTATCCGGGGAGGGCGCCGACGAGCTTTTCGGCGGGTACACCATCTACCGGGAGCCGTTGTCGCTCAAGCCTTTCGACTATCTTCCCGGGCGCCTGCGACGCTCGATGGGGACGTTGTCCAGACCCCTGCCGGACGGCATGCGCGGCAAAAGCCTGCTGCACCGCGGATCGCTGACGCTTCAGCAGCGCTACTACGGCAACGCACGCAGCTTCTCCGACGCGCAACTGCAGGACGTGTTGCCCGGGTTCCGGCCGGAGTGGACGCACACTGACGTGACGGAACCGCTGTACGCGCAATCAGCGGACTGGGACCCGGTGGCGCGCATGCAACACATCGACCTGTTCACCTGGCTGCGCGGCGACATTCTGGTCAAGGCCGACAAGATGACGATGGCCAACTCGCTGGAACTGCGGGTCCCGTTTCTGGATCCCGAGGTATTCGCGGTCGCCTCCCGATTACCGGTGCAGGCCAAGATCACCCGTACCACCACGAAGTACGCGCTGCGGCGCGCGCTGGAACCCATCGTTCCGCCGCACGTCCTCAACCGGCCGAAACTGGGCTTTCCGGTGCCTATCCGGCACTGGTTGCGTGCCGGCCCGCTGCTGGAGTGGGCGCATGAAATGGTGAACTCTTCAGCAACCGACCATCTGATCGACCTGCCCGCCGTTCGTCGGATGTTAGACGAACATCGTTGCGGCACAACCGATCACAGTCGCAGGCTGTGGACCGTACTGATCTTTATGCTGTGGCACGGGATCTTCGTCGAGCACAGTGTGATGCCACAGATCAGCGAGCCTAGCTACCCGGTGCAGCTATGACGGCGGCTTAGACGAGCGCGGCGGAAATCTCGCGGGCGGCGTCGTCGCCGTAGGCCCCGGCCAGCCGAGTCACCGCCTCGTCGCGGTCCCAGTGCCACTCCTGGGTGCCGGTCGACTCCAGCACCAGCACGGCTACCAGCGAGCCGAGCTGCGCAGAACGCTCCAGGCTCAGGCCGGTGCTGCGGCCGGTCAGGAAACCGGCCCGGAACGCGTCGCCGACGCCGGTGGGGTCGGTTTGGCTGGTCTCGGGCACCACGCCGACATGGACGGTGGTGCCGTCCTGGTCGACGATGTCGACGCCCTTGGCGCCCAGCGTGGTCACCCGCAGGCCGACCCTTTCCAGCACGTCGGCTTCCGACCAGCCGGTCTTGGAGAGCAACAGCTCCCACTCGTAGTCGTTGGTGAACAGGTAGGCGGCGCCGTCGATGAGCTTGTTGATCTCTTCTCCAGAGAGGCGGGGCAGCTGCTGGGACGGGTCGGCGGCGAAAGGCAGACCGAGGTTCCGACACTCTTCGGTGTGCACCACCATCGCGTCGGGGTCGTTCGCCCCGATGATGACCAGATCCGGTTTACCCACGGTCGACACGACATCGGCGAGCTTGATGTTGCGGGCCTCCGACATGGCGCCGGGATAGAACGACGCGATCTGAGCCATGTCGAGATCTGTGGTGCAGACGAAACGCGCGGTGTGCGCCGTGTCGGAGATCAGCACGTGGTCGCAGTTGACACCGTGACCCTGCAGCCATTCGCGGTAGTCGGCGAAGTCGTCACCGGCCGCGCCGACCAGTGCCACGTCACCACCCAGCACACCGATGGCGAAGGCGATATTGCCGGCCACGCCGCCACGATGGATCACCAGGTCGTCGACCAAAAAGCTCAGGGATACCTTCTGCAGATGCTCGGCCAATAGGTGCTCGGAAAACCGGCCGGGAAACCGCATCAGATTGTCGGTCGCGATCGAACCGGTCACCGCAATCGTCACGAAAAAACCACCCTTCGTTCGTAAGTTCGGCTAGCTAAGCTTACCCGCGGCTTGTGGCCGCCGCTGCGGCGCGCAGCGCGGCCCGCTAGCCTCGGTAAGAGAAACCTAGCGGCGACAGACTTCGTTCAGGGTCATCCAGCCCCGATACCCGAGGAGAACCGCCTATGCCCGGTCCGTACTCGCCGGACCACCGTCTCGGCACCCACGGACCGCCGTTCACCGACCCGCATCCCAGCCAGCCCATCCCCGGCCAGCCGGCGTACGCGGCACCGCCGCTGCACCAAGCGGCCGAAGCGGCGCCGCCGTCGGCGGCCTATCCGGGTCTGCTGCCACCGCCGGTGCGCTACCCGAAACGCCGCCGTCGACGGGTGCTTCTGGCCGCTGTGGCGGCGTTGGTCGTGGTTGCCGGATTGATCGCGGCGATTGTGCACGGTGTGCGCGGCGGCCCTACCACCTCCGCCGGCGCGATCTCCGACGCCACCGCCAAAACGGCGATCCAGGGCTATTTGGACGCCCTCGACCATCGCGACACCGAGACCATCGCGCGCAACTCGCTGTGCGGCATCTACGACGCCGTACGGGACCGGCGCTCCGATCAGGCGCTGGCCAAATTGAGCAGCGACGCGTTCCGCAAGCAGTTCTCCGATGCCCAGGTGACCTCGATCGACAAGATCGTCTACTGGTCGGATTACCAGGCGCAGGTGTTGTTCAGCATGCGCGTCAAACCTGCCACCGGCAGCGCCGTGCACGAGCAGATACAGGGGATCGCGCAATTACTTTCCCAGCACAACCAGGTGCTGGTGTGCTCCTACGTGCAGCGGACCGCCGGCACTTACTAGCCTCGCCCCAAAAGGGGAAGCCCGAACGTCAGTTGAACGAATCGCCGCAGGCGCACGAGCCGGTGGCGTTCGGGTTGTCGATGGTAAAGCCCTGCTTCTCGATGGTGTCGACGAAGTCAATGGAGGCGCCCTGTACGTAGGGCGCGCTCATCCGGTCCACAGTCAGCCTCACACCACCGAAGTCCGCGGTCAGGTCACCGTCCAGCGCGCGGTCGTCGAAGAACAAGTTGTAACGCAGGCCCGCGCATCCCCCTGGTTGGACTGCGATACGCAGCGCCAGGTCGTCGCGTCCCTCCTGTTCCAGCAGTGACTTCGCCTTGGCTGCCGCGGCGTCGGTCAAGATCACGCCGTGGGTTGAGGTGGCTGACCCTGCGGCGGCAGTCTCGTCCTGAACAGTCATTGCGTCTCCCTATGAGTGCCTACAAGCTCAAATCATTCTCGGGTCGGTGGAGGGTTTGTGCACCCCGATGAAAAAACCCACCCCTTCAAAGGTACCTTGTCGGGCCTCTATTCCCGAGTCGCGCCGCTACGTAGGAGGCCAGGCCCATGAGCTGGTTGGCGGCGTCGGCCAAAGCCAGCCGCGCCGAACCGGCGTAGTCGGCGATCGCGTAAGCCGCCAGGATGCCCGCCGATCGCACCGCCAGCCGGTCGAGGTCTACCTGACCAGCCATCACCACGACCGGTATGTCGTGCGAGCGCGCCGCCTCGGCCAGCGCGCCGACGACCTTGCCGTGCAACGACTGGTCGTCCAACCGGCCCTCGCCGGTGATCACCAGATCAGCGCCGGCCATGTCGTCGTCCAACCGCGTGTGCTCGGCGATGATCGACGCACCGGATTCACACCGGCCGCCCAGGGCCAGCAGCGCCGCGCCGATGCCCCCGGCGGCCCCGGCGCCCGCTTGTGCGCTGACCGGCCGCCCGGCGGCTGCGTCCAGCTCACCGGCCCACTCCGTGAGCCGGTGTTCGAGCATGGCGACGGTGGCCGAATCCGCTCCCTTCTGCGGCCCGAACACCTCCGCGGCCCCCCACGGCCCCAACAGCGGGTACTCGACGTCTGACGCGGCGATCAGCTCCACTCCGGCCAGCCGCCGCTGGCCCGAACTAAGGCCGCCCAGCTCGTCGACCATTCCGCGGCCGCCGTCGGTGCTGGCAGTGCCGCCCAAGCCGACCACGATCCGTGCGGCCTCCGCCCGCAGGGCAGCGGCGATGAGCTGGCCGACTCCCCTGCTGTGCGCGGACAGCGCCGTTTGCGGCGTCGGCGGGCCGCCGAGGCGGGCCAATCCGCACGCCTGCGCGCATTCCAGGTAAGCCGTTCCCGAGTTGAGGTCCAGCACCCACTCGGCCTGCACGTTTTCGTCCAGCGGGCCGCACACCTCGAGTTGCCGCCGCTCGCCGAATCGGCTGGCCAGCACCTCGACAAAGCCTGGGCCGCCGTCGGATTGCGGCGCAATGGTGTATCGATCGGCGGGCCGCACCTGGTTCCAGCCCGTCGCAATCGCGGCGGCCGCCTCGACCGCGGTCAGGCTGTCGCCGTAGCAATCGGGGGCAACCAGCACGCGCAGGGTCGGCACCAGGCCCGCGGCGGGTGCGATACCCCCGACGTCAGCCGCCGACCCGCTCATCTGAGTCAGCGTAGGGCCCGCTGGGGAAAGGTGCACCCCCCGCCAGGTCACGTTCGCACCGTCTACCAGACAGCATCCGCTGCGAAGTAACCTGGCAAACGTGAAACTGCTGGGTCGTAAGAAAGACGTGGACGCCGCCGGTGACCAGGGCGGTGGCCGGACGCCGGCGGAGGCCGCGGAAGCCTCCGAATCCCGTGGTTCGCAGACAACCGCCCCCAAGGGCCGCCCCACGCCCCCGCGTAGCGCCGGCCGCCGCAAGGGCCCGGTCGCGCCGGCGCCGATGACCTCCGCCGAGGCCCGCGCACGGCGAAAGTCTTTGGCGGGGCCCAAGCTCAGTCGTGAGGAACGCCGGGCTAACAGTGCAACGCGTCGCGCGCAGATGACGGAACGTCGGGAGCGCATGATGGGCGGCGACGAACGCTACCTGCTGACCCGCGATCAGGGCCCAGTGCGCCGGTTCGCCCGGGACTTGGTGGACGCCCGCCGCAACGTGCTCGGGCTCTTCATGCCTTCGGCCCTGACTTTGTTGTTCGTCATGTTCGCCGTCCCACAATTGCAGCTCTACATTTCACCTGCCATGACGCTGCTGATGGGTCTGATGATGCTCGACGGGATCATCCTGGGCCGCAAAGTCACCAGGCGCGTCGACGAGAAGTTTCCCGACAACACCGAAAGTCGTTTGAAGCTAGCGCTTTACGCAGCCGGTCGGGCTTCCCAGATGCGCCGGATGCGAGCGCCGCGGCCACAAGTCAAGCACGGCGCCAGTGTCGAGTAAACGTCGTCGGAAGAGGCCCTCGCATGGCGACCCGGCGCGCCCGGCTGCGCCGCGCTTGCGATCGCCATGGGGCGCTTGAGCTGCCGTGCGGACCCTGGTGCTCGGCGGAATCAAGTCGGGCAAGTCCCGCTGGGCGGAGATGGCCATCGCCGAGTCACTGGGACCGGTTGAGCCGGTCCGCTACCTGGCGACCGGGTCGGTAACGGACACCGACCCGGCTTGGTTGCGACGGATCGCCCAGCACCGAGATCGGAGGCCCGGGCACTGGTCAACAGTGGAAAGCGACGACATTACAAGACAATTACGCCAGTCGTCGGCCGCGCCCACCCTGGTCGATGACGTTTGCGGCTGGCTGACCGCCACTTTGGACCGCCGCGGCTGGGAGCACGGCTCGGTGACGCCAGACGTCGACGAGATGCTGGCCACGGTGGCCGCATTCGATTCGCCGCTAGTCCTGGTCAGCCACGAGGTCGGGCTGACGGTCGTGTCGGCGACCGCATCCGGCCGCCGGTTCACCGATGAGTTGGGCGCACTCAACCAGCGACTGGCCGCGTTATGCGATCGGGTGGTGCTGATGGTGGCCGGGCTGCCGTTATACATCAAGCCGGCGAGGGTCTGACGATGTTTCCGCCGGTCGTACCGCCCGATACGGCTGCCGCCGCGGCGGCCCGGGGCCGCCAGGACACGCTGACCAAGCCGCCGGGCGCACTCGGCCGTCTCGAAGATCTGTCCGTCTGGGTGGCATCGTGCCAAGGCAATTGTCCGCCAAAGCAATTCGAGCGCGTGCGAATTGTGGTGTTCGCCGGCGATCACGGGGTCGCCCGATCGGGGGTATCGGCCTACCCGCCGGAGGTCACCAGCCAGATGGTCGCCAACATCGCCGCCGGCGGCGCCGCTATCAACGCGCTGGCCGACGTCGCCGGCGCGACGGTGCGCGTCGCCGACTTGGCCGTGGACGCTGACCCGCTCTCCCAGCAGATCGGCGCGCACAAGGTGCGGCGCGCCAGCGGCGACATCACGAAAGAGGATGCGCTGACCCACCAGCAGGCCGTCGACGCGATTGACGCCGGCCGGCAGATCGCCGACCAGGAGGTCGACGCCGGTGCGGATCTTCTCATTGCTGGTGATATGGGCATCGGAAATACCACTGCGGCAACGGTTCTGACCGCGGCGCTGACGGGTATCGAGCCAGTTGCGGCGGTCGGCTACGGAACGGGAATCGACGACGCCGGGTGGTCGCGCAAAACGGCGGCGGTGCGCGATGCGTTGTTCCGGGCCGAGCCGGTGATATCCGATCCGGTTGCGCTGCTGCAGCGTTGCGGTGGGGCTGATCTGGCGGGAATCGCCGGCTTCTGCGCGCAGGCCGCGATCCGGCGTACCCCACTGTTGCTCGATGGCATGGCGGTGACGGCTGCTGCGCTGATCGCCGAGCGTCTGGCTCCAGGAGCCCGGCTGTGGTGGCAGGCCGGTCACCTGTCGACCGAACCGGCGCACGCGCTGGCCCTGGCCCAGCTCGGGCTCGATCCAATACTGGATCTGAGAATGCGGCTGGGCGAGGGTACCGGCGCGGCGGTGGCGCTGCCGGTGCTGCGGGCCGCAGTGGCCGCGTTGACATCAATGGCCAGCTTTGCCAGCGCGAACGTTTCCAACCGCGTCGACCGCTCTGAACCAACATCGTGATCGGCCCGCTGGCAACGGCTTTCGCGTTCGAGACGGTGGTCCCCCTGCCCCGTGCATCGGACCGGCCGCTAGGCGGCGGTGCGATGACCGCTCTGCCGGTCGTCGGCGCGGCACTCGGTGCGCTGGGCGCGGCCGTGGCATGGGCGAGCGCGCTGGTGTTCGGCTCAGGCAACCCGTTGACCGGCCTGATCGCGGTGGCGGCGTTGCTGGCGGCGACCCGGGGCCTGCACATCGACGGCGTGGCCGACACCGCCGACGGGCTGGGTTGCTACGGGCCGCCGGAACGCGCGCTGCAGGTGATGCGCGACGGGTCGACCGGACCGTTCGGGGTGGCCAGCGTCGTGTTGGTGATCGCCCTGCAGGGGCTGGCTTTTTCGGCGCTGCACGCGGCCGCGATCGTCGTCGCCGTTTCCGCCGGCCGGGTCGCCGCTGTGCTGGCCTGCCGCCGGTCGTTGCCGGCGGCTCAGGGCAGTACGTTGGGCGCTCGGGTCGCAGGCACCCAGCCTGCGCCGGTGATCGCGGCCTGGGTCATCGTGCTGCTCGCGGCGGCTCTCGCCGCAGATCGACAGCTGTGGCAGGGGCCGGTGGCGGTGCTGGTCGGGCTCGGTTGCGGTGCGGCGCTGATCGGGCACTGTGTGCGCCGTTTCGGCGGCATCAGCGGTGACGTGCTGGGCGCCGCAATCGAATTGACCACGACAGTGACTGCGCTGCTGCTGGTCGGATTGGTCCGCTTCGGCTGACGGGGCTGTGGACTCCACCGGACTGAACGTTCGCTGTGGCGCGACCTAACTCTCTGCTCGGGGAAGCGTGGAACCCTTAATCCGCAAAATTCGAATGACCCGCGCGCTAACCGGGTCGCTACTGCATCGACAGCATCATTTGCGCGGCGTCTGGCAGTGCCGCTTTAAACGTGGCCAGACTCCCGGCGTAGAGATTGAAGAGGCCCGACACGCCGGTTACGGTGTTGTACAGCGTCACCCATCCGCCGTAGATCTGGTCGGTGCCCTGGTTGGTTTGGAGGTTGGCGGTGTAGTCGACCTCGAACAGCTGATTGAAGTTCTTGCCCTGCAAGGGCTCCGGCGCCGCCGGGGTTTGCTTGACGTTGGTCAATCCAGAGCTCTGGATGTTCTGGTTGATCAGGAAGGTGGATTCTTTTCTGATGTCCGAGGTGTTCTCGCTACCCGCATCAACGAACAGGGCCGCGCTTTGGTCGCTATTGATGAGGTCGGCGGACTGCTGACCTTGACGGGTGACTGTCCAGCCGGGAGCCGCCGTCATATTGATCCCGGCGAACAGTTTGACCGTGGTGGCGGCGCCGGCCGCCAGCGATGTGCTGGTCGACGCCAAAGCCACGCTGCCCCAAGGGCGCTGACCAGGCCGGCCAATCGTGTGGTGGACAGACCCGGCCGATGAAGCGCTGTGCGGAGCGATCCTGCTGCTGCCGTCCTGACCCGGCGGCGTGGGATGCGTTGCCGCACCGCTCATTACCACCGCCACGCTGGCCACCGCAGCGATCACGACGACTACGGCTACGATCCCGGCGACCAAGCCGGCATGCAACCGGTGCTCAGCGTGGCCGGTCGCCGGCACACCCGCACCCGGCCCAGCGTCGGCGAGCAACGCCTCGTGCAACCCATCACGAGCCGCGGCCAAACCCGCTCCCGCCAGCACGAACGCCGCCAAGGCGGTCAACACGATTCCGCGTGTCCCATACGGCTGCAACAAGGTGGTCGCCAACTCATAGGCCACCACCAGCACCAATCCCTCGATCACTCCGGCGACAGGGCTGACCCCCAGTCGGCGCAAACCCAACACACCGACGGCGGCCGCCGTCGCCAGCACAATCGGCTGCAAAAACCCCAGCGTCAGAGAAATGAACGCCACGTGCGCCGGATCCCCAGCCGTGCCCTGCACATGAGTGAAGGCTCCGTGCTGGACCACCACACTGAGCGCCAACGACAGTGCCGCACCACTTAGCGAACAAGCCACCACGGCATCCATCGGATGCCGGAATGCCGAGCGCGCGCTGACCACCAACGGGGCGATCAGCACCGCAACAAACGCCGCCACCGGTACCAGCAGACCCAGCTCGAGAATCCGAGGAACCGGCGGCAGGTGATAGCCGGTCGAACCCGCCGCCACCAGCTTGATGAAATGGGTCTCCAGCAGCCCGACCCCGACGCCGAGCAGCAGCGAAAGCCCAAACGACACAGCGATCACCGTCAGCGGCTCATCGTGCCACAACCGGTGATCATGAATGTAAACCAGCACCGCCGCCGGCAATGCCATTGCCGTCAACACCAATGCGACCGGCAGCGAGCCCAATCCTGCTGCGATCAATGCGGCCGACAACGCCAATGCGGTGGCATTGCGGTACACATGATGACGCCCGGATGCAGGTGCGGCATCAGCGTCCCCATCACCGCCCCCTGGCGACGCGACCCCTGCGGCGTCGGGCTACTCGGGCTGACCATCTCATACCTCCGGCGATAATTGGCGGGCGGCCCACCGCGCTAAGCGCAGCGCATTCGCTGCCACCAGGGGAATTTGCCCGCAGCAGCCTACGGCCAAATTCGGCGCAATACGGCCAAATCACGCCACCGACCAAAATCGTCGCCCGGTGATCGAGTTCCGGCGGCCCGGCTTTCAGCCGAGCCGTGACATCCAGCCGTGGGTGTCGGCGAACGTTCCGCGCTGGATCCCGGTCAACGTGTCGCGCAGCGCCATCGTCACTTCACCGGATTCGCCATCGCCGATGGTGAATTCGCTTTCGCCGTACTTCACGTGTGAAATCGGAGTGATGACCGCGGCAGTGCCGCAGGCGAACACCTCGGTGATCTCGCCGGCGGCGGTCTTCTTCTGCCACTCGTCGATATCGATCTTGCGTTCCTCGATGGCAAAACCGGCATCAGTTGCCAACTGCAGCAATGAATCCCGCGTGATGCCCGGCAGCAGCGCGCCAGACAGCTCGGGGGTGACCAGCCGGGCCGATCCACCGCTGCCGAACACAAAGAAGATGTTCATCCCGCCCATCTCTTCGATGTAACGGCGTTCGACGGCATCCAGCCACACCACCTGTTCGCAGCCATTGTCGGCAGCTTCGGCTTGCGCCACCAACGACGCGGCGTAGTTTCCGCCGAACTTCGCCGCACCGGTACCGCCCGGACTGGCGCGCACGTATTCCGTTGACACCCAGACGCTGACGGGTTTGATGCCGTTCTTGAAATACGCGCCGGACGGTGAACCGATCACCAGGTAGCGATACTGCTTGGCCGGGCGCACCCCCAGGCCCGGCTCGGTCGCGAAGATGAACGGCCGCAGATACAGCGACTCTTCGCCACCGGCCGGCGGAACCCACCCTTTATCGACGGCGATCAGTTGCCGCAACGACTCGATGAACAGTTCGTCGGGCAATTCGGGGATCGCGATCCGCCGCGCCGACGATCGCATCCGCGCAGCGTTGGCCTCGGCGCGGAACGACACGATCGACCCGTCCGGCCACTGGTAAGCCTTAAGCCCTTCGAAGACTTCCTGCGCGTAGTGCAGCACGATCGCCGACGGATCCAGCTCGATCGGGCCATACCCGATGACCCGTGCATCATGCCAACCCTGCCCATCGGTGTAATCGATCGACACCATGTGGTCGGTGTGATATCTGCCGAAACCCGGGTCGGCCAGTATCGCTTCGCGTGCCTCGTCGCTGGTCGGGCTTGCGGTGCGTGAAACCGCAAACTCGAGGACGCCACCGGTCATCATGCGATTGTATAGCCGGGCGCTAACGGGTTTTTGGATCGACGAACGGTGGGCGCACCACCTCGCATTCAACCGCGCGGCCCCGGACATCGACCGCGACGTGCTGGCCGTCCTCGACGCCCGCGTCCGTGTCGATCAGCGCCAGTGCGATACCGGTTTTCAACGTCGGCGAAAACGTGCCCGAGGTGGTGAACCCGACCTGGGTGTCCCCGTCGAGCACGGTCAACTCCGGCCGCAGCACACCGCGACCCACCGCGCGCAGGCCGCGCAGCAGCCGCCGCGGACCCGCCTCTTTCTCGGCCAGCAGCGCGTCACGGCCGAAGAACCCGCCCTTCTTCCACCCGATTGCCCAACCACATCGAGCCTGCAGCGGCGAGATATCGGCCGAGAGTTCGTGACCGTGCAATGGATAACCCATCTCGGTGCGCAACGTGTCACGCGCCCCCAGACCGGCAAGCTGCCCATCGGCTCGCGTCACCGCGGCAACCAGCGCGTCGAACACCACACCGGCCGATCCCCAGGGTGGCAGCAGTTCGTAACCCTGCTCCCCGGTGTATCCGCTGCGGCAAACCCGCACCGGCACGTCCGCGAACGCCGCGTCGGCATAGCCCATGTAGTCCATATCGGTCGGCAGCCCCAATTCGGCCAGCACTTCCGCCGACCGTGGTCCTTGCACGGCCAGCACCGCGTAAGAACGATGCTCGTTGCTGATCGTGAGGCCAGCGGGCGCAGCTCTCTGGAGAGCCGCAACCACCGCCGCGGTGTTGGCGGCGTTGGGCACCAGAAAGATCTCGTCGGGCCCAACATAGTAGGCGATCAGGTCGTCAATGACTCCACCAGATTCGTTGCAGCACAACGTATATTGCGCTTTTCCCGGCTCGATGCGGTTCAGGTCGTTGGTGAGCGCGGAGTTGACGAACTGCGCGGCACCGCGGCCGCGGACCAACGCCTTGCCGAGGTGGCTGACGTCGAACAGGCCGACGGTGGTGCGGGTCGCGGTGTGCTCACTGACGGTGCCGGCATACGACACCGGCATCAGCCAGCCGCCGAATTCGGCAAAGGTCGCGCCGAGCTCACGGTGGCGGTCCTCGAGTGGTCCGTGCAATAAGCCATCGCTCATGGCGCCGCTCCTCTTTATCGCTGCCTCCCCCTCGCCGCTGCGCGGCTGGGGGTGCCCCCACTGCATCGCCGCCTGCGCGGCTCACGACATTCGACCCTAATCCGGCTCGTCACTGGCAGACTTGGTCAGGTGGTCGATTTGGAGGCGCTGGAGGCCGCCGGAATCGCCGACGCCCGCGGGCGGGCAGGTCTGATCGAGTATTTGACGGAACTCGGTTTCACCGCGGACCAGATGGTGGAAGCCGAGCGTCGCGGCCGCTTGTTCGGGCTTGGCGGTGACGCCCTGTTGTTGTCCGGTCCCCAGGTCTATACCCTGCGGACCGCCGCAGATGCGATCGGCGTGGCATTGGAGGACGTCGAACACGGCTGGGCCATGCTCGGCCTGACCGTCGCAGATCCGGATACCCCGGCGTTGAGTCAGGCCGACGTGGACGGCCTGGCGACCTGGGTGGCGCTGAGGATGCAGATGGGCCCCGACGCCGCGGATGGTTTCTTGCGGGTCCTCGGAGCGAACGTGGCCCGGGTGGCCGAGGCCATATCGTCGATGATCCGGACGAGTCAGCCCAAAATGTGGCTCGGCCTCACCGGGGACGAACTCACCACTGCGCAGGTGTACCGCGAGATGGCGGCGTTCGTCCCCCGCCTCGGGGCAATGATCGACGCCGTCCACCGCCACCATCTGGTCAGCACCCGAACGTTCATCGAGGGCGTGGTCAGCGGCCAGTCGGCGAGCTTGGAGTGCGGCGTCGGTTTCGCGGATCTCTCCGGCTTCACCGCGCTGACCCAAAGGCTCACACCCGCGGAGTTGTCGGAAATGCTGACCGTGTTCGGCGCCACCGCCAGCGACGTGGTGCACGCCGACGGCGGGCGGCTGGTGAAGTTCCTCGGTGACGCCGTGATGTGGGTGAGCTCGAACCCTGAGCGGCTGGCGAAAGCGGCTGTCGACCTCGTCGACCATCCGCGTGCACGCGAGGCGGGACTACAGGTCCGCGCCGGCCTCGGCTACGGCCAGATCCTGGCCATCAATGGTGATTACTTCGGCAACGCGGTTAACCTGGCGGCCCGGCTCGTCGCCGCGGCGGGTCCGGGCCAGATCCTGGCCGCAGTGGAAGTCCACGAGCAATTGCCCGACTGGCCGGTGATCGCCCAGGATCCGTTGATACTCAAGGGTTTCGACGAACCGGTGACCTGTTACGACCTCAGCCGCGGCCGATGACCGCCGATCGTTAGGGTTAATGCTTGTGAGCACACAACCCGGTTATCGCGCCCCTGCCGTCACCGTCGCCTCCTCGTTGCCGCGTCGCGGCGCCGGGTCGGCGGTGTTGATCGTCCCGGTGGTCTCGTCAGGTCCAGAAGGCACAGAGGATCAGCCGGGGGCCGCTGACATCTCCGTCGCCGCCGTGGAGCCTTTTCTGCCGGTCGAGGCGGTCGCCGAAATCGAGGCAGGCCTGCGGGCGCTGAACGCCACCGGCGCGAGCGAGCAGGTGAACCGGCTGGTGGTGCGTTCGCTGCCGGTGGCCAGTGTGCTGACGATAGGTCTGGGCAAGCGGCGCGACGAGTGGCCCGCCGACGTGATTCGCCGCGCGGCCGGTTCCGCGGCGCGCGCGTTGGGCAGCGCCGAGACCGCCATCACCACACTGACGGCCCTGGACCTGGAGGCAGCGGTGGAGGGGCTGATTCTGGGCAGCTACCGGTTCACCGCGTTCCGTACCGACAAGACCGCCCCCAAGGACCCCGGCCTGCGCAAGATCACCGTGCTCTCCACCGACAAGGGCGCCAAGGCCCAAGCCGCGCATGCAGCGGCGGTCGCGACCGCCGTGGCCACCGCCCGCGACTTGGTCAACACCCCGCCCAGCCACTTGTTTCCGGCTGAATTCGCAGATCGCGCAAAGGCTTTGGGTGAATCGGTTGGCCTCGAGGTCGAGGTGCTCGACGACAAGGCGCTGCAAAAGGGCGGCTACGGCGGGGTGGTCGGAGTCGGCAAGGGTTCGTCGCGACCGCCGCGCCTGGTGCGGCTGACCCACCACGGGTCGCGGCTGGCCAAAAAGCCGAAGCGGGCCAAGAAAGTTGCCCTGGTCGGCAAGGGCGTCACCTTCGACACCGGCGGCATCTCGATCAAGCCCGCGGCATCGATGCATTACATGACCGGCGACATGGGTGGTGCCGCCGCGGTCGTCGCGACCGTGGCGCTGGCGGCGCAGTTGGAGCTGCCGATCGACGTGATCGCCACCGTGCCGATGGCCGAGAACATGCCGTCGTCGACCGCCCAGCGCCCAGGTGACGTGCTGACCCAGTACGGCGGGACGACCGTCGAGGTGCTCAACACCGATGCCGAGGGCCGACTGATCCTCGCCGACGCGATCGCCCGGGCGTGCGAAGACAACCCGGACTACCTGATTGAGACGTCGACCCTCACCGGTGCGCAGACGGTGGCGCTCGGCGCGCGTACGCCGGGGGTGATGGGCAGTGACACTTTCCGCGACCGGGTGGCGGCCATATCGCAGCGGGTCGGCGAGAACGGCTGGGCGATGCCGCTGCCC
>Ga0210398_10002291_pt1 | contig 18821 bp, 14 predicted proteins | sample IncBWC4OmetaG_FD_161047 | JGI IMG/M metagenome (GOLD analysis project Ga0210398, IMG submission 161047) | Forest soil microbial communities from Barre Woods Harvard Forest LTER site, Petersham, Massachusetts, United States - Inc-BW-C-4-O | ecosystem: Environmental > Terrestrial > Soil >... | reverse complement strand
CTTGCCCACTCGGGATTTTCTGCGTCTGGAAGAGACGAGAAGCTGTGCATTACGGTTTCCGTCCCGCTGGGCGTTAGCTTAAAGACCGAGCCCAAGCCGTAGGCGCCCCCGTTTGTGGTCGTACCGTAAAGGTTGCCGGCCGAGTCGCGGACCAACCCAGCGTAAGGGTTCGCTCCGTCCGGCTCGCATTGAAACGAATAAAGCACACTGTAGGCGCCTGCACCGGGACCTCGCCGGGACTGAGCCGCGGTCATCCCTCCTCCCAGTAGCATGAACATGGACGCTGCGATCAGCATCCCTGCGCCGCGCGATAAACTCCGGGGCCAGTGTCTTATCATTCTTTTCATCAAACTCTCCTGTACGGGACCGCCGCTTCTTGGTCTCTACCAAGACTACCCGCTCAAGTTTTTGCGCTTTGGCTGAAAACTGTCAAGCGGAAACTGGGGAGACCCGATGGGAAGGGGAAGCAATACTCACGACGGTAGCGGTGCCATTTTGCCTTGTAGATCCCTGTCGAATGACGGTCATTCCCTCGAAGGCGGCCAGCGACTCTGCGAGTACGTGGAAGTGCGATGTCGTGAAGTGGATTCCCGCCTGCGCGGGAATGACCAGGACGGCGAGGGTTTCATTTTACGGTCAGGGCTCCGCCGCACCCTGAGGGTTCGCCGTACGGCGAGCCGAATGTTTTTCCAAGATGGATTCCCGCCTTCGCGGGAATGACTAAGGACGGGGAGGGTTCCGCTCTGGGCCAGGGGTTCCGCTGTGGGCCAGGGGTTCCGCTGTGGGCCAGGGGTTTCGCTGTAGGCTAGTGGTTCCGGTGTACGATGTACGGGCCGCACGACCGCCCGTCACCATGCGTGCAAGATCAAGAACGCAGTCTGCCGGTCAGTATGCGCGCAATCTCGTCGACGCAGTCATTCCCGCGAAGGCGGGAATCCATCTTGGATATCTTCCGCGACGACAAGTTGACATCCTCCAAGCCGGAGCGCATCTTACCCCCGGTATGACGCGCCGCTACCACGTTTACATTCTTGCCAGCGAAGTGAACGGCACTCTGTACATCGGCGTGACGAATAACCTGGCGCGTCGCGTATGGGAGCACAAGCAAGGATCGGTTGAGGGCTTCACCAAGAGGTACGCGGTGCATCGGCTGGTCTATTGCGAGTCCTTCGCGCAGGCGCATGACGCTATTCAAAGGGAAAAACAACTCAAGAAGTGGAACCGGGCGTGGAAGATTCGGCTGATCGAGTCCGTTAATTCCGGCTGGAAGGACTTGTCGCTGACGCTCGTCGATATGCCGTAGCACGGTCTCCTGAGCGGACTCGGCGCGCCGGTGCAGGGCTGATGTTTTTCCAAGATGGATTCCCGCCTTCGCGGGAATGACTAGGACGCGAGAGTTCCGCAGTGCGGTGAGGGCTGGGCTGGAACGGTGAGGGCTGGGCTGGAACGGTGAGGGCTGCGCTTCATGGTTTGGGTTCCGTGGCGCTCCAATGTAAGGCTGCGCTGCTGCCCGTCACTTTGCGACGCAAGCTCAGAACGCAGTCATTCCCGCGCAGGCGGGAATCCATCTTGGACATCCCGTGATCGCGATCCGGTGACCGTGCCAGCGTCAGCTCTCGATGGCCGCCGGACGGCCGCCCCATAGCTCAGACACCAAGACTCCGGCCAGCATCAGGGCGGCGCCGGCTACGACGCGCTCGCCCATGCGCTCGCCCGTGATCCAACGTGAAGCGGCGGCGGTGAACACCGGCTCGAGTGACAGGATCAGCGCGGTGTGCGCGGGAGGCGTGTAACGCTGAGCCCAGTTCTGTACCGAAAAGGCGAGGGCCGTGGCCAGCAGCGCCGTGATGGCCATGGCGGCGTCGAAGCCCGGCGTCCAGTGGAGCCTCGGGTGGCGCTCGAGCGGCACCAGCAGTCCCGCGCCGAGACCCACCGTCAGGATTTGAACCGGCACCAGATCGCGAAAGTGGAAGCGCTCCGCGTAGCGCCCTACCTGGACGATATAAGAGCCGAAGCAGATCGACGCCGCCAGCGTCAAAAGATCGCCTCGGTTCACGTCAGTCAACCGCGAAGGCGCAACCAGAATGTAGAGCCCAGCTACACCCGCGACGGCTGCGGCGATGCTGGCGGGCCGGAGTGCAACGCCTCCGAGCGCCAGAATCAGCGGAACCAGGACCACGCTGAAGGCAGTAATGAACGCCGATTTCGACGGCGTGGTGTAAAGCAGGCCGTTGACCTGGAGGATGTAGCCCCCGAGCAGGCACAGGCCGAGCGTCGCGCCGGCGCCGAGGGCCTGACGGCTCAAGGCGAAGGGCCGCAGGCGCAGCACGACCGCCGTCACAATCCCGGCCAGCGTGAATCGGATGGCGATGAAAACGAGCGGCGAAGCGTCCGCGAGCGCTCCCTTGACCACCACGAACGAGACGCCCCAGATCATGCAGATGCCGACGAGCAACAGTTCGGCCTTGGCACGAAGACTCATGGCGAGGGGATCGGAGAAGGACTGAAGCAGCAACCGCCTTCAGCCGGGAGTTTGCCGGCCTGCGCGCCGGCGCTACGCTGGCCATCCAGCTCCAGGAGACTGCACTAGACTAGCCTGTGGCTACCTGGACGGCGCCGGACGCCGCCTTGCCCAAAGTTCCAAGGGTCTGGTCCAGGCGCGCGAGCCCGGTGCGCAAGTGTTCGGCGGGAACGCCGTAGTTCAGGCGGATGAAACCGTCCATGCCGAAATGATCGCCGGGCACAATCAAGAGGCTCTGCTCCCGGATGCAGCGCTCCATGAGCTCGCTCGAGTTGATGGCGTGGCGGTACCGCAGGTAGGCGATGGCGCCGGCCGCGGGCGGCACCACCGCGAAGTCATCACCGTGGCCCCCGAGCCATTCCTCGAGCAACGGGTAGTTGCGGCGCAGGATCGAGCGCGTACGCTCCAGGATGCCGGCCCGCATGGCGGGCTCGAGGGCGCGGCGCGCCAGCAGATCGCTCAGCACGCCGGCCGCGATGGTTGTGTAATCCTTGTACGACCAGAGCTGGAAGATCAAATCCGCGGGCGCAACCGTCCAGCCGATGCGCAGGCCGGGCAAACCGTAGGCCTTGGAGAGTCCGTTGTTGACGATCACCTTCTCGTAGCGGCCCCAGAACGAAGGCGTGGTCCGGCCCGAGCGCTCCGCCCCTTGATACACCTCATCAGCCACGAGCCAGCAGCCCGCGCGACGTGCCGCGGCCACGATTTCGTCCATGGCAGATTCGCTCAGCACGCTGCCCGTGGGATTGTTCGGATTGCAAACTGCGATCAGCCGGGTCCGTGACGACACGGCGCGGTTCAACTCGTCAAGGTCGGGCGCCCAGCCGTTCTCTTCGCGCAGATGAAAAGGAATCACGCGGGCTCCGAAGCCGCGCGCCAGCCCGCGAATCTGCATGTAGTTCGGGAGCATCATCACGACTTCGTCGCCGGGCTCGACCAGATTCCATACGGCGAGGTAATTGGCCTCGCAGGTCCCGTGGGTCACAAGCACGTTGTCGCGGGTGGCGCCCGGATAGAGTGCGCTGATGATGTCGCGCAGCTCCGGCGTGCCGTTGCCCTGATTGTAGAGGAGCTGTTGCCGCCCGAGGTCGCGTATGCCGTCATCGCCGCTGAGCAAGTCCCCGACCGTCAGCGGGTCCACCCCGCTCTCAGCGAGGTTGTACTCCACCACGTTTTCCCACTGGCTTTGCCAGCGTTCCATCTCAAAGGTTTCGATTTTCATCGTGCAGGCTCCTCACGCCCCCGGCATCATGGTTTGGCGCACACGAAGCTGGCGGCATCGTTCGTGTCGCCCGCGCCTTTGTACTTTGCGAACGCGGGATAAGCGCACAGCGGTCGAGTCATCTTGACGCCCTTCGCCGGATCGTCGTCATTGTACTTGGTCGCGATGATCTCCGAAGGCGCGGCGTCCTTCTCCACCCATCGCTCGAGCGCGGCGAAGATGTCGTGCCCGGGATCGCCCAGTCCCCGGCCGCCCTCGCCGGAGAACGAGTTCGCTCCCGGGCCGCCGCCGCAGTGTTGCAATCCCGGCACCATGTAAAGCCGCACAAAAGACTCGACGCTTCCTTGACCCAGGCGTGCCTTCACGCTGTTGTAATAGTTGATGGCATTCTCAGGGGGAATCGCAGCGTCGCTCCAGCCGTGAAAAACAATCAGCTTGCCGCCGCGGGCCTTGAACGGCGAAAGGTCGGGATCAGTCGCGTTGAGCGCCGCCTCCGTTTTGGCGTCGGCAGCCTTCAGTGCGCCGTCCACAGTGAACGTCTTCGGGTCCCAATCCTTCTGCCCGTAGACCATGTCCGCGAAGAACCCGTGTCCGAAGAAGTAAATCAGGCTGGTTGCCGGGCTGGAACCGGTGATCCAGAGGCCCCAACCACCGAACCCATCTTCGCCGCCGGGCTCGTAGCCCGGAAAGACCTGTTGCCCTGCGGCATCGTGCGGCCCGGCGTAGACGGCTTTCAAGGCAGTCACCTGCGGAGCCGTCAGGCAGCTTGCGGAGTCGGCGCCCTTGCAAGCGATGGTCTCCGGATCGAAGCGGCATTGACGCGGATCATTCAACACTCCGTCGGTCACACCATCTTCGGCATCACACGCGGCCAGCACTGCCTTGGCGATTGTTGGAACCTTGGCGGTGGGAATGTAGCTCGCGGGATCGCGCGTGGTCGCCTCCACGTTGTACATCGCGGCCGTCAGCAGATGCGTCCAGAAATTGGCAGGCGCGCCGGCAAGAATGCCGTCGTAGTCTTCGGGAAAGCGTTGAGCTTCCATCAGCGCCTCGCGTCCCCCGTCGGAGCAACTGGCAAAATAGTTGCGCTCCGGATTGTCGCCGTAGAAGGCGCTGATGATCGCCCTGGCGTTCAGGGTCATCTGGTGAATGCCGCGATTGCCGAAGTCGATCACCTTCTCGGGATGGCCGATCGCCCAGGTTGCGTCGATCGGCGAGCCGGAATGGCCGGTGTCCGTGGCGGCGCTGGCGTAGCCTTGCGTCACTGCGGCGCCGAGGCCCGGGTAGTCGATGACTCCGGCGAATCCGCCATTGCCTTGCCCGCGGAACTTGTGATTCCAGCCGCTCGCCGGCATCCAGACCTCGATTTTGATATCGGAGTCGGGCGTGGGCGTCGCGTCCATCACCACGCGACAGAACGCCGGAACTTCCTTGAAACTTGGCGGCGGACCCATCGACGGCATCGGGGATGGAGGCAGGGTAAAGGCTCCGGTGGCCACAGTCTGCGCCAAAGTGATCCGGGTGTTAGGCAACCCGAGATTCGCCAGGCTCTCGCAAGGCATGCGTGTAGCGGCTCCTGCAGCCCAAACGCCCGCCCCGAGGATAGCGGTCAGCAGCGGGCAAATCCGTAGTCTGGTCATCGCGAATAGTCCTCTCTGGACAGGGTAGTTAAGAAACGCTTTGCCGAGTATCCGTAGTTCTCACCGCTTTCGTCGATCGCACGAATATACCCATGCCCGGAAGCGTCCCGGGACCGATGGCCAGCTTCCGCCGCACCTCGGCCGGAACAGAGATCCTGCCCTGGGCAGTCAGTTTTGAGGAAGCAATCCGCACGCCAACATACTATCAAGGTAACGCGCCCGGTCGAAAGGGCGGGGGTTTGCTGATCCTAGAAGACCTCGACTCGCAGCGCACCTGGGGCCGACGCGAGCGCCCGATCGCAGGTGACAAGCGGAGCGTCCAGCGCCTCGGCCAAGGCAAGGTAAGCGGCATCATAGGCCGTCACGTTGTGGCGCAGTTGCCAGATGCGGGGAAGCAAAACGCCGTGAGGGTAGCGGTCGACCGGAAGGGCGGTGAGATCGTCGAGAGCTTCCGCTCCCCGCCTCGGAGAGATCGCGCCGGCGCGAGCGTAGCGGCGTAGAACCTGGGCAACTTCTACATCCAGAAGGTGCGGGGCATGCAGTGTTTCGCCGGAAGCAAAGATCCGCTTGCTGACGCGTTCCGCAGCGGGCGTTTGCAGCAAGACCTCGAGCACCGCGGAAGCGTCCACGACAATCAACGGCCCTCCCTTTCACAGCGGACGGCGTCGGCAGGCGCGATAGAAGGTCGAACGGGCGCGCGCCCTGCGAGCCGCTGCTGGATCTCGGAGAGCGTCGGCCGCTCGACGGCCCGACGAACCTCACGAAGCAGATAATCGGAAAGGGACATGCCTTCCAGGGCGGCACGTGACTTGAGCTGGCGGTGCAGGCCGGACGGCACGTTTCGAATCTGAACCATGACGGACATGCGATCAGGATAGTTGCATGCTTATCACATGTCAAGGGCTCTACCACCAGCGCGCAATTCGTCCAACGGGACCCGAAGTGCCCCGGCTTAGCCGGCGCCCTTCGCCTCCGCACACGCCTTCAGGATCTCATCCTCCGTCAGCAGCCGGTCCGCCCGCTTGGCGCGCGTGAAGATCCGTTCCACGCGCTCGTCGGTGGGATCGAGGCCATGCCTTTCGAGCCAGAAGACCACGTTCGATTTCCCGCTCATCGGCCCGATTTCGATCTGCTGCTCGAGACCGAACCAATGCGAAGGCACCCCCGAGTAGACGCGGTTGGCGAGCTCGTGGTCGTCTTTGCGGTACGCCTTGATCACCGCAGCCGCGTGCACACCGGTGGCCGTCCGGAAGGCGTCTGCGCCAAAGACGGGATAATTCGCCGGAATCGGCACCCCCACGGCTTCGGACACCGCTTGCACGCAGTCTTTCAGCCGTGTCAGATCGCGATCGGCGTAGCCCGGCGCCGCCATCAGCTTCAAATTCACCAACACCTGATCGAGCGGGGTGTTGCCGACGCGCTCGCCGATCCCGAGGATCACCCCGTGCACCTGGTCGGCGCCGGCCTCGTAAGCCATCAGAGAATTGGCGACCGCCAGGCCGCGGTCACAATGGCCGTGCCAGTCAACCCGTACCGTTTCGCCGGTGGGCTTCACAACCTCCTCGCAGACGAATCGCACCAGCGCATGCACGCCGCGCGGCATAATGTGGCCCACCGTGTCGCAGACCACAATGGAGCGCGCGCCGCACTCGATGGCCGTGGTGTAAAGCTTCTTGATCACGTCAGGCTGGGCGCGGGTGGTGTCTTCCGTGACGTACATGACCGCTAGGCCCAGGCTGCGGGCGAAGGTCACGGCCTTCTCGGTCGTACGCAGCAGGAAGTCGAGCGTCCAGCCCTCGGCGTATTGCCGGATGGGGCTCGAGCCCAGGAACGTGGCGGCCTCAATCTCGATGCCGGTGGCGTCCATGACGTCGGCGATGGGCCGGATGTCAGACTCGAGCGTGCGCGCGGCGCAGTTCGCGCGGATGCGCATCTTGGCCGCCACGATCTCGCGTGCGAGCGCCAGCACGTCGGCCTTGGCGCGCGGCCCGGCGCCGGGGAGACCGAGGTTGAGACTGTCAACACCGACTTCCTCCAACCGGTGGAGGATTTCGAGCTTCTTTTCGATCGAAGGATCAATCACCGAGGGAGACTGCAGGCCGTCGCGGAGCGTCTCGTCATTGAGCAAGGGACGCTTCGCGACATGAAGCTGCGGGCCGGATTCCAGGTTCCAGTCGTAGACCATGCCGCTCGTGGTGGATTGGTTCATTGATTCACTGGCTCATTGGCTCATTGGCCTATTGGCTTAGTCTGGCGACCAGCTTTCAGCCGGCCCCATCCCGGCTTTGGCTGAAAGACTGGCGCCTGACAGCGCCTGACCGCCTCGCTCAACTGGTTTTCCTCATCGACCGGAGCCGGCCAGGGAGCCGAACGAACACTCCCAGGGCCCCGCGTGCTCGTGTCCAAAAGCTCGGAGCCAGGAGGAACTCGACGAAGCGTTCCATCAGGCGGCCGGCCCGGCTGTCGTACCCGAACCACCATAGCTTCGGCAGCTTCGGGAGAAGATCTACATCGATATATTTTACGCGAACCATTTCGAGCAGGCCAACGCGCGCGTGAGTGCGGCCCAGGCCGCTCAGCTTGAAGCCGCCGTGTGGGGCCTCGGCGATCCCGAACGAACTCAGGCAGTCATTCACCATCACGGAACCCGCCTCGAGGCTCCGCGCCAGCCGCTCACCGCGAGCCAAATCGCGCGTCCAGATGCTGGCGGAAAGGCCGAAAGGCGAATCATTGGCCAGCCGGACGGCTTCGGCCTCATCGGCCACCGTCATGATGGGAAGCACGGGCCCGAACGTCTCTTCGCGCATGATGCGCATGCCGTGATGGACGCCGGTCAGCACGGTAGGCTCGTAGAAGAAGCCTGCCAGGCCGCCGGGGTTCAACCGCCGGCCACCTGTGAGGACGGTGGCACCCGAGGCTGCCGCCTCCGCTACGTGATCCTCTACGATTTTGAGCTGGCGCTCGCGAATGAGCGGGCCCACCTCGGTGTCCGGATCGTCGCCGGCGCCCACGCGCAGCCCGCGGGCCTTCTCAGCGCACAGAGCCGCAAAGCGAGCGGCCACTTCGCGCACCACGTAGACGCGCTCCACCGAAAGGCAGGCCTGGCCGGCGTTGGTGAATGCTCCCCACACAAGACCGCTCGACGCCAGATCGAGGTCGGCATCGGCGCAGACGATCGCCGGGTCTTTACCGCCGAGTTCGAGCACCGTCGGCAGCAGTCGCGCGACCAACTCGGCCTGGATTCGCTTGCCCGTGGCGACGCTGCCGGTAAAGACAAGCTTGTCGATGGCTGAGCCCGCCAGCGCCGCGCCCGTGAGGCCGTCGCCTACGACGACGCTGAGCACGCCCGCGGGCAGGCGCGCCTCTTCCGCGATCGCATGAATCCCGAGGCCTGCCTGGGGAGTGAATTCTGAGGGCTTGAGCACCACGGTGTTTCCCGCGATCAAAGCCGCGCCGATCTGGTTCATAGGAATGCTGAACGGGTAGTTGGATGGCGAGATGATCCCGATCACGCCATAAGGCTCGTATTCGAGCCGCCCCCGTTTGAATCGCACGGCGAGATTCTGATGGGGCACCGACTCCGGCTCGAGAAAACCCGGTCCGTGACCGGCGAGATAATTGAGGCCATCGAGCGCCACCATGACCTCGGCCAGCAGGGCCTCCAGCCGCGGCTTGCCGGCCTCGCGCGTGATCAAGGCCGCCAGATCGTGACGGCGGCGGAACAGCGCTTCCTTCAGGCGCACCAGGTACCGCGCCCGTCCACCGGGACCGAGGGCGCGCCAGGCCGGCGCCGCCCGGCGCGCGTCCGCCACCGCAGCCTGTACGTCGCGCACCTCAGCAGCGTCAAACTCGGCAAGAACTTGATTCGTGGCAGGGTTGATCGACTGCACTTTGCGTCCCGACCGGGCTCGGAACGCGCGACCGTCCCCGTTATCGTCCCCTGCTGCGTTCGTCGCATCCCGGGTTTCCGGGCCGGCAGGCGCCGAATCTCCCGACGTCGCCCATTCAAGACTCATGGCCTCTTCCCGATCCTACTGGCACGGCGTAGCCGGTAAACATGGCAGCCGGAGGACGCGGTTCGTCACAATCTGCCGGAGGCGGCGCCCGCCGCCCCGACGGGGGGTCACCGGTGATCTAAACGGTAACGTCCTCGGTGCATCTCCGGCCATTAGACTCCAATTCCGACCCGTTGGGCTAGCAAATATCGCAGAGAAGACGGGGGGCGCACCGCGGCGGCCCCAAAGCGATCGTGAGCCGCAGACGGCCTAGGCCGGTGTTTCCGCCCCAAAACGGGGAACCTAGGGCCGCGAGCGGCTAAATAGTCTAGTAGACCTATAGGTATTGTTGTGCTATGGTAACTGGAGCGCTCCCGCTGTCGCCTCCAGGCTGACGCAGAAGCGCCTAAGACGCCCGGCCGGCGCTCCCCCCCTGCGCCGGCCGGGATTTGTCTTCGGGCCACAACCAAATCTCGCCCCATCCGCCGTCCGCAGGAGCCGAACGGGAATCCCTCAGCAATGCGGGCGAGAAAACCCTCGCGCCAAAGTGCTACAGTAACGACTTGCGATGGCCTGTCCTTGAGGGCCACCCGAGTCACGAAAGAGGGACCATGTACAAACTCGTTTTACTGCGGCACGGCGAAAGCGTTTGGAACAAGGAGAATCTATTCACCGGCTGGACTGACGTCGACCTGTCTGAAAAGGGGCGGCAGGAAGCGCAGGATGCCGGCCGGGTTCTCAAGGAGCAAGGGTACACTTTCGACGTCGCCTACACATCAGTGCTGAAGCGCGCCATACGAACTCTTTGGATGGCGCTCGATGAAATGGACCTGATGTGGATTCCCGTTATTCGCGATTGGCGACTGAACGAGCGCCACTACGGAGCCTTGCAGGGCCTGAACAAGGCCGAGACGGCCGCCAAGTATGGCGAGCAGCAGGTGAAGGTATGGCGCCGGAGCTATGACGTGCCACCGCCGGCGCTCGAGGAAGCTGATCCCCGGTATCCCGGCCACGATCCACGCTACAAGAGCCTCGCCAAGAGCCAGCTCCCGCTGACCGAATGCCTGAAGGATACGGTGGCGCGCTTCCTGCCTTGCTGGAACAACGTCATCGAGCCCGACGTCCGGTCCGGCAAGCACGTTCTCATCACCGCGCATGGTAACAGCCTGCGCGCGCTCGTGAAGTTCCTCGATAACATTCCCGACCCGGACATCGTGGAGCTGAACATTCCCACCGGCATGCCGCTGGTCTACGAACTGGACGACAATCTCAAGCCCACCAACCGCTACTACCTCGGCGATGCCGAACGCGTGCGTGCGGCGATGGAAGCCGTCGCCAAACAAGGAAAGGCTAGGGCTTAGGGGTTAGGGGTTAGGGGTTAGGGGTTGGGGACTAGGGATTAGTACTCTCAAGGCCGGCTCATCTGCCGCAAGGGGGCCTTTGAAGAATTACAAAGAGCTCAGTGTCTGGGATAAAGCTGTCGGTCTTGCCGTAGCCGCTTACAGAACGACGAGCCATTTCCCAGATTCCGAGAAATTCGGATTAACATCCCAAATGCGGAGAGCAGCAACGTCCGTCCCTGCCAACATCGCGGAAGGGTGGGGCCGCGGGACTACTAAAGAGTATGTCCAATTCCTTCTAATCGCGAGGGGTTCCCTGATGGAAACGGAAACCCATCTCATCGTTAGCCAGAAGCTGGGTTACGTGAGTCAGGAAGACCTTCAATTGATGCAGGCGCGGATTGAGGAGATCGGCAAAATGCTCAACGGTCTGATTCAGTCTCTCAGAGGCCACAGAAGAGCTGAGCCGGGCTCCGTCGGCTAATCCCTAACCCCCAATCCCTAATCCCTAATCCCTAATCCCTGTTCTCCTTCGCGCCCTTGACGGCAGTTCTTCCCGGAAACTGCGCTGCTTCGCCGAGTTCCTCTTCGATTCGGAGCAACTGGTTATACTTGGAGATTCGGTCGGACCGGCTGGCCGAGCCCGTCTTGATCTGCCCTGTGGCAAGGCCGACGGCGAAGTCGGCGATGAAGCTGTCCTCGGTCTCGCCCGAGCGATGAGAAACCACGGCAGTGTAACCATGGCGCCGGCCGAGGTCGATGGCGGCGATCGTCTCGCTCACGGTTCCAATCTGGTTCAGCTTGATCAGAATCGAATTGGCCACCCCTTCCTCGATGCCCCGCTCGAACCGCTCCGTATTAGTTACAAAAATGTCGTCGCCCACCAGTTGGATCTGGCTGCCGAGCTCGTCCGTCAACTCCTTCCAGCCCTCCCAGTCGTCCTGCGCCAGGCCGTCTTCGAGGGAAATGATGGGATACTGGCGCACCCAGTCGGCGTAGAGTTTCACCATGTCCCCGGACGACTTCTTCGACTTGTCCGACTTGAAGAAGGCGTACTTGCCGTCGTCATAAAGTTCGCTTGCCGCCGGATCGAGCGCCAGAGCGATGTCGTGTCCGGGCGAATAGCCCGCCTGCTCGATGGCTTCGAGGATCAGCTCGATGGCTTCGACGTTGGTCTTGAGGGCAGGCGCAAATCCGCCCTCGTCACCGACGGAGGTGGAGTAACCGCGGGTCTTGAGCACCTTCTTCAGCGTGTGGAAGGTCTCCACGCCCATGCGCAGGGCTTCGGCGAAGCTCTCGGCGCCCACCGGCATGATCATGAATTCCTGAAAATCCACGGTGTTGTCGGCATGAACGCCGCCATTGAGGATGTTCATCTGAGGCACCGGCAGAGTATGCGCGGCCACGCCGCCGAGATAACGATAGAGCGGCGTATGCGCGGAGCGCGCCGAGGCCCGGCAGACCGCCATCGACACGGCCAGTATGGCGTTGGCCCCGAGCTTGCCCTTGTTCGGCGTGCCGTCAAGGGCGATCAGATGAGCGTCAATCTGGGTCTGTTCGCTCGCCTCCTGCCCGCCCAGCTCGCGCGCGATGTAGGTGTTGATGTTGTCGACGGCCTGCCGCACGCCCTTGCCGCCAAAACGCTTGTCGCCGTCGCGCAGCTCCAGCGCTTCGTGTACTCCGGTCGACGCGCCGGAAGGCACGGCGGCCCGCCCGAACGCACCGTCGCGCAGGTGAACATCCGCCTCCACGGTGGGATTACCGCGCGAGTCGAGAATCTCACGACCGAGAATCAGGTCAATTTGTGCCATGCGATGGTCCTTCTTCAAGGAAATTTGATCTGCGATTGTATCAGGAATCGGCAGCCGCCCGCGCTATTCCGCCTCCTCAAACATTCGCTCCTCGGGCACCACCACCACAATACCGGTCTCGCTCACGTGATAACGCTGGCGGTCCGCATCCGCATCGAATCCGATCACGGTGCCTTCCGGAAGGCGCATATTGCGGTCGATGATGGCCCGGCGGATACGCGAATAGCGGCCGACATCGACGTGCGGAAAGATAATGCAGCCGTCAACCTCGGTATAGCTGTTGACGCGCACGTCGAAGGAAAGCACCGAGTTGCTCACGCGTCCGCCGGAGACGATGCAGCCCGAGGAAACGATCGAATCGACGGCTGTACCCATGCGGCGGCCCTCCTGCGCGAAGACGAACTTGGCCGCTGGATACTGGCGCTGAAAGGTGCGGAGCGGCCAGGCCTTGTCATAAAGGTTGAAGACCGGACTCACCGACACCAGGTCCATATTGGCCTCGTAATAAGCCTCGATGGTGCCGACGTCGCGCCAGTACTGGGCCTGCTTCTTGTTCTCGTCCACGAAAGGATAGGCGTAGACCTTGTGGCTATCGATGAGCCTCGGCACCACGTCGCGGCCGAAGTCATGCGAAGATGACGGGCTTTCGGAGTCCGTCATCATGGCCGCCAGCAGCAGGTCACGGTTGAAACAGTAAATGCCCATGGAAACGTGGCTCTTGTCGGGGTTGCCCGGCGCCGGTTTCGGGTTGGCGGGCTTCTCTTCCCAACCTACAATGCGCGAGCTCGAGTCGAGCTCGAGCACGCCGAATGACGAGGCCTGGGAGCGGTCGAACTCGATCGTGCCGATGGTGACGTCCGCGCCGGCATCAATGTGCCGCTGCAGCATGCGCTGGTAGTTCATCTTGTAAACGTGGTCGCCGGAAAGGATGAGGACGTACTTGCAGGGCTCGCTCCCGATCGAGTAGAGGTTTTGATAAATGGCGTCCGCAGTCCCCTGATACCAATTGTCCCCGACACGCTTCATGGGCGGAAGAACGCTGACGTACTCGCCGAGGTCGTGCGCCAGGATGTACCAACCCTCGCGCAGGTGGCGGTTGAGCGAAAGCGCCTTGTATTGCGTGATGACGAAGATGCGGCGCAAGTCAGAGTTGACGCAGTTTGACAAGGTCAGGTCGATGATGCGGTAGATCCCGCCGAAGTGCACCGCCGGCTTGGCGCGATCCCGCGTCAACGGATACAACCGCTCGCCCGCTCCGCCCGCCAGCAGGCACACCAGCGTGTCACGAACCATGCTTCCCCTCCATCCCCCTGGGCAGGACGCCCGGGAGTTCCCAGGACGGACCCACAAGGCACCATCTTCGATGTTTCGCCGGTAATGTCAACTGCAAAAACCAGGGCAATTCAAATGCACGGTGGTTTCGCTTCGATTTGGCGAAACAAAGCCACCGCCAAAGGCCGTTCACTGATTCCAAAGGACTTATGGACCGCTCGAGTTTGGCTTTAGTGGCTTCGTTTGGCTTCGTTTTGACCTGTTTTGGGGGCCGATTTATTGATTCTATTGGGCTTAGTGGCTTCGTTTTGTAAAATTTTAGATTCCTTTTTTTTCGACTTTTGCAGGGAATAACGCAGGGCTAGCTCGGGGGCTACACCGTCCCAGTTTTCTCACGCGGATTTCGGCCATTTTCACAACAGCGGACCGGCAGGGCGAGGTAGCGCAGACCGCCGGGGTTGCGGTCTGCGGCTTTTCGTCGGGTGTGCGACCGATCCGATTTGTCTGCGCAAGTCGGAGGGCATTGCCACGCGGTCGATGATGAAAACCGCAGCGTCGTGTTGCTCATCTGCGCTCACGCCCGAATACTCGCTCGACCATGGCGCGGGAGAGTACGATGCCGCGAGGATGGTTAGCGAAAAGCCGCGGACCACAAAGCCGGTGGTCCGCGCTACTGCTTGCTTGACGTTGTGTAGCACTTGCTGAGACGCGTAGGGGATAACCTGGCCAAACCAACGTGTGCCAATGATCGGACATCAAGACGTACCCGCATAGCAGAAACTCCAACCGCTCTCTCGAACCTCGGGATCACGCGCAGTCAACATTCCCGCAGGCCCGGAGGGCCGAAAGATCTTAGCCCACGGCGTGAGCCGTGGGATGACGTTCAGTCACAACGTATCCGAGGGGGAATCAGGAACCCAGACCGAGGGTGGCGGAGAGCAAAGCCCGACCTCCCGCTGGGTATCACTGCTCTCGGATCCGATCAGGCTTGCAGTTCCCACGAGTCCAACCCTGCAGGACTGCCCAGCGAAGCCGTAGAGCTAAGCTTCTCAAGCCGCTTTTTCTCCGTGTACACGTTAGACGGAGCGCCGCTGCCAGGCTCGGTAGCGCGAATCGCTCTGAACGCCGGACGGTAGCGAGGTAGCGCAGAGTCTCGCTTCCCAGAGACTCTGCGGCTTCTCGCCGTCCCATGAGACGGCCGCGGGTGGCGACGACATCGTTTGCCATGTCGTGGCCTCGCCGGAACACGTTTGCCGGCGTCCGAGCACGGCGCACACATGCAAGACGATGTATGCGCCACCCGTTTAGGTGAACAGCAGAGTTCCGCTCATCGGGACTATTCCGTCCGCAGAGCCGCCGAGGGTGAGATCCGGCTGGCCCGCAACGCCGGAGCGAACGCCGCGGCCAGAGCTGAGCATCCGAGCGTCATCGCCGCCACGAGAATCACCGCCGGATCATAAGGATTCAAGCCGTAGAGCTGGCTCCCGAGGAAGCGTCCCGCCGCCAGAGCCAGCGGAATGCCGAGCACGAGACCGACAGCAACCAAGACGAACGCGCCCTGAATAATCAGCGACGCAGCTTGAGCGCGCGTGGCGCCGAGCGCGAGCCGCACGCCGATTTCGTTGGTGCGGCGTCCGGCGTTGTAGGCCGTAATTCCATACAGGCCGATCGAGGCGAGGATCAGCGACAGGGCGCCGAAGAACGAGGTGAGCCACGCCAGCAAGCGCTGCTGGCCGAACTGGCCGGCCACCTGTTCGCGCAGGCTCTGCATCGAAACGACGGGCAGGTTGGGGTCGACGGAGGCGATGGCCTGGCGGAGCTGCGCAAACGACGGGTTCGCGCCCGTCCGGGTCACGACGACAATGTCGTGGAGGAAATGGGAGCCCGGATCAGGGTCCATGGCCCCGGTCTTGAAGATGTCATACTGCGCCGCGGGCAGGAAAAAGAACGGTGAGATCGGCTTGTCGAAGTCGAAATTCAGGTAGCGGGCGTCCTGGGCGACGCCTACAACCTCGTACTGGTGCGACGATCCTGCAGACACTCCGGGGCGTCCGAAGTACTTTCCGATGGGGTCTTCGTTCCGGAAGAACTTGCGCGCAAAGGCCTCATTGATCACCACCACGTGCTGTGAATCCGCTGTGTCCTCCTCGGAAATGGCCCGCCCCCTAAGAATGCGATTGCCGACCGCGTCAAAGAATCCCGGTGTCACCCGGTCCCAAAAAGCAAAGTTGTCGTCTCGCGGGCCGGGAGGCGGATGCCCATCCGCCCACACCGTGCCGCCCCAGTTGTTGCCGCCCTGGGGCGACAGCAGGCAGAGCGCTACTGCGGACACACCGGGAACCCTCGAAAGCGAGTCCTGAAGCCGCGTGTAAAGCGCAGCGAGTTGATCGCCGTGGTAGCCGGCGAGCCGGGCATCGATGCTGACGATCATGCGGCCGTCCTGCACGAAGCCGAATTTTTGATTCTCGAGATTACCGAGAGCCGCCGTGAGCAGCCCCGAGGCGGTCAGAAGGACGAGCGAGAGCGCGGCCTGGAGCACCACCAGCGTCTTGCGCGGGAGCGAGCCCGCGCGAGCTGTAGAACGGCTGGCGCCCCGCAGAGCCTCGATAGGATCCACGCGCGCGGTCACCCAGGCAGGAGCGATGCCGAACGCGATTCCGGTCAGCAACGAAACAGCGAGCGTGAAGACAAGTACGGGCGTTGATGGCGATGCGCTGATCGGTACACCGCCGAGACCGGGAATGCGAGGAAAGACGATATCCAGAATCAGCCGCGTTCCGGCAAACGCGATTGCGAGACCTGCCGCGCCTCCCACGATTCCGAGCAAGACGCTTTCGGTGAGCGCCTGTCGCACGAGACGCCCGGCCCGCGCCCCGAGCGCCATGCTCAATGAGATCTGCCGGCGCCGCTCCATGCCGCGCACGAGCATCAGATTCGCCACATTGGCGCACACGATCAGGAGCACAAATCCCGAGACCATCATCAGGACTTGCAGCCAGTGCTCGTACTGGTCGCGCATGTTGCTGATGCCTGCGCCTCCCGGTTCCAGGAACAGCGTCTGCTCGGGCAATCGGGCGCGATCGTTCGCGTCCATGTCGCCCCAATGCGAGCGCAGCCATTGTTGAAGATCCACCCGCATTTCCGCCTCGATGGAGGCTGTTTTGGCGCCGGGCCGGATGCGCCCGATCAGATCCAGCCAGGACTCGGCCTGGTTCAGATCGTCAACGCCTTCCACAGCCAGTTCGGCATTGAGCGGCAAGAAGAAATCGGGTGGAACCGGGCGCAGTTGGTCCCCAAAGAAGCTCGGAGGGGCGATGCCGACCACCGTCACCGGCTTTTCATCGAGATTGAAGACGCCGCCGACGACCGATGGATCGGAGCCGTATCTTTGCTGCCAGAGGCGGTAGCTCATCACGGCGACCGGCGGAGCGCCGGCCCGATCGTCGCTCGGGGCCAGCATCCGCCCGGCATAAGCGCGCACGCCGAACATGTTGAAGTAATTACCGGAAACGAATTCCCCCGGAATACTTTGGGCAGACTCCCGCGCCCCGGTCCGCCGAACGCCAAACAACGCCCCGCCGGCCTGGAAGGCGGCCAATTCCGCGAAGCCCGGGGTATTGTCCCTAAACTGCTTGTAAAGATCGTAGGAGACGATCGAAAACTCCTTGTCCTGGCTGTAGGCTGGCCAGTAGCAGCAACGCGCTTGCTTGCCGAGGCGATATAGTTCGCTGGGATTTGCCACGGCCAGCGACTTCAGGAGGACGGCATGCACCAGGGTGAAGATCGACGTGGTGGCGCCGATGCCGAGCGCCAGCGTGAGCACAACCGTGACCGTGAACGCGGGCGACTTTCGCAAGCGGCGCAACGAATAGCGCGTGTCTTGCACCAGGCTTTCCATCAAGGGCATTCCGCGCCGGTCCCGGTAGTCCTCCTTGACCGCTTCCACTGCGCCGAACTTCAGCACCGCCTGGCGTCGCGCCTCTTGTGGAGACAACCCGGCGCGCAGATTGTCCTCGATTTGAAAACCGAGATGCTCCTCGATCTCCGCGCGCAATCGCTCTTCATCGCGGGGTGTGGTCGCCCAGGAGGTAAGCCGCTTGATGAATCGTCTCAGCTTCTTCATTTCAGTTCCTCTGCTTTCGCGGCAAAGAATCGCCCAATGATGGCGGCCGTCTGTTCCCAATCGCGGGTTTCGGCCTGAAGTTGCTTGCGCCCGGCGCGGGTGAGGCGGTAGAAGCGCGCCTTGCGATTGTTCTGGGATGCGCCCCACTCCGAAGCGATCGAGCCCTCCTGCTCCAGCCTCAGGAGGACCGGATAGAGCGTGCCCTGATTCACCGAAAGGAGGTCCCCGCTGATCTGCTCAATCCGCCGCGCGATGCCGTAGCCGTGCAGGGGGCCCAGCACGTCGAGGGTCTTGAGCGCCATCAGCGCCAGCGTGCCTTGCAAAACATCCTTCTTGTTTTTCGCTTCGCTCATTGGGTTTCCAACAGGAAGAGTGGCACACTTCCTTTGGGAAAGCAACAGGGCAGCCTTCGTGGCGGGACGGCGTGGGAGCGAGGGGACCGGCTGGCCGGCTGGCGCAGCCTTTCTTTTTCAGGTCTGCGCCTACGAAGCTCGTCAATTCATTCGATCCGGTCTATTTCCAGCAGCGCGCGCAAAGCCTCCACAAAAGGCTGAGGGACGCCGGAAATGGCAAAGACGGGCACGCGGAGGTAGGTGCTGGTGATGATAAGCTGCAACTGGCCCAGTTCGAAATGGCGTCCGTAAATCGGCATTCGGGGGATTATCGGACGACGAAGGCCGAAGGTTGAGTCGCAGAGCGTTGTGAGATGAAGCTGTCGCAGACCTGAAAAGAAAGGTCTGCGCCAGCCGGCGTTCACTCTCGAGGGTCAGGAATTGCGCATCATCGAGCAGGGCCGCACCGATTGTCCCGATTCGACGTCTCTTTACGTTCCATCGATCGGCCTGATCGCCGCTGGCGACGTTGTGTACAACCAGTGCCGCATGTATGTCGGCGACA
>Ga0210398_10002289_pt1 | contig 18825 bp, 18 predicted proteins | sample IncBWC4OmetaG_FD_161047 | JGI IMG/M metagenome (GOLD analysis project Ga0210398, IMG submission 161047) | Forest soil microbial communities from Barre Woods Harvard Forest LTER site, Petersham, Massachusetts, United States - Inc-BW-C-4-O | ecosystem: Environmental > Terrestrial > Soil >... | reverse complement strand
TCCGATTCCTACACGAAGTCGGCGAGCTATTGTGGCATCCGCTCGATTCTGCCGCAGAACATTCCGACCAATGAGGGCGTGTTCCGCGCGATCACGGTGGAGGCGCCTGAAGGCACCATCGCCAACATGACGCTGCCCGGCGCTTGCGCGGCGCGTGGCCTCACCGGCTTCCGCATGGTCGACTGCATGTTCGGCGCGCTCGCCAAGATGCTGCCCGACCGGGTCTTCGCCGCGTCGGACGGCGGCAATACCGGCGTCTCGATCGGCGGCTGGGACACAAAGCGCAAGCCGTTCATCTATGTCGATTTCACCTGCTGCGCGTGGGGCGGCCGGCCGGATGCCGACGGGCTCGACGGCAATTCCAACATCTACGCCAACATGGCCTCGCAGCCGATCGAGGTGACCGAGACCGAGCAGCCGCTGCAGATCACCGCCTACGAGTTCATTCAGGACGCGATGGGGCCGGGAAAATGGCGCGGCGGCGCGCCGTTCCGCCGCGAATACAAGCTGCTGGCGGAGGAGGCGATCCTCCAGGTGCGCTCCGACCGGCGCGAGTTCCGCCCCTACGGACTCTATGGCGGCGGGGCGGGCAAGCCGTCGATGAACTACCTGAACCCGGACCGCAACCCCGGCCCGCTGCCCTCGAAACTGACAATGAACATGAAAAAGGGCGACCTGTTCCGCCACGAGGTCGCCGGCGCCGGCGGCTGGGGCGACCCCCTGGAGCGCGACCCGGCGCTGGTGCTTAAGGACGTGCGCAACGAATTCGTCAGCCGCGCGGCCGCGCGCATAGATTACGGCGTGGTCATCGAGGGCGATGACGTCGATGAGGCCGCAACCAGCGCGCTGCGACGGCAGATGCGCGATAAGCGCAACTGGGCCGAAGCTCCGGTTTACAGCTGGGGACTGGCGGCAAAATAGATGAAATCTTTCCGCGCCGGGGTCGATATCGGCGGCACCTTTACCGACATCGTGCTGCTCGGCGAGGGCGGCGAGCGCTTCACCAAGAAGGTCTCCTCGACCGTCGACGATTATGCCCGGGCCATTGTCGACGGGCTCTCGGAGTTGCTCGGCGAGATCGGCGGCGGGCGGATCGTCGAGCTGCTGCACGGCACTACGGTCGCCTCCAACGCGATCCTCGAGCACAAGGGCGCGAAGACCGGGCTCATCACCACGCGCGGGTTTCGCGACGTACTGGAAATACGCAACCTCCGTATGCCGCGGCTCTACGACATGTCGTGGACCAAGCCGCCGCCTCTGGTCGAGCGACGCCTCAGGGTCGAGGTCGACGAGCGCATCAACGCACAGGGCGGGATCGATAAGCCGCTCGACGAGGCGAGCGTCGAGAGCGCCGCCGCCTTTCTCGTGAGCGAGAGGGTCGAGGCGATCGCGGTTTGCCTGCTGCACTCCTACCTCAATCCGGCGCATGAGGAGCGCGTCAAGGAGATCGTCGCCCGCCTGGCGCCGGCGACGACCTTGTGCATCAGCGCCGAGGTGCTGCCGGTCATCAACGAATACGAGCGCTCGTCGACCACGGTCATCAACGCCTATGTCCGCCCGGTGGTCGAGCGCTACCTCAACCGCCTCATCGCCGAGACTAAGCGCATCGGCATCGCGGTGTCGCCGCTCTTGATGCAGTCGAATGGCGGGCTCACTACCGCCAGGGCCGCGGCGGTGACGCCGATGCACATCATCGAGTCGGGGCCAGCGGCCGGTGTCGTCGGTGTGCAAGCGCTGATGCGGCGGATCGGCGTCAAGAACGCGATCTCGTTCGACATGGGCGGCACCACCGCCAAGGCGTCGCTGATCGAGAACGGCGAGGTGACGCGCGCTGCTGAGTACCAGGTCGGCGCCGGCATCGTTTTGGGTTCGAGGCTGTTGTCGGGCGCCGGCTACACGCTGAAGGTGCCGGCGATCGACCTCGCCGAGATCGGCGCGGGCGGTGGCTCGATCCTGTGGATCGATGCCGGCGGCGCGCTGCAGGTCGGGCCGCACAGCGCGGGCGCTTCGCCCGGCCCGGTCGCCTACGACCAGGGCGGCGCCGAGCCGACCGTCACCGACGCCAATCTCGCGCTCGGCTATCTCAACCCGGGCCACTTGGTCGGCGGCGCGGTGAAGCTCAACATCGACAAGGCGCGCGCGGTGCTGACCGAGACGATCGCGAAGCCGCTCGGCATGAGCCTCGAAGCCGCGGCCTATGGCGCGCATCTGATCGCCGCGTCGACGATGATCCGCGCGTTGAAAGCCGTGTCGAGCGAGCGCGGCCGCGACCCGCGCGAATACGCGCTTGTCGCGTTTGGCGGCAACGGCGCGATCTTCGCGGCCGGCATGGCGCAGGAAATCGGCATCGGCAAAGTGCTGATCCCGCCCTCGGCTGGGGTGTTCTCGTCGTTCGGGCTGCTCTACGCCGAGGTCGAATACTACTTCACCCGCACCCGCAAACTGCTGCTGCGCGGCGCCGACCCGGCCGCACTGCAGGACGTGCTGGCGGGTCTCGAAAGCGAGGCGCGCACCCGGCTCGGCGAGGATGGGTTCGCCGCTGACAAGATCGCGATTAGCCGTTTCGCCAGTCTGCACTATCAGGGCCAGTCGTTTGAGCTGCGCGTGCCGGTCGCCGCCGGGGCGCTCGACGCGGCGGCGCTGGCGGTGATCGAGGAGGCGTTCGGCGTCGAGCACGAGCGCACCTACGGGCACCGCGCCGGGGTCGACGAGCCGGTCGAGCTGGTGAGCCTTGAAGTCATCGGCCGCGGCATCCCCGATCGGCCGCGTGCGGAATCCGCAGCCGCGGCGAGCCTCGCGCCCGATATCGCGATCGCCGCGCCGACCCGCCGCGCCTATTTCGGCCCGTCATCAGGCTGGCTCGATGCCCGCGTCGTCAATCGCAGCGACCTCGCTGCACCGCATGAGGGCCCCTGCATCGTCGAGGAATACGACGCGACCTGCGTGATCCCGCCCGGTTGGACGGGGCGGCTCGATGTATTTGGGAATATCGAGCTGATAAACCTCTAGGGCAGGAGTTCCCCGGGTCAATCCCGAGGATGACCGCTCAGGCGGTCACCTTCACCAGCTTGTGGATCACCCGGCGCTTCTTCGGCGCGTCGCCGTCGGAGAAGCGCGACCACGAGCGGCCGCTGAGTTCGCCGACATAGATGTTGCCCCGGCTGTCGACGGCGATGCCGTGCGGCGAGGTGAAGCCGCCGGCGAACATGCCGCCCGGCGTCTTGCCGAGCTGCGCCATGACCTCATGGTTCTTGGTGGTGTGGATGCTGACGCGCGGGCCGATATTGGGCCACAGCCGGTTGATCTCGCCGGCCGGGCCGCCCTCGCCGATATAGCAGAGCGGGTGCGCGCCGCGCCCGAGGCACATGCCGTTGGGACGGTGGAGATAATTCCACTGCGTCTCCCACTTGCCGTCGCCGTTGAAGATCTGCACTCGGTGGTTCTCACGGTCGGCGACGTAGAGCCAGCCGTCGGGGTCACAGCAGATATTGTGCGGGATGTTGAACTGGCCGGGATCGGTGCCCGGCTCGCCCCAGGACGACAGCAGCTTGCCGCCGGGCGTGTATTTGTGGATGCGGGCGTTGCCGTAGCCGTCGGAGATGTAGAGGAAATCGCCCTGCGGCGAGAGGCAGGTGTGGGTGCAGCGGTGGAACGGCTCGCCCGACATGTAAGGCGAGGGGTTTCCGGGCACGCCGAGCGTCAGCAGCACTTTCCCATCGAGCGTGCAGTGGCGGACGGTGTGGTCGGCGTCGTCGGTCAGCCAGATCGTATCGTCGGGCGCGACATGGACACCATGCGGCCGGGGAAACAGACCCTCGCCCCAGCTGCGCAAGAAGTTGCCGTCCTTGTCGAACACCGCGACCGGGTGGTCGCCGCGATTGAAGGCGTAGACATTGTCCTTGCTGTCGACGCCGACCGCGGCGCAATCGCCGAGGACGATCTCGTCGGGGATTTTCGCCCAGTCTTCTTGGACTTCGAAGGTGTAGTCGCCGTTGCCGAGCCGCACCGCCGCCATCGCATCCTCCTTCAACCCGTGTCATTGCGAGCCGCCGAAGGGCGGCGCGGCAATCTCTTTTGCCTTGTGTGCCTCGGGCAGGGAGATTGCTTCGTCGCTCTGCTCCTCGCAATGACAGTGTTGGCGCGGGCAATTGAGCACGCGCGCATTGGTGGTCTGCCGCTCCGTTGGTTGACAGGCTGGGCGCTCTCCAGTGCAGTCGCATTAACCGAAAAGTCATGCCGCCGCCCGGCTCGCGAAGCAAAGGGCGGCGCCTTTGCGAGGGGACGCGGGGATGTTCGAGCGGCTTGATGCAACCCGGTCGCTGACCGCCAACCAGATGCGGATCATCGCCGCCGCGATCCTCGGCGACATGCTCGAATTCTTCGACTATTTCCTCATTGGCTTTGTGCTCGCGTTTATCGTCGGGCCATGGGGGCTGAGCTTTGGCCAGTCGGCGATCATCCTCTTGTCGTCCGGTGTCGCGGCCATTCTCGGCGCCTTTATCTGGGGCCGGCTCGCCGACCGGATCGGCCGGCGCGCGGTCTTTATCTGCACGGTTCTCAATTTCTCGATCGCTACCGGTATCCTCGCGCTGACCCCCGATCACGGCTGGATTTTCCTCAGCGTATTCCGCTTTCTCGTCGGGTTTGGGGTCGGCGGGCTTTATTGCGTCGACCTGCCGCTGGTTCAGGAATTCGTCCCGGCGTCGAAGCGTGGCTTTGTCGGCGGGCTGGTGACCGCGTTCATCCCGCTGGGTGTGATGATCGGCTCGATATTGGGCGCCTATCTGGCGCCGGTCGTCGGCTGGCGCGGTCTGTTCGCCTGCGGCTTGATCCCTGGCCTCTTGACCCTGCTGGTGCGCGCCTGGGTCCCGGAATCGCCACGCTGGCTGTTGCGCATGGGGCGGCCGGAGGAAGCGCGCCGCTCGCTCGCCTGGGCGCTGATGGTGCCGCCCGAGGAATTGCCGATGCCCGTCCTCGACCCGGCGAGCACTTATCAGCCGCGTTGGCGCGAGCTGTTTCGCTACCCGCGCAGCATGGCGGTGTCGTGGCTCAGTAATCTCGGCATGCAGACGACCGGTTACGGCATCCTGTTGTGGGCGCCGACACTGTTTGTCCTGCAGCTTGGCGTGACGCCCCAGCGCGCCTCGTTTCTGCTGATCTTTGTCAGCCTTGCCGGGTTTGTCGGGCGGGTGACATTTTCGGCGCTGTCCGAAGCGATCGGGCGGCGCGGCGCGGGTGCGCTCCAGGGTTTTGGCAGCGCCGCGATGGTGCTCGCCGCAGGCTTTCTGCACGACCAGTATATCGGTGCGATCTCGCTGTTCTGGCTGTTTCTCGTCGCCGCCGATTTCTTCTTTGACGGCGGATCGGCGATCATGGGCCCCTACGCGGCGGAGGTGTGGCCGGCCGGGCTGCGTACGACCGGGATGGGCTCGGCCTATGGCTTTGGCGGGATCGGCAAGATCATCGGACCGATCGGGCTGGCGCTGATTGTCGGCTCGTCGAACATCGTCAAACCCGTTGTGACGATCGCCGCGATCATCCCGTCCTTTATCTACCTCGCCAGCTGGTCGGCGATGGCCGGCATCGCCTATTGGTTTATCGGCTTTGAGACGAAGGGCCGCTCGATCGAGGAGATCGACGAGACCCTTGCCGCGGGCGGCCGCAGCAAGCGACCCGCCGCGGCGGTCGGGGTACGCCGCACGGTCTAGCGCCGCGTGGTCTAGTAGTTCGCCTGGCACGACGAGGCTGTTGAACTTCTCGATCTCGCCGGGCTTTATGAAGCGAGCAACCCAGCGGAGCCAACCATGCCCACCACGCCCAGCGGCCTCATCTATCGTGATAACGAAGTCGGGACCGGCGCCGAAGCCGCCGCCGGCAACAATGTGTCGGTGCACTACACCGGCTGGCTGCAGGAGCCGAATGGCGACAAGGGCAAGAAATTCGACAGCTCGGTCGATCGCGGCCAGCCGTTTGGGTTTCGGCTCGGCGCCGGGATGGTCATCAAAGGCTGGGACGAGGGCGTTGCCGGGATGAAGGTCGGCGGCAAGCGCACGCTCGTCATCCCGTCCGAGCTCGGCTATGGCGCGCGCGGCGCCGGCGGCGTCATCCCGCCCAACGCGACGCTGATCTTCGATGTCGAGCTGTTGGGGGTTTAGCCCGCCCGTTTCCGACACGAAGCTTTTATCAGGCTGTTCACCGCCTGTTATCCGCCTGTTATTGGGTTCGATAACAGGCGGTGGCTTGCGTCCTGGCCGCGGCATTAGCAGAGGCCAGAACCAGGACAGGGCGAATTGAACGGCTGCGAGCATTAAGAACATATAGAGAACATCGCCGCGTTGTCAAGAGTGGCGACTGCGGGTAACTTACCGGCATGTCGGAGCGATGGGTATTTGAGGTCGTGTGCTGTTTCTGCGGCCAGACGGTCGAGCAGACATACCCCGATCCTTGCACGGTGGTCGTAAGTACCCCCAGAGAGGGTAACGGCGAGTGGCAGCAGTTTTATTGCCATACCGACTGTTTTCGCGAGCGGTTGGCAAACATTGCGCGCTCTGAAATGCGCTTCTAAAGCCCACGGAAATCAGCCGGTGGCTGGGACCGGCGATTCTGTCTTCAATTTGTGGTGCTCGACCACTCGCCTTCGGCCGCGGTTGTTGCAGCTTCCTGGGTGCACCGTGCTACCCGATCTGCCGCGATGTCATGAGCAGTCAACGGACGCACTGGCCTAGATATATTCGGTTAGCATCGCGGCGGCGCCTCCGAGGACGATGACCCCGGCGGCACCTCCAAATAGGCTCTCGGCAAGCTTGCTCGAAATGATGAACGGCCGCCAACGGCTCGGGCCGTTCGGCGAACACCAAAAAATTACAAAGCTGGTCGTGACGCAGACCGACACCATGAGGTAACGAATCACGGTCGACGGATGGGCGAAATGCACCGCGCCCGCGAACCCACCGCCAAGGAATCCCAGGGCGCCCGCCACAACGAAGCACAAGGCGACGTGACCAAGCAGCGCGCGCTGCTCCACGCTGTCATCGACAAATTCCTGCATCAGCGCGTCCTCTGCATTCACCGATACAATCCTTCACTTTTTTTCTGCGCGAAGGCTTTTCGTGCAACGTCGACGCAGCCGTCGCTGAGCCGAAGCTCATGAAGGAAGCCGACGTTTTTCATCAGCACAGCCAACTGCGCGTTTGTCGTGCGGATTTCGCGATTTACTCGCAGCGCGGCGCATGCCGCCCAACCCATGAGTAGCGGGCCGACCATCGCGGCCAGCCACCAATCAGGTACCCGTATGCCCCAATAGGTCAGGATAAGGCCCATGACCACCAGGAAGCACAATAGGGCGCGTTGGACTCTCGCCTCGCTCATCCAAGAGACTATCGGCGAAAATGATTAATCAAGGATTGTCTGGAGCGCGTAGATCCTGCAGTTCGCGTCAGCTAGAAATCCCATCGCGCGTCTTGGCGAACGCTCGCGACTACCGCCCTTGGAAATTCGGCAGCCGGCGCTCTGCATAAGCCTTGATGCCCTCGCCGAAATCCTCGGTACGGCGCAGCCAATCCTGCTCGACCAGCTCACGCTCGGTGGCGGCTTCGGCGGCCTCGACAAAGCCGCGGCGCATGGTTTCGCGGGTCGCCAGCACGGCGAGCGGCGAGGACTGTGCGATTTCCAGCGCGAGCGCCTGGGCGGCGCTGCGGACCTCGGCTTGCGGCACGAGCAGATCGGCGAGGCCGATGCGCACCGCCTCGTCGCCTGGGATGCGCCGGCCGGTGTAGAACAACAGCGCGGCCTGCTGCTCGCCGACGAGGCGCGGCAGCGTGTAGGTGAGGCCAAAGCCGGGGTGAAAGCCGAGCCGGTTGAAATTGGCGCTGAACCGCGCCTCGGCGCAGGTGACGCGGAAATCCGGCACCAGCGCGAGACCGAGCCCGCCGCCGACCGCGGGGCCCTGGATTGCGCCGACGATCGGCTTTTTGGCGCGGAAGAGGCGGCTCGCCTCCTTGTAGAGGTGTTTGCCGGCGCCGCTGCGCGAGCCTTCGTTGACCGTGCCGGTGTCCATCCGCTTCGAGAAATCGGCGCCGGCGCAGAACGAACGTCCCTCGGCGCACAGCACGACCGAGCGGCAGGCATCGTCAGCGTCGATCCGCTCGAGCGCTTCGCCGATCTGCGCGATCAGGTCGCTGTCGAAGAAATTATGCGGCGGCCGGCGGATTTCGACGGTCGCGACATTGCCGTCGAGGCTGACGCCGATATCGCGATAGGTGCCGAGGTCGGTCATGGGATGCTCCTTAAAAATCGGGTTCATTGCGAGCGCAGCGAAGCAATCTCCGGCCGTCTTGGCCCTCTACCGGGGGAGATTGCTTCGTCGCTGTGCTCCTCGCAATGACGCCCAGTTACTGTTTCACGATCAGCGCGTCGACGACGCTGAGGCCCTCGCCCGCTTCGTGGACGATGACCGGGTTTAAATCGATCTCGGCGATCTGGTCGGCGTGGTCGGCCGCGAAGCGCGAGAGCGCGACCATCAGCTCGGCGAGCGCCTGGTTGTCGGCGGCTTTAGCGCCGCGCACGCCGTCGAGCAGCGCCGCGCCCTTCAATTCGCCGACGAGGGCCAGCGCCTCCTCGGCATCGAGCGGCACCGGCGCGAAGGCGACATCCTTCAGCACTTCGACATGGATGCCGCCGAGCCCGACCATCAGCATCGGCCCGAAGACGGGATCGCGGGTCACGCCGAGGATCATCTCCTGGCCGCGCTTGGCCATCGCCTGGACCAGCACGCCGTCGATCTTCGCGTTCGGCTGCGCCCGCTTCGCGTTGACCAGCACGGTGCGATAGCCCTCGCGCACCGCCGCGGCGCCGCTCAAGCCCAGCAGCACCGCGCCCGCCTCGGTCTTGTGCGCGATATCGGGCGACTGCACCTTGAGCGCAACGGCCCCGCCAATGCGCATCGCCGCTTCGCTGGCATCGTCCTCGCCGGTGGCGAGGAATTCGGGCACGCGCTTGACGCCATAGGCGGCGAGCAGCGCCTTTGCTTGCACCTCGGTCAGGATCTTGCCTGACTCGGCCAGCGCCTTTCCGACCGTGTCGCGCACCGATGCCGTCGTCGCGACCGGCGCAGCGCGGCGCGAGACCCGCTCGCGGAAGCTTCCGTAATCGGCGAGCGCCTTGATCGAGCGCGCGCAGCTTGGAAACGAGGTGTAGCAGGGAATGCCGACATCGGCGAAGGCGCCGATCGCGCCCGCGGTCGCGGTGGTGTAGGTCGCCATCAGGATCGGCTGCGGCGTCGCCGCGACGATGCCGTGAAGCTCCTCGGCGCGTTTGCGCGCGGTGGTCTCGTTGGCCACCGAGGAGATGAGCAGGATCGTGTCGATGCGCTGCGATTGACGTACCAGCTCGACAATCGGCGCATAGCCGACCTCGCCGATCGCTTGCGCGGTGGCGTCGATCGGGTTGAGCGCCGAGGCGTAGCTCGGCAGCAGCGCCATGATCTTCGCCTGCAAGTCCTTTTCGAGCTCGGGGACTTCCAGCCCGTGCGCCGACAGGATGTCGGCCATCCACACCGCGCTGCCGCCCGATCCGGTGATGATCGCGACGCGGTTGCCCTTTGGGAGGTTGCAGAACGCGAAGGCCGAGGCGACATCGACCATGTGGTCGATATCCTCGCCGCGGATGATGCCGTGGTGGCGGAACACGGCGTCGTCGATATCGCCGGATTGCGCGAGCGCCCCGGTGTGCGACGCGGCGGCGCGGCGGCCGGCGGCAGAGCGTCCGACCTTGGCGACGATCAGCGGCTTGCCGGCGGCGGCCGCCTTGTCTGCAACGGCGCGGAAGCGGGCCGGCTGCCGGATGCCTTCGAGGTAGACCATGAAGATGTCGGCGGCGCCCGAGTCCAGCGCCGCCTCGATATAGTCATGTGCCTCGAGCACGGTCTGGTTGCCCGAGCTGACCTGTGTGGTGAATTTGAGCTGGCGCGAGGCGCCGCGGCTGAGGAACGAAAAGGTCAGCGCGCCCGACTGGCACGACACCGCGATCGGCTTGGCGTGGCTGCCTTCGGGCAGCAGATTCTTGGTCGTGTCGTGAAACACCGGGCTGAAGGTCGCGACCAGCGGGCGCAGCGGGTTGACCAGCCCTTCGGAATTCGGCCCGCAGATCGCCATGTCGAGCTTTTCCGCGAGCGCGCGGAGCTGCGCGTCGCGCTGCGCGGCTTCTTCGCTCTTCTCTTCGCCAAAACCCGACGAGATGATGACGGCGGCGGGGATGCCCTTGGCGCCGCATTGCTCGATCGTCGAGATGACATGCGCCGCCGGCACGACGATCACCGCGAGGTCGACCGGTTCGGGGATATCCGCGACGCTCTTGTACGCCTTGTGGCCGAGTACCTCGTCCTGGCTGCGCGTGACGGGATAGATCGGCCCGTCAAACCCATGGCCGATCAGCTGTTTGGTAAGCCGGCCACGGATCGACTCGTCGGCTGCCGCGCCGACGATGCAAAGGCTTTTCGGAGAGAGCAGGGGTCTAAGGTCGGGCATGTGCTACTCGTGTTGCAAGGCGGCCTTGCGTCCTTCGAGGCGCCTGACGGCGCACCTCAGGATGAGGGCCTTTCTAAACGGCATCACATAAATTTCCTCACCCTGAGGTGCTTCGCGCAGCGAAGCCTCGAAGGACGCACGATCGGCGATCCGCTCACCTGAGCCCCAAACCGCGGGCGATGATGCCGCGCAGGATTTCGCGGGTGCCGCCCTGGATGGTCAGCTTGGGGGCGATCAGGGTCGTGTAGTTGAGCGCTTGTTCGAAGCGGTCGTCATTGCTGTCGGGGTCGCTGTCGCCGCGCACCGGCGCCATCAGCCGCACCTTGTTGGGCAGCGCCTGCTCGAAATTGGTGCCGAGATCCTTGACGATCGAGGCTTCGGCGGCCGGTGTCTTGCCGGCCTGAAGCATCCCCGCCACCGACAACGACATGCGCCGCATGGTCGCGAGATGCGCGACCTCGCGGCCGATGCCCTCGGCCTGACGCTCGCTCGGCTCGGGGCCGACGATCCGCACCAGCTCGACGAGGCTCTGCAGGGTTTCGAGCCAGCGGTCGGGACCGCTGCGCTCATAAGCCAATTCGGCGCTCGCCTGCTTCCAGGCCATGTCGACCTCGCCGATCATGTGCAGATCGGGCACGAAGACATCGTCGAAGATGACCTCGTTGAAGTCGTGCGCGCCGGTCAGGTTGATGATCGGGCGGATGGTGATCCCCGGCGACTTCATCGCGATGAGGAATTGCGTGAGGCCGTGCCGGTGGTTTTCGGGTGTCTTGTTCGAGGTGCGCAAGAGGCCGATCATGTAGTCGGCCTGGTGTGCGTTCGACGTCCAGATCTTGCGGCCGTTGACCAGCCAGCCGCCATCTGTCTTGGTCGCGCGGGTCGACGCGGCGAACACGTCGGAGCCGGAATTGGGCTCGGACAGCCCAATGCAAAAGCACAACTCGCCAGAGACGATGCGCGGGACGATTTCCTTCCGCACCGCTTCCTGGCCGTAGCGCAGCAGCACCGGGCCGGATTGGCGGTCGGCGGTCGAGTAGTGCCGGGTCGGCGCGCGATGCGCCAGCATCTCCTCGGTCACGACGTAGCGTTCGAGCTGCGTGCGCCCGTGCCCGCCATATTCCTTGGGCCAGGTCATGCCGATCCAGCCCTTGGCACCGACCTTCTTGGCGAAGAGGGCGGCGTTGTCGCCGCGTTTGCCTTGCGGACTGAACGTGCCGGCATCGATCTCCTGCTTGAGGAAGGCGCGAACCTCCTTGCGCAGCTCCTTGCACTCGGGCGGCAGATCGGCGGGATCGAATTGGAAAGTGTTCTGCATCGTCGCCTCACGATCCTCTCGTCACGAACGGCCACAACTCGTCGGCGCCGGCGGCGGCGACCATGCGGCCGAGGCGCTCGGCCCACAGCGTCTCGTTGCCGAATTCCTCGCGCCAGCCCCAGAGGCGCCGCGTCGAATGGTGCAGCGTGTGCTCGTAGGTAAAGCCCATCGCGCCGTGCACCTGATGCGCGATCGCGGCGCCGGCGCCGGCGGCATCGCCGACGCGCAGCTTGGCGATCGCCACCTCGGCGGCGGTGATGTCACTGGTGATACCATTCGCGGCGATGGCCTCGGCCGCGCCGTCGGCCGCGGCGCTGGCGGCCGCGACCTCGCCGGCGAGCGCCGCGAGGTTGTGCTGCACCGCCTGGAACTTGGCGATCGGCCGGCCAAACTGGACGCGATCCATCGCGTAGGTCACCGACTGGTCGAGGATGCGTTCGAGCGCGCCCGCCATCTGCTGGGTGCGCGCGGCGGCGGCGATCAAGGTGAGCCGCGCCGGGTCGAGACCGGGCGCCGGCTTTGCGTCGAGCGCCGTGGCGCCGTCGAACGACACTGTGTCGCGCGGCTCGCCGGAGAGGCCGACGCCGGGGGTGATCGTCAACCCCTCGGCGGCGACCAGCGCGATAACCGGCTCGCCACCACGCGCCGCGACCACCGCAACGTGCTGAGCATCGCGGGCGAACGGCACATGCCGCGCCCGGCCTGAGAGCTTGCCCGCCGCGTCTATCGTGATGTTGCCGTCTTCGTGCACCGGGGCGATCGTCATGGGCCCGGCCGGCGCGGCGATCTTGGCTTCGGCTAGCAGCCAGCCGGCGAGCAAGGTCTCGGCGAGCGGCACCGGCGCCGCGAAACGGCCGGCGATGCGCAGCACCGCAAACCCGTCGCCAAGCTCCGCGCCGGCGCCGCCGAACTCGTCCGGCACCCACATCAGCGGCATACCCGACTCTTCGAGCGCGTCCCACAGCGCCTTGGGCCACTCGCCTTTCTCGGCCTTGTTGACCGTGTCGGCTTCGCAAAGGTCCTGAAAAATCTTGGTCGCAGTATCGGTAATGATCGAATCCGCCATGTCTCCTCCCGCGGCGCTCGGGCGATCGAAACAGAACCCCGAAGGATTGACAAGCGAAGGGTCGCTGTCATTGCGAGGAGCGCCTATGCGCGACGCGGCAATCTCTTGCCGAGGAGGGCCAAGACGGCGGGAGATTGCTTCGCTCCGCTCGCAATGACACGGTATTCGGGGAGGAACGCCCATGCTGATCGTCGATGCGCAGGTGCATATCTGGGGCGCCGATACGCCTGAGCGGCCGTGGCCGGTGGGCCATGCGCATCGCGCGCACCGGCCGCAGCCGTTCTCAAAGGACGATCTGCTGGCCGAGATGGCGGCGACCGGGATCGATCGCGCGGTCATCGTGCCGCCGTCCTGGGAGGGCGATCGCAACGACCTCGCGCTCGCCGCCGCGAAGGCGCATCCCGACAAATTCGCGGTGATGGGCCGGCCGCCGCTCGATGCGCCCGACCCGCACGCCCTCGACCATTGGCGCGAGCAGAAAGGCATGCTCGGCATTCGCGTCACGACGGCGGGCCACGGCGCACGGGCGCTGTTTACCGAGCCCGAGGGCGACTGGCTGTGGCAAGCGGCGGAGCGCGCGGGATTACCGGCGATGGTGTCGATCCCCGGCCTATTGTCGGAACTCGGCCGGCTCGCCGAGCGGCACCCCGGCATGCGTTTTGTGATCGACCATCTGGCGCTGGTGCGCGACGCCAAGGACGAGGCGGCATTTGGCGATCTGTCCGCGCTGATCGCGGTCGCGAGGCATCCCAATATCGCGGCCAAGGCCTCGGCGCTGCCGCGTTATTCGAGCGAGCCCTATCCCTATCGCCGGCTACACGCGCCGCTGCGCCGCGTGTTCGACGCGTTCGGGCCGCGGCGGTTTTTCTGGGGCACCGACATGACCGGCATCCCCTGCAGCTACGCGCAAGCAGTGACCCTGTTCACCGAGGAGCTGTCGTGGCTCAGGGGCGCCGATCTCGAGCTGGCGATGGGCCGGGCGCTGTGCGATTGGCTGGGGTGGCCCGTCTGAGAGGAAAGCGCTCAGTTCCCCTTCGTCAGCGCCAGCAGGGCTTCGCCGAGCGCCGGGGCGAGGCGCGCGCATTTGTCGTCGCTGACGCCGGCGCTGGTCAGCTGTAGCACCGCGCCGTTGTCGGTGTCACCGCCACCGGCGCCAAAAGTCACCGTGATCCCGCCATCGCCGCAATCGACCCCCCACATCACCGTCGCCGGCATCACGGTCACGCCGGAATTGGCGACGCTGCGGTCGACGATGATAAGGAGCCCGCCGCGAAAGCTGACCTCATTGCGCAGGCGACGCTGAAACTCGGCGGTCGCCTTGGCTTCGTCCTGCAGTAAGGTCGCATCGGACGCGGCGAGACCCGGATCGGCGGGCGCCTTGGGCTCGGCGAAGGCGGGCGACAGCGCGCCGACGGCAACCGAAGCAAGGGCGGCAAGCAGCAATCGGCGCATGGCGGTGTCTTTCATGGTGTCGGTCATGATGCCGGGCGGCAGCGCATCAGGCTGATCGGCTTTAATGACATGACGGTTTCGCCGCGCTGGTTGAGCGCCTCCACAAGGCCGGTGACGACGCCCTGACCTGGTTTCGAGCGCGACAGCCGCGCGCTCTCGATCGTGACGCGCAGGCTGAGGCTGTCGCCCGGCCGCACCGGACGCAGCCAGCGCAGCTCGTCGAGGCCGGGCGAAGCGAGGTTGCCCGGGGTCGGGACAAAATGCTTGACCATCAGCTGCATCACCAGGCTGCCGGTGTGCCAGCCGCTGGCGATGAGCCCGCCGAACTGGCCCGCCTCGGCCGCAGCCTTGTCGATATGCATCGGCTGCGGGTCATAGCGCCGGGCGAATTCGAGGATGTCTTCCTCACTGACCGTGATCGGCCCGCCGACATAGACCGCGCCGACCGGGTAGTCCTCGAAATAGCGGCCCGGCTTCTCATGAATCTGTTTGTCGCGCACGGGTTCAGTCATCGTGGTCAGTCGTCACGTCGCGGGTCGGGGAAATCGATGATGCGGACGTCTTCGCTGGCCGTGTCGAGCACGGCGCAGCTTAGCTGGCGGCCGTTGCCGTGATCGCGGGCGTCGCCGGCCGAGCCGGGATTGATCACCAGCACGCGGCCGATCCGCTGCGCCAGCTGACGGTGGGTGTGGCCGTAGAGCACGAAATCGGCGTCCGCCTCGGCAAACCTGGCGAGCTGCGGGTGGTCCGGGTAGATATAGGCGCCGCGCGGCTCCCATGGCGTCGAGTGAACCAGCAGCACCCGCTTGCCGGCGCAATCGAGCGCGGTGCGGTGCGGCCGGCTTTGCAGCCAATCCATCAGCTCGTCGTCGTTGTCGGCGCGCGCCCGCGCCCGCTCGCCGAGCGGGCCAAAAAACACCTCCTCGTGGTTGCCGAGAATGGTGTGTGCCTGTCGCTCGCGCAGCAGGCGGACGACGTCGTTCGAGAAGCGGTATTCCCAGATGCTGTCGCCGAGGCAGATCAGCTCGTCGATGTCGCCCATCAGCGCCAGCGCCCGGTCGAGTCCGGCGGCGTTGCAATGAATGTCCGAAACGATGCCTAAGCGCAATTCACGGTTCCCGTCGTGGCGGCGCGCGATCTTGAAGCGAGGCCGGCTTTAGTCAAAGCCGAATTCGCGATACCCTGATCTGCACTCATGCTCTTTAGGTAAGCCCCCCATGGACAACCGTGCCTTCGCCTCGGCGACCCAGCTCGCCGCCGATATCCGCGACCGCAAGATCGGCTGCGTCGAGCTCCTCGACTTCTTCCTGGCGCGCGCCGACACGCACAACCCCAAGCTCAACGCGATCGTCGTGTGGCAAATCGACAAGGCGCGCGCCCGCGCCCGCGCCGCCGACGAAGCGCTCGCCAAGGGCGAAAACTGGGGGCCGCTGCACGGCGTGCCGATGACAATCAAGGAGTCGTTCAACCTTGCCGGGCTGCCGACGACCTTTGGCAATCCCGTGTGGAAGGGCAATATCCCGGCCGCCAACTCGGTCGTGGTCGATCGACTGGAAAGCGCTGGCGCGGTCATCTACGGCAAGACCAACGTGCCGTACATGCTCGCGGACTCGCAGAGCTTCAACGACATCTACGGGACGACCAACAACCCGTGGGACCTTGCCCGCGGGCCGGGCGGCTCGTCAGGCGGGGAGGCGGCAACCCTCGCCGCCGGGCTGAGCGCGCTCGGCGCCGGCAGCGATATCGGCGGCTCGCTGCGCAACCCAGCGCATTTCTGCGGCGTCTACGGCCATAAGCCGAGCTGGGGGCTGATCCCGACGCGTGGCCACAGCCCGCCGGGCATTGTCACCCCGACCGACATTTCGGTGGTCGGGCCGATGGCGCGCCACGCCGAGGATCTGGCGCTAGCGCTTGGCATCCTCGCCGGACCCGACCTCTTACAGCAGACGGCATGGCGAGTCGTGCCGCCGCCGCCGCGCGGCCGCAGCCTCAAGGATTTTCGCGTCGCGGTCTGGACCTCGGCGTCCGAAGCGCCGATCGACGACAGCGTCGCGGCGCTGATCGCCAAAGCGGTGGCGGCGATCGGTGAGGCCGGCGCCAAGGTCGACGAGAGCGCCCGGCCGAGCGTCACGCTCGCGGACAACCATCGGCTCTTCATGCAGCTGCTGCGCGCCGCGACCGCCGGCCGGCTGACCGACGAGGCCTTTGCCGAGCAGGTCAAGATTGCCGAGACGCTCTCGCTCGAGGACACGAGCCCGCGCGCCCACGTCGCTCGCGGCGCCACGATGTCGCATCGCGCCTGGGGCCGCGCCAACGAGCAACGCAGCAAGCTGCGTTACCAGTGGCGCGATTTCTTTACCCAATACGATGTGCTGCTGGCGCCGGTCGCGGCGACCGCGGCATTCCCGCACGACCACAACCCGGATGTCGGCGCGCGGCGGATCATGATCAACGGCGAGCCGCACCCGCCTGTCGAGATCACCTGGGCGGGGCTTGCCGCGCTGTCCTATTTGCCAGCGACCGCCGCGCCGATCGGCTTGACGGCCGATGGGCTACCGGTCGGGCTGCAGATCATTGGGGCCGAAGGCGAAGACCCGACGACGATCGAATTCGCTCGTCTGCTCGCCGGCGAGATCGGTGGTTTTGTGCCGCCGCCCGGCTACGAATAGGCTCGCCGGTGAGCCGTCGCGATCGCGGCGATCACGGCGTCGATCGATTTGGCGCTTGAAATCGGACGCAGGCCGGTAGCATTGGTAGGCATGTCCAGTCCGAGCGACGCCGCCGGCGCGACCCTCCCCGATCCCGACGCTCGCGCCGACGCGCGGCCGCCGGTCGGCGACGACGACCACGGCGAGCCGGTCGTCGACCTGCCGCCGCTGATCGAGCCGAAGCTCGACCCCTTTGCGAGTCGCCCGCCGCGGCGCAGCTTTCTGGCGCCCGCTGCGGAAAAGACGGCGGTCGCGCCGCAGGAACAGGCCGCATCGGCGCCGGCGACCCCGGAACTGGCCGAGCTCGCCCCGCCTGAGACGGCACGTTCGTCAGTCGGCTCGCGGGAGGTCATGAAGCGGTGGTTGGTCAAGCTCGACGCGGTCCCGCTATTCGCAAACCGTACGCGGATGATCGCCGCGGCAATCATCTGCGCGGCGCTCGTGGCCCTCGTCGTCATCGCGCATAGCCGCCATCTGGGGCCGTTTGCCGGCGCGCGCCAATACCCGGTCGCGGCGGCGCCAGCCGATCCCGCGCAGCGCGTCGCGTATTTTCAGCAGGGCGCCGCGGCCGGCGATGCCAACGCCGAGCTGGAGTTGGCCATCATCTACGCCAAGGGCCAGGGCGTGGCGCAGGACTATGCGGCGTCGGCGAACTGGTTCCGAGCCGCGGCCAATCACGGGGTCCCGCGGGCGCAATACGATCTCGGCGTGATGTACGAACGCGGGCGCGGCGTGAAATCCGACCTGACCGAGGCCGCCAACTGGTATCTGAAATCGGCGCAAGGCGGGTATCCGCTGGCACAATACAATCTCGCGGTCTGCTATACTAAGGGCCAAGGCGTGCGGCAGGACTTGGCCGAGGCGGCGCTGTGGTATCGTCGCGCGGCGACGCAAGGAGTGGTCCAGGCGATGACCAATCTCGCCGTGATGTACGACAAGGGCGATGGGGTCGGCGCCTCACAGGTCGACGCCTACGCCTGGTACCGGGCGGCGGGACGGCACGGTGACCAGAACTCCGAGCATCGCGCCGAGTATCTGTACAAGAATATGGAACAGCTCGATCAGATCCATGCCGAGGCGCTGTCCAGCGACGTCGGCAACTCGATCCATGATTCCCCGGCCGATGGCGACGCGGCTCTGGCCGCGCCGGTCACGGCGCAACACTGACGGCGAGCGCGATATGGCACTGACCTTGTTCGGGCGACGGCGCATCGAGCCGATGCAGCAGGCCGAGGGCCCGCCGCTAGCCCACGAACCGATCGGCGTACCCGACGACTATCTGATCGAGGGCGAGAGCATTGACGATCGGCCCTCGACCGCCGCGCGCGTGGTGCACGCGCTGGAAATCCTGCTGATCGTCGTCGTCGCGGCGTTGGTGCTGACGATCGTCTGGGTGCTCGGCGTGGTGTCCAACCTGATCTAGCTCCGATCAGCGCGACATCAGCAACGGCCGCGCGACGATATCGATCGGCCAGAACAGTCCGGCACAGAACGACACCGCGAGATTGCCGGCCGGGCTCGAATGCGTGCCGGCCGGCGGCGACAGGAAATGATGCGCGCCGTCGACAAAGCCGATGACGGCGTAGACGATCATCACCGCAAGCCAGAAACGCGACCTCATATCCGCGCTATGTTAGACGACGCGGATGTTCTTGAACTGCCACGGATCATCGCGGTCGAGATCTTCAGGGAACAGCCGCTCGCGGTCGTCGAGCGGCGTCCAATCACCCCACACACCGACAACATCGCCCAGATACGGGC